>Ga0065720_1020115_pt1 | contig 16820 bp, 21 predicted proteins | sample Thericmetagenome_FD_59107 | JGI IMG/M metagenome (GOLD analysis project Ga0065720, IMG submission 59107) | Thermophilic microbial communities from the Joint Bioenergy Institute, California, USA of rice/straw/compost enrichment - eDNA_2 v2... | ecosystem: Engineered > Solid waste > Grass >... | reverse complement strand
TTGAAGAGGAAAAGGAAGGAGCCTTTCAGAAGTATCAGAAGGATACCGACCTTAAGACTACCACTAATACTCAGGAGAAGACTAGACCAATCACTGGAAAAGATAAGAAGAAAATACAGGATAATGTGAATACCAATGTCGGGAAGAGCACTGATCTGTCTCCTTGGGAGGATAACACTCAGCAGCAAGGAGATTTTGGCGATATTTAAATTATTCTTTTGATTGATGTATGATTTTTTTGGTTTTTGTCCTTTGTTTTATCACTGAATAAAGATTTGGCTGCATGATTTTGATGTCAATATAAGCTACGTAAATAGAACATTTTACTGGTATTTTACTTGGAATTCTTTTACAAGATAACTATGCACTAGTTTTGAATTAGGCAAGCAAATAATCTCCTTGCTCCGGGAATCTTAGCAGAGATAAATTAGAGCAAGTCTTAGTTTAAAATCAAGAAAGTAGAACAGGAATCCTTCTCTTAAGAGAAGTAAGAATAACAATAGGCTTTAATTCTTATAGGCTAGGCTGAAGCAGTGGAGGATTTTTAAAATAGCCCATTACATACAGGTTTTTGATTGCTTCGAAGCCAGCCTTTTCGTTATGCTTAGTAATTTCCTTCAGATATTCTAGCTTAGGACTTTCCTCTTTTTCAATTTGTTCGTACGCCTTTTGCCAAAAGACATTGAAACCAGCCTTCAAATGAACTTTCAAAGAGGATTCATTGATTGCCTCAGACAGAATCATTTTAGCATTCCTTATCAGCGGATGCTCTTCTATGCAAACCTTTATCAATTCTTCACCGATCCCAAGCCTGGAATATCTTGGATTTACTGAAACAGACTGAAGGACTATCACTTCATAGTTCTTTTGGGGCTTTGCATGAGGATGCAGCGTCTCGAATTCTTTGGCATGCTTCAGCATTATTTCGATTTTTTCAAGCTTTTCATCCTTCTCAGTATAATAGGGTTCCGTATCTCGGTTATTCATGTCGACAAACACACAGGATCCTACATATTCCTTGGTCTGTTGATTCACACAGACGACACCTAATTTTTCTTTGATTGCTTTTTTGCATAAAGGAAGGCATTTCTTTTCAAAAAGGACAATTTTTGGTACTTCAAGGATAACATAGTTAGGTTCCTTTGTGCAGAAAGTTTCTGCAATTGAGTCAGCTACAACTGAGGCATTATCCTCATTGATCAAAGTGGCCTCGAGTCCTAGTCCAGGTGAGACTTTTGGATTGAATGCTTTGTAGAAGTCCATCTAGTAGTTGTGAATAAGAAGCAAGAGGATTGTTAAGATATTAATTTATTTCGTTTTCTGGTGGAGCCCAATTTAAAAACGCGATTTCGAAAATTCTATTTCTTTTAACTCGAAATAGAAATTTTAGTGGATGAAAAATAATTGGAGTTTTGGAATCTATTTAGAAATGTGACGATTTCTCCTTCTAATAATAAACTAGCTCATGTCTACGGAACTCTCATCCCATAAACTCATTCCCGCAGTCTCAAATAACTCGAAAATCCAGGATAATAAGACCAAGAAAATGAAGACAGTCTAAATCCAGAATCTATAATTTCCATTCATTAGAATTAGAAAGTTGAGATAATTTAATTATATAGCAACTATTTCAGAGGGCCACTACGCCCCTAGGAATTCAACATTCTAAAAAGCTCTTATGCAATTCACACGTTTGACAAATAGGCTTTAACTGTGGTTTTTCTACAATATTCTCCAAACTTAGAGAATCTATCCACGTTAAATTAATAAAATTAAGATCTTCTCTAAATTGAGACTCGTGATACCATGTGATATATTTTTACATCCCTGCCTGATTTAGTATATTTTTTCAACCTTCCTTTGGACTTGGTCTTCTCAATATGGAAACAATCAGTTCCCGATAATAGATTTCATAACTCATAAAATGACAACTTATTCAGGTTACGAATGTAAAAATATAATTAATGGTGGTTAAGGAGAGCATTTCCCACTTGAACAATAGTGAAGAAGTGTTGTTGAACGATATGTCCGAGAGCAGCAAGACCAAATAATTCGACATCTTCATCGACGTCACTAATCTCACTGGATTCCAATGAGCTTTCTTCATTTTCAAGGAACTTGTTTTCAGCAAAAATGGTCAAGACGAAGAGGGCAAGGAACAAAGCAATGAGAAGCTTCTTCATTTCACGATTCTCTGTTTAAAATATCAATTATATCAAGATTAATAAGTTATTTTTTATAGTTACCATATATGGGAGAACGTGGGAAAGACTCATTTCGTGTTGTTATGGATAAAGAAGTTGAGATATTTATTTTGTCTCTATCTTGGTCCTTTTATTATTATAACAATCGTTTACAAATTTTTTTTCGTAAATATGTTTTCCCTTTTTATTAGCTAGATAAGATGAGATTGTGGGAACGAATACTCAAACTTTGTTCAATAATTGCCCTTCTAGCCTGGTTTAATGGTTTGAGAATTCAATTCTACAATTCTCATTACCCATAGTTCATCCTTTTTTATTATAATGGCATCTGATTATAGAGGTATATTAAATTCAACTTATTTAAAAGAAACTAATATCGATTTTTCTTCAATGGAATAAGTGGGAATTTTGTATAAGGTCTGAAGATCACGAACATTGATAGGAAATTTAATACAAAAAATATTCATACATGTATATTGTAACAGGTTTCATAATGATCAAAGAATAAACATTCTTATCTCAAAGTATATTCTTTAGCAGTTTCTGGATTAACAATTTCAGGGATCATGGCCTCCCTCATGACATGCTTGAGGGCTTTACCTGATCCAGTCATTGGGATATCATCTACAAATTTGACATATTTTGGGATCTTATAGTAAGAAATTTGATCTTTCATCACTTGGAGAATATCTTCTTTCTTCAGGGGCTTTGTTTTATCTTTTAGCTTGATCCAAGCACAGACTTCTTCATCCATTCTTTCATCGGGGACTCCAAAAACTTGGACTTCTTGGATATTAGGATGTACCTTGGCTAAGAAGTCCTCAATTTCCCTTGGATAGATGTTCTCTCCTCCACGGATAATCAAATCCTTTTTCCTTCCAACAATTTTCAGATATCCTTCACTATTTAGGACTCCCAGATCTCCTGTCTTTAGCCATCCATCGGAAGTCATTACTTGATTTGTGCCTTCTGGATTGTCCAGATATCCCTTCATTACCATATACCCTCTCACCCAGACCTCGCCCTGTGTTCCAAAGGGAACAGTATTTCCATCATTGTCAACAATTTTGATCTCAGTATGAGGTAAAGGCCTTCCAGCATAATGCATTTTATTATGAAGAGTGTCTTCTGGGTCTGAAATTACTACAGCAGGACTTGACTCCGTCTGGCCAAAGCCCTGGACAAATCCTGTAATCCCAAAGTTGTAAATTTTCTCCATTAGAGCGGGAGCTATTGTTGTCCCTCCAGCAAGTCCCTTCCTTAAATTACTCAATTTGTATTTTCCTGGATTATTTTGATGTTCGTTCATGATTTCGTTCATAATTATTGGCACACCATATATAGTAGTCCCATTATATTTGTCGATAGCTTCTAGGGTGGCCGTGAGGTTCCATGACTCACTAGGATATACCATGCAAGCTCCCTGATTGAGGGCTGCCATATTCCCTAAGCTACATCCAAAACAATGGAATAGAGGGACTGGGAGGACAATAACATCATCCTTAGTCAGCTTCATTCTCTCTCCAACTAACATCGAATTATTTACAAGATTTCTATGAGTAAGTAAAGCTGCCTTTGGCTTGCCTGAGGTGCCAGAGGTAAACTATAATAAGAGAAAAATAAAAAACTACTTACCATAATTGATACAGGGTCATGAGGAGTTTGCTTCTGTTGGTATTGTTCCAGTAGCTTGTAGTCATCTGAGCCTGGCATTTTACACAACTCTTCAAAGGTATAGAATCCCTTGTTCGAAGTTAGGTCCAAGTTAATCGCAGTGGTCAAGCTGGGAATTTCCTTCGAATTAATTTGTCCTGGTTTTGAGGTATCTATTTCCGGTATGATCTCTCTAAGCATCTTTACATAATCAGTATGTTTATGTTGGTTTTGGATGACAATGCCCTTTGGGTTGGTCTAGGGAGCTAAGTACAGAAAGTAAAAACATCTTACTGCTTTGAGAGCATTTTTCAATTCATTTGCTTGGTAAGCATAATTGAGGCATACATTCATGATGCCCGAGATGGAAGCTGCCAACTGCATGACATACCACTCATAACGATTGGGGGTTACTATAGCAAGTCGATCGCCTGGTTTGAATCCTAAATGAACTAGAGCTCCTGCAATATTATGAGCCTTGTTATATAGTTCTGTGTATGTAAGACTGATGTCTTGATGATAGGAATGAACTGCGAATTTGTCTGGGAATTTTCCAGTGATCTCTCTCAGCAGGGAAAAGATCGTTGATTCCCTTAACGGTTTAGTGGATTGGCCTTTAACATAAGAGAGATATCCTCTCTTGGGAATTTCGAACAGCGATCTCGCCATAGATGTAATTGAATTCCTCTATTTTAAATAATTTTTATAATCCAAGCTCCAGAAATTAGCTAAGTATCCGTCTTTGAGGGGATGAGAGAGGTAATACTAACGAATAAAACCCAACAGTTAATGAGGTGGGGTATCATATTATTCTCCTCTTTTCTGAAATCTCTTAGCAAAGTCCCTGTGTACAAGAGTTCCTTGTGAAACGATTCATGAATCTAAATTATTTAATTATTTCTTAAAGAGAACCAAGTATTATATAAGAGTCCTACACAGCTTTTTGGTAGAAAAAACACGCTACATCAAGACACCAAGGCGTCTACAGGGGTGGTTTCTGTTTCTAGATTTCATATATTCCGCTTGCAGCATATAAGCTTTCTTTTAGGGGAATAGTGAAAGCAGAAGTCCATTTTCAAGAATATAGAGTAAACAGTTACCTCTATAGGGGGCTGGCAATATTAGCCTATCAAAGCTTCCTGAAACGACAATCCTGGTTTATTTTTGAAACATTATCAGGAATATGGAATATTTTTGCATTATAGATAGAACATCCTAGAAAATGAGCATACATGCAAAGAGATTATGTTCGATGGATGTTATTAGGAAGGTTTCTGTGCGAAAAATTCATAATTCTATTAAGACTTTCGACACATAATATGTTTCCAAATGTATCTTCTTCAATAGTCAACGAAATTAGTCTTCCTGCATACATAAACCGCTTTATGCGCCCTATATGAAGAGGCAGGGAGATATGCAAAAAATTTCACATGCTGGATGAACAGGCTAGTATTAATGATAAAAAAATCTGACATTCGCCAAAGAACATCTCAAGCGTCCTTATTTCATAGCAATCAAAAGGATATCCCTTCTTTAAATTGGTTAGCTTAGAAGTACTTTATTCTTTATCTCTTTAAGAAATCATTCTTATATATTTCTTCCTCATGACCTGAAAATGAGAGAAGCTAGAAGACCGAAGAAAAAAATGTGAATATTCATTCTCATATATCTCAAAATCTCATCTCAGAGAGGCAGTCCATAACAATTTCACCTTTCATCAAGTATTTCTAGAGGGAAAAAAAATTCACTCTAAAAATTCTCCTTGGGATTGACTGAGAGCTAGGTTTCTTTATTGGTTTACTTTCTCAATCAAAATACTTTACCCTATGAAAGGGCTAAGATATAGGCTTACAATTATAACTCAATTATTTATCTCTATAGCATGCTGTAACTTCTTGGGGAGCAGGGCATTCTCCTCCGAAATAGAAACTTAAAAGGTTTCCGTGATTTTGGTTAGAGCAGTCTCTGTGTACGACAAACTGAGACTCAATAACGGTTCCGTTGGCATGAGCTAAGACAAAAAGAGTTTGATTGGATTGGATATGGATAGTGTAATTATACCAGACATTCACTGTGACAGTGTTCTTGAATTGCTTAAGAAGAGTTGAATTCTTATAAGGGATATTTCCATTGTCATAAGTATAAGCAGCAAGCTCAATCTGGTCAGCTTGGGGACAATTAGGGACTTCACCTACAACATAGTTTCCATTATAGATAAGGCAAGATTGGGCTCTTCTCCAGACGAAACGGTCAGAGTCTTCGTGAACAAGGTCCAAATATCCACATCTTGTTGTTCCAAATAACTTATTCCAGCTAGATTCACAAAGATGGCCCATATCATCGTTACTAGGGAACAAATATTTGGCAGTGTTGGGATCAAACCTGATCAGCTTGGTTAATGTCCATTGTGAGTTGAACCCGTTGAAAATATCGGGGTAATTAGGCCAGAAATGTCCTGGCTGAACAGTAGCACACTTTTCTTCCTTGGGAGCTCCGGTAAAGGCTTCAACAATATTTCCAAGGAACTTTCCGAGCGATGAGGCGTTCAGACTGGCGAAAAGACAAAAAATGACCAGCAAGGTGGCTTTCATTTTTCAAAGGGATTATAAATAAATTTTATAGGATGTTTATATCGTTCACTCAAAAAATCACATCAGGCAATAGCAAGCCTTGATTACAGATGAGGCTACAGGAAAGATATGATCTGACCAAAATTTTGACTTATCTTCATATCTTGGGCAGAGCTAATTTGATCTAATTTCCAGTCTGCTGTCAAAGATCATCAGAGTATTGAACGCTCATGGATAGGATAGTTGTACTAAGCTCTTTCCTAGCTTTCACTAGCATTCTAATACAGCTATAGTTCTAAACTTAAAACACTATCAAAATCTTAAAGATGAAATACTCGTTATTTACCATGTTTATACAGAAAATTAAAAAAATTTCAACCTGTGTTCAGTGCTTTTTAAGAGTATTGATTCAGAATTGAATAAAAGGCAATGATAGTGCTGTAAAAGAATCTTCTTTCTTCTTCAAAGTAATTCTATTAACCTGGTTGAAATGTCTTAAATGTTTAAGATATACTTTTGTAAACTACACTGGTAATTACGAAAACACACAAAAAATAACAAATTTGAGATACAAATCTTCAAATTTCATTATTCGTTATATCCAGTTAAAGAATATCTATTCGTTAGCGCCCTCTTTAATACCCTGATTTCATCATAACTATCCTCAAAAGCATTACTCCCAATCTCCTTTGAACTTCTCGGGCTTTTAGGAACAAGCGACTCCTTTGCTTTAGGAGGAGCAGTTTTTTTCCCTGTGAGAAGTATATAAACTACTGCATTAGCAAATCCTGCGAATCTGGTCAAACAAAAGAAAATCAAGGACAATACATCATCCTGATCTTGATCATTGATCACATCGGCTATTCCTAGTAGCGTCTGTGGAAGGTAAACAACTAACTGAATCAAAGGGAACCAGAGCAATTTCTCTGGGCAGAAGTTTTCATCTTCCTTGACAATATTCCTAAGAGTCTTTATTTGTAGTATATAGCATATTAATGTGGCGGATATGGCAGCAATTAATGGCAGGCCTTGAATAGATGTTATGAAGATAATCCTAAGAGCCAAGGGTTCAGCGTCGGCTATAACTCCACAAAAATTATTATTCACATTTACGTAATGTATCACAAAGAAGTCAAAAATTGGCAAAGCTGCCATGATTGCACAAGAGGGTATAATTGTCCATTTGCATCGAGTGAAAAATTTTATTGGGCAGAATTTTTGAGGATCTGTCAGGCTTTTATAGGAGAGAATAGCCAAGGCTGTTGACCAGAGCAATGAAACCCATAAATTAAAGTTGAAGAAGTATTCGCTTATTATGCAGGAAGTCTTGGTATTTGGAAGGAACTGAGTTACGAGAGTATCTATGGCTTGGAACAGATTAAAAACCGTAATCATAAGGACAATTTGCATTACAATTGTTCTGTTTGTCGTATTGTAAAGTTTATAAAGGAGCCAAAGGCATGCTATCAAAGAGAGCGAGGATATGCTCAAATTTCCGATGTCATAGGCAGTTCCATAACTCATTTTCAAATTCTTGAAATAATAAATTTATTTCATAGAAATATTGCTATTTGCAACTAAATTCCGCACTTTCTATGAGAATAGTCTTCCCAGAGGACCTAAGTCACCGTAATTATGTGATTCATGATAACAGATTGATTTTAATTTATAAAACTCGAGTTCCCCATTCTCTGAATTCAGATTTTATGTTAAGGAGATACTGTCATCAATCCACTCTTGTTGATATCGCTTCTTTTCTAGTCTAAATCTATCGTCAGTTTAAAAAGGCTCTTAGTTATTTAGTTTCTATATGTTGTATTGGAGATCTTGGAAAAATGTTGACCCAGTCTCTAAAATTTTGGTGGATATTTCTGTTAAAATCTTATAGAATATGCAAGAATTATCACTTCTTCGGGTAGGGAAAAATATCAGAGCAATTTGTATTTGAAAATTGAAATTAGAAAGCAAGATTTCTTTAATAATACTGAACACAGAATCACAGTATTTATTTTTCAAAATCCTCCGGAGAGTTTTTCTTCCAAAGGTGAAAAGACCAATTCAGGATGACAGTTTTATGCTATGAGTTCTAAAGAACAAAAGACTTAGACTGAAGAATTTGGCCCTGAATTAATAAATAATATTAAATCTTAATCGAAATGGAAAGCAGACTGACTAAGGGAGGATATGGATCACAGCAAAATATATTGAGAAGAATGATTAACTACGTTCATGAGTTCTTCGTCCCCACTTCAAATGAGAGAAAGAAGAAGAGATATGCCCAATTCAAGAATGTTTCCTTGTTTGTTGTTTCTACACTTGTCTTCTTCTTCTTCGAAGAAACCATTGCTAGACTTGTATCAATAGAGAATTCTGAAATCCACAAGGGACACTTCGCAGGACCTCAGCCACCCTTTTAATATGTACTAGCTATATAGTATGTTCTTCGCTTTTCGAACTATGTCTTATGCATGCTAATTAAATTAAACATATAGAAATAAAAACATTCATATCTTCTAAAAACATGTCCGCGCCCTGTGCAATGGATGTTATCATGGATAGAGCCTCTCTTATCTACAGGCCTGGAGTATTGCATCTTCTCATTAATTTATTCTCAGGAATATGTCACCGGAACTGTCAAACTGAGAGGACTTAAAGGACCATTGGAAATGTCAAGTATATATCTGAGTGCAGAAGGTAATTCTAATGAAAATAATTAACCCAACAGGAAGACTCCAATTCAACAAAACTACTAAGAAAACTCCCACCACTGAAGCCTTAGAAGCTGCCCTTAAAGAACCATATAGACTACTCAAATACAAAATTGTGCTCACCGAGGACTCTAAAAAAATGTATATATCTCTCTATGTGTTGAGAATAATGCCCTAGATCTCCTGAAAAGACTACCTTCCCTTTTAAGATCCCATTAGAGCCAACAGAAGGACATAAATTATTAGAATCTTATACTGGAGTGTATCTGAGCGTGGTGGTAAGAAAAAAAAATCAGAAATATTGAGTGCATAGTATGAAATGGACATTGAGCTCAAAACTCCAACCGCAGGCTCGGTCAAACATCATCAAGTATTTTATGTTCAAAGTGGAGTAAATTAGAAATACTATCAGCATTAACCTTAAGGACGGAAGCCAGCAAACTGAAGAAATGAAGAAATTATGCCCTAGACCCTTGAGTTTCGTAATCACTCCTGAAAATATGGTAAATTGCGATTTTTATGGGCTAATCCCATAGCTGAAAGGATCTACCATTGCGAATAAGAAACTTCCAAAGTTCAGGATCACAGGAAAATTGAATAGTGATATTATACATATGAATGAGGAGATTGAAGGGACAATGGCAGTGGAAGTAGCATACATAACTTTGAAAAAGCTGAATTTTAGGAATGTGACCATGACATAAAGACGATAGAGCTCCAGCTGGTGAGAGTGGAAATGATAGAAAGCAAAGATATAAAATTGATTGAGGGTATATTTGTGCATTTTAGAGTATAATTGTGTAGCAACTGAAGTTCAAAATATACAAATTGCGGATGGAAATGTGATAAAATACCTTGAACTCCTATTGTACATGGTCTTGCCAAGATTCTATTCTTGTCCAACATTCACTTACAAAGAGTTCTCACTCAACTTTGAATTAAACTTGATTTTTATCTTCACAAATGGATTTAAAGTTACACATAATTTCCCATTGTATCTATATAGATAGAGTAATTTTGGTCTTGTGTGTTACAAGTCACTTAATTCATCCAGATTTATCAAATTTTCCACGTCAAGCTCTTATTGAGAGTATTAAGACGAATTTATCAAAGTATTAAGAATTAGATTAGAAAATTTGGAGAATCGACATTTTGATCATAATATTTGTTAGTCATACTATATGAATATAATAGAGATTGAAGTTCAATCATATATTCATATCTGGATACCAGCAGATTAGGCTGACTCGATCAATGGAAGCCATTTCATGAGTCAGTGGGCTGGCTAGGTCTCAAATTATCCAAAGATTAATAAAATCAAAAAGATGAAGAGAATACAAATTAATAGCCTAATACGATGAGAAGAGCATGTGAGCTTCTTGTTTACTTGGGAATCCAGTATTTTATCAAGGGATCTGGAGATTCTCAAATAAGTGTCCCAAGTTTTTGAAGGTTGAGAAATAGTTTCCGAGTTCGGAATAAATGAATTAGAAGATGAACCTGCAGCTGGGGGACTGCTTGCAGACTCAACCTGGACTAGAATATCTCCACTCTTGCAATATTCTACCTTGATCGGTTTCATAGTGTTCACATCACCGTTCTCCTTTTCAGCCCTCAAATAGGTACCCTTGACGATCATCTTGGACACGGGATCTATCTCAGCAAGAACACTAATGGTTACTCCATTGCCTCGCCCATACTCTGAGAAGATGGCATTTGAGAAAGCATCACTGATTGTGCTGTGGTCAGTAATATCGTTTGTAGAGTCATGTCCGTCAACAGAGAACAGAACTATGGGTTTCTCTTGAGGGTCTAGATCAATCCACACACCGCGGCAGTTAACCTGAGTGGATGTCTCAAGATACACCTTCCATTGTTGAACTCCAAGGGTATTCAGATACCTGATGTAACAATCCTCATTTCCAGAGCCGATCTTGTCATAACCGACCCAGTATGTGTGTCCATTGGAATCCACAATGTTTTTCAAATCCGTGGCTGCAGAAAGAGAGAGGGTTAGGTAAAGAGTCCAGGCAACAGTCCAGACCTTGTTCATTGCTATAAATATTTAAATTCAATATATAATTAGTTTTATGCATTATAAATCTCATCCAGAAAAATTATTTAGAAGGCTCTTGAGCATAATTGTCTCTGGAGACCGTATACTCGTGATTGAAGACATCAAGTGTTGTAATATGTTGTTTGAAAGTTTGAAAACCAAATTAAATTAATTATTAGTTCTCGCTATCCTGATTGGCTGAGAGGGAATATATGCCTCAATAATTTCTTCGAAATTTTCGAAGCATTTACGGTGAAACTAATAAGACTGACAATCTTACATAGCTTAAAATGATAGTTAAGAGTTCTATGTGATTAAATTTTGAAGCTCCGCCTTGTGCTTAGAATGCTTTTAACACAGCTTTATCTTCCAACTTGAGTTCTGGATTTTACGATAGTCCACTCGCCTTTGAACATATGTCTCATAAATGAGATATTAATTTATATAAGACTGGATTACTGTACCTAAATTATTTCCAAATTTAATAGAAGAAAATCCTCAGTCAATTTTAGTTCTAACCCCTAAGTCTATGTCAGGACACAGATTGCGTTCCCTTTCCTCTTTCCAAAAGGCCAGAGAAAGAGTTTGTGAGAGAAATTTGCTATGTCTTAGTATAGAATTAAATAAACCTGAATATAGTCAAGCATTCAGGGATAATCACAACTAATCCATCTAAATTTGATCAGAAAACTAGTTCTCATTCCTCTGCTCCTAACTGCAGGAGTTCTCCAGACTAGCAATATTTTAGGAATAGAATATTAAAGTGGGACAAGGGAATATATCTATGAAATTGGGGCAAAATCAAAGATTTGACTTTCACATCAAAATAACAAAAATATTTCCAATGGAGAGACCGGAATTCTGGATAATTCCCATTTGAAATAGAAATAATCAAGAAAGAAGGCCAAGGGTACCCATATGCCAGCAGATATCAATGGACAAAAGGGACTTGTCTAGTATAGATAGTTGATTGGAATTTTCTATTCTTTTAGTCCACAAGGAACTAAGGAAAATTCTGAATACATAAAATATCAAAATCTTCCAAATGAAGATAATTTTGATAATTTTGCTAACAAGTTATTTTCTCAAATTGATTAAACTGCAGTCTTCTTAACTTCAACCACGCCCTGCTGGTCGTGGCAGTTGAGTTATGCAAGAAGACAATTTCAAAAATTGCAGCTTAGCTTCAAACTCATTCTAGCCCTAACTCCAATTTGATTTAACTCTCTGAATTATTAATCAAAAAACGTCTAACAAATAATGAAAGTTCTTCTCATACTCTTAGGGCTAGTGTTCTTGACCCAAGCGGTGAAAATGGGTTCATCCAGCCAACTCCTAAGGCCCCCTAATGATAAATCCAATCCAATTTTGCTTCAACAGGGCGATGTTACTTTTACTTCCTTCGGAATTAGAGCACCTGCAGGAGCTGACGCCGTAATGAAGTTCACTGATGGCGAGGAACGAGCTGTAGTCTTGGCACTCTTATCTGAGACCGGAACCTTTGTAATAAAGAATGAAAGGTACAACATAATGGAAATCGAGCAAAATGGACATATTATTCTTGGAGTTAGCAAGCTCCAAATAAAGAGTCTTCAATTCTATGGTGATCTTGTTTACCAGGACAGACCACAATGGAAACTCTTCATTAATGAAAACTTCTGGACCGAGCCACAAGGATGGGACTCAAATGCAATCACAACCTGTGGAGGTGTCCATCTCCTGGGAGGATATTGTGTTTCTTCAACTAAAGAAAACTCAAAGACCTTCAGAGACCTTCCTCCTCATAAGAAAGTGAGAATAACTGCTACATTCCATTTCATTGACGCATGGACTGGAGAATCTGGATATCTTAAAGCTGATATTGGAAGAGACAAAGCTCTTGAGTATATTTGGACTGATAACTATGACCATACCCTTACTAAGAAAGCTATAAATATCTGTGGAGCTAAATATGGAGAGGGCAAATTCGCCTCACCTATTGATGTTGTTATCCCACATATAGACGATACTTTGACCCTTGCATTTGGTAGTACTCTTGAATTAGATCCTTGTGAGGAATCTTGGGGTATCTCTAATCTTAGCATTTACGTTATGTAATTATATCTGATGCTTATTCTTTCATACGTGTAAAACTTTATGAAGCTTTGTGCAGGAGCAGCTAATTATACAACCAAAGTTAATTTAAAACACAAAATATTCTCAAAAGAAAACTCTTTAGTTATTCTCCTTCTCAGCCCAGTCCTTAGGCAACCAGAATATCAAATTTTTGCACCCAGAAACCATCAATATATTCTTTGGACTGAACTTCACATGTAACGAAGGCTTCAAATGCCCCTCCAACTTAGTCACCTCCTGTCCTGTCTCCAAGCTCCAAATCACAATCATTCCATCCTCACTTCCTATATTTCTTAACAAGAATTCACTCTTAAAGTACCACTAATAACATATCGTGAATCAGGAGTGAATGAAGCCTCAATAGTTAGAGAGTTTTCATTGATGTAGTTAGTAAATTTATATTTCTAAGAATGAACACCTAAAACAAAGGACTTTACCATGCGTCCGTCATAAGCATCCAAAATCAAAATGCAATTTTCTGCTGTGGAAAGCAACATATCAGCTCCTGAGTTACTGAACTTCATCATTCTAATCTCCGAGCATTCGACCTTAAAGCAATTAAAGCTTCCTTCAGAGATCCTATAACACTAAATACTTTGATTCTTTCTTTTACTTGTCGATATCATAAAGTCTGATCTTATTAACTGGTGTTTCAGTATTATGGTTCTCCACATAAGCCAATGCGAATATGACTCCTGCGGGATCGAAATTTCCAACAACAAGAGAATTCTTTGAACTCATATCCACTAATGCCCTTGGGAGACTATCGGTTTTTTCTAAGTCCCAGAGTTTAAATTTCTGATCCTTGCCAGCTGAAATGAACAGGTCATTAACAGGGTTTATTTCGAGGCAGATAATTCTATACCCTTGAGGAAAGTGGAAAAAAAGTTACGTGTCATCATGTCCCTGGAATGACTTAATAATTTCATTTTCGAAGATAGACCAGTACAGGATTTTATCTAGGGAATGAGGGGGAAGTTTTGAGGCTATTTACTATCTGTTTTTGTTGCACAGAGGACTGCGTCTTTGTGATGAGTGAATTTAACCATATCAATTTTTGTGACCTTGTTGTAGAGGGTTTTCATGCGTCTAGAAATGTAATTAACAACTTGGTCTAATTTAGGAGTACTTTCCTGAAAGAATTTCATAAATGTTGAGAGCGAAATCGTCACAGGTGACAAGCCATAATCCATCATCAGAGAAATCAATGGAGTTTATGGTTGTTTTCTAAGAAATTATTTTGGGATTGAGGAGTTTACATGGTCATGGTCAATTTTAGCTGGGACCATGTTTTTTAGGAGGGTATCAGTCAATTCAAATTCACCTTCTTCCATTTTGGGAAAATCCAAATTATTGAAATCAAATTACGCTTAAATCAATGCAGTAAGATAAGACCGGGAATTGCAAGGTATCTTTGAGGGTTCTTGATTTTAATGGGTTTGTTAAGTAATTGAATCCCATTACAAGGAACAATAACCACAAAAGAATAAGTTATGAATTGGGAAGGGCAACTCATCAAGAATAGTTACATATCTGTACAAGACAATTTATTAGAAAGTTAATTTTGGCTAGGCAAGTTATCCAGCAGCTGAATATCATCATTTTTACTGAGAATGTCATCCCCAGTCAAGTCAAACACGTCCACAAGCTCTGCTCTAGCCTCATAAAATTTCTTACTGAGTAACTCTTCTATTTTCAAATTTTCTTTGAAATGTGCAAGCCTATTCCTTAGCATTGAAATAATCTCCATTTTATGGGCCAATATAGCGTCCAAGTTGTCCACATACTCATCCACATTAGAACCTGGCTTATCGACTTCATGTAGTAACATCATTTCCTAAAACAATTTAGCCAAATAAAGATACTTCTTACCTGCTTGACAATCTCCACTATATCATCAATATGCTGTCTGTGCATTCCAATGACTTCCTCTTCTTCTTGGAGTATAAGGCCAATGAGCTGCTCATGCTTCTGACTCATAGCTTGAAGATCTTCCTCGCTCTGGACTTTCCAGTTTAAGATTTCTTCCTTCGTCATTAGCGGGTAATTATGCTCAAGATTGATAGTAGGCTTGGGAATAGTGATATTCTTTTGCTGAGAATTGGCCCCAGAAACTTGTGAAAATGTAGATGGGGTACTTATATTAGTAACACTACTGACAGAAGACTTGGTAACCTTCTGACTGGCAGGCTTCTCGGCGATCTTGAAAGAAGAGACAGTGTGTTTTTGCTGAGCATGTGCATTTCCAGGATTTGAATGAGATTTGTTCATAGGCACAATAGAATGTGTGGAGTTGGTCTTGTTTGATGTGGCCTTCGAACTAAGGTAGTTATTCTGGAGGATTGGCTTGGAGTGTGGGACCAAGGGCTTTGAGTCAAATAAGCCAACGGGATCCTCGTAGTTATCATTATCTTGATAGAGCAGGTTATTAGGCTGTCTCATGGGGCTATTTCCATTTGAAGTGCTGGGTCTATTTTGCTTATTTAGTTGATTTTGAGTTAGAGAAGTATAGTTTTGGTTGCTTAAAGGGATCTTGATAGTATTTTCTATTAAGATTAATGAATATTTTATGGCTTATACTTGTTTGTCTTGGCAACATGAGTTGCTTAGCTAAGATGTCAGCATTGCTAAGCCCAGCCTCTCCATTGCTTGTAGTAGGCCTCTTAAGCTCCTTGACACGATCAGCATAACGAAGTGTGTTCAAAGTATGCTCACAAGACATGGAAGAGGGGGAGATACAGCCTATCATAAGGGTTCTACAATTTCCAGTGAAAGAATCCTTTAAGACCAAGGTCAGTTTGCTTCCTCTGAATGGAGTGTGCTTCTTATCTTGATCTAAGGCTCTGATACATTCTTTAAGAGCAAGGAGAGATTTGTTAATCTCGGCTCCATCAAATCTTTTCTATTACAAAAGAAAAAACTATTCCCACCTGGTTTGCTTGTTTTGATCAACCACATCAGCTCCTCTTTCGCTACCGGCCAAGTCAATAAAGGCCATTTTTCCTATCATTATTATTAAAGATTTTTGTATTTTCGAACCATGAATTTTGCCTTCTCTCTTAATATTGATCTGTAGGATAGCATGGGAACGGGATGAGTCAAGATTGGCACCAGTAACACCTGAAGTTTAGTTCTAGCAGGGAAGTTTATACCTGTGACTCTTACGGAGTTACCAAACTCGATGATTTCCATTAAATTTTGTACATTTGTGACTCTTTTTTCTTGAATTCCCACAATATTCACATTTTGCTTGGCATCTTCTCTGGCGAACAACTGCTGTCTGTCGTTAAGCAGATCATACAGTTTGCCACAGTATATTTCATAGAAAGAGATCCAAATTGACAAGTCTTGATATTGAGGCTAAAAAAGTCTTATAACTAGTAAGCAATTATACCCTCTGAAGCATCTCAAAGATATCCTGGGAGGCTAACAAGTAAAGGCCTGGGACAGGCTCAGTATAATTCCTAGTTTCAGAATTTGCAGAATCCCCCATCATAGTATATGTCTTTCCACT
>Ga0065720_1020114_pt1 | contig 16826 bp, 10 predicted proteins | sample Thericmetagenome_FD_59107 | JGI IMG/M metagenome (GOLD analysis project Ga0065720, IMG submission 59107) | Thermophilic microbial communities from the Joint Bioenergy Institute, California, USA of rice/straw/compost enrichment - eDNA_2 v2... | ecosystem: Engineered > Solid waste > Grass >... | reverse complement strand
AAAAAAAAAAAAAAAAAAAAAAAAAAAAAAAAAAAAAAAAAAAAAAAAAAACAGAGAAGACCTTACTTTTTATTCTTGCATTCGCCAGTGAAGGCAAACTGGTTCTCGGGCTTGCCATCAGGGATCTTGTAGATACGGAACCACTCGTTGGTGGCACGGAGCAGACCAGGCAGGTGGCGCTCGACATCCTCAACGTCGTTGAGCTTGGGAGCAAGGGGGTCGTTGACGTCAATGACGATGACTTTCCAGTCGGTCTCCTCCTCGTCGAGAAGGGCCATCACGCCCAAGACCTTGACCTGCTTGACCTGGCCGGTGTAGCCGACGAGCTCACCGATCTCGCAGACATCAAGCGGGTCGTTGTCGCCCTTGGCCTTGGTCTCGGGGTGGATGGAGTTGGGGTCCTCCCAGGTCTGGGGGAATGCACCATAGTTCCAGAGGTAGCCCTTGTGCGGGAAGCAATTGCGGACGTAGCGGAGCTTGCCCTTCTTGGTGTCCTGCTTAATGGGGTTGAGGAGCTCGTCCTTAGAGATCTGTCCGTAACATACATTGTCAGCCCGGCTGCCCCGCCCTTCCGTCCGGTCAGGGCCCAAACAGCAGACCACACAAGAAAACGCACCTCGAGCTTGGCATTAGTCCAGCGAGGGATCTCAACAATCATGTTGAGGATGGTGCCCTCAGGGTTAGCATAGAGGGGAATGTCGTGGAAGGGCGAGATGGGAACGCCATCCTTCTCGATGTAGACACGGTGGTCGATGGTGTTGGGCTGGCCAACCTTGCGGATGGTGTAGGGGGACGACATCTTGGTGTCGGTGTTGTAGCTCCTAGCCGGCTGTGTCTGTGACAACGATGATGACGACAGATGTCTCGCGATCTGGGCACTCCGCGACGAAGCTGTCCGCAGCTGGGCACGAGCGGGATTTGCAGCAGAGGCAGAGGTAGAGATGGAGGAAGCAGCAGCGGTAGCAACAGACGGGAAGCGAGGGGGAGGGGCTCCAGCAGCAGGATAGCTCAGGCTCGAGGTGGGGCTCGCCAGTGACGCCAGCGGGCGGCTTTGTGATTGGCCGGGGCAGAGACTCGATTGTGGCATTTGATTATGTAGCGGGGAGGGTTGTGCAAGTAATGGAGCTTCTCTTCTAAGACTTGACTTTGACAGAGACAGTCCGCAGGCTCGTGCAGCAGACACAGGCACAGGCGTCAACACCTGCCTTGTCGTCCTTAACGCTGCTAGGGCCGGCATAGGCAAACTTAATGCGGAATAGGGAAATGCTATAAATCCTGGGAGTCCCGGGATGCGGGCAGGGGGACAGGGGGCGTGAGGGGAAAGGGGGAAGGTATTTCTTCGACGAGGCTCGTCCCCTTTGGCCGCACTCTCGAGTCTTTGCTGCTTCTCGAAAACTTCCGAATGCCCGACACGGCGACACCTACCGCGGAATTGGAGATCGACAAGGGCGTTATATGGCTGACCTGTGATGTGTGATGTGTCGTCGTCCTCTCGGTAAAAATTCCCAGACGAGACTGTCCCAAACAAGGCAATGAAAGAGGCGCAACACAATGTCTGGTCCTGCAGTCGGATTTGGACTCTGCGGATCGCCGTCGACACCTTGATTCACTGGCCTGGAAATTTCACGCTGTTGTTCGGAAGCTCCCGGATGCCTGAGATCCACCCAGCAATGGTTGCCGGCCCGGCAGAGCAGATGCGGCTGGGGGTAGTAACCCCTGCAACATATCCAACCTCATTGTGGCTGGTGGGTGGAATAAGCCCCTTTTTGTGGCCCAGCAGCACGCCCCAGGATTCATGAAGACTTATCACAACAACACTCTCACCAAGCCATTTCATCAAAAAGAAGCCGCGTACGGTATCCATAGTAAAGGGCAAGCCCAAAGAACGCTATTTCCCACATACAAACTGCCGTAAAATCCGCATTACTCACAGGGTTGGGTATTGCGTGTCAAATATCATTATCATCCTCCACCAAAAACGCCCTATTACATCCTCTCCAGACCAAGAAACCAACCCATCGGGAGGTGAATTAGATCGTTAGGAGAAAAAAAACAAGCAGAGAGAATGAACTGAAGCAAATCTGGCTATCATCACCGGTCATGTCTACTTCCTTCCAGCACAAGGCATCTTCCCAGGAGGAGATCTACCGCCTAGGTAGTCCTCCCCGTCCATACAACGGCCCACCAAATGGGGCCGCTGCCCCCGATGCCACGCCCCCGTTTCCGCTGTTGGCATTGAACCCAGCCGGGCCCCAGCCCGTCTGCTGATAAACGCTCTGTCGTACAATCATGGCAGCCGCTTGCTGTGCTGCCATGCGCTCCTTCTGTCTTTGCCTCTCCTTGAGGTAGCCGGCCGCCTCGGGCCGCATACGCAGAATTCGCAAGATCATATCGTCGCTAGGTTCTGCCTGTGCCTCGCGGCGACGCTCCTCTTTCAACTTCCGCATCGTGCCCAGGTTCCGGCTCATCATGATGCTCTTGCCACGCCGGATGGTGCCGAGACTGCCAAACGCGATCGGGACCGGCACGGAGCCAGGGCCGCCCGGCACACCTGGGACGCCAAGGGTTGCTGGTGCTGAGAGACGCATCTGCTGCTGGGCTTGTTGCTTGGCACGCTCGACGTTAGCAGCGGCCATGCGCTCCGACGTACGGATGAGGGACTCGGTCGAGTCAAAGTAAAAGAAGTTGAGCGACGCGAGCTCGTGCCACTTAGGCGACTTTAGTACGTCGGCAGGGACGCCGAGCACCTCGCCCGACTCTTGGTCTTTGGCGTTGAAGAAGGCAAACAGCAGCTCCAGCCAGCGGTAAACGATATCCATCTCCGCTTGCGTCAGCGGCTTCTGCGATGATGGCTTGTCTGACAGAGGGGGAACAAGCAGGTTTTCGATTGCGATAAGCACCTCTTTCCAAAGTCGGGTCATGACTGCCATCATGGTTGCGTCCGTGAGCGTCTGCTTCATGATGGCGAAGTTCTCATCAAAATAGGTAAACAGTGGCTGCAGTGCATCCTCCACTTCCTGCGGTGTTACTGTTGCTGCCTGTGACTGCCGCTTCTTCCAGAGGCTGGTCACCGAGGCAGCCAAGCCCTTGTTCAACAGACCGCGCAGAGTGTCGCGGGAAAGCGACGAATTAATATGCATCGTGAGCTGAGCCCCGTTAGCAGCAACAACGAGAGAACCGACACTTGTTCAACCAGAAAACAAAACGTACCTTGCTGGTGACCATGCGGACCATATCACGCTCTGTCCGCTTAAGATGCCGGAAAGCCTTACCAAAATAAAACTGGATATCGTCTCGCTCACCCTCCATACTGACCCGAATTAGGATCCTGCCTTGGGTATCCAGATCTAGCCAGAACTCTCTCGGGAGATAGTCGCTGAAGTGCACTGGATCTAGCTTCAGCGACGTTCTCCCGACAAAGTCGTGGTCGCCAAACATGTCGTGGTCCCAGACTGTCAGGATGAGATTCAGCGGACCTGACACGGTGATATCAACTGACTCATCCCAGCGTGGGTTGAGGTTACGCTGGATAACGCGCGTCTTGAACAACCGCTTCTGGTATTCATCGCAGAGAACGACGTAAGGGTCGCTGGTGCCGCTAGGGTCACATGCCTTGAGCTCCTCGCCTTCAATGATCTTAATAGTGAAGACATAGTGAGCTGGCTTCTTCGCATACTGACGTGGTCCTTCTAACTTGCGCAGAATCTCAGCGCATTCGTCGACGTTCATGCGCTTCTCTAACCGATCCAGAGCTTGCATTGCCCACTCGATGTTATTAAACTTGACGAAGGACTAAGCGGATGTTAGTAGTTCGAAGACAAACTCGAGAAAAAAAAGCATGGGGGAACTGACCGTTGGATAAAATTGGAATGGCTCAATCTTTTCTTTGTTATTCCAAGCATCCTTCGCATACTGCAGAAACCTCTCCTGAGCTGACTTAGCTGCTGCAGCTTCTTGTTGCGTCGGCCGGTCCATCTCCTTGGCAAACATGCCCTCTACAACCTCACAGTAACGCCCGATGCCGATGGAGACCGCCTTTGCCAAAGACGTCATGAACCGTGCGACCTGCACCTCGTCCTTCCATTCTAGCTTAACTAACTGGTCGACCGTCTGATTGAAAAAGGTGAAAATGTCGATTACGGACACGCTGTGACGCTCGTCGTCTGCAGGAATGTCGTCTGGGTGCCGCGTGCGCACCTTGAACTGGTCCTGCCGAATTGCCTCATCAACGAAAGGAATCACCTTCTCGTGGACCGTCTTGAGCCAGCGCCAGACAAAATCTTCGAGCAAGCTCTCAATGCTGAAGGCAAATGGCTGCCGAGGCAAGAGCTCGACATGCATTTTCCGGATCTCGCCAAGCTCCTTGTACATGTCGAACCCATCCTGCAGGGCCACCTCCTCGCCGGATTCCTTGGCCATGGCAACGACCCGCTTAATGATCTCATGCGCATCCTCTTCAAAGCTTGGCAACGCAGTTTCCACTAACGCCCGGAATGGGCTGGCGCCCATGATCTCGGGGCTCCGGCGGTACCGCTTCTTGATCTTCTCAGCGAGCGCAACCACCCCCTTGCCTAGGTCAATGACATGACCAAAGTGCCAGTCACGCTGGTGTGGCGGGATAACATTGTCCAGTAGTTTGCGGTATGCCTGAGCAGCTGCCTCGCGGAGCCCAGTATCGAGTTGTTTGGTGAATTCCTCAGCCTCATTTGGCCGTTGTGAAAGGGCCGTATCATTAAGGATGTGATCGTTCAAGAGCGCCATGACAACGCCGACCGTGGGCGGGTTTGGCTCGTAACAGCGCGTCAGAAGAACGTACAGCTCTCTTAACAAGGCATCGTGGAGATCATGCAGTGCTTGACGATAGCCGGCGAAATCGACAACGGTCCACTTGCTTGAAGGGATATCTGTCAGAGAGGACGTGTACCCTTGAATAAGGGATGGCTTCTTCCCCTCCTCCAGGGGTTTCTTTACAAGCTCCAAGCAGTTATACAGCTGCTCGCCGGGCAATTCCTGCTCGATGAACTTGTGGGCAGCTACCTCAACCAGGGCGACATGGCGTGAAAACTGAGGAATCCGCCAACGAGCTGCAACCTCTACCAAAAACTGCGCGGTCTCCTCCGCCAGTGGCGTTTCCGACACATCCGAGTTTTGTTGGTCATACGATAGGGCATACTGCAGGATGGCCTTATACACAGAACGAGGGTCTGGTGGGATGAAGGTATAGTTTGGCTCGTCAACGCTCCGTATGCTCGCGGTATCCTCCAGGGATAAGGAGCCAAAGTTGAAGGAGGGATCAAAGGGACTTGTTGGAGAGGATGCGTCCGCATCGGCGAGACGCTTTGCGAGCTCGGCGTAGCTCTGGTCCTCGTACATGGACATTCTGACGGAAGGCAACGGCCTTTCGCTACCGGGGCCAGATGCCCCCTTCAAATCGGGGCGGATGCTCAAAATTTCTGCGAAGATTTTGGCCAGGTGAGGGGCTTCTCCCTTCTTCCATTCCTCATACGCCTCGTCTAGGTCAAAGTCCTGCTTCCGAAGTGTGCCGGCCATGCCTGCAGAAAGCCTGAACTGGTAGGCCTTGTAATCCTTCAGGGCAGCCTCTTCCGTCCATTCTGACTTGTAGCGGTCGATGTCCACCTGTACTTGGGTGAGGGGGACGTTAAAAATGCGGGCAACATGCTGCACCATGGGCATGTCCTTAACCTCGTAGCTTAGGGGAATTTCAACCTCGACAAAGGAATGGTCCTCCTTGCCGGTGTCAAGGGTCAAGCTTTGGTCGTTCAGCATCAGCTTCCTCTCGAAGGTATTCAACTGGGAAACCAGTTCCGTCTCCCCCTTTTCTCGCAGCGTATGGACCAGCAGCCGGACAAACATGGCCAGATGCTTGTCTACCAACGCCTTCCACGAGTGATCATCGGGGGCCTTCCCCCGCCCCTGGGCCTTGGTAGCTGCCGAATAGAATATCAGGACGAGGTCCTCAACCTTCCTGTCCTTATCGAGGCTCTTCTGGAACTCCTTGGCCGTGAAGGCTGTGTATGCTTCGGCGAAGCTCCTCTTCAGAGAGGCATCGTTATAGCCGGGCAATTTTTCGGCGCCGGTGACGACGCCAGACATGCGCTTGGCCAGGGTACGGCTGAAGTTTGAGGGCAGTTTTGCGGCAGGGTGACCCGAGGGCCCGATCTCCTTGACCAGCTCGCTGATGCTCGACGAGTGGGCGCGCTGGAGGCGCTTGGGAGCAGCGACATACTCCTTCCTCTTTTTCCTGGGCTGGAGGATGTAGCGAAGGAAGGCGACTCGCAAGGCGTAGGAATACGCATCTTCGTAGCTGACAGGCGGGGCGCGGGACCTGGAAGAGCGACCGTCGTAGAAATCGCCGTGGACGCTGCCCAAGCGAAGATGATACGAGGACCGCGAGGGCGTCGACATGTTGAAAATATGTGGGAGCGCGGCAGAGAAACGGTTGTAAAACGAGTCGTGCGGCAGCGACGGTGTAGATAATAGCCGGCCAGGTTTAAGCGCTCATGGTCAATGGCACCGGTTGGACCAGACGACGAGTTATGGATTGGGTTGGGATGGGGTAGGGATGGGGTAGGGTACGTTGCACAGGGAGCAAAGTGGTGCTGTTGGCTGGCAGCGAGCCAGGGAAAAGGTAGTAAACAGTAACTTTGTAGCCAGAGACGCACTTGGCAGGAAGAGGATCGTAAGGCAGCCAGGTCAACGACTGTCAACGGGTCAAGGTGGTTTTGGTGGTTAGATGCTGGAAACAGAGATAGGCGCGCAGGGAGCAGGGAGCAGCGATGGAGGTGAACAGCGGTGGGGGGGTGTGTCAGGTTGGGTGGGCCGACTGCTAATGGATGCTCCAAGAAACGTCATAAGATGAGCGCCGAATGGAGGTCCCCCATCTTGACACAGGTGACAGGCCCGGTGCCCTGGCTCAGAAGTTACCTTAGATACGGATTACCTTTCCCCCATCCTTAGCCCTCACTTCACTCCTTGATCGCTCTTTACAACTTGCAGGGTACCGTACTGCTTTTTGTAACCATGTTGTGGTCGGTGAGGCTTGGTTTTGGTTTGTCTCCGCATGACAAGAACTCCGCCCTCTTGGTTTTATTGTTTCTAGGATACCAATGTAAAGCAACGATTATCGGATCAAGATGCCTGGGACAAGCACACAAGCACCCACATCCCCAGCCAACTCAGGGGCAATTTTCAGGGCTTACTGAGCCGTTAGAGGACATGCTAGACTGCTGACTGGCCAACGAACAGTACGCTCCTTTAGGTAGGGTTCTGGGATCCTGGATACCCAACCCTGGGTGACCAGAACTAGAGGCATTGCCGCGCCGGCTCGCAATATTGTCTCTTTATATAGCTGCCTAGGTAGGTATATATGGATCAGTACCCAGCAGGCAATGCAACAACCGAAGGCCCTGAAATCTGCCACTGGATCCGATGTCGAGACCTACGCACAATAGGTACCCACCAAAGATGCCCGTCGGAGGGACGGATAGATTTGGTGTGATCTTGAATTGACGTTGGAATGAATGCAGCTGTCCTTGACTCTCTCGACTAACAAGTTCCTCAAAGTAGTTTCTCACTGCGGCAAGCAAATTCACATGCTGGATGGCATCGATCTGTGTTGGTCCAAGACGCGAAGAGCAAACATGCCTGTTCCAACATGCCTACATCCACAGGGTAGAATATTAAACACCCGTACGAATATATACATGTACATGGCCATGCACACAAAGCCATACTTACCTAAGTCTTGGAACAATAAGATTTATAATGGGGATTGGCCCAGCAAAAGCTAAAACAGCGCAACAGAGGTTTGATCACCAGCAAGCCAGGTGCTCGAGGCCGTTGAAGCTGGGATGTTCAAAGTTGAGGGGCACACTAAGGGTGATTTAACGGATTGCCGAGCATGATGTTGACAGTTTGTTGCCGGATCGCAGTACCAAAATCAACAGACATATACCAGGCATTTTTATAAGTCTGACAAGATCACAGCAATGGCAGCAGCACATCAAACTTCCTTTTCCAGGTCCTAGTGTCCCAGATAAGGCTCGCAGTTTGTTTCATAACATGATAAACCTCCCTTGACATGCAATAAGTCTAATTGCTTGTTTGCGACACATGGCAAACGGAAAAACAGGGGTGAAATCCAAGCTCTTCACTGTGCAGGTAGTGTGCATGGATTCCAGAAGCCCGGAAATGGCCGTGTTCTGTTCTCATGTACAGTGTGCACGCGACCACTCAGCCTTTCTCCCGATACCCATCCCCATTGCCCCATGATTCCCATGTTTGACAACTTGATAGTGTAGCCAGCCTCGTGGGGCTCTGAAGCGGTTGGGTTACTGATTGGCCGCTGTAGTGTGCTCACATTCACTGTTCCTGTTCACCTGTGCCTGGAGGTACCCACTCTTAGATGATCTGAAGCATTGTCAATCAATTGATTCCCACCAGATTCTGCCTGGGAAGATCCCTGGGGGGAACTGACGATCTAGCATTAAGGGGCCTTTCACCAGGTTGGTATCTCTTCAAGGTCGTCCTTTTGCATCTTTCGCTGATACCTGGTTCTTAGCGATGGCCACACACTCAACCCGAACCCTCGCCCCCATTCGAGCATCCCGGTTTTGGCACAAGCCTGCCGTTGCAGGGGCAGTGTTCAGCGGGTCTGCAGGGTTTCAGACGAAGGGCTCCATCCGCTGCAGTTGTTGCAGTCAGTTCCGCCAGTTGATGCGTGACCCACGCACCCTGCCGACAGTTGCCAAGCGCAATCGAATCAAACTAAAGAGAACCCCGCTGTGCCGCTTCAGAGCGAGCTCGCTGCCAACTTCCATGTTCCCATCCACCATCCACTGGCACCGGACATCCACTCTTTGCCTGCGCTGCACCTGCATCTCTACTGTGGCCAGCTTATGTGCCCAGCCATCCTCCTCCCGAGACCTTCTGAGACCCGAGTGCTACGAGTGTTACGGAGCATCCGTACCTTGTCGTCGACTTTAGGTATCTAACAATTCGAATACTACGTATCAGCTACCAGCTACCGATTAATCACCTTAGCCTATCCTTTCCTGCGCTGCCCTGCCTGCTATACCTAGCAACAACCGTGGCGTTGAAGACTCGCAATGGGCAACGTGAGCAGCGTGCCCGATGAGGGCGCAGCTCTCTATCTGAAAGACCAAAATCGATGTATGTCCCGACCATCTACCTGGATCCTGGATGCGTTCACCGGGATCTGCACGGCCTGCGATCGTCGATTCACTGTCACCCATCTCCAATTCCATATCGTCGTTTGATGGATGAGTTATAGTTTTATGGGCCCGTGTGGGCTGCATCTCAAAGGCGGCCACTAGGACAGGACGGGGCCAAACACACAATACAAGATCCAGAGCTGCTTTGCTGACCACACGTGTGTCCGCAGTAACTATCTCTTCGTGTGTCATAACTAGCTCCAAACGGCGCAGTTCCATCAACATCGTTCCGAATGCATTTCCTGCTACCAAAATATCCGCTTCACGGTCACAGGGTGACCATGCACCCCTTGAATTTGTTCTGGTGTGCTCCCCCCCCCTTCCCAGCACAGGCGCACATGTCCATAGGTTCCCACGCGCTAGAAAGGACAATGGGCAGGATTGCTGACATACTCGTGTTGTTATTTTATAGGATACTGAGCCTAATGCGGCTGCAACAGGTCCGCATTTCTTATTGAAACTTACAAATGACGAAGACCTCTCCATCACATTCAGCTTTGTTATTCGCAGGCAACAGGCTCTACCAACTCCAGCTGGTGTCGAGGTAAAACCACCACCGGATACCCAGATCAACGGTCTGACATTCGTCTTTGCGTCAAACGCCCGTGAAATCGAGAATCTCTTGACGAGAGAGTTTCATGCAGACCCAAATCTGCATAAGAACGCCAATGTTTCTCTTATTGGTACATACTCTACAGAAGGGCATCCTTCAGTGACATTCGATTGGACATGGAAATGGAAGCCTCCAAAGCCAGCTGAAGACAGGGGTGGTGGATGGCGGACAGCATGCAGCGTTGGTGCTTCCCGATTTTAGCTTCCGACATTTCACATTGCTAATATCGCACTCTCAGATTGTTGAGTATGATCAGCGCAATCATCGCTTCATTACCCTTGCGAGCTTCACACTATATGTTGCCAGTACGTTAACCCCTGTCTTTCTTATCAATGACCTTTCTTGAACAAAAGCAGGGACTCATTCATAAGAATCAGATACGGCTTCATATATCAGCCATCCAAATTCCCCAACCCCTCCGCTCCTCACTGCCCCGCCAAAACTCCGTGCCGTCTCCGCACAATCACTGGAATCCCATATTGGCACCATACCTGAGCAGGATGAGTCCACTATGCTGCCACCACCGAGTCGCGATCTCCCAAGCAACCCTCCTCCCCCGCCGCCAGAGCCTATCAAGATCGACATATCTTGTCCTCGACCAGGCGACGATCTGCTGTTTGATGATGGGCCGGTCTTCCGTGCAACAATCAAGGCTCTTGAGCAAAAGACGGGTAACATGAGGCAGCAGATGAAGAGAATGATCAAAAAAGCCGAGCAAGTTTACGAGGCACAGCAGGAAGCCAACGATGCCTTCGCTGCGTTCATGGAAGGTCTCAGGGAGGTGTCAGCTACCAACCGGAATGCCGTTCAGCCGGCCATCGAGCATTACTTCGACAAAATCGCCCGCGAAATCTTGCTGTATGAGCGGCAAAATACGGCCAATATCCAAAACTTCATCATCGACCCTGTCACAAAGCTCTACCAGATGGACATCAAGCAAGCCGAGGCCAAGAAGCGCGATTTTGAGGAGGAGAGCAAGGAGTACTACGCCTATGTCAGCCGTTACCTGGGCCAGCGCAGCGATTCCGTCAAGGCGAAGCAGAGCGATTCCAAGTACCAGACAAAGCGCAAGAACTTTGAGCTCAAGCGGTTCGACTATTCGTCTTTCATGCAAGACCTTTCTGGCGGCCGCAAGGAGCAGGAGATTCTGTCGCATCTAACCAAATATGCGGATGCCCAGGCACGCCTGTTCCTCAGCACTGCCAAGAAAGTTGATGCCCTCCTGCCTCAGCTTGAGGCTCTCTCTACCGAGGTCCAAGAGGCGGACAAGGAGTACCAGTATCAGCGTCGCGAGCGCGAGGAGAAAAGGCGGCAGCTCGAAAAGGGCACCTTGTCCCTAAGCGACCTGGAGTTCCATTCAGGAACAGGCTACGTGAATGGCCATCATGGTGGGGATCATGATCCTGGCCGTGCTGATGGTACTGGGTTAGGACTGAAACATTCGCGTTCTCTTAACGCAGGTAGCTCGGCCCATGATCCATCTAGGTCGCCGGGAGATATTGGAAGTCCCCAGCAGAATGCGAAGTTCAAGGGCATCCGCGATTTAGAGGAGCGCGACCCAAACCAAGCGGCACATGCTGGCAAGGATGCTCCTAATAGGAAAGAGGGCCTCCTTTGGGCATTGAACCGTCCTGGCGGCCATGTCGACCCACGAAATCTCAACAAGCAGGGCTGGCACAAGTACGTGGCATACCTGAGCGGTCCTTTTAATTTTTCTTTTCTGACTAATCACGACTAATTGTCTTGTGCAGATTTTGGATAGTCCTCGACCAAGGGAAACTCTCTGAGTATAGCAACTGGAAGCAGCGCCTCGATCTTCACATGGAACCTATCGACCTGCGCTTGGCCTCTGTCCGTGAGGCCAGAAATGCCGAGCGCCGGTTCTGCTTCGAAGTCATCACGCCGCAGTTCAAGCGTGTTTACCAGGCAACTTCCGAAGAAGACATGAACAGTTGGATCACCGCCATCAATAACGCGCTACAGAGTGCTGTTGAGGGTCGCGCGTACAAGGAGAAACCGGCGACGGCCCACGGCGACTCGCCCACCAATGGCAAGGACTTCGGCGCTGTGCTGATGGGGAAAAGCCCCTCTGTTGGCCATGGGAGCCACGGTTCGAGCGGCCTGCCCTTTAGAAGGACGACTGTCGGTGCGCGGCCTAGCACGTCGCGTGGCGGCAGTTTCGAAGAGCGTCCTGACAAACTGCTTCAAATGCTTCGTGAGGCCGATCAGGGCAACACCTGGTGCGCCGACTGCGGGTCTAGCAACAAGGTCGAATGGGTCTCGCTCAATCTCGGCATTATCGTTTGCATTGAATGTAGCGGCATCCACCGGTCCTTGGGCACCCACATCAGCAAGATCCGGTCGCTGACCTTGGACACGACCTCGTTCACGCCCGATATTGTCGAGCTGTTGCTCATTGTAGGGAACAGGGTGTCCAACATGGTGTTCGAAGCTAAGCTGGAACCAGCCGCGAAACTCGCACCCCACTCGACTCGGGAGCAGCGACTGAAGTTTATCACAGCCAAGTACGTCGATCGCGCCTGGGTTGAGCCTATCTCTCCTACCCTTTCGAGGTTTGCTACTGCAGAAGAGACACTCCTTGCTGCCATCAAGAAGAACGAAATCCAGCAGATCGTTTACGCCCTAGCTCTTAAGGCAAACCCTAACTGTACCGATAAAGTTCGCGGCACCCACGCTGTCTACTTAGCCCTTGCTGCGGCTGACCCTGCTCCTCCTTCGCCACTGGTAGCACAACAACAAAACACCAGCCAGCCAACAACCAGCCATCATAGCGCCGCCGCCACTGTTACAGATCGCACCGTCCCTTTCCCTGTGGCTGAACTCTTAATCCAAAACGGGGCCGAGATCCCTGATGCTCCTCCTCCCGTCCCGCTTAGCATTGCTGCACAGGCCTACCTCGAGATGAAGCGTGGCCGCAAGGCTGCCATCGAGGCGTCCGGTTCATCAGCTCTTGCGGGATACTATGAGCCCACTTCGTCGACTTCGTCGATCGCTTCGACGGCTACTACCCAAACGACGGCGACAGCAACCGGAGATAAGCACAAGGAGAGAGAGGCACGTCTTCAAAAGCGGGTCAGCGCAGGTGGAAAGCTGGCTAAGTCGCCCATCCCGGAACGGTAGAGCGTGTTTGGAGGAGTAGGCGTGTCGGTGGCTTCGTGTGGCGTAGTGACGCCGTTTTGGAGTCGTGCCAGGGGAAGGAGTTCAACGGGTAGTGGGAGCACGAGTGGCGAGGGCCTGCCTATGTCGGCTGGGGCTCTTGATGGCAGCTCGGATTATGAGAGTAGACAAAAGAAGTGGAGGAGATATGGGAGGAGGAGGAGCCTTCCTTCGTGGTGACAAAGGTTTAAGATGTGGGTTTGTTTGGTATGCTGTCATGACACAGTTCTTTTTTTTTTTTTCCTCCGTTGTTTATGTTCTCTGCACCTCGTTTGGTCGTTATGTCTTTTTTTCTACAGCCAGTTGCGCTGCCTTTTTTTTTTTTTTTTCACGGCTACTCTTCCTCACCTGCATGGTAAGGTTGGCAAGCAATAGCCTTTTTATTTTCTCTTTTTCCCCCCCCCCACCTCTTCTCATACCTTGTTCTCTAATAATTCTTTCTCCCATTCGTGTGTTGATACCTGTTATCTTCTTCACTTATCCTTATCCCTTGTTTTACCTTAACGTTATCTTTTCTCAATTACCTTTTGTCTATTGTTTTTACAAGGCTCTCCCCTTTGGGCAAGTTCTCGACAACCGTCACAGTGGGCGAACGCGACAAAGGAGCAACAGCACTGATTTGTCCCAAAGTAGATTAACCGGCCTTTCTTGAAGGGGCAATGACTGGTGGCGATCTCCTCTAATCAAGTCCCCCCTCGTTTTCAAAGAATACGAAGGAGCAATAAGGCCATTGGTCGGCTGTTTTGGGGATGAGGATGGATGGCGTGACAATGGGTAAAACAGTCTCGGTCTGTATGGATATATGAATGTCGGAGAAACGATGAACACAACAGAAGGTTATTCGCACAGACCATGAGGTATGGATGGCAAGGGGTCGTAGAATGGCGTAGGGAAGCAATGGTTGCGATGATATTTGGTCGAAGGCACAGGAAGAATGTATAGGTGTTGGGATGACTCAACGGATGGATGACAAGCATAATTGTAATGTCATGAGTGAATACAACAGAGGTTTTATTGGGTCTGATGACAACCATAGCCCATTACATCGTAGCATGTGTCAAGGTGTCCGTTTCCCTTTTCAGTGTACTAGGTACCGCACATTCTACTGCGTGGGAAGGGACTGCGAGAGAGAGCCTACGTGCTTGTAAATGGTACTAATTGAGCGTAGAGTAGAGGGAAAACTCGACGAAGCACGCAATAAGAACCGGGGGAAGAGATCAGAATGCAAAGCACTGTACCTTCTAGGCATTATTGTGCGATGAAGTCACGACCCTTAGTCACCCTGCCAATAGCAAACATCACTTATGACAACTCATTTGGTAGTGCTGCAGCGGTTGACACAATTCAGATTAAAGGAATAAGTTATCACATTTAGAATATACTTGTTTTCTTTTATAATCGTAACTTATCAACCCGTTCTGTTTCTTGTATCGAGAAGTGAAAAATAGAGGGGGTAGAGGACAGAGTACTGCCGGAGATACCTTGAAACAAAGGGCAGGTATATATGAGACCCATATGAACAAATCCTCCACTAACTTGGAAAAGGTTGCAACCCACAAAATTATATCCCGATGGAACACATCCCATATCGGTACCGGTCAGTCCCGGACAGGGAGGTACAAGATCCCAATATACCAGCCAAATACAACCAATTCAATCAACACAAACCAAAATCGGAATAACGCAAACAAGGATCAAATAGTGCACTCTTCACCAAGGAAACTCAACGTCCCTTGCCTTTCCCCTTGCCACCTTTTCTGTGGGAAGGCGAAGCCGGTCCGGCCTCAGCATGCTTCTTATGCTTGGCTGCCGCTCTCTCCGCATCGCGGCCGTTGTCTTCAAACAAGACTTGATCGCCTTTCCCGCCCATCTCCATAAACTCTCCTGGGTCGCGATTATCGTCCGGGCGCATCTCTCTTTTGTACGGACTATTAATGGAGTGAGGAGGATTTGGCCTGTTATAATGGTTGGCAGCACGCAGTGCCTTGGCGTGCTCGCTGAGCAGGGTACGCTCGCGAGTCACACCACGGCGATTCACTTCCAGACCAGCTAATCCGGAGACTAAGCCGTTGGTGCTGTCGTTGACACCTGGCTGTTGCTGCGTCAGCCAGGGGTCGGCGAGGCATTGGTCAATGGTATAGCGCCTTTCAGGCTTAACAACGAGCATCCTATCAATGAGGTCAACTGGAGTGAGGAAATTGTCAGCGGGCAGTACTCGGGCGGAATAGGGTTCAAACAGTTGGGAAAAAAAACGTACGGGCTGGGTCACCAATGGGGTCCCAATATGGGGATGGGTACTCATAAAGCCCTCTCTTAATCTGTTCCTGTAGGTTATAGGGGAAGTCGGGCCTCTCGAGTTCCGCAGAGAACGGCGGGAATCCACACAGGCAGATGTAGAGCACGACGCCCAAGGACCAAATGTCGACGGCCTTGGAATAGTGCCGGCGTCGGCTTTCGACAATAACTTCAGGAGCCACGTAGCTAGGGGTTCCACACAAGGTAGTCGCGAATGAGTCCTCGCCGACGATCTTGGCCAGACCAAAATCAGCCAGCTTGACATTCAATTGGTCGTCCATCAAGAGAATATTTTCAGGCTTGATATCTCGATGAATGATGTTGCGGTCATGTAGGTACTTGACACCATCAAACAGCTGTTTGAAGACCTTGCGCGTTTCTCCCTCCGTGAGCTTTCCGTGGTCGGCAATCCGCGTGAAGAGCTCGCCACCGGGACAGTATTCCAGTACAAGGTAAACGGCAGTCGGCTCGTTGAAAAGCTCTTTCAGGCATACAATGTTAGGATGGTTGACACTCATGAGCATGGCGACCTCCTGTTGTAGACCCTCGTTCTTAGAACGATCTTCATAGCCGGGGTTCTTGGTAAAACGCTTGACGGCCCAGCGCTGACCCGTCGACTTCTCGATGCACAGGTATACTTCAGCAAAGTATCCCTTTCCGAGCTCTTGGACAGCCGTGTACTGCTGTAGGAAGGCGTTGGTGCGACGGTTCTTTGGATAACGGAAGAAGAACTTGGCGCGGTTGTCAGCAATGGAGATCTCATCGTGCTCCCTAAGCTCTCGACGCTGATTCCGGCCGACGATCTCGTCGTTAATGTAGGTGCCGTTGGTCGAAAGATCCTCCAGTACGGCAACGACATCAGTACCCCTATTTTCAGTGAAGAGCAAGCAGTGCCGGTTCGAAACTGCAGCATCATCAATCCTCAGATCTGCAAGAAGCTTATCAGCAACAACGATTCCAAGCAGTAGAAGGCATTGGCAGACCAAAAAAAATAAAAACATACCGCACTCGGGATGGCGTCCAATAAGAAAGCCAACAGGAGAGCCGGCTTTGACTGATTTGACTGCAGCCACACGTTGACTCCTCCTGCCAGCCCTAGAGGACTGGCTGCTTTCCTTCTGCTTTTCAACAGCGTTGGCGGCCTGACAAGCGTCCTTTTTCCTCAAGACATAGGGCGTAAGCCCAAAGCGCGTGTCCAGAGGGAACAGGTAGCCCCAGACACCCTCCTTTTCCTCATCCTCAACCTCATCCGAGAGCGGAGCATTGGGGTCGATCTCCTGCTGGCTGAACGGCTGGGTGTCGTTCGGCTGAGAGCTGTACAGGAAGTTTTGCGAGTTCTGGCTCGCACGGGGTGCAGGAGGAGTGGCTGTCTCTTCCTTTGTGAACTCAACGCAGAGGGAGTCGCTGGTAAGATGTGTCACGGGCGAGGGGAGCTGGTGCTTATGCTGGACGGGAGTTTTGAGCTTGCCGTCGCCGGCATGGCCGCC
>Ga0065720_1003422_pt1 | contig 16834 bp, 11 predicted proteins | sample Thericmetagenome_FD_59107 | JGI IMG/M metagenome (GOLD analysis project Ga0065720, IMG submission 59107) | Thermophilic microbial communities from the Joint Bioenergy Institute, California, USA of rice/straw/compost enrichment - eDNA_2 v2... | ecosystem: Engineered > Solid waste > Grass >... | reverse complement strand
CGGCCGCCGTGCCTGGCCACCAGGTACGGCGCCCGCCGCCCGCCGTACCGCGCGAGACGGAACCCGACGAAGAGCAGCACGCCCCCCATCATCCCGGCGAGGACGGAGATGAGCCCGCCCGCCCACAGCAGGCCGATCGCGATATCCGTCGCCCAGCCGTCCCGCAGGGCGGTCCTCGCCGCCTCGATCTCCCGCAGCCGCCCCTCGGCCACCCTGATGCCCAGGAAGTTGAGTCCCGCGTAGACCACGGGCAGCGACGTCGCCACCAGCAACAGTGTGATCGCACGCTTCTCGACGCCGTCCACCCCGCCCTCCGTCGGTCCGTCCCAGCCGTGAGAAGGCAGTCTCGCAGAGCCGGACGACGACGGCCACATCCGCCATAACCCGCCCTTCCCCGGACGACCCGCGCGGGCGCCGGCCGGGCGGGCGCGCCCGCGCCCGAGGCGGCGCTACGCGCCGTGGCCGCCCGCGCCGACGAGCTCCCGCTCCGGCTCGGGCGCCGGCTCCTCGTCGGCGTGCTCGGCGACCGCGAGCGGCGGGAGGACGCGGTCGAGCCAGCGGGGGCACCACCAGTTGAGGCGGCCGAGCAGGACCATGGTGGACGGGACGAGGAAGCCGCGGATCAGGGTGGCGTCCACGGCGATCGCGACGGCGAGGCCGACGCCGAACACCTTCACCAGCGGGTCCGGGTAGGCGATGAAGGCGACGAAGACCGCGACCATGATGAGGGCGGCCGAGGTGATCACCCGCCCGGTCGCGCCGAGGCCCTCGGCGACCGCGGCCCGGTTGTCGCCGCTGCGCAGGTACGCCTGGCGCACGGAGGTGAGCAGGAACACCTCGTAGTCCATCGACAGCCCGAACAGCACGGCGAACAGCATCACCGGCACGTAGTTGTCGATGGGCACGGTGAAGAACAGCACCTCCACCGGGGAGCCGTCGGTGCTCGGCGGCGGGTCCATGCCGACGAGGCGGCTGCCGATGCCGTAGCTGAACACGAGCGCGAGCGCGCCGAACGCGGCCCCGAGGGAGACGAGGTTCATCAGCGCGGCCTTGATCGCGACCAGCGGCGCGCGGAACGCGAGCAGCAGCAGGAACGCGCTGAGCAGCACGACCACGGCGATGACGAGCGGGGTGCGGGAGGTGATCCGCTCCCCGGCGTCGGCGAGCGCGGCCACCTCGCCGCCGACGTGCACCTGCGCGCCCGGCACCCGCACCGCGCGGACGCGCTCCACCACGTCGACCGCCCGGTCGTCGCTCGGCGCGTAGCGGGAGATCACGCTGATCATCGCGACGGTGCCGTCAGGGCTGATCTTCGGGTCGGTGACGTGCGCCACGCCGTCGACGTCCTCGATGCGCTCGCGCAGCTCCCGTACCACCGGGTCGGTGACCTCGTCGTCCTTCGCGTCGTCCTTCGCGCCGTCCTGCCCGTCCCCGGACGCGCCGTCCGAGTCCTGCCTCTTCTCCGGCTTCTTCTCGGGCTCGCCGTCCCGGGACGCCGTCTCGACCGGCCGGTCGAGCTCCGCGGTCACCACGAGCGGCGCGACGGCGCCGGGCCCGAAGCCCGCGCTCATCAGCTCGTACGCCCGCCGCGCCGAGGTGCCCTCCCCGGCGTGGCCGTCGTCGAGCGAGCCGAGCTTGAGCCCGAGCATCGGCGCGGCGAGCGCGGCGAGCACCGCGGTGGCGGCGATCAGCACCCGCCACGGCCGCCCGGCCACCCAGTCGCCGAGCGCGGCCCAGCCGATCGCCGGCCCGTCCCGCCCGGTACGGCGCGGCCCCACGATGGGGATGCGCAGCGCGTTGATCCGGTGCCCGAGCAGGCCGAGCAGCGCGGGGACGAGGGTGAGCGAGGTGAGCACCGCGCACACCACCGAGATGCCGGTGAGCATGCCGAGGGTGCGCAGCAGCGGGAACCCGGCGAGGAAGAGCGCGCTGAGCGAGATCACCACGGTGCCGCCCGCGAACAGCACGGCGCCGCCCGATCCGGCCGTGGTGCGGGCGATCGACTCGCGGATCGGCACCCCGTCGGCGAGCAGCCGCCGATGCCGGGAGATCAGGAACAGCGCGTAGTCGATGCCGACCCCGATGCCGATCATCGTCGCCATCACCGACGCCTGCGATGGCACGTCGATCACGTGGCCGAGCAGGCCGATCACGCCGAGCCCCAGGGCCACGCTGAACAGCGCGGTGAAGATCGGGATCAGCGCGGCGACGAGCGTGCCGAAGGCGAACATGAGGACCAGGAGCGCGATCGTCATGCCGATCATCTCGCTCGGGCCCGTCTGGATCTCCTTGTCGGCCGGGGAGGAGGAGTCGATCGGCACCACCTCGATGCCGGCCTCGGTCGCGGGCGCGGCGACGCGCACCAGGTCCTCACCGCTCGGCAGGTCGGCCGTGGCGGACGAGCTGAACGGGTCGTCGGCGTCCATGCGCACGGTGATGAGCCCGATGCGCAGGCTGGAGGACATGCCGCCCATGCGGTAGGGGGTCTCGACCTGGACGACCTCGGGCAGCCGGCGGATCTCCTCGATCGCCGCCTCGACCGCCTTCTTCGGCCTCTTGTCGGTGAGCGGCTGGTCCGGGGAGTAGATCACCAGCTGGACCGTGCGCCCGCCCCCGTTCGAGGCATCGAACTTGTCCCGGATCAGGTCGTGGGCGACCTGCGCGTCCGATTCGGGGATGACCACGTCGTTGTTGGTCGGCGCCCCGAACACGAGGCGTGCGCCCAGGACGGCCCCGGTCAGGGCGATCCACAGCGTCAGGACGATCACGCCGTGCCGCCCGCACCAGTCCCCCAACCGCCGCAAAAACGCCGTCATCGTCCGCCTTCGAAGGGATACGACCTGAAACGTCGTCCTGTATGGTCGTACAGGACCCAGGGCAAAAGGGTAGACATCCCTCTTCGCAGAGGCAGCAACCCCGTCGGGAAATGAGACGATGGCCACACTCGACCAGGGTCAGGACACGCGGGCCCGCATCCTCGCCGCCGCCCGCGCGCTGTTCGCCGAGCGCGGCTACGCCGCCACCTCGCTCTCCGACATCGCGGCCGCCGTCGGGCTGACCAAGACCGCGGTCGCCTACCACTTCCATCCCAAGGACCGCATCGCCGCGGAGCTGATCGCCCCCGCCGGCGACGACATCCTCGCCCTGCTCGGCACCGACTTCGGCGCCGACCGCACCGCCTTCATCGAGGCGCTCGTCGACTTCTCGGTGCGCCACCGGGCGGTGCTCCGGCTGATGATGGAGGACATCGGCGCGATGGACAGCGCGCCGCCCGGCTCCATCGGCGAACTGCTCCGCGAGTTCCGCGACGAGCTGATGCGCCGGATCGCCGGCGACGACCCCGAGCCGGAGGTCCGGGTGCGCGCCTGGGCCGTGCTCGGCGCGATCCAGTCGGCCGTGCTGAAGACGATCGATCTGCCCGAGGAGACGGTACGGCCCGCGCTGCTGCGCGCCGCCCTCGCCGCCTACGCCTCCTGACGCGGGCCGTCCACGCCGCCGGGGGCGCGCGGTGGTGCCCGCGAGGCGCCGCGGGGCGGCGGCATCGCAACGCGGCACGCATGAAAATCATAAATATACCCGACCGAATCGGGCCGCCACCCACCGGGGGCGCGATCGGATGGCCGAGGTCCGGGCGCGTTCCACTGCACGGCCCGCGCAATTGCGTCATACCGTGCGAGTAATCCGCACTTTTATGCTGGTCGGAAATACAGTAGCTTGACGGCGTTTGCTCGTTCACCACCAGTTACGAGACCTGAGGTAGTCCGGTACCCGATGGAGGAGCCCGCAGTCACGGCCGGCCGCGGGGACGCCCTGAGCCGCCTGGTCGCCACGCTGACCTGCCCTCCCGTGACCGCACTCGTCCTGGGCGAGGCCGGCATCGGCAAGACCCACCTGCTGGCCGAGATCGGCCGGCGGGCCCGTCAGGCCGGTATGCGCGTGCTCGCCGGGCGCGCCCGCGACTTCGGCGGCGGCATCGCCTACGCCTCGCTGATCGAGGCGCTCTCCCCGTTACGCGAGGACCCCGGCGCCCGCGCCCGGCTGCACGCCCTGCTCGAGGCCATCGACGAGGCCGCCCTCGGCGGCCCCGCGGGGGCTCCCGCCGTGCTCGCGGTACGGCTGCTGGAGTCCCTCCCCGAGCCCACCCTGATCGTGATCGACGACGCGCACCTCGCCGACGCGGACACGCTCAGCGTGCTCGGGTACCTGACCCGCCGCGTCCCCCGGCTCTCGGTCGTCGCCGCCGCCCGGCGGCCGTGCGCCCTCGACGCCGACGAGACGATCACGCTCGCGCCGCTCACCCTCGCGGAGATCGGCGCGCTGCTCACCCGGCTGCTCGGGCGCGAGCCCGACCCGGAGACCGCGCGCCGCATCCACGAGGGCAGCCGGGGCAACCCGTGGTTCGCCCGGGAGATGGCGCTGGAGCTGGTGCAGGACGGCTCGGTGCACTCCGCCGACCCCTCCGCGCGCCGCGGCGCGATCCTCAGCCGGCTGTTCCAGCGCGACCAGGACGGGCGCAACCTCGCCCGGGTGCTCGCCGCGCTGCGCCGTACCCGCCCGGCCTACCCCACCGACCTGGAGATGCTCGCCGAGGTGGCGGGGCTCCCGCAGGAGCAGGCCGAGGCCGCCTTCGACGCCCTGGTCCGCGACGGCATCGTGGTGAGCACCGAGGACGGCGCGCACGAGTTCGCGCACCCGCTTGTCGCCGAGGCGCTCTACGCCGACCTCGGCCCGGCCGAGCGCCGCCGCGTGCACGCCCGCATCGCCGAGTCGCTGAAACGCCAGGGGCTGCGCGGCGCGCGCAGCGTGCTGGAGTGGGCCACGCACGTCGCCGAGGGCGGCTCCGCCCCCGCCGCGCTCGAGGCCGTGCTGCGCGCCGCCAAGATCACGCGGTTCACCGCGCCGCTCTCCGCCGCCCACTGGTACGGCCGCGCCGTCGAGCTCGCCGCGCCCGAGGACCGCGGCGTGCTGCTCTCCCGGCAGGCCCTGTCGTACTGGAAGGGCTCCCGCCCCCGGGAGGCGGTCGCGGCCGGGCTGCGCGCCCTCGACCTGCTCGAGCCGGGACGGCGGCGGGTGCGCACCGCCTGCACCGTGGTGCACGCCGCCAGCACCCTCGGCCACTACGACCAGGCGCTGCGGATCATCGAGGCGCAGCTGCCGCACGCGGACGACCCGACCGCGCTGCTCGCCCAGCGGTCCGCGATCGAGGCGCAGTTCAACCGGCCCTCGGCGCAGATCGCCGAGCGCGCCTGGGCGGGGCTCGCCGACGCGCCGCCGGAGGACCGGCTCGTCACGCTCACCTCGCTCAGCCTGCACGCGCTCGCCACCGCGGACTGGCGGCGCGGCGAGCAGGCCGCCGAGATGCTGGTGAACGACTCGGTCACGCTGCCGCCGGTGGGCCGGATGACCGCGCTGGAGACGGCCGCGCACCTGCTCGCCATCGGCGGCATCCGCACCCGCGCGCTCGACCTGCTCGGCGAGGCCGGGCAGATCCGGCGCGGGCTGGGCTGGGGCGACATCGCCGGGCAGGCCCGGCACACGATGGCGCTGCTGCGCAGGCTCGGCGGCGAGTGGGAGCGGGCGCTCGCCGACATCGCCGCCGACGCCGAGGACATGGCCGAGGCCGGGCTGCTGGAGAGCCTCGCCATCCTGCGCAACATCCAGCTCGACATCCTGCTCGGGCAGGGCCGCTACGACGAGATCGACCCGATCCTCGCCGACCCGCCGCCGGACACCCCGCTGCAGAACGGGATGCGGGCCGTGTACGCGGCCCGGCTCGCTCTCGGGCGCGGCGACCGGGCGCGTGCCGAGCGGCTGCTCGCACAGGCCCTGGAGAGCGGGCCGCCGGAGGTCGTGCACCGGGCGCTCGCGGTGCAGGTGCTGGTGCGCCACGCCGCCGGGGAGCACCAGGCCGCGCGGGAGGCGTCGGAGCGGCTCGACGACGTCGCGCGGCACGCGACCCCGCGGGCGCGGCTCGCCGCGCACCTGTGCGCGGCGGCGGCGCGCCGCGACCGCGATCGGGCCGAGACCGCCCTGGAGATCGCCCGCGCGGACGGCCTGGTGTTCGAGGAGGCGCAGGCCCGGCTGCTGCTCGGCCTGCGGGGCGACGCCGCGCAGCTGCAGCGGGCGCACGCGGTGTTCGCCCGGCTGCGCGCCGAGCCGTGGCGCAAGAGGGCGGCCCGCGCGCTGCGCGAGGCCGGGCTCGCGCCCGCGCCGACGCTCACGCTCACCGCGACCGAGCGCCGCGTCGCGCAGCTCGTCGCGGGCGGGCGCAGCAACCCGGAGATCGCCGAGGAGCTGCACTACAGCCGCAAGACCGTCGAGGTGTACCTGAGCCGGGTGTACGCGAAGACGGGGCTGCGCTCCCGGGTGGAGCTCGCCCTCGCCGTGGACCGCGGCGAGATCTGACCGCGCCGCGCGCCCGGCCGCCGTCCGGGGAGGCGGCCCGCGCGACCGCGGGTCGCCCGCCGGGTCAGAACAGCACCGACATGAAGGTGCCGACCTCTTCGAAGCCGACCTTGCGGTAGACGGCGCGGGCCGGATGGTTGAAGTCGTTGACGTACAGCGTGACGAGCGGGGCGAAGTACTTCAGCGCCTGCTCGACGACGGCGGCCATGCCCGCCGCGCCGTGCCCGCGGCCGCGGCGCTCCGGGTGCACCCAGACCCCCTGGATCTGGCAGGCCTGCGGGGTCACCGCGCCGATCTCCGCCTTGAACACGACCTGCCCGTCCTCGATGCGCGCGTACGAGCGGCCGATGCGGATCAGCTCGGCGACCCGGGACCGGTAGAGCGCGCCGCCGTCCCCGACGTCCGGGGAGACGCCCACCTCCTCGGTGAACATCGCCACGCAGGCCGGCAGCACGATGTTGAAGTCCTCCGGCCGCACCCGGCGCACCAGCGGGTCCGGCGCCACCCGGGGCGGCGACGAGATCGCGAGCACCGGCTGGGACCAGCGGATCGCCCGCGCCGGGCCCCAGTACGGCTCCAGCCGCTCCCACAGCAGCTGCACCGACTCCGCGGGCCCGACGATCGACGAGCAGCGCCGGCCCTGGCGCCGGGCGCGCTCGGCGAAGGCGTTGATCGCCTCGGGCCCGGCGTTCACGGGGACGAGGTTCGCCCCCGAGTAACACAGCGAGGTCAGCCCGCCGCGCGAGCCGTACCCCCACATCTGGCCGCCGAGTCTGGGTGGGCTGAGCCCGACGGCCCGCACCCGCGACGCGACGAAGACGTTGGCGATCGGATCGGTGTCGAGGAGCCGGAGCACCTCTTCGCGATCGCTCTCGTCGAGCACGCGCGCCGCCGATGTACGCAGCATCACATGGTCAAGCCTACGCGACCACCCAGATTTTTACAGGAACCGGCACTACAGGCCGAAAGGCATGCCGACGCCGCGCCCGGCGCGGGCCCGCCCCTGCGACGGCACCGGTGCGGGCGCCCGCCGGCAGGTCGCCTCCCGCTCGCCCGGCACGGTGCCGTTGAGCAGATAGGAGGTGAGCCTGCGGTCGGCGCAGGCGTTGCCGTTGAGCACCACCCCGTGGTTGCCGCCGCCCACGGTGAGCAGCCGGGCGGTGGGGAAGAGCCGGCGCATCCGCACCGCCCCCTGGTACGGCGTGGCCGCGTCCCGCCGGGACTGGATGAGCAGGATCGGCGGCAGCTTCTCCGCCCCCAGCTTCACCGGCGTGCCGCCCGGCACCGGCCAGAACGCGCACGGCGCGTTGTACCAGGTGTTCGCCCAGGTGAGGAAGGGCGCGGAGGCGTTGACGCGGTGGCTGTCGGCGCGCCAGACCGACCAGTCGCGCGGCCAGGGCGCGTCCCGGCACTCGATGCCGAGGTAGACGGCGTAGCCGTTCTCCGCCTCGGCGGTGCCGTTGCGCACATACCGCCGGTAGGCCCGGACGAGCCGGTCGGAGTCGCCCTTGCGCACGTGCTCGGAGAACGCGCGGGCGAGCTTCGGCCAGATCGCGTCGGTGTAGCCGGCCACGGTGAACAGGTCGTCGAGCTCGCTCGGCCCGACCACGCCCTTCGCCGGCCGGGTGCGCAGCGCGCGGCGCATCGCGTACCAGGCGGCGGTGGTGCGCTCGGCGGTGCCGCCGAGCCGGTAGACCGCGTTGTGCTCGGCGATCCACGCCATGAAGTCGCGGTGGCGGCGCTCGAACGCGCGGTTCTGGGCGAGGTTGTTCTCGTACCAGATGCCGGTGGGGTCGATCACGCTGTCGAGCACCATGCGCCGCACCCGGCTGGGGAACATCGTGGCGTACACCGCGCCGAGGTAGGTGCCGTACGAGTACCCCAGGTAGCTGATCTTGCTCTCGCCGAGGGCGTGCCGGATCGCGTCCATGTCCCGCGCGGTGTTCTGCGTGGTCATGTGCGGCAGCAGCCACGACCAGCGGGACGCGCAGCCCTCGGCGTACCGCCGGGCCCGCTCCAGCAGCACCTCCTCCTCGTCCGCGTCGCGCGGCACGTTGTCCGGGCGGGGCGGCTTGTAGTAGCCGCGCGGCTCCACGCAGCTGAGCGCCGGCTCGCTCGCGCCCACCCCGCGCGGGTCGAAGCCGACGATGTCGTACCGCGCGGTCACCTGCCGGGGCAGGTGCGCGGCGAGGTAGGTGGCGAGCTCCCGGCCGGACGCGCCCGGGCCGCCCGGGTTGACGAGCAGCACGCCGAGGCGGGCGGCGCGGGAGCCGGTCGCCCGGAACCGGTTGACGGCGAGCCGCAGCTTGCGGCCGGACGGGTGGGCGTGATCGACCGGGACCTCGATCGTGGCGCACTCGGCGTTCGGCGCGTCCTGGCCGTCCGCGGACTTCTCACAGGCGCCCCACCGCACGGCGCGGGAGGGCCATCCGGCTCCCGGCTCCGCCGCCCGCGCGGCGGCGCCCGCCGTGCCCGCCGTACCGCCCGTCACGCCTAATCCGGTGGCCAGCACCGTGGCGCCCGCCGCAACTGCGATGACCCGCTTCACCGTCACTTCCTCTCTGGCTCTCCAAGCGCAGAGACGATGTTCTCCTAAGTGACGATGCGATTACTCCAGAGTGAGGTTGATGGTCGTCAAACTGTAATCAACGAAACACCCAAGGTAACCGCCGGGCCGGTACGGCGAGCCGCCTCGGCCGACCGCCGCGCGGGTGACCCGCGCGGCTCACCGGCCTGGCTCGGCCGCCTAGCTCACGACCACCTGCGGGCCGGGCGACTCACCGGACGACTCGGCGTCGGGGTCGACCTCGATGCCCATCCGCTCGGCGAGGGCGAGCGCCTCCTCGATCAGCGTCTCCACGATCTGCGACTCGGGCACGGTCTTGATCACCTTGCCCTGGACGAAGATCTGGCCCTTGCCGTTGCCCGAGGCGACGCCGAGGTCGGCCTCGCGCGCCTCGCCCGGGCCGTTCACCACGCAGCCCATCACCGCCACGCGCAGCGGGACCGGCAGCCCGGACAGGCCCGCCTGCACCTGCTCGGCGAGGGTGTAGACGTCCACCTGGGCCCGGCCGCAGGACGGGCAGGAGACGATCTCCAGGCCGCGCTGCCGCAGGTTGAGCGCCTCNAGGATGGCGNTGCCGACCTTCACCTCCTCNACCGGCGGNGCGGACAGCGACACCCGGATNGTGTCCCCGATGCCCTCGGCGAGCAGCGCGCCGAACGCCACCGCGGACTTGATCGTGCCCTGGAACGCCGGGCCGGCCTCGGTGACGCCGAGGTGCAGCGGGTAGTCGCAGCGCTCGGCGAGGAGGCGGTAGGCGGAGATCATCACGACCGGGTCGTGATGCTTCACCGAGATCTTGAGGTCCCGGAAGCCGTGCTCCTCGAAGAGCGAGCACTCCCAGAGGGCGGACTCGACCAGCGCCTCCGGGGTGGCCGAGCCGTACTTCTTCATGATCCGCTCGTCGAGCGACCCGGCGTTGACGCCGATGCGGATCGGCACGCCGGCCGCGGCGGCGGCCTTGGCGATCTCGCCGACCCGGTCGTCGAACTTCTTGATGTTGCCCGGGTTGACCCGGACCGCCGCGCAGCCCGCGTCGATCGCGGCGAAGACGTACTTGGGCTGGAAGTGGATGTCGGCGATGACCGGGATGGGGGACTTCTTGGCGATCGCCGGAAGGGCGTCGGCGTCGTCCTGGGAGGGGACCGCCACCCGCACGATCTGGCAGCCGGCCGCGGTCAGTTCGGCGATCTGCTGCAGGGTGGCGTTGACGTCGGCGGTCACCGTCGTGGTCATCGACTGCACCGACACCGGCGCGTCCCCGCCGACCGGCACCGATCCCACCATGATCTGCCGTGATCGTCTCCGCTCGGCGAGCGGGCGCCTGCGGACGGTGGGGATGCCGAGATCAACAGAAGTCATGGCTGCACCTTGAGGTCATTGGCGTTATCAGCGGCGGGCACCGACGCCCAGTCTAGGCGCGGCGGCGGGTGGATCAGGTCGCAACCCCGGCGCCACCGGGGGCTCCATCGGCCCCGCCCGCGGCGCGGCGCGCCTGCCCGGTGAGCTCGCGGGCGCGCGCCCGGGCCCACTCGTCGGCGGCGAGCACCTCCTCGACGGAGGAGGCGGGCTGCACGTCATGCTCCTCGACCACCCGGGCCACGGTGTCGACGATGCCGGTGAACGGAAGCCTGCCCGCGAGGAACGCCGCCACGCACACCTCGTTCGCGGCGTTGTAGACGGCCGGGGCGGTGCCGCCGGACTCGCCGACGGCGCGGGCGAGCGCGACGGCGGGGAACGCCTCGTCGTCGAGCGGCTCGAAGGTCCAGGTGTGCGCGCGCGTCCAGTCGACCGCGGGCGCCGCGTCGGGCACCCGATCGGGCCAGCCGAGGGCGAGCGCGATCGGCAGCCGCATGTCCGGCGGGCTCGCCTGGGCGATGGTCGACCCGTCGGTGAACTCCACCATCGAGTGGATCACCGACTGGGGATGAACCATGACCGCGATGCGGGCGTATTCGATATCGAACAGCAGGTGGGCCTCGATGACCTCCAGGCCCTTGTTGACCAACGTTGCGGAGTTGATAGTGATCACTGGTCCCATGGACCACGTCGGGTGCGCCAGCGCCTGCTCGGGTGTCACCGACGACAGCTCCGCCCGGTTACGGCCCCGGAACGGACCGCCGCTCGCCGTGACGATCAGCCGCCGCACCGCCTTACCGGGGTCCTCCCCCGGAGTCCGGTACGGCCCGGCCGCCCACAGGCACTGCGCGAGGGCCGAGTGCTCGGAGTCGACCGGCACCAGCTGCCCCGGCCGTGCCAGCCGCTTCACCAGCGGGCCGCCGATGATCAGCGACTCCTTGTTGGCGAGCGCCAGCACGCGCCCCGCGCGCAGCGCGGCGAGCGTGGAGGAGAGGCCGAGCGCCCCGGTGACGCCGTTGAGCACGACGTCGCAGGGCCAGGCCGCGGCCTCGGCCACGCCGTCCGGGCCCGCGAGGATCTTCACCGGCCGTCCGCCGAGGGCCTCGCGCAGCGCGGGCACCGCCCCCGGGTCGGCGACGGCGACCACCTCGGGGCCGAACTCGGCCACCTGCCGGGCGAGCATCTCGGGCCGGCCTCCCCCGGCGGCGAGGGCGGTGACACGGAATCTGTCCCGGTTACGGGCGATCACGTCCAGCGCCTGGGTACCGATCGAGCCCGTCGAGCCGAGCACGGCGACGGACCGGGGCTCGCGCTCGCTCCTGACGGCCGGATCGCCGTGCGCGTCCGGCCGCGTTCCCGCGTTACTCACGCCCCCATTCTTTCCGGCCCGCTGACCGGATCGCCACGCGGGCGAGGGCGTAACCAGTGTGACACCTGAGCAACAACGTCACGTGCGCGCATATCCCGCCATAACCGTCTTGACAGATAGCAAGAAGCCGTTGTCAACCGCCGACTACCTTGCCGCGACAGGGACACCGCTCACGGAGGTACGAATGCACCGAATCGCTCGCCGTCTCGCCATACTGGGCCTGATTCCGCTCGGTATGGCCGTTCTGGCTCCGCCGGCGGCGAACGCCGAACACGGCACACAGCGCGCCACGGCGGCCACCGCCACGTCGGCCGCGGCGTCCACCGGCACGGCCGCGGCGACCCCCGATCGCGGCTACGTCACCTGGAAGGGCGCCACCACCCGGGCGACGCAGCAGCAGGTCCGGGGGTACTGGAACCGGTCGCGCCTGCGCTCGGCACAGCCCATGGACCTCGTCCTGTCCCGGTCGCGGCGGCCGTCGAACCAGGGCGGCGCGCGGGCGAGCATCGGACGGTCCTTCTTCATCCCGCCGACCACCGGCCAGCAGTCGCTCGGCAACTCCAGCCGGCAGACGGACGGGGCGGCGTGGCCGGGCACCGGGGCGATCGCCACCACCGCCGGCCGGGTGTTCTTCACCATCGACCAGGGCGGGCGGCAGCAGACCGCGTCCTGCTCCGGCACCGCGGTGAGCAGCAACAACCGCAGCGTGGTGATCACCGCCGGGCACTGCGTGAAGTCGGGCGGGCGGGCCCACCGGAACGTGGTGTTCGTGCCGGGCTTCGAGGACGGCCGCCGGCCGTTCGGCACCTGGGTGGCGACGAACATGTTCACCACCGAGCAGTGGAACGCGCGGGAGGACATCAACTTCGACATCGCCGCCTTCGTGGTCGCCCCGCTGAACGGGCGCAACCTCGTCGACGTGGTCGGCGGTCAGGGCATCGCGTTCAACCAGCAGCGGCGGCAGCAGATGTACTCCTTCGGCTACCCGGCCGCGCCGCCGTTCGACGGCAGCAGGCTGATCTTCTGCGCGGGCCGCACGATCGATGACCCGGTGCAGACCAACGACCTCGGGCTGCGCTGCCGGATGACCGGCGGCTCGAGCGGCGGGCCCTGGTTCCTCGCCTTCAACGAGCAGACCGGCGCGGGCGTGGTCAACTCGGTGAACAGCTTCAAGTACGACTTCGACCCGAACTTCATGTTCGGCCCGTTCTTCGGCCAGGAGGCCGCGGCCGTCTACAACGCGGCGCAGAACCTCGGCGCCCAATAGCCGCGAACAGCACGAACACCGCCCTGGAGGGAACGTTCCGGGGCGGTGTTTTCACGCAAAGTATTCACACGGGTACGTGCGGTAGTCCAAACTCGGGAGGCATGACTCCGAGCCTCCCCCTGATGGCCGCCGTCTGTCTCGCCGCCGCCCTGGCGGCCACCGCCCCCGGCGGCCCCTCCCCGCTCCCCCGGCCCGCCCATCGGCTCTCCCACGTCCGGTCCGCGGCCCTGCCGAGCGCGGCGACCGGAGGCCCGGCGGGCCGGCCGCTGCCGGGGCCCGCGCCGGCCGTCTCGCGTCCCCTCGCGGCCGGGCCGCAGCCGGTGCCGGGGCCGGCCGTCGGACCGGTCTCGGGACCGGCGCCGGGACCGGTGCCGCGGCGGGCACGGCCCGGCATCGTGCAGCACTCGGCCGCGCTCGGCGCCGGCGAGCGGCGGCGGGTGCTCGGCTACTGGACGCCCGCCCGGATGGCGCGGGCCGTCCCGATCGACCCGTTCGGCCTGCTGACGGAGTTCGGCCGCCTGCTGTCCCCGCCGGCGCGGCGGTACCGGACGATCGGGCCCGGCACCGGCCGCGCCGCCGCGACCAGCGGCGCCCGGTGGACGCCCGCGGGCGGCCGGTACCCGGCCCCGCCGGGCACGATCGGCGCGACCGTGGGCCGGGTCTTCCTCACCATGAACGGGCGCGACTTCGTCTGCTCCGCCGTCTCGGTGCGCGCCGCCAACCGGGACCTGGTGCTCACCGCCGGGCACTGCGTCAAGGACGGCACCGGGGCGTGGGCGCGGAACTGGACGTTCGTGCCGGGCTACGACTCCGGGCGGCGGCCGTACGGGTCGTATCCGGCGCGGCGGGCGTTCGTCACCACCCGGTGGTCGCGGGAGGCCGACGACGACCACGACGTGGCGATGGTCGCGGTCGGCACCCACCGCGGGCGGCACCTCGCCGACGTGGTCGGCGCGCTGCCGATCGCGTTCGGCGCCCCGCGCGGCGCGCACACCTACGCGTTCGGCTTCCCGGCCTACCCGCCGTACGACGGCGAGCATCTGATGTACTGCGCCGGGCCGCCGCACCCCGACCCGAACCGGCTGACGCGCGGCCAGGGGCTGCGCTGCGACCTCACCGCCGGGGCGAGCGGCGGGCCGTGGCTGACCGGGTTCGACCCCGTCACCGGCCGCGGCACGGTCACCTCGGTGAGCAGCTTCAAGTACAGCAACGACCGGCACACCATGTACGGCCCGTACTTCGACGACGCGATCCGGCGGCTGCACGCCGCGGCGGAGCGGTCCTGACCGGCGGGGCGCGGGCGTGCGGCCAGCGGGTTCAGAGGGTGAGGCCGGTGAAGACCGTGGTGCGCGGGTAGGTGTAGTCCTCCATCGCCGAGCGCAGCCCCTCGCGCCCCACGCCGGAGTCCTTGACGCCGCCGTAGGGCATCTGGTCGGCCCGGTAGCTCGGCACGTCACCGATGATCACGCCGCCGACCTCCAGCTCCTTGGCGGCGCGGAAGGCGGTGGCGACGTTCGTGGTGAACACGCCGGCCTGCAGGCCGTACCGGGAGTCGTTGACCACGGCGAACGCCTCGTCGGCCGAGGCTACGCGGCGCAGCGTGAGCACCGGGCCGAACACCTCCTCGCAGACGATCCGCGCGTCGTCGGGCACGTCGGCGAGCACGGTGGGCGCGAACGTGGCGCCGTCCCGGCCGCCGCCGGCGAGCAGCCGGCCCCCGGCCGCGACGGCCTCGTTCACCCACTCCTCGACCCGGCGGGCGGCCTGTTCGCTCACCATCGGCCCGACCTGGGTGCGCTCGTCCGCCGGGTCGCCGGTGACGAGGGCCTCCACGGCGGGCACGAGGCGGCTGACGAAGTCGTCGTACACCTCGTCCTGCACGAGCACCCGCTGCACCGCGATGCAGCTCTGCCCGGCCTGGTAGTTGGAGTAGAGCGCGATCCGCGAGGCGGCCCGGTCGAGGTCGGCGTCGGCGAGCACCACGGCGGCGGCGTTGCCGCCGAGTTCGAGCGTGACGTGCTTGCGCGGCACCCGCTCGGCGATCGCGTACCCGACCGCCGCCGAGCCGGTGAACGACACCACCGGCAGCCGGGGATCCTCGACGAGCGCGGCGGCCCGGTCGTTGGGCAGCGGCAGGATCGAGAACATGCCCTCGGGCAGCGCGGTCTCGGCGAGCAGCTCGCCGAGCAGCAGCGCGGACAGCGGGGTCGCCGGCGCGGGCTTGATGATCACCGGGGCGCCGACCGCGATCGCCGGGGCGACCTTGTGCGCGACGAGGTTGAGCGGGAAGTTGAACGGCGTGATGCCGAGCACCGGCCCGTACGGCTGCCGCGCCACGTACGCCACCCGCCCCTCGGCGGCGGGCTCGGTGTCGAGCCGGATGATCTCACCGCCGATGCGGCGGGTCTCCTCGGCGGCGAACCGGAACGTCGATACGGCGCGGGACACCTCGCCGCGCGCCCACAGGATCGGCTTGCCGTTCTCCGCGCTGATCAGCTCGGCGAACTCGGCCGCCCGCTCGGCGATGCGGCGCGATACGTGGGCGAGCGCCTCGGCCCGGGCGTGCACCGGCAGCGCCGCGGCGGTGCGGCGGACCGCGTCGGCGGCGGCGACGGCCTGCTCGACCTGCTCGGGGGTGGGCACCGCGGCCGCGCCGACCACCCGGTCGTCGTAGGGGTTGGTGACGGTGATCTCGGCCTCGCCGGTCGCGGCCTTCCCGGCGAGCCAGAAGGGGCGGACGTCCATGCCCCGACGCTAAGCCCCCCGGCACGCGGTATGGATCACTCCAATTCGTACAGACAGGCAGTTGTGTTGCGCCAGGGCGAACAATTCCCTTTCTTTTCGGTTCGTGCTACAGAAGGTCTTTGGATTTGCGAGTATTTTGCCTGCGAGACGGTTTGAACGCTCGCCCGATTGGTTACGTCAACCGGTGCGGGTCCGCCGCGGGGACCCCCGAAGGGAAGGGCACGTCGCTCATGGGTTCGCCGGCGCCGCTCGGTCTTCAGGGTGCCGCTGCGCCGGGCCGGCACAGCGCCCACGACGAGCTGCGGCCACGTGTGCTGGACGTGGCGTGTCGGCTGTTGCTGACCGCGGGCCCGGAGGCCCTCACGGTACGGCGTATCGCCGCGGAGGCCGACTGCCCCACCACCGTCATCTACACGATGTTCGGCAGCAAGGAGGGCCTGGCCGAGGCGCTCTATCTGGAAGGGTTCGAGCGCTTCCGCCGCCGATTAGAGGCGGTTCCGCCGCGCCCCGACCCGCTGGAGTACCTCGCCGCGCTGGGCCCGGCCTACCGGGAGGCCTGCTTCGCCGAGCCCGCCTACTACAGCCTCATGTTCGAGAAGGCGATCCCGGGCTTCGAGCCGAGCGAACGCGCCCGTACCCTCGCGCGTGCCGCGCTCAACATCCTCGACCGGGTGATCGCCGACTGCATCTCGGCGGGCTACCTCGTGCCCACCCAGCCGCGGAAGATCGCTGACGCGCTGTGGGCGGCCGCCCAGGGCGCGATCAGCCTGGAACGCGCCGGGTACTTCCGCGACGGCAGCAACTACGAGCTCGTCACCACCGCGGTGGTGCTCAACTTCCTCGCCAAGCGCGACTGAGCCCCGGCGCCGAGGACGCGCGGCGTGCCGTGCCGCCACTGTGCCGCCACTGTGCCGCCACAGTGCCGCCTCCGGGCCGCCTCCGGGCCGCCATGGTGCCGGGACGGTGTCGCCACAGTGCCGCGACGGTGCGGTGAGCGGGCCGGCGAGGGCGCTGCGAGGGAGCCGCGACGGAGCCGGTCAGGTCGCGCCGACGTTGAGCGCCACCCACAGCTCGGCCCGGTTCGCCGGGTCGTCGAGGTCGCGGTCGAGGAGCTCGGCGACCTTGC
>Ga0065720_1020113_pt1 | contig 16836 bp, 10 predicted proteins | sample Thericmetagenome_FD_59107 | JGI IMG/M metagenome (GOLD analysis project Ga0065720, IMG submission 59107) | Thermophilic microbial communities from the Joint Bioenergy Institute, California, USA of rice/straw/compost enrichment - eDNA_2 v2... | ecosystem: Engineered > Solid waste > Grass >... | reverse complement strand
AAAAAAAAAAAAAAAAAGAACCACACTGTGTAGTAATGCTCCAAGCTAAATGGGTTCGAACCCTGTCTGCTCTGCACGCGAAGCTGTGTATCGCGAATCGTGATGGATATTAGGTATGGAGGGAGAGACAGTATTCGTAAGGTAAACAGTAAACCGTATACCGTACCATGTGCCAGAAAATGAGATGGATGCCGACTGAAACTCGGTACGTCGCGTTGCAGTGGGTGGATGTTGTGTGGTGACAGGCACTACCTATCCGTTTGGAGCATGCACACTACCGAGCAGTGCTGCGTAGCCACCGAAGCGAGGCCCAGAACCTAGAACGAGCAACAATCCTGCTGCCAAGCTTTTCCTCTAGGCTGTGTACTGTCCCCCCGTTACGCGACTTCGATCAAGGTAAGCTTTCGCGTGGCAGAATGTCACCCCAGAATCTTGTATCGCATAGCTGGTGAGACTTATCCGTAGCGCTGACTAAGAAATCATAAGCAGTAAAATTCAAAGAGCCCCTAATATCCATAATCTCTTTCAGATCCGTCGTCGATCGAATCAAACGCTACCGCGGCGCCGACCCTGTTGGTTTCGGATCCTCGGTCACCATCGAATCAAATGCCAACGATGGAGCGCGAGAGAAAGACTCCTCGGTTGCTTAGTCAGCATATCAAGGACAAGACCCATCCATGGATCCGAGGTTCAATCTTGAGACTGCGTTTGAAAACATTGGGCTCATGGATGTTTAACCCAATCCTTGATACCATTTCCTACTTAATCATCATAAACCAACGGCATCACCATTCCCCCACTGAAAAGTTCCCTCCCCTTCGGCGGCGAACTCACCCTCCTCACGCACACAACCTTCACCATCCCCCTCTCTCCCCGTCCTCGATTCAACACCTCCCTCACCCTCCCACAAAACCTCACCCTCTCCTCCTCCCCAACCTTCCTCCATCCGGGCCGATCATCCCACACCTCAATCTCGACCTGCCTCAACCCCGGCATCCTCCCCAACCCTTCTTCAACCCACCTCCACATCCCTCTCTCGTCTTCCCGTTCCCTCTCCTCAACCCACCGATCCAACGGTCCCTTGTAGTTGTCGCCCCTACTCTTCACCTTCTCCTTGGTCGTCTCTTCGTCCGATCTATCCTCTCTCCCAAGAACCGACACCCCGACCCTAATCCTCAACCCTCTCAGGCCCAATAACATGCCACACAGCTCCCTCCAGATCGTCCCCCATTCTTGGTTACTCCCTCCATTGCATCCCACCAAATCTCCCAAACAAACCTCGATCCTGAGCCACCGGACAGCCTCCTGCTGCCACGGCTTAAGTCGTTTGAAGAAAGCCCTTGCCCCTGCTACTCCGGCACTATTTCCGAAGCAGGAGAGGAAAATGAATTCAGAGGTTGTGAAGGGCAGGTGGCGGGATTCGAGGTAGATTTGACGGTTGGTGAGGAGGAGGGAGGAGGGGAGGTAGGATTGGGGACGATCCGGGGATAGTAACAACAAGTTCTTTAGTCTGAGGGCGGTTTGATTGTTGTTATTGTTTTGGTCGGATTTCGGTAACTGCGGTGAGGTGTCGTCGTCGGCTGGGCTGGGAGGAATGAGAATGGGAGCCACCTCATAGCGGTCTGGAATTGGGGCTGGGTAGCCTTTTGAAGGGGAGCATGGGAGAAGGGGGGTGAGAGAGAGGAGGTGGCAGTAGATCTGGAGACGGATTTCGGGGGGTAGGTCGAGGAAAGTGAGTCGTCGAGCGCGATTGGTTGTTGGCCGGTTAGGGGCCGGTGACGTCGGTGAGGTATAAATCGCCATTGTAGTAGACGAGAGTTTTGACGTCAGTCGGCCAGGTAAGAAGGCATTCACCTTATCTCTAATCCGTTGTGTGTTGAAGAATCAAACGTATCCAAAAAGGCATCATTGGTATCGCTCATTCGACCATCTCAGAATTTATGTATGCCCATCGCCAATCTCAACGTCTCACAAGAACGCCTACTGTTGTACCAAGCACCCACGAACGAGCGCCAGGGGGCTGAGCAGCAGGCTTGGCACCAGCAAGGAGAGAAAAATGATCAAGTGCAAAGACTAACCAAGAATGCCATTGGCAGTCGCAAAGCTAACCTCGACTAAGGAAACACCACGCACACGAATGTCAGATCTCACTTGCATTCGTCGGATCCTGCCTATTTTGTGGTCTGAGTCTATGTACATGTTGGGACCTGAGTTCACTTGTGCTTCCGTATTGTCAGGTGGAGGAGGGGACGTGCATACTATCTGACTGGACTTGACATCACGCGTTGTACAGACGCTCTGTGGGTGAAGGTTGATCCTGGAGGGCGCCGTTATGGCGCCTTTCTAGACCCTCCAATCTGTGCTGAAGATTCCTAGGAGAGCCGGCTTCTCGTCTCATGATACTACTCAAGCATTTCTGAATGGCGGAGTACATCTAGACCCCGACATTGCGTTCTTTTGCAGTGCCCCGCCTGCATCCGTATCTGTAAGTGCTAAGAGCACACAGTATGAGATGTAGAGATGGGAAACACTCTTCCGTGCTATGCTTGATACTTGTCTTGGCGGCGCCGGCTTGAATCCGCTTCAATCGTCATTATTGCAGACCGAAGAGACGGCACTGCATGGCAATACGACCAAATTCTCCATCCACCGAAATGGGAATTGGTAAACCCGATACAGGCAATTGCCATGGCATCCGACCATCCACGTGTCATTCAGCGCGGCGGCGCCGGCCGCTTCGCAGTCTGTGCGACCTTTCTCATAGCCTCGAATTCAATATTCCTCGACACCCTCGTATCTCCCCTGGCTGCAAGCCAAAACAAATACTCCGGCTGGATAACCGGCTTCTTCGCGGCACCCGCAGTACCCGCTCCAGCGCCCTGGCTTGCAACACCCCCCGCGACACCAGCAACCCCTTCTTCCTCCTCTTCCTCATCCTCATCCTCATCCTCATCCTCATCCCTCAACTCCCTCTTCAACCCTGTCCTAACGTTTTCGATGCCCATTTCTTGTTCTTCAACTGTGTATTGTTTCTTGAGCTGCACCGTGACATAGTGGTGCAGACTATGCTGGAAGGTCTCTAGCATATCGGCCCATTGCTCATTGAATGGGTCGGAGGGGACGCCCTCATCTTCGTCGTCCATGCCATACTCGTCATCATCACCGTAGCCATTCATTCCACGCGTAGGTGCGCCGCCCCCTGGACCGCTGAGTTTACTCACATCGATCCCCGCTGCGCGTGCCGTTTCCCTCGCCTCCTCTACCCAGCTCTCGACTTCGGGCTCGAGTTTCTTGCGCAAGAGTTGTAAAAGCATATGTTCCTGGGTACGGCCGGGGAAGTTGGTGGACGGGTGGATCGCGATGCGCTTGAAGATGTCGGAATTCTCGGTCATGAGCTCCTGAATGGAGCGCAAGTTTTGTTGGAGGATGGAGGCTGAAGCTTGGAGGGACTCACTGAGCGGTATGTGGTGAGTAGGACGGGTCAATATTTTTTTGGGGGGGGAAGGGGGGTAAGAGAGAAACTTACTATGTGGGAAGAGGTTCGGTGCGGATAAGATTGCCGGCGAGGCTGGTCAAGCTGCTTTGGAGCTGTGCGAAGCGGTTACGCAGAAGCTCTAATTGTTTAAGCTCCTCGGGAGCGAGGTTGAGAGAGGCCATTGTTAATAGCCGTAGAAGAGAATTTAGGCTTGAACAGTGTGGATATTCTTCGTTTAGCTCTAACAATTTCTGCCCATTCCTGGAGGATGGATAATTGCTGTTGTGAGGTGCGAAGCGAAAGAGTTCAAGTTGATGGATGGTTGTGTTGTAAGTCCGACGCAGACAGCCTTGTGCCTGGCTCAGTCCCGGGTTAGGGTGAAGAGTAACTTACAGGCCTAACCCTAACCCTTATGCACTTCTGCATGTTCCCTACCGTCCAGGAGTTACATGCATCCTTGAACATAACCCATTGCTTCGATGGGGCTTTGTTGTCTTTGTTAGGACATTTTCAATCATGTGAAGTTATCAAGCTCTATGTTTCATTGTGTATCTATCTCTATGCTGAATGATTGCTCAAAACAAGGCTGTATTACCAGAAACGCCTAACAAAATCATGCTAAACCCAGACAAGCAACCACCCCCATGGAGGAATGAACCTCCTCACTCCCCATGCGACCCAGCCTGGTCAACCACCACGCTCCTCGCCTCCCGCCCAAACTCATCCACTGCCGGGAACCTCGCCCTCCTCTCCAAATCATCCAGCGGTATATGCGACCGAATATACTTCTCCCGTCCATCATCCACAGGACTATAGTCCCAGCTTGTAAACTTGCCCTTCGTCAGCGCCGCCCACACCAGCCTCCTCTTCCGCTGCGAATGCAGCACCTGTTTTGTGATGTCCTCAAAATCCCACTTTTCTTTTGCCTCCCGTTCGAATGCTTCGAATACTTTCTTGATCTTTTCATCCCTCTCTACTACCCCGGACTTAACAAGATCGTTCAGCTCAAGCGGATCTGCAGCCATATTATACAACTGCGACCCGTCCGCCGGGCAGGTCACGTATTTCCACTTCCCCCGACGGATCATCATGAGCGGGGAGACGGTACCCTCGCCAGTATACTCGGCGAAGACCTCGTCGTGGCCTTCGTCGGAACGGCCTTCGAGGTGCGGAAGGAGGGAGACGCCGTCCATGGGGAGGGATGGGTGTGGCTTCGTGCCAACGAGGTCGCACATTGTGGGGAGGATGTCGAGAGTTGACACGTTGGCGGTCACGCGATGCGGAGTGAAGCGGCCAGAGGGGTCGTAGATTAGGAAGGGGACGCGAATGGAGGGCTCGAAGTAATTCATTTTGTACCTGGGCTGGTGAGTTACATGCTTGACCGAGGGAGAGATGACTTGAGGGAAGGGGAGCCGGGGGGGGGGAGGGGAAGGGGGAGGAGAGAACGTACCAGAGACCTCTCTCGCCGAGCATATCGCCGTGGTCGCCGCTGAAGATAACGATGGTGTTGTCTCCTAGACGGCACTTCTTGAGAACGTCCAGCAGCTGGCCGACGCAGTCGTCGACATAGCTGACCGCACCGTAGTAGGCTCTTCGGGCACGCTTGATCTGCTCCTCGTCGAACTCTTGATCCCAGAGGTCGCAGACCTTGAGTAAGCGCTTGCTGTGGGGGTCCTGCTGCTCTTTCGGAATCTGGACCTTAGGCAGCTCAATGTCGACGCCCTCGTACAGATCCCAGTACTTCTGCTCAATGGTATATGGATCGTGTGGATGTGTCAAGGAGACCTAAACCTCTCGTTAACCTCCCCGGTCACATCATCACCCCCTATTCTTGTCACTCACAGTCAAACAAAAAGGCCTCCTCCCCTTCACCCCCTCCCTAACATGATCATACAAAAACTGCCTCGCCCTATACATAACCTCCTCATCATAATCCAACTGATTACTCCTAACACAAACCCCCGCCTGCAGTATCGAACTAGCGTTATGATACCACTCCAGTCGTCTCTCTGGCTCATCCCAATTCACCACCCACCCAAAATCCCCCGGATAAATATCCGTCGTCAGCCTCGTCTCATACCCATGCAGCTGCTCCCCCACAAAATGCATCTTCCCCGCAAGCACGGTATGATACCCTCTCAGACGCAGGTAATGCGCGTACGTGGGGATGTCGCTCGCGATCTGGCAGGCATTATCGAAGGCGCCAATTTTCATGGGGAGGAGGCCCGTTATCATAGACATGCGGGAGGGGGCGCACAAAGGGGAAGGGCAATAGGCGGAGTCGAACAGGACGGATTTGGTGGCGAGCTCGTCGAGGTTGGGCGTGAGAATTTGCGAGGAGGGGTTGTACATTTTTAGGAGGGGCGCCGAGAGCTGGTCGGCCATGATATAGAGGATGTTGGGGAGTTCTTCGAGAGGGGTGTCATTGGTGGTGTTGCCGCTTCGGGTGTTGTTAAGGGGTTTTGGGGGGGAGGGAGGAAGGGTATTGATGTCTGGTGCCATGGTGTTGGTTAAGGACTCGAGGGAAATGCCTGAAACTTGATTTCTACAAGCGATGATTTCCGACTAACACAATGGCCCAAAAATTAGAAGATGTTCAGGAGAGGAAGAAATCTGGAGTTAGAAGTCAGTCTCCGTTGAGATCTACCCTCCTCCCCAACCACGCCAGCGGCGCCGACAATATGATATGTTGCGAATCCATCGGCACCAGCGGGGACGACAATCAGAGCACGCAATCCTCTTGACGCAATCCAAAGAGCGTGCGCGATGGCGCCATTGACAAATGGGATGAGACGGCAGGCAGGGAAGTGTCTTCTTCACAAGACCGGCGGCCCGGCTATCGTCAACCACGCCCATCCCAGGAACCGCTGTGTCGGGATGAAGGAGGGCAAGGGTCCAGCGATCTCGACTAGGAGTTACATCACTTAATGTTAGGGGCTGTGGAAAGCCGTGAGAGCGGCTAGATGTCAATCCTGACTGGATGTTGCCTTCTTACGGGAGCAGGCAAGATCCTCTCGATCATGGTTCAGCTCGCTTAACAACACTCAAAGTTTTAACATGTGCCCCTTATCAGTGTCAAGGATATCACCACCAACTTGCACGTTCCGTCCCCTCATCAGAGTGGAGTGGAAGTAATGTGGGGTAACCAGGGATCGGTCGTGACATGCTGGAGAGGAAACAAGAGTCTGGAACCCCTCCAAAACTCCTTTTTATGCGCAGTCTAATTTATTTATGGATGTTATGGCTTTAAGATATTCTTTTTGCTCGGAATTCCGACAGGCTTACCTTGAAACCGCTGGCGCTCATCCGAACCATCCCGTGGCGTAGAGGGTTGAAAGATAAGGCACCGCTGTCTAGTGCGGTTATGATTCTCTTCGGCATCGCGTTTTGGGCCATTGGATGATGGGCCTGTCACTGCCACACGTGTTTGCGTCAAATACTCAAAGAAACGAAGTCAGAATCAAGCCTGTCTGGACCCATGAAGGAGGAAAATATATTAAACGGGGCGGCCTGCGCCAAAAAGAAAAACCAGGAGCCCGAACTAGCGAAATACAGAGGACAACCGCTATCTAACCGCGGCGGCGCGTCGTCGGGCCCTTGCTCTTCGGAGTCGGAGTCGAAGCGCGAGGGATGTCAGCCGCAGACGAGGTAGCAGCAGCAGGAGCCACAGAGGCGGTCTGCTTGAGTGGTGCTTCTTTCTTCTTGCCCTTCACCTGGGGGGTCGGGGCATTCCAGTAATAGACCATCTGCAGCGCGAGGATGAGGTTCAGGACAAAGCCCGCAAGGAAGCCGTAGAGGATTAGCTTGTCGTCGACCTCCTGGAGGGTGGTGAAGACGCGTGCGAGGGAGCCAAGGAGGTAGTTGAAGACCTGGGGGAAAAAAAGAGATGGTTAGAAACATGAACGCGATCTCGAGCGTTGGGCCTCAAGGGCCACGACTTACAGCGAAAGCACTGAGCTGCCCAGTGCTGCCCTGCTGCCAAATAGCCACAATCTGCGGCACCTTGCTCGCCACACTCAGCATACCACCTCCCACCTGGAGGTAACTCAGCTTCTGCATATCCAGCACACCTTCACTAAACAGCGTCGCGACAGCCGCCGCAAACACAGCAACGAACAACGCCGCCATGCTCGCGCGCCCACTATAATTCAGCACCAGTACTGTAATAATCACATTCTGGCCCAACACGAGCGCCGTCTCGCCGTACGTGCTAAACGGAAACCGATTCCGAAAATTGTACGCGAGCGAGATCAGGTAGCTGCTGGTCTCGAGCAGGTAAGAAAGGAAGGATATGCCGCTGGCCGAGCGCGACTGCACGAGCTTGATGATCTGGGGCACCTTGACGACGGCCGACGCGCCGACGATGCCGATGCCCAGGGCCTTGCTAATGGCTAGTTTGAGGCATTCTGTGTTCTCGAGGTCGACGTCGAGGAGGAGGGCTTTGTAGCACGAGTCGCCAATTAGGGAGATGCCCAGGTCGCGGATGGGCGCGGGAAGATTGTGCGTGATGGGTTGCAGCGCGGAACGGAGGAGGTCGGCCATTTTGGTTGTTTGTTTGTTCTTACGTTATTCGGGATAGTCAGTTGGTCAATTGGAGGAGTCCTTGACGTAACGCAGCCCGGATTGAAGGTACGCGACAGCGGCTAAGGTACCTAGGCTGTGGATTGTTGGGCAGTTGTTGGTTTGCTTGAGGATGCGTGTCACTGTTGGCGAAGTTGGGCTGTGGACAAGGGTTATGAGAAAAATGCCCAGGGACGTCATCAGCCCAGAACCGCCCCACATTCACCCGAGGTGCGACCATGCATCTCGGAGATTTAAAAACCGATTTGGGCCTATGAAACTGCTTCCAATCGGGAATTACATCCAAACTTTCTCAGGCCACTATTCAGTGAACGTGATTTGACTTTAGAGAATCAAGTAGTCACTTGCCGCTTAAGTTCGCAGTATGATCATGACATTCCGGGATAGTATAACTATTACCTAGGTATTGTTCGCTTCCTCACGCCCAAAGCCTCCTTCATAAGACATGCGCTGCATGGGAACGACCCAATGGATGCTTCAAGCGTTGCCGGAGAAAAGCCCATCCCAAGTTCAACAGTAGCTTTTCCTTGTTTGAATCGCAGTTCTGGAATACATCGAAGCAAAAAGCTTCGCCCCCGCAAGCAGCGAACCAAGACCTAGATGCCCGAAAGAACAACCCGTATGCTGCCAACTTGTTACGATGATGGCCTCCACCTCGTACTCTCCTTCGGGGACCTCTTCGTCATCAGCTGACTTGGCTGCGACCTTCCTGCTCCTGACAGGCTTCTCGGCAGCTTATTTAATGCCATCAATTGCCATAAACAAAAATTGACTTATGCGATGGGTCTTACAACAGCAGCCTTGGGGCATCCCACGCTTACCCTTCTGGCCTTAGCAGCGATTCTAGCACTAGTAACAATGCTAACTGCCCAGGCGGGGCAGCCACGCTTACGAGCCGGGTTCAGTTCGGGCGTAGGCTCAGATTCTTGTTCACGAGTCTCAAAAGCCGCGGACTCGCGCCTACCTGCGGAACGATCCGCACACTTCGGTCCTACTGAACTCTTGGTGGACCTCGCGGTTTTGGCATCCGAAGCCTTTGCGGGCGTTGTGGTAGATGCTAACGAAGACCTCCCTCGCCACTTCCGGACGACGGGACCGGAGGGGATCTCTCCGCCGACTCTAGCTCAACGATATTCATTTCAGCCTCAGGGGCACAGCCCTCGTCGCCGTTGTGTTCAACCTTATCATCAAGGATGACGACAGTCATGCCGCCTGTTTCGTTGGGTCCAGGGCGATGCAGGTGAGGTTGGCTCAATGGAGCTGTAGAACGACAGTTAGCATTTGTTGGCCTCTATTGGATTAAGACACCTGCCGCGACTCTTTCCCGTTTTGTAGAGTGAAGAAGCTTGAAGTTGAAATACCGGGGAACCTCATGAGGTCGAACACAACCTGAAAACGAGTGACAACTGCGAACACTCTGGGGTTAAATAAAAAAAAAAACAAAGGGCACAAAGCGCGACGTGAAATGATGACATAACGGGCGATTTAACAAGATGAAAGGCGCAACTTCCTGTATCAACTGCAATTTTGAAAAACGGAAACTTAACTCAAAAAGGTCGCTATGGAATAGCGGAAAGGGGCTGAGAGCTCACTCTCGATATCTTCACTATAGAGCATCTTAAGATGCAAGGAGTGGGAAATCAGACGCTGGATAAAGTTTGAGATAAACCGTATTCCAGACCAACCGCGCGAGAGAAGATGCTAAAGAAGACGATGTCCGTCAGTCAGTCATAACTCACAAAAAATCAAGGAATTTAGGCGGAATCCATATCTTCGTCTTACTTCGATTGAGACATGCCAGCACTTTCAACACCAACCTTAACCGCGCGGCGATGGAGTGAAAGACATCAGGGTGATGTGGTAAGAACGTGGGAGTAGCGTGATGATGTAAACATCAGGTTTTGGGGTTGCGGGTTAAGGAAACAAAGGTCCAAGTGGCTCGTGTCAATTAACCTCCTCTAAGGGAGTTCTTGGGGTTTTGGCCGAGGGTTTTTCTGAATCACTTCAATAAATTCAATGTTATGCATTAATCGCAATATTTGGGCATGATTGAAGAGGTCCCTGTCGCTTCATACCTTATCTCCAGGGTTGAACAGACTTTCATCACTCCATAGGCTTGAGCTGTAACTTGCTGTCTTGTTGCCACGTTATGTTAAATTACTTATAAGTTAGGTCAGATCTCTGACTGGGAGTTCCGATTTGTCATTATTTACATTCACTGTTTGGGTAGGTATTTCAAGAAGACAGGTCTAAAGCAAAGACCACATGATGGACCATATCAGTGGGCGGACGGTCAACAGATTAAAAGACAGGCCCGGATGGTGAACACAGTAGTTTCAGAAGAAAAAAAAAAAAGAAGAAGTCTAATCCGACTCGGAGTCGGAGTCGGGCAGCTCCTCAAACCTGCCTTCTTGCACCGCCTTCTCGATAGGATTCTCTACCGAGATGACGCCAGACTTCTTGACCCTATGTTCATCGTTAGCACCCATAGAAGAGCAATCAGCAGCTCAGGGACAACTCACCTTTCAAACAGCACAAACAACCTTTCAGCTTCCCTCTCCTTCTCCTCCTTCGTCATAGGTGGGATCTCAGGATAGCTCTCCTCGTCCAAGAACTGGCCCGTAATGGGGTTGATCGGCCTGTTGATGCTGCTCCCCTCGCCAGTACCATCACCCTTCATGGCCTCTGGAGGCACAGGAATCTTGTTATCGAACAAGAAGCCCGAGGCATACCCATACCCAACATTGTTCACGAACTGGTGCGGATCCCGTGACGATATATCAAAATACAGATGCGCGACCGACTTCCGGAACTCGGGGGCAAGCGGGTTGCTCCAGTTGCGCAGCAGCCTTGACGGCAGCGTCTCGGCCTTGCCCAGGACTTGCTTGCGGTCCTCCTCGGTGGGCAGCAGCCTGGTGCGCATGACGCGGCGGACGGGTGAGTCGGGGAAGGTGTTGCTGCCCTTGCTAGTCGCGGGAGCAGGCCCGGCCGCCGCAGGAGCGTTTTGGTAGACTGCTTGGAGGACGCACACCAGCGGAGTGACGGATTGCTCGAGGCCGTCGTCCGAGTAGACCTTCATGGAGATGTCGAGGAGGTCAAGAAGGCGGTTGACAAGAGAGTCCGGCGTGTCGGGGTTGGCTGGGTATACAGTGGGTTTGGCGGCTTCGCTGCCGAGGTTGAGGTTCATGAGGGCGTTGATCAGCAGGCTGAACGGGGGATCCAGGGGTGTCTTGGAGGTTTTGGGCAGCTCGTAGCTGCAGAGAATGGTTGTGATGGGTGGAATGGCATCGTCGAAGGAGCTGATATGGTTCGTGGCAAACCGAGTAACGTTGAAGATGAGCTTGAGAGTCTCTCCCAGGGCCATCTCGACCATTGGGTCAACTTTAGCCTTGCCAGACTTTGGTGTTGAGGCTTGTTCGGCATGTCTCTTAAGGTTTTGAATAATGGACTCGGCGAGGTGATGTTGCTCTATCAATTTCGGTAGATCGACGTTGGTGCCGTAAGTGGTGAGAAAAATGAGGCGAGAGAGGAGGAACTCATCCTCGACGGTACCGTTCTTCAACTTCTCACATGCTTTCGGCTCATACCCAAGGTCAATGAAGAGCTGCCGGGTTTCCGCTTTGAGAAGCAAGGCATTGCAGAGAATCCTGAGGGCACCGCGGGATGTGCTTTCCGAAGTACTCTCGAAGGCATACTTGGCAAGGGTTTCCAATCCCTAGGGATATGGTAAGCCTCATTCAAAACAATCCCAAGTGACGAAACAGGCGTCGGTACCTGCTTGGTAAAGATGGGGTCGGCATTGGTTGGGTCACGTCCAAAGATCTTCAATTCCTCGAGAGCAGCGTCACGTTCTAGGGGAAACTCAGCAAAGACTCAACCACTAGCTATGGTGGCCAAACAAACCTTGCGTTGAAAGCTTCATGTCCTTGAGATCTTCAGTCAGCTTGTCCATCAACTTGGTGACGGCATCAAGCTTAGCTTTGTGATCTTATCAGCCACTGTTCTGGATACTTCCTTTAGGGACGGTGTGGGCTGACATGGCCCCTACGTACCTGGACCTCGCAGTGTCCCGAAAGAAAGTAAAGCTCCTGTTTGCATCATACTGGAGACTGAAATACTCTCGTTAAGAAGGTATCTTTGCGGAAGAATGCGATGAAGTTGCTGGGTAGATGTCTCTTGAGATGTTGATGTTTGACCCGGACTTTCGGTGAAAGTGGGGCAGGCTGTCTGGATGGAGGGGTGAAGCTTTAAGCTGAGAGCACCCAGCCCCAAAGCTCTGCCGGGTTTTTAGCAGATGACTTCAGGCGAAACAGTGGGGATCCCGGAGTTGCGCTCAATATATCATCGCTTCAATTTCCACAACATTGCTAGTGTGCACATATGCGTTTCTTCTGTGGGTTCCATACATATCAGGGTTACGTGAAGGGAAGGAAAATTCCACATGATTGTTGAACCTCGCCTTGACTATACCTGTGCTAAGAGGGTTCCCAAAGAAGTTGACTTTGTAAAAAAAAAAAACGTGTCTGTAGGCAAATTAAAATTGGATCGCTTGGTCTCTCGTTGTTAAACCTAGATGTCCAGCAGCCCGGATGAAAGTGTGGTTGAGGACCTAGTGACACTTGACCTTTTGCGGTTGAGCCTGTAGGCAACGAGACGTCGTGGCAGAAGAGCACCTGTGGTCATGTTTATTCACCTTTCACCATAGGTCCGGAATCGAACAGGTAGGTGGTGAAGATACCTTGCAGTCTATGTACGTGCCCGCGTCTCTCGGAGAGCGGTGGAGTTATTTATCCAACACTGGGTGGGAGTGTCAGTTCCGGCACAATGCAGGTCTCTCCGTTCTCCGGGTACTAGGCCGATGTTTTCGGCTCGGGAACGCTGCGGAACGGAGATGGACAAACGGCGGCGCTGACGGCAGACGCTGCTGTTGATGGGACCGTTGGGCAAAACGGGCTTGGCGGCAGCCTGAGCAGGGCCTCGGGGTTGCGAAAAGAGGGGGGTTGACTGGTGGGGCAAGCCGCAACATGGTGAACTGGCTCTCCACTCGACCCTTGCAAAATGCCAAAGTGCCACGCGCAGTTCTCAACGCGCCGCGTCTCCAGAAATCCGGGGACGCGCATCGCGTCAAGGCCTGTTAATTGCTTGTGCTACCCTTTCAGATGAAAGCTTCTTTGCAGCTACAGACCGCAAACCTTTCATCGCATGTGCAGTCACCCATCTAGCTGCTGCTCTTATCGTTGCAGCAACTGACTGCACTGAAACCGACACTCTTTTCGTTTTTCTCTTTTTGTGGGATTGTGATCTTTTCTTAGATTTCCTTCTCTTCCTGTTTGTGCCTTTCTGCTAAAGGTCAGTTGGAGTTGGGATAACGGTATTGCGGACTTCGTCTCAATGCTGCTGTACTTCCCGTAACCAGGCGACAGACAGCTTGCAGCCAGTCTATCAGATCTGTCTGCACGGCCTCTATCCCCAACCTAACAAGCGGCATCCTGAGCAGAATGTCATCGCCGGTTATTGTCTCTAGTCTCTTGAGCTCTCTGCCTCCTAGACCGCCGACTCCACCTCGCGAAGCACAGCATGCTCCTCTTGAACCAGACAGAGCCTCACTCGGACTCGATAGCTGCTCGAGCATCCACACTCCTCCTGGATTCCAATCGCCCACTTCATCCCTTGTGACCACTTCTACCTCCCAGAGACAAAAGCGGGTCGGCTTCTCAGCTCACGCGGAGTATAAAGATCCCCCCATATACCCCGAGGGCGATAGCACCAAGCAGCATCCGACTCCAGCATCCCTCCCTCGAAGCGCATCAAAGCCAGTCAAATCGATCCTGAAGGTGACGAGATACGTCCCGAACCCTCTAGAATCGACCAACGGAGAGACCGGCAATCCTTCGGCTTCCCATGCGGATCTGGCCGTCATGTTGGATTCTACGCTTCAGCAGCTGGCGGGCGGCGACCGCGACACCAAGATCGACGCCTACATGATATTGACACGCGCATTACAGGCTTCGATCAACGTGCCGGACCGCGACGCCTTGCAGGATAAGATGAGCCTGTTCACGCAGTTCGTACAGCGAGACATTACGGCTAAAACCCCCGAAGGCAAACTCGACACTTCCCTCGTCCACCAAGCCATCAACCTTCTCAGCACCTTTCTCCATTACCCCACCATCGCCTACCACATCTCCCACGATTTCGCCGTTTTCGTGATCGATCACTGCATTCGATCGTTCGGCGATGCCTCCACGCCGAAAGATACGGTCCGCCGTCTCCTGCAGCTCATCTATCTGCAGAATTTCACAGCAAAGGTCATGACTTCGGACAGAGTAGGACGGTTGATCTCGGCATTACACAACATTGATGAGCGCTCGAAGGGGAAAAGCATTATCAAGAACCGGGTTACCGTCTATCGGAAACTTGTCCAGCAGGCGCGCCAGCGGATGGTTGTTCACTCGGATTGGATCAAGGATATGTTCACAGACATGCTGAGCAGCATCAGTGAGATCCAATCCTCTGCCATCTCTCTGGGTTTGGAGGCAGCCTTTGCCCTCGGTCACGAAAAGCTGTTTCCCAAGAAGGTGATGGAAGTTCTCAACACGTTTTACGAGGGTCGGCGGTACATCGAGTTCTACGAGGAGAAGCTGAAGACCATGTCCAAGGACAAGCATCAATCTGCTGCCGTTCCAGCCATCTGGAGCGTGGTTATCCTCCTTCTCCGGATCCCTTTCGATCAGTGGGAGTTCGCGACGAATTGGCTGTGGATTGTGCAGAATTGCTTCAACAGCGCGGACTTCCCAACTAAGATTGCCGCCAACCATGCCTGGGGGCGTCTCGTTTGGCTCATGCAGCTGGAACAGCGGGGGTTCAAGAGAAACCTGTCCACATTGACTACACCATTCGTTAGCCAGCTGAAGAGGAGAGGCCCCGGGAAGACATCAGAAGAGCTTCGCCGGGCTGTGTTCAGTGGGATATGCAACCTCTTCTACTATGCCTTCAAGCCGGGCACACCTACGCCCCTCCTCGACACCTACTGGGACAACAGCGTAAAGCCAATTGTCTCCAAACTTCTCGAGCTCGCTCCTACCAGCGCTGACGAATACTTCACCGAAGCATGCGCCATACTCAGGGGGCTCTTCGACTACAGGAGGCAGAGAAAATGGAGAGAGGACCGTATCGTTGAGCCCTCGCTCGTAAAGGCCGACGAGCTTCCAGCCATCGACGCCAGATGGATCAGAAGCAACCCTGGCCGGATCATGGCTCTAGTAGAGCCAATCATTCAGCGCAGCTTTAGCGATCATTTTGGAAGCCAAGGTTCCGCACCTTCCGCGGTCTGGAATGCCCTTCTCTCAGCCGTTGCAGCAGCCTCTTGCAAGGATATCAAGCCTGACCGTGACACTACACTCTTCATCAATGAGGCTTTGAGTGTCTTCCGGAGGATATGGGACAAAGGCCCGGAACTATGTAGCTGGGACAACCAGCCTGCCTGGGAACAATTCCTGACTTCTGCCGGTCAGTTTCTGAACACCATGTTTACCTCGCTTGGCACCCTGCCATTCACTGAAAGGTCTGGGAAGCAGCAAGCACAGTCCAAAACACCTCTTTACACTCTCTTCTCAGTTCTTTCATCTCCTCCTCCCAATATACCTGATGAATCGATGTACGCAGCCATGTTCTCCAGCACGTTCGGCCGGTTCGTGGAATCAAAAGCGCCGAGGGTACGGATGGACATTGCCCGGGATCTGCTTTCTACTATTCCCATGGACGCACCCCGACCCTACGGCCCTTGGCTCTTTGCTGCTCAGAATGTACTGTCGTGGCTCGAATATGAGGAAGAGAGCAACCACTCGACCACGTCTTCTGGATTGGAGCCGCCAATTGGCAATGATTTCCGAGAGGTTGTCAGGCTACTTGAGCGTGGCGTCAGGTCAACTCCAAACCTCCCTTTCGACGAGTGGGAGAAGCTGTTCCAGGCTGCGACGGCTCGGGTACGAAAGGAGACGGGAGACGCTGGGGTGAACATCGTCGTGGTTGAACCTTTGGCTAAGATGCTCCGCGAGCAGATTTCGTCCCTGGAGCCTGACACCATTAGTACCAGGTACATTCAATACGTGACCCAACTTGAGTCAGCCGCAGCGCAGGAGCAGGATGCAAAGGCTGTGAATAACGCTCGGCGGCGACTTTGGGGTACCGCGCTTGCCGGCTCTCGTTCTTCGACTGTTGATACCCTTGACCACTTCTACAAACTCGTCAATGAGACGCTTCGTCGGGCATACACGGCCTTCAGCTCTGAAATGTCAGAGACGATTGCCACACTCTTCCGGCGGCTCGATAACTTCCTTATGACAACCCACATACTCCTCTTCCCTCGGGCGGTCTTTGGCTTTCTTGATGGCATCATTCTATGGTTCCAGGACAGCAAGCGCTTGGTTGGGTCGAAGGGCAGCAACCTCCATGAATATGTAAGTCATGACGCTAGTTCCCTCATGACTTGGAAGATTAACATCTATCTAGTTCTACACTGTATGGGACACCTTTCTTCACTTTGTGAAGCAAATCCCAGATCGTGAGCAGCAGCTACGGGCCCTCGAACCGTTCTTCTGCGCCGTGTTCAACTCGACTCACCTGAAAATTGTTAACATGGGCATCGAGGCGTGGAACTTGATGTTCAAGGACACCAAGCACCTGGACTACCCGGAACAGCTGAAAAGCGTGCTTCTCGGGCTGCAGTCTCGTGTCGACATTGTTCTTCCCGGAATCGAGCCGTCGAGCGTCTCGGATGC
>Ga0065720_1020112_pt1 | contig 16839 bp, 13 predicted proteins | sample Thericmetagenome_FD_59107 | JGI IMG/M metagenome (GOLD analysis project Ga0065720, IMG submission 59107) | Thermophilic microbial communities from the Joint Bioenergy Institute, California, USA of rice/straw/compost enrichment - eDNA_2 v2... | ecosystem: Engineered > Solid waste > Grass >... | reverse complement strand
CCGGCCTGGGTGAACTCCACGATCCGCTTGAGCGCGGCCGCCACCCAGTCCATGTTCTCGGTGCCCGAGGTCATGGAGATGCGGGCCCCCGACGACAGGGCGAACCACTCCACCGGCACCCGCATCCGTTCGGCCAGGTTGAGCGCCGCGATCACCCGCGCGCACTCCGGTTCGGCGAGCGCGCCCAGCGACCGGGTCGGGTCGCCGAGCAGCACCACCCGCGTGACGCCCTCGGGGTAGCGCTCGGTGGGCGTGGTCACCACCCCGGTCACGATGCCGGCCACGTTCTGCCCCTTGGGGCGTTCGACCGGCACCAGCGTGCCGTCCTCGGCGAGGTCGTGCTCGACGAAGCGGCCGCGCGGGCCGGCGAGCAGATCGGTCAGCTCGTACGGATAGGTGGCGCCGCGTCGCCGGGCGGCGAGCACCTTCTGGCGGTAGTCGTCCAGCGGCTGGATCGGCTCGGTCGTCGGTTCGGTGACGGTCATCCGCATGCCGCCGTCGTAGGAGACCCGCACCGCGATGTCGGTCAACCGCCCGGTGCGCCGGTCCCGTTGCCGCCCGAGGAAGAGCACCTCCTCCAGACCCGCGTCGGCGGTCATGGGCAGCAGCCGGTGGGCCACCGTGTTCAGGTCGTCCATGCCCAGGTCGTTGGGCGGCCAGACGTAGATGGTGATGCGGTTGGTGTCGATCCGTTGCTTGCGGCCCCGCTGGGCCTGCGCGGTGCGGATCGCGTCCAGGCAGGCGGCCAGGGCGCCCTCGACGGCGGGCAGAGCGAGGATGCGCCCGTCGTCGTCGCGCAGCGGGGTCAGGTCACGCACCTGCGCCATCGCGACGAACCGCTCGTCGGCCGGGTTGTCGTGCGCGACGCAGTGGAATACGTACACCTCTTCGTCGGCCGAGGGCAGCCGGGTCAGGTTGAAGTGCCGCAGCCGGGGGAGTTGCAGCCGTTCGGCGATGAGCGGGTGCAGGCCGCGGATGAGCCGATCCTCGCCGACCCCGGGCCGGAACGTGACGTGGTGGTGCATGGCGCTGCCGGTCCGCCCGGCCACCGACATCGTGACGCGCGACAGGACGGTCAGCAGCCCGGCCCGCTCGATGACCTCACCCAGCGCCGCGGCCATCGCGTCGGGGTCGGGCTGGTCGGGCCAGGAGAGGTACACGTCGGCCACGGTCCCGGTCCCGGTTGCTGCGGATTCGCGGGCCAGTTCGGCGACCCGGGCCAGCACCGCGGGCAGCCCGGCCCAGTCGGCGGCCGCCGCGATGAGGCCGAATCGCTCGCCGTCGCCGTCGTACGCGACCTCATCGTGCCCCGCCTCGGTGTGCCGTGCCTGGTCGTGCTGGGCGCCGTCCGGCTTGGCCCGGTCGTACCTGGTCCGGTCGTACTGGGCGGTGAACAGCACATGCCCGTCCAGCTCGACGCAGCGCGCCTCGGAGAGGCCCCGGTTGCCGTAGTAGCGGCGGCTGAGCACCTCGAGCATCGGCCCGTGGTCCACTCCGGACCGGCCGATGCGCTGGGCCAGCAGGCGGACCAGCGGCTCCGGCGTGGCGACCATCGCGGCGATGCGCTCGGCCCGGTCGGGCGCGGCCGGGTTCTGGTCGAGGTGGCGCAGATGCCGGCGCACGCTCGCGTAGACCTCGGCCCGCCGGCGGCGCAGCATCGGCTGGGCGGCCCACCGGAACACCACGCTGCGGGCCAGGTCCCCCACGGCGGGGAAGCGCAGTTGCGTGGCGAAGATGAGGTGCTCCAGCGCCTGGCCGACGATCTGCCGCAGCCCGTCGCCGGGCGGTGGCTCGGCCAGCCACTGCTGCAGGAGCGCGACGATGACCGCGGAGTCGGCCGAGGCGCGCTGCTGGGCGAGGAAGATGCGGAACACCGCCTCCTCCAGCGCCGGCGTGCGGTCGAAGCTGTCGACGCCGTAGTGGGCGAGCACGCGAGCGAGCCGGGCCCGGAACGCGTCCGGCAGCGCGGCCCGGTCGACGTCCAGGCTCTGTAGATAGATATGGAAATACTCGCGCGGGCTGTGGACCCGGTGGTCGGCCCGGGTCTCCTCACCCGCGGGCCGGTTCCGGCTGAGCTCGGCCAGGTCGGCGAAGACCTGCAGCAGCCCGACCTCCTCCTCGAGCGGGCGCCGGTCCAGCTCGGCCCGGGCGGCCAGGTAGTCGGTCAACAGGCGGCCCTCGTCGCGGGGGTCGACGTCGTAGCCGAGGAGCAGGCTGCGCAGGTCGGCCAGGCCCCGCGCCACCCGTTCCTGGGCGGACCGGCCGACCGGCTCCGGCGGCAGCCGGAGGTCGTCCGCGTCCTCGGTCGCCTCCCCGCCGGACCGGCCGGTGGACGCGGCCCCGGCGCCGGTCGGCTCCCCGATCGGTTCCAGACGCAGCAGCGGTGCTCCGGCGCCCACCTGGCTGCCCACGGAGACCAGGCATTCGCGCACCACGGCCGCGACCGGCGCGCGCAGCACGGTCTCCATCTTCATGCTTTCCAGCACGAGCACGGGCGCCCCCGCCTCGACCTCGTCGCCCACCTGGACCGGGGTCGCGACGACCAGCGCCGGCGCGGGGGAGCGGACCACCCCGCCCTCGTCCCGACCGATGCGGTGGGTCACACCGTCCACTTCGACCAGATGAATCGGACCGTGGGTGTCGGTGACGAGCCGGAACCGGTGCCCGTTCATCAGCAGCAGGCCGGTGTGCTCGTCGAAGCGCTCAATCTCGGCATCGACGGTCGTTCCGGTGGCCGCCGACCCGTTCGCCGGGCTGGCCGGGTTCTCGATTCCCACGCGGAACCGGCGCGGTCCGATCTGGGCGACGCGGACCCGGTAGGTCGTGCCACGGAGCTTGAGGTCGATCGGTCGGCCGCTGACGTGCTGCACCTGGGGGCGGCCGCCGTGCGCGGTGGTCAGGAGGCGCTGCCGCTCGACGTACGCCTCGTTCTCATACGCCTCGATGGCGGCGGCGGCCAGCGCCACCCCGGCGTGCCGGGTGGTGACCAGACCGCCCTGGGCCCGGACCCGGTCGATCCAGCCGGTGTCCGCGGTGCCGTCGAGGACCGCGGGTTCGTCGAGCAGGTCGAGCAGGAAGCTCTTGTTGGTGGCGCCGCCCTCGATGATCACCGTGGTGTCGGCGACCGCGCGGCGGAGCCGGCCGAGCGCCTCCTGGCGGGTCCGGCCGTACGCGATGATCTTGGCGATCATCGAGTCGAAGTCGGCCGGGATCACGTCGCCCTCGCTGAAGCCGGTGTCCACCCGGATGCCCGGTCCGCTGGGCAGGACCATCCGCTCGATGCGACCGGGCGACGGGGCGAAGTCCCGGTCCGGGTCCTCGGCGTTCAACCGTGCCTCGACGGCGTGGCCCACTTCGGTCGGCCGCACGTCGCCGAGTCGGCCGCCAGCGGCCACGTGCAGTTGGGCCTTCACCAGGTCGACATCGGTGGTGACCTCGGTGATCGGGTGCTCGACCTGAAGCCGGGTGTTGACTTCGAGGAATGCGAACATCCGCTCGCCTGGGTGGTAGAGGAACTCGACCGTCCCCGCCCCGGTGTAGTCGACCGCGAGCGCGAGTCGCTCGGCCGCTGCCTTGAGCTCGGCCACCTGCTGCGGGTCGAGCACCGGCGAGGCCGACTCCTCGATGATCTTCTGATTGCGCCGCTGGACCGTGCAGTCGCGCACGCCCAGGGCCCACGCGGTGCCCTGGCCGTCGGCGATGATCTGCCCCTCGACGTGGCGGGCGCCGGTCACCAGCCGCTCCAGGAACACGACCCCGCTGCCGAAGGCCCGCTCGGCTTCGAGCCGGGTGCGCTCGTACGCCTCGGCCAGCTCGGCCGCGCTGTGGATGATCCGGATGCCGCGCCCGCCGCCGCCCGCGGTCGCCTTGAGCATGAGCGGGTAGCCGATCTCGTCCGCCGCCCGCAGGGCCGCGTCCAGGTCCTCGACGGCTCCGCGGCTCCACGGCGCCACCGGGACGCCGACCTGCTCGGCGATCAGCTTGGCGCCGATCTTGTCGCCCAGCTTGCGCATCGCCTCGGCGCTCGGCCCGATGAAGGTGACCCCGTGCTTCTCGCACAGCTCGGCGAAGGCCGGGTCCTCGGCGACGAACCCCCAACCCACCCAGGCGGCGTCCGCCCCCGTCTCGATCAGGGCCCGGGCGAGGATCGCGTGGTCGAGGTACGGGCGGGCCGAGGCGGGGCCGAGGCAGTAGCTGTGGTCCGCCTCGCGGACGAACGTGGCGCCGCGCTCGCCCTCGGTGTAGAGGGCGACAGTCTCGATCGGCGGTGCGCCGGCGCGGGCCGAGCCGCGCTCGGCGTTGAGTTCGCGAACGGCGCGGATCAGCCGCATGGCTGCCTCACCGCGGTTGACGATGGCGATGCGGCGGAACACCGACCAGGCCTCCAAGCTTGCGTACGCACCACGACAGCACTCCCGGCGCGGGAGTCCCGATCACCAACCTTGGTCGCCGTCGCATCGCCGCGAAACCGCCACGCTCGCCACCAGTCGACAACAAACGTTGGAGGAAACCTCCAAAGACAGGCCGGCGGACGACCGCTCAAGCGCCCTTGGTGGTGATCGGATTACGAACAGTGACCGCGACGGTGACCAAGCGGGAGGCTGTCCCGCGGCTCATCCGGCCCCGTCTACTGGGCCCGGTCGGACAGGTCGCCGGTGCCGGGCGTGCCCTCGGCTCGGGCGTAGCGGAGCAGGACGGCGCCCTTGGGCGAGGTGCGGGCGGGCTCGAGCAGCGTGAGGTTGGCCGGTACGGCTCCCTCGGCGAAGACCTTCTTACCCTCGCCGAGCACGATGGGGTAGACCCAGAGCGTGAGCCGGTCGAAGAGGCGCTCGGCGAACAGGGTCTGGACGAGGTTGAGGCTGCCGATGACGTGAATGTTCTCGTGGCGCTCGCGCACCTCGCGAATCGCGCTCACGAGATCCGGGCCGAGCAGGGTCGAGCCCGCCCACTCCAGGTTCGGCGTCCCCCGGGAGGCGACGTACTTCGGCAGCCGGTTGAACCGGCGGGCGATCTCGGCGTCGACGCCGTTCTCCTGATGCGGCCAGTGGGTGGCGAAGATGTCGTACGTCCGGCGGCCCAGCAACAACGCGTCCATGCCGGCCATGCTTTCGTCGACCTGCCGGCCCACGACGTCGTCGAAGAGCGGGGCCTGCCAGCCGCCAAACGGGAAGCCGCCGGTGGCGTCCTCGTCGGGCGCGCCGGGGGCCTGCGCGACCCCGTCGAGCGTGACGAACAAGTCGATGTGTATAAGACCCACGATGTCCTCCTACGGGCGCCCGGCCACGACCACGCTATCCAACCGCGGTCGCCTCGGCGGGCTCATCCGGAAACCCGGCGCGGTCGGCCGCCCGGGTCGCCACCCGGCCACGAGGCTCAGGCACCCGGCGCCGACCGCCGGTCCGGCCGATCACGTAGCCTGATCACCCGCCAGCGCCAGGACCGGAGGTACGTATGCGCAGGGTCGCCGTGGTTACCGGCGCCTCCGCCGGGATCGGGGCGGCCACCGCCCGCCGGCTGCACGAGGCGGGGTTCACCGTCTATGCGGTGGCCCGCCGGCTCGACCGGATGGCGGCGCTGGCCTCGTCGGGGATCCGAACGGTCGGGGCCGACGTCACGGACGACTCGGCATTGGTCGCGCTCGTCGACCGGGTCATCGCCGAGGCCGAGCGCATCGACGTGCTGGTGAACAATGCCGGCTACGGCTCGTTCGGCGCGGTCGAGGACGTCGCGCTGGATGAGGCCCGGCGGCAGTTCGAGGTGAACGTCCTGGCCGCGGCCCGGCTCTGCCAGCTCGTGCTGCCGCACATGCGGGCCCAGGGATCCGGTCGCATCATCAACGTGTCGTCGGTGGGCGCGAAGATGTACCAGCCTCTGGGCGGGTGGTACCACGCCACCAAGTACGCGCTGGAGGGGCTCAGCGACTGCCTGCGGCTGGAGCTGAAACCGTTTGGCATCGATGTCATCATCATCGAACCGGGCGGGGTGGCCACCGAGTTCCCCCAGGTCGCGGGCGAGCGCCTGCTCGCGACCTCCGGCCACGGGGCGTATGCGGCGTACGCGCGCCGGTACGCCCGGACGTTGCACACCGAGGCCAAGGGGATCTCGTCGCCGGACGTCGTGGCCCGGACGGTCGCGCGGGCGGCGACGGTGCGCCGGCCCCGCGCCCGCTACCCGGTCGGTCGCGGCGCCCGAGCCGTGGTGCTCGCGCGCTGGCTGCTGCCGGACCGCGCCTACGACCGCCTGCTGGTCGCCGTGTTCGGCTTCCTGACCTGGATCACCACGCCGCGCAACGCGAAACCCACGGGGCGCGACCGTCCACTGTAGCCGCGTTGATCAACGCTCCTACACTCCGGTTTGTGGCCCCACGCCCCAAGCCCGTGGATCCCTATCCCGGTCCCGACGCGGTATGGCTTTTCTGGAGCGCAACCGACGCACTCTGCTCATCATCGTCTGTGGCGCGCTCGTGCTCGCCGCGATACCTCTCATCGCCAAGTACTGGCGGGGTGGTTGCTTCGGCACCGAGTCCGATCGTGCGCTCGTCGAGCCTGGGACGCGATCCCCTCGTGACCACCCTGCCGCCCGGCGCCACGACCGCGCACGAATCGGTCAAGTACTCCTGCCCGCAACGGAGGGTCACGTCACGGAGTGGCTCCCACGGCCCGACGCCGAGCATCGCCTTCGCGATCATCAAACAGGCCCAACTAGCCGATCCGATGGAGCTCGCCGCCCTGCACCAGTACCTCGCGCGGTCGGTCGGACTGGGCCAGTGGCGACTCATCGCCGTCGGTGAGGACCGTCTCTCCTATTGCCGCGAGTCCGGCCCGTACCGCCTCGTCAGCATGATGATTCTGGACGATCGGGTGCTCATCGCTGACATCCGGGCGTGGATCGACGGCGCGCCCTGCGCCGCTGAGGTCAGCCCTCCGACCTGACCGACGCCACCGCGTCAGCTGACCAGACCGGTCTGGTGGGCGATCACGACGAGCTGGGCCCGGTCGCGGGCGCCCAGCTTCGTCATGGCCCGGCTGACGTGGGTGCGGGCCGTGGCCGGGCTGAGCACCAGCTCGGCCGCGATCTCCTCATTGGACAGTCCCCGCCCGACCAGCGCCAGGATCTCCTTCTCCCGCGCGGTCAGCACGTTCAGCCGCTCCTGCCCGGTGCGGTGGGCGTTGCGGGCCGCGGTGACGTGGCTGATGAGGCGACGCGTGATCCGGGGAGCCAACAGCGCCTCGCCAGCGGCCACGACGCGGATGCCGTGCAGCAGCTCGGCCGGGCCGCTGTCCTTGAGCAGGAAGCCGCTCGCGCCGGCCTCGAGCGCGTCGAAGACGTGCGCGTCGGTGTCGTACGTGGTGAGGATGAGCACGCGGACGTGGTCCAGCCCGGGCGTCTGCGCGATCTGCCGGGTCGCCTCGATGCCGTCGACGACCCGCATACGAATGTCCATGAGCACGACATCCGGCCGCTGGCGGCGGGCCAGCGCGACCGCCTCGGCGCCGTCGGCGGCCTCCCCGACGACCTCGATGTCCTCCTCGACGTCGAGCAGCATCCGGAAGCCGGCCCGCACCAGCTCCTGGTCGTCCGCGATCACGACGGTGATCATGGAGCGGGCACCAGCTCCGGCCGCAACGGCAGCGCCGCCTGCACGACGAATCCGCCCCCGGGCGCCGGTCCGGCGGTCAGACGGCCGCCCAACAGCTCACACCGCTCGCGCATCCCCGCGATGCCGCGCCCACCTCCGTTGGCGGACCGCGGGGCGGGGGTGATGGGATCGACGGTCCGGTCGGGCGGCGTCACGCCGCCCCCGTCGTCGGCGACGCTGATGTGCAGGTCCTCCTCGCCGTAATGAATGTCTATCCGGGCCCGACTCGGGCCGGCGTGCCGGATCACGTTGGTGATCGACTCCTGGAGGATGCGGTAGGCGGCGATGTCCAATGCGGACGGTAGCTCCCGGGCGACGCCGGTCTGCTCGACGGTCACCTCGACCCCGGCGCGACGCGCGGCGGCCACGAGGTCGTCGAGGTGACGCAGCCCCGGTGCGGGCGCCCGGTCGTCGCGATCGGTGGAGTCGGTGAGCATCGCGAGCGTGGTGCGCAACTCCCGCAGAGCGCGGGCGCTGGTCTGCTCGATCGTGCGGAGCGTCTCGCGGGCCTGTTCCGGTCGCTTGTCGAGCACGTGCGCGGTCACGCCGGCCTGCACGTTGATGATGGCGATCGCGTGGGCGACCGTGTCATGGACCTCGCGGGCGATGCGCAGCCGCTCCGCGTCGACCCGCCGCTGCGCCTCCTGTTCCCGGGTGCGCTCGGCCCGCTCCGCGCGTTCCTGCGCCTGCGCGGCCAGCACGCGGCGCATCCGCATCGACTCGCCCAGGGTCGTGGCCATCGCGGCCGTGCCGATGCGGAAGAACAGCCAGCCCGCGTTGGCGGGCTCGGACAGGTCGGCGGTCAGCAGCCAGGCGACCGTGAGCACGCCCAGCCCGAGCAGGGCGATGTGCAGCGCCCGTCGGCCTTCGGCGTGGGCGGTCAGGGTGTAGAGGGCGACGAACAGCGCCAGCCACCCGGGACCGTCCGGGAAGCCGGCGCCGTAGTAGACCAGGCTCACGGCGCCCGTGACGGCGAACACAGCGACGGGGAAGCGCCGCCGCACGGCGAGGATGAGGCCGCTGCCGAACAGCAGGGGACCCATCACGCTGTGATCGACCGTGCTCAGGACGATGCCCTGCTCGGCGGCGACCCGCAGCGTCCCCTGCACCTGCATGAGGCCGACGAAGACGGCCAGCAGCGCATCCTGGACCGCCGTGGGCGGCCGGAGGCGCGCCAACCAGCGGTCCAGCGCGCGAGTCACGCTGCCGATGGTAACGACCGTCTCCGGCGCGGACATCCGTCGCTGAGCGCAGGCGACTACGCATACCGACGTACGCCGGCGGCGAGCGGATGTCGCTTGCGGAGCGACGACACGGCGCCCGGGCGCCCCGACGATGAGGGCATGACTTCCGTGATGCGCCGTGTCTACGTCGGTCTCGTCGGGCTGCTCCTCGTCTCCGGGGTGCTGCAGTTCTACTTCGCGGCGGTGGGTGCCTTCGCCCGGCCGCAGACCGACGACTCGTTCTCCCTCCACGTCACCAATGGCCGCGTGGTGTTCCCGCTGCTGGCCATCCTGGCGATCGCCGCGGCCGCGCTGGCCCGGGCCCCCGGCCGCCTGATCGGGATGACCGCCGTGCCGCTGGGCCTGGTCATTCTGCAGACACTGATCATCGTTGTCGGCAACGCCATCGGCGGCGCGACCGAGCAACGGACCACCCCGCTGGCGCTGGCGATCCTGGGGCTGCACGCGATCAACGGCATGATGATCATGGGGGCCACGAGCGCGGTGCTGGCCCGGGCCCGCACGCTGATGTCGTCCACGCCCGCGCCGGCCCCCGCCCGATGAGCACATCGAGCCTCATCGCCGTCGACCTGGTGGTCGCGCTGGTCGGTGTGGGCACGTGGCTGGGCGCCGCCATCACGGCGGCGTCCGGCCGGGCTCGCGCGACCCGGCTTCTGGCGGTGAGCGCGGCGGCGGTGACCCTGGCCCGGGCCGCGGTCGTCGCCGCGCTGGCCGGGCGCGGCTGGTGGTTCGTGCAGGAGAAGGTGGTCTTCGCGCTGCCCCTGGTGACGCTGGCGGGCGCGGCGGCGGTCGTCGTGCTCCTGACGCGCGGTGTCCCCGCCGCGATCGTGCCGTTGTACGGCGCCGGGTTCGCGGCCGGCGTCGGGATGGCCTCGCCCCTGCTGACCGGATATCCGATGACCATCGGCCAGGCCCTGGCCAGCCTCGGCGTCGCCGCCGCGGCGACCCTGGTGGCCTGGCGATTCACCTCAGGCCCGGCGGTGCCGATCGCCCGGCTGCTCGGGCCGGTGATCGTGCTCGGGCTGGCGGGCGTGGGCCTGGAGTTGCTGCCGGTGTCGCACGCGGGCGCCGACGGTCCCGTTCGGACGGTCGTGTCGGAGCTGCGCGGCCCGACCACCCCGGCGCCCGGAGGTACGGTCCGCCGGTTCGAGCTCGCGGCCCGGCAGGCGACCGTCACGCTCGCCTCCGGGGCCTCGGTCGAGGCCTGGACGTACAACGGGTCGGCGCCGGGACCCGAGATCACCGCCCAGGAAGGGGACCTGATCGAGGTCACCCTCACCAATGTGGACATTGCCTCGGGGGTCACGCTGCACTGGCACGGGTACGACGTGCCCAACGCCGAGGACGGGGCGCCCGGCGTGACCCAGGCGGCCGTGCCTCCGGGCGGCCGCCACGTCTACCGGTTCCTCGCCGACCAGGTCGGCACGTACTGGTACCACACGCACCAGGTCTCCTCCGAGGGCGTGCGGCGGGGTCTGTTCGGCGCGTTGGTCGTCCGACCCCGAGGCGACGCCTCGGAAGCCGGCATCGCCGTCGATGGTGGCTCCGACCGGGACGGTGGCTCCGACCGGGACGGTGGCTCCGAACAGGACGGTGGTTCCGAGGGTGACCCCGAGGGCGACCCGGTCGACCTCACCCTGCCGGTGCACACGTATGACGGCATCGTCGCGCTCGGCGCCCACGACGACGTGCACCAGATGAGCGTCGCGCCTGGCATCCCGGTCCGGCTCCGGCTCATCAACACCGACAGCACGCCGCACCGGATGTCGCTGGTCGGCACGGATTTCCGGGTCGTGGCGGTGGACGGGTACGACCTGCACGAGCCGGGTCTGGTCAACGGCCAGGCCCTGCGCATGCCGGCGGGCGGCCGGGCCGACCTGTCCTTCCCGATGCCGGCCGGCGCGGTCACGCTCCTCGTCGACGACGATCCGTCGCGGGCGGCGCTGCGCATCCACGACGGGCCAGCCTCCACAGTCGATCCAGCCTCCACAGTAGATCCAGGATCCACAGTCGACACTCTCGGCTGGCCGGAGCTGAACCTTCTGGCCTACGGCACTCCGGCCCCCACGCCGTTCGGACCGGACAGCCAGTTCGACCGCGACTTCACGCTCGTGCTCGACCGCGGGCTGGCGCTGGTCGACGGTGTGCCGATGTTCGCCCAGACGGTCAACGGCCTCGGCTACCCGAACATCCCCGACCAGCGGGTGCGCGAGGGCGACCTGGTGCGGGTCACCGTCGTCAACCGCAGCATCGAGACGCATCCCTGGCACCTGCACGGCCACCGGGTGCTGGTGCTGGGCACCACCGGCAGCCCGCTGTGGCTGGACACCTTCGACGTCCGGCCGGGTGAGGTGTGGCGGGTCGCGTTCCGGGCCGACAACCCCGGAATCTGGATGAATCACTGCCACAACCTCGACCACGCCCGCCAGGGCATGGTGCTGCACCTGAGCTACGAGGGCGTCGGGAGCCATGAGGGGGTCGGGAACCCGCACGCCGGGCATTGACCGAACGCCGTCGACCATTCCACGGTCCGCAGTGGACCGTCCATGACCACGGAGACGACTCCTACCGAGGATGGGACCTGTCGTGACTACTGTCAGATCCTCCCGCCGGGCCGCCGTGCTGTGGCTGCTCACCGGCGCCATCGTCACCGGTTTCGGGGCGACCATGGTTGTCTCCGGGATCGGGCTGCTGCCGATCGTCGCGGAGGTTGGCTTCCTCGTGTTGCACGGGGCGTGGCGCTACGGGTGGCGCGCGGTCGCCGTGTTCATCGGGGCTGGGCTCGTGATCAGTCTCCTGTTGGAGAACCTGAGCATCGTCACCGGCTTCCCGTTCGGCCACTACCACTACACCGGGGCCGGCACCTTCCTCTACGTGCCCTGGTACATCGGCCCGGGCTACCTGGCCACCGGTTACCTGGCCTGGGTCGTGGCGACCATCGTGTTCGCGGACGTCCACCGTCACTCATCCTGGTTGACCACGATCGGCACGCCGGTCGTCGGCGCGTTCGCCATGACCACCTGGGACCTGGCCATGGATCCGACCAGCTCGACCATCAACCAGTGGTGGATCTGGGAGAACGGTGGGGGCTTCTTCGGCGTGCCACTGTCGAACTTCCTGGGGTGGACGTTCACCGTGTACCTGTTCATGCAGGTCTTCGCCCTCTACCTGCGTCAGCGGGGGCCGGAGCCGGCCGCGCCCCCGACCCGGACCAGCGGCGACCTCACCGCCGTCATTCTGTACGCGGCGACCACGGTGACCTTCGTCAACAACTACCTCACCCGCGACCGCGGTCCGGTCACCGACCCCAGCGGCACCACCTGGCAGACCGGGGACATCTACGAGACCTCGCTGCTGCTCGCCGTGTACGGCATGCTCTTCTTCGCGCTGCTGGCCACGCTGCGCATCGCCCAGCAGCGCCTCGACGACGGCGCCCCGGCCGCGGCCCGGCACGACGGCGACCGGGCACCGGCGACAACCACTGTCGCGCCGGCGCCGGTTCAGGCGAGCGGGAGAGGGGCCTGAGCCCGGGTACGGTCGTCGTGGAGGTGAATCACTCGTTGCTCCACAGAGGACGGTTCGGGGCCGTACGTCGCGACGAGCTGGCACACCGCGTACCCGGCCGACGCGGCGGTGTAGGCCGAGAGCCACTGCTGGAACCGACGTTCGGCCCGGCCCGATTCGTACGGCCACCGGCCGGTGGGTGCTTTGATCCGGGGCAGGCGCCACGGCTTGGGCGTGAGCCGCGCGCGGAACATGGCGTGGGTGCGGCACAGCTCGCGGTAGATCGGGTCGGCCCCCAGCTCGGCCAGGATCTGTTCGCCCGCCGCCGATGTCGGCTCGGCCACGCCGGTCACGAACACCCGCAGCCCGGAGGCGGTGCGGTAGACCCGTACCCCCAGGTCCGGATGGGCGGCGGCCCAGGCCTCCAGCATCGCGAGGCGTTCGGCCACCCGGGCCGGGTCGACCGCCGGTCCGGCCGGGCGCCGCCCGAACAGACGCCGCAGCAGTCCCCCTTCCTGAGCCGGCTCCACGAGATCGATGTCGGCGATCAGCAGGCGGTCGGTGTTGAGAATCTCGGCGCCGTACCGGTTGCGGGTCACGACGATGGCCTGCGCGCCGTCGAGGACGACCTCGTCCAGGATGGGCTCCCGCAGCGGTGTCCGCGGGTAGTAGCGACCCGGGCGCTGATCGGAGCGGAACGTGGTCAGGGCGTCGCGCAGGCGCTGGGCGGCCACGGCGCGGGCCTCGGCCACGGACGACATCGACCATCCCCACACCCGGCGAAACCGGGGCTCACCCCGCGGACCCGTCCCCGAGCCTTCGGCCAGTTCCCAGAATCGAGGGATCTGCACATTACCTCCCTTGCTCCGGTCGCACGTTATCTGGGCGTGGACGCGAGTCGGGTACTGGTCCGGATCGCCAGCAGTGTCAGCCAGGTGAAGCCGATGACAACGGTGGTCCGCTGGCAGAGACCGCCGTAGGCGACCAAGGCTGGGGCCTGGTTGAAGGCGGAGCTGGTCAGAACGAAGCCGACCAGGAAGGCCAGAGCGGTGGCGACGGAGTATCCGGCCCATCGGCGATTTCCCTGGCGCCAGAAGAACCGGGCGAATACCAGGGCGGCGGCGGGCAGCCCGACGAACGTCCCCACGCTGAACGCGTCGTGGAGCGCCCCCGACGTGCTGTAGGAGGTCAGGGCGTCCGGGGTACCCGGCGGGTAGCCGCTGACCGGATCGGTGATGAACGTCCCGGAGCCGAGCAGGCCGACCGCGACTACTCCAATCAGCACGGCGCCGACCCGGGGAGCCACGTCTCCGTGCCGCCGGGACCGCAGCAGGCCGACCGCGAACGCCAGGTACAGCACCCCGGCAACGAGGAAGTTGACTACCTGCGTCCATCCTGAATCGCCCAGCGCCAGCGAGCTGACCGGGTGACGCAGCGGGTTGTAGCCGGGCCGGGTGGCGCCCTCGACGAGGAATGCGGCGACGAACAGCGGGCCGGCGACGATGCCGCAACGCACGAGTCGCACCGTCGTGGCGATCCCGCGGGCGCCGCCGGTTGAGGCAGTCATGACGCCCCCTGGAGACGTCGACGAACCTCGTCTCGGTCCACGCCGAGCGCGTCGAACAGTTCGGCGGCCGGGTCCGGCCGAGACTGTGCGAGCAACGCCAACAGGACATGCCGCAATCCCAATCGCTCCCTGCCGGCATGCCGACGCAACCCGGTGAAGACGGCGAAGGCCGCTGGCGTCATCCGCAGCCGCCGTTGCCGTGCGGGCACGCTCACCAGCGGCGGGAAGGGCACGTCGAGGCCCAGCCACGCCAGTGCCTGCCGATCCAGCGCCTCCAGCGTCTCATGAGCCGTTGCCAGGCTGACACCCAGCGCACGCGCGGTCGGCGACTCGGGATCGACCAGCAGTGCCAGCGCAATGTGCTCAGTGCCGACAGACCGGTCCCCGCGCATCACCGCCTGCGTGACGGCGTCGCGGTAGACCCGGCCCATCCCGAATCTCTTGTCTGCGCTGGCCATCAGCGCTCCTCCCGGCCGTACTTGGCATGCACCGACTGGCGGGTGATGCCCAACGCGTCGCCGATTTGCTGCCACGACCAGCCCTGCCGGCGAGCGCTGACGACCGACGCCGCCTCAACCCGCTCAGCGAGCCGACGCAGCGCCAGCGCCGCACGAAAGCCGAGCGCCGGATCCTCGGCCGTCATAGCCATCGACAGCTCTGCAAGCTCCATTCCTGTCAGTCTGCCCTGACAGCAGGGCGGTTGTCAAATAAAACTGACACCGGCCCGTCCGCGGCGGCTGACCTCGAAGGCCTCGCCGCAGGGTCACGCCCTCGTTGCCCACGACCTTCGCGGGCAGGCCAGCGAGAGCAGGAGGATGCGCTCGCCCTCGACGTCATCTCGGTGAACCCGCGGTCACCGTGAATCTGGGATCGTCGTGAAGCTGGAACCGTCGTGAAGCTGGGATCGCGGTGAACATGGGATGCGGCGAATTGTGGGCTCGGCCACCTGAGCCCACACATCCGCCTGGTCGCCGGATCGTTGCTAGACCGGCTGGCCGCCGATGGCGTAGAGCTTGCCCCACCGGTCGGCGAAGTACAGCACGCCGCGCCACATGGCCGGGGTGGACTCGATGCAGCCGCCGACCTTCATGCTCCACAGCTGCGTCGGCACGGCCCGGGTGTCGGCGACGTCGTACGCGTAGAAGTGCCCGGTGCAGTCGCCGATGTAGAGCACGTCGTCCACGACCACCGGCGAGCTCCACGCCCGGGCGATGTGGAACCGCCACCGCTCCTCGCCGGTCATGCGATCGAAGCCGATCACATCGCCGGAATCGGTGGGGAAGATGACGATGTCCTTGTAGAGCGCGGGCGTCCCGAGGATGCCGGCCTCGTCCGCTACCTGGTCGAACGCCCGCCAGACGATCGGGTCGTCGGGCCTGGACGGGTCGAGTTTGAACATCTGCCCGACCTCGCGGGAGCGGGCGTTGTGCTGCTCCCAGTGCGCTCCGACGTAGAGCATGCCCTCCTCGTCGATGACGATGGTGGCGTCGATGTCGTCACCGGCCCAGAACCGGAACACCCGGGTGGGCGGCTCGCCGTTCTTGAGGCCGGACAGGTCCCAGCCCTGCACCAGGCCGGACGAGTTGGCGAAGTAGGCGACGTTGCCGTAGATGGCGACCGAGTTCTCGATGGAGTAGTCCCAGTCGACCTGCCGCAGCTCGTCGTCCCAGCTCGGAATGTGGTGCAGCAGTTCGGGCGCCACGGTGACCTTGCCGTTGGCGTCGTACCCGCGGTTGAGCTTGATGATGTGGAAGTTGCCGTTCTCGCTGTTCTGGAACAGGTAGTCGTCGATGACGAGGCCGGAGCTGTCCCAATCGTCGTCGCCGTACTTCGGCCGGATGGAGTTGCCGTCGAGCCGCCACAGCTCCTCGGGCTGCTCGCGGTCGTAGGCGATGATCCGGAAGAAGCCGTCGCGCGAGCCGCTGTACACCAGCGGATAGCCGTCCGGGTCGAGGGCGAGCGAGCCCTTGACGAGGTCACCGGTGACGAAATCGGGGATGATCCGCTGACCGGTGGCGGCGTCGATGAAATGGATGTGGTGGTCGTACCCGCCGGTGATGATCCACGTGCGACCGTCGCGCTCGACGACGCCCGGCTGGCCGGTCCAGCCGTTGCCGCACCACGTCTCCACCTCGCCGGCCTTGACGCTGGTGGTGCCGCACATGTAGCCGTCCTCGGGAAACACCCAGCGCACCGTCGGGTTGGCGCGCACCGCCGGTCCCGTGCCGTAGTACGTGCGGGTCGGGTTGCCGCGGAACGTGAGCAGGCCGGGGGTCTTTCCCTTGTACGGCTTGCCGACCCGGGCGGGGTCGGACCACCCGTCGAAGGGCGTGGGGGTCGGTGTCGGCGGCACGGAGACGATCGGCGCCGGTTCTTGCCACGTCGCCGGTTCCCGCCACGTCGCCGGTTCGGCCGCGCATCCGGCGACGGCGACCGTGAGGACAACCGCGGACACCAGAACACGCGATCGACGAGGCGAGGGGTGCATTGCGGTAGTGTGCCGAATCGGGACGGCCGCGATGGGCGACGGGACCAGCAGTGTCGTCCACCCGACTGGGTGCTGTGGTCATTTGGCGCTAAACGGACGGGTATCCCGAGACGGCGACCGGCGGATTACCTGTGTGCTCTCACGCGCTATGCGCCCTCGATGACCGGGGCGCTTCGATGACCGGGGCGCTTCGATGACGGGGGCGCTTCGATGACGGGGGCGCTTCGATGACGGGGGCGCTTCGATGACGGGGGCGCGCTCGATGGACCCTAGGTGCTCTCGATGAGGCGGTTCTCCCAGGCCCAGGCGCCGATCTCGACGGGGTTGCGGAGGCCGAGTTTGGTCTGGATGGTCGACACGTGGCTCTTGACGGTGCTCAGTGAGATGAACAATTCGG
>Ga0065720_1020111_pt1 | contig 16842 bp, 7 predicted proteins | sample Thericmetagenome_FD_59107 | JGI IMG/M metagenome (GOLD analysis project Ga0065720, IMG submission 59107) | Thermophilic microbial communities from the Joint Bioenergy Institute, California, USA of rice/straw/compost enrichment - eDNA_2 v2... | ecosystem: Engineered > Solid waste > Grass >... | reverse complement strand
GACCGCGGGGCCGCAGGGGAGTGCGGCCCCGCGCCGTCTCCGGCAGGGCCCCAGGCGGGGCCGCTCTCATGAGAAGAACCTGGGAGAACCATCGACAAAACACTGTTGGACGCGCCCGCGGGGACGCCTAGGCTGCTAGCCGATCGGGTCCGAAACACGTCGGCGGGCCCCGGTCCGGGGCCCGCTGCGGGCCAGGGCTCCGACACCCCGGTTCGACCCGAGTCGACGGGGAGGTCCCCATGGCCCAGTTCAACAGCACGACACTCGACGACACCGCCCTCACCGAACTCCGCGCCGACTTCTCCGGCCGCGTCCTCCAACCCGGCGACCCCGACTACGCACAGGCCCGCACCCTCTTCAACGCCATGGTCGACCTGCGGCCGAGGGTCATCGCCCAGTGCGCCACCGTCGACGACGTCGTCCGCGCGGTCCGCTTCGGGCGCGACCACGGACTGGAGATCGCGGTCCGCGGCGGCGGCCACAGCGTCGCGGGCAGCTCCCTCACCGACGGCGGCATCGTCGTCGACCTGAGGATGATGAACGAGGTCGTGGTCGACCCCGAACAGCGGACCGCGCGGGTCAGCGGCGGCGCCACGATGAGCCACCTGGACCGCGCCGCCCAGCCGTACGGCCTGGCCACCACCGGCGGCCGGGTGTCCACCACGGGGGTGTGCGGGCTCGTCCTCGGCGGCGGCAGCGGCTGGCTGGAACGCAAGTTCGGGCTGGCCTGCGACAACCTGCTGGAAGCCGAACTGGTGACGGCCGACGGCAGCCTCGTGCGCGCCTCCGCCGACGAGAACCCCGAACTGTTCTGGGCGCTGCACGGCGGCGGCGGCAACTTCGGCGTCGCCACGTCGCTCACGCTGCGCCTGCACGACCTGTCGACGGTCACCGCGTCCCTGCTGTTCTGGGACCCCGAGAGCGGCCCCGAGGTGGTGCGCGCCTACCGCGACTTCATGGTCGGCGCCCCCGACGACGTGGGCGGCGCCGTCATCTACCTCACCGCCCCGCCCGAGGACTTCATGCCGCAGCGGCTGGTCGGCCGCCTGGCGTGCGCGGCCCTGCTCATCCACGCCGGCGGGGACCACGAGAAGGCGATGCGCGACCTGCGGCCGATGCGGGAGCTCGGCCACGTCGCCGAACTGACCGCCGAGATGGCCTACGCCGACCTGCAATCCATGCTCGACGACCCGCCCGGCCACCGCAACTACTGGTCGGCCGAGTACCTGGGCGCACTGCCCGGCGCGGCGGTGGACCGGTTCTGCGCCGGGGCCGAGCGGATGCTCGTCCCCTCGCCGTCGCAGTACCTGCTGTCGGCGCAGGGCGGCGCGGTGGCACGGTCCCTGGCCGACTACCCGGTGCCGTGGCGGCGCGCCTCCTGGGTGGTGCACCCCTTCGGACTGTGGGAGAACCCGGACGACGACGAACGCGTCATCCAGTGGACGCACAGCACCCGCGCGGACATGCGCCCGTGGGCGCTCGGCGCGGTCTACCTCAACTTCATCGGCGACGAGGGTGAACAGCGGACCGTCGCGGGCTTCGGTCCCGACAACTACCGCCGCCTGGCCCGGGTGAAGGCCCAGTACGACCCGGACAACGTCTTCCACCGCAACCACAACGTCAGGCCCGCCTGACCTCCGGCGCGTCGGCCCCCGTGTCCTCGGCCGGTGCGCGTCCGGGGCCGCACAGCGTTTTCCGCGCGACACGTTTCACCAGGTGAGCCTGGAGTACTCGGGGCGGTCCCCCTCCCGGCCGAGGCGGATCCTCCCGTAGCGGCTGAAGCAGATCCAGATCAGGAAGATCAGGAACGTGGTGACGCCGAGGATGTAGAACCAGCCGAGGTTGGTGATGATCCAGGCGGACACCGTGCCGAACAGCGCGTCCACCGGGGCGGTGAACAGGATGGAGGCCCCGACGAACAGGACCGTCAGCGCCACCGAGACGGAGAAGATGACGGGGTCCGTGCGCAGGCCCAGTCGGTTGAGCAGAGACATCTGGCGTTCGACTCCTCGTGCCGGGTGGCGGGGCGGAGCGGTCCGCGGACGGGAGTCGGGCGGAGAGCCCGCTTCCGGCGGAAGCCCCGCCGCACACACAGCGTGCTACTTGCGCGAACGGAGCGTGGTTCGCCATGCTGTTCGCGGCGGGCATCGGCACCATCCTCATGTTCTGGGGGGTCGCCGAGCCGATCAGCCACTTCGCCAACCCGCCGCGCAACGACGTCGCCCCGCAGTCGGTGCCCGCCGCCGAGCAGGCCATGGGCTACACCCTCTACCACTTCGGCCTGCACACCTGGACGATCTTCTGCCTGCCCGCCGTGTGCTTCGCCTACTTCGCCTACCGGCGCGGCCTGCCCATGCGGGTCAGCTCGATCTTCCACCCGTTCCTCGGCGACCGCATCCACGGTCCCATCGGCCGCGCGATCGACATCCTCGCGGTCCTCGGCACCGTGTTCGGCGTCGCCGTCTCCCTGGGCCTGGGCACCCTACAGATCAACAGCGGCCTGGCCGCACTGTTCGGCGTGGAGTTCAGCAAACCGGTGCAGGTCCTGCTCATCACCGTGACCACTGCCCTCGCCACGACCTCGGTGGCGCTCGGCCTGGACCGCGGCATCAAACGGCTGTCCGACATCAACATCGCCCTGGCGGTCGGCCTGCTGCTGTTCATCCTGGCCACCGGCTCCACCCTGTACCTGATCAGGGGCACCATCGAGATGGTCGGGGTGTACCTGGGCTGGCTGGTCCCCCTGGCGTTCTGGAACGACACCTTCGGCGACACCGGCTGGCAGGGCACCTGGACGGTGTTCTACTGGGCGTGGACGATCACCTGGGCGCCGTTCGTCGGCATCTTCATCGCCCGCATCTCCAAGGGCCGCACCATCCGCGAGTTCGTGCTCGGCGTGCTGGGCCTGCCCACCGCGTTCACCGTCGTCTGGTTCAGCGTGTTCGGCCTGTCCGCGTTCGACATCGAACGCAACGGCCCCGGCGGGCTCGTGCAGACCGTGGTGGTCGAGGGGGACATCCCCGGGGCGCTCTTCGCGTTCCTCTCCAACTTCCCCCTCGCCACGGCGGTGTCGGCGCTGTCGGTGCTGATCGTGATCATCTTCTTCACCACGTCGGCGGACTCGGCGGCCCTGGTGGTCGACATGCTGGTCTCCCGCGACGAGGAGGGGACGACCCCGGTGCGCCAGCGCGTGTTCTGGGCCATCACCTCGGGCGTGGTCGCGGCCACCCTGATCACCGCCACCGGCCAGTCGGGCCTGGAGGCGCTGTCGGAGGTGGTCACCGTCATCGGGCTGCCGTTCTTCGCCATGGGCTTCCTGATGATGGCGGCCCTGCTGCGATCGCTGAACAGCGAGACCGTGCCCCCGGCCGTCCACCGCCTGCCGACCCTGCACGTCCACCTGCCCCGCCAGCGGATGCCGCGCCTCCCCCGCCACCACCCCCGGTGATCCCGAGGGGGCGTCCTGGGGGCGGCTGCGCAACGATCTTGGCACCACTACCAGAACAGGCACCGATCAGCCCCAGAGCCAGAACGGCTGAGGACGGGTGCCGCTCATCCGCTCAGTTGTTCCAGAAAGCGCATCGCTCCCGGCACGTCGAGGGCCTGCGCGGCGTAGGAGCGGGACAGCAGCTCCTCGCCCAGGTAGTGGTCGTACTTGTGGCGGCGCTTGTCGGCGACCATTCCGGCCAGGTCCACGGGATCGGGCGGCCCGGCCTTGACCAGGCGGGACACCGCACCGCGCAGCCTTTCCGGGGGCACGTCCGGCACGGTCACGAGCGCCCCGGCGTGTGCCGCCTTGATCCCCACCCACCGCAGCAGATGGCAGATGGTTTCGACGACTCGGTCCCCTCGCCACGGGAACAGCAGCGTCTCCCCGTCGTATTCGTGGACGTGAAGGTCGGCCAGTCCGATCTCCCGAAACGCCATACGCCCCTCTTCCAACAGGATCGCTGCTGCCTCGTCGAGGTAACGGGGGACGTCCGTGCCCAGGTACACCTCTCGCATGTGTTGTCGGACGCCGTCGCTGACCGGCACCGGCACCCCGGCGAACCCGGGCGGCACGCCCTCGCCACGGGCGGGAACGACAAGTACCCGGCGTTCCGCGGGTTTGACCTCCACCACCTGCCAGGAGCGTCCGCCGAACGCCAGCAGCGCCCCCGTGTCCACGGCCGGGCTGATCGGCATGGTGCCCATGTCGCCGTCGACGGTGGCGATCGTGTACTCCTCGACCGTGTCGAACGCCGAGTAGAACGAGTAGTGGTTGAGGAGCGTCTCCCCCACTTTCCCCGGCAGCAGCAGGCCGCTGCGCTCCTGGGTGACTATTCCGTGTGCTCCGAGAGCACGCAGCAGGTCCGCGAAGGTCTGTTCGTCCACTCCGGGGAAGGCCCCGTCGGCGCACAGCTCCCGGTACAGTCGCAGTGCACTCGCTCCGCCGTGCTGGGCGAGCACGGACAGGATCTGCTGTACCAGTGTGGACAGATGCGGCGTCTCCAGATCGGGAGGTTCACACCAACGGCGCAGCAGCAGTTCCACCATGGCCACGGTCTGCACCAGGTCGAGGCGCAGCCGCTCCACCGGGGTCTCGGGCAGGCTCTGTTCGGTGATGTACACGTACAGCTTCGCGGGTGCGCTGCCCCGACCGGAGCGGCCGAGCCGCTGGCGCAGCCCTGCCACGGTGGGAGGGGTGCCGAGCTGCACGACCGTGTCCACCCAACCCACGTCGATCCCGAGCTCCAGAGTCGCGGTGCACACGATCGTGGCGGGTGCCGACCGGTTCTTCAGCCGCTGTTCGGCATGGGCGCGCAGCTCTGCGGAGAGCGAGCCGTGGTGGGGGGTGAAGGGGTTGGGAATCCGGTCCTGTTCGGCGAATTCCGACAGGGCGGCGGCGCAGCTCTCCGCCTCGGCCCGCGAGTTGACGAACACCATGTTGTGCCCGGTGCGGACCACCTGATACAGATGCCCGGTGGCCGCGTCGCACGCTCCGCCCTCGGCGTCCTCACGCAGGTCCGCGACGTAGCCGCGTACTTGGAGCAGCAACTGTTTGCCTGCTCCCCGGTCCTCGAGGATCGTGACCCGATCGCCCTCCCCCGGACGGAGGAACTCGGCAGCGGCCCGCAGGTCCGCAAGGGTCGCGGACAATCCGATTCGGGCAGCCCGGTGGCCGGCAGCACGCTCCAGCCGGTGCATGAGGGAGCGCAGTTGTGCTCCGCGCGCGGTGCCGAGGAAGGCGTGCAGTTCGTCAACGACGATGTAACGCAGGTCGGCGAAGAGCCGCGCCACTGTGGAACCGCGGGTGACGAACATCGCCTCCAGCGACTCGGGGGTGATCAGCAGGATGCCGGAGGGCTCCTCGCGCAGCCGGTCCTTCTGTATCACCCCGATGTCGCCGTGCCAGGCGGTGACGGGGATCCCGATGCGCGCGCACAGGTCGGTGAGGCGCGTGTGCTGGTCGTTGATGAGTGCCTTGAGCGGGCTCAGGCAGACCGCCTGGATTCCGGTGCTCTCACCGTGCTCGGCGTCGCGGGCCAGCACCGAGCACACCGGCAGGAACACCGCCTCGGTCTTGCCTCCGGCGGTCGCCGCGGCCAGGAGCACATCGGTGTCGCCTCCGATGATCGGACGGATGGCCTGTTCCTGGATGGGGCGCAGGCTGGTCCAGCGTCGTTCCCAGACCCAGCGCTGGACTCCGCGGTGCAGCAGGGCGAACGCGTCCGGTCCCGTCTTCTCAGAGCCGGAAGGAGGCGAGGGGCGAGTCATTGTCCACGTCGTCCTCGGGACGCAGGGGTTGCAGGTCGGGGTTGGCCTCCTTGACGATCTCCACGGTCGACAGCAGGGCGCGCCAGTCGGCGTCCTCGTTCTGCACCAGTACGTCCATGAGGCCGATGAACTGCTTGATGGTGCTACGCGGGGTACGGAAGTAGGCGTCGCCGACCCGCTCTGCGCAGTGCTGCATGAACGCCTCGATCGCCTCGTCGGGCAGCGGGTAGCGCGCCGGATCACCGCCCGCGTAGACGTGCCGGACCTTGCGCAGCAGTTCGTAGAAGTGCTCCTTGGTGAAGTGGCTGAGCCGCAGCACCGGGCCGTGGTAGTCGACGAGCCCGCCGGTGGCGTACGGGTTCTCTTCCAACCGGGAGCGCAGCGCCTCGTAGGAGTACAGGCCGCGCATCGGGTCCTCGAGGAACTCGGGGGTACCGCCGAACAGGAAGCCGATGTGTTCGGCCCGGCCCTGCTGGGTGTCGTTGATGATGTTGAGGATCTGCTCGTAGTTGGCGACCCTTGATCCCTTGTGGCTGAGCTTGTAGAGGTTGACGAGTTCGTCGAGGCAGACCAGCAGCCCTCTGTATCCGGCCATGGTGGTGAAGGCCGCCATGAGTTTGAGGTGGTCGAACAGGGATCGGTCGTCGATGATCTCGCTGACGCCCAGGTCGCGGGTGGCCTCGGTCTTCTTCGCGTACTCGGCGCTGAGCCAGCGCAGGGCGTGCGCACGCAGTTCCTCGTCCTGGTTGATGTAGGCGTGCCAGTACGCCTGGACGACCTTGGCGAAGCTCGGACCGCCGGGGAATTCGCGCAGCCCCCACAGGCGCTTGCTCAACTGCTCTTCGGCTGTGGTCCCGGAGGCTTCGGCATCACGCTGCACCTGGGCCACGAACTGCTCCACGACTGAGGTGAGCGCCTGGCCGCCTGGCTTGGCACGGGTCGCCATGTTCGCCATGAGGGTGGAGTACAGCTTGCGGGCGCGCCCCTGGCTGCCCTGGAGGCGGCGGTCGGGGGTGAGGTCGGCGTGGACGGTGACCAGCTTGTTCTTGTGGGCGAGGGAGCGCACGACGTGCAGGAAGAACGTCTTTCCGGCACCGTAGTCGCCGATGACGAACCGGACTGCGCCCGCTCCGTGCTTGATCTGTTCGATGCTGGTCTGCAGCGCTTCGAGTTCCCGGGCCCGTCCGACCTGGATGAGGCTGGCGCCGCGGTGCGGGACGACGCCGTTGCGCAGTGCGTCGAGCAGGGGTCCCCTGTCTCGGCTGCGGATGCTGCGGGTGGTTTCGGGGGTTTCGGTCACTGGGTCATCTCCTCGAAGATCACCGTGCGCACGGTGACACGCTCTTCTTTCTCGTCGATCACGGGGGTGTCGACGAGGTCCCACGCGGCCTCGTTGATCTGGTCGACCGCCTCGTCGTAATCCAGGCCGTACCAGCGTGCGAGCCGAACGGCATCGGCCAGGCTCCAGCGCTCCCGGGTGGAGAGGTCGGTGAGCAGCGCGGCGTGGTGCTGGTCGAGCCCGTCGATCTCCCGAGGGCTCCGCTCCGTGGGATGCGTCCTGGCCGAGGGGAAGAAGAAGGCATCAGGAGTCCCCGGTACGGCGTTCTCGGGTGGCAGCGCGGTGCCCCGGTAGCTCAGCCTCAGCCGGAGCACCGCCTCCAGGCCGAGAACGCGGTGCACGCCGAGCAGGAAGACTGCCTGGTCGCGGGTGATCTTCCCTGCGCTCTCAGCGGCTTCGAGCAGGAGGTCGCCGACCTTCTCCCGGTCCCGCAGCGGCAGTCCGGCGAGACGGCGGCACAGGTCGAGCGGGGTCTCCCCGGCGATTCCTCGTTCGTGGAGGCGCAGCTCCCGCCACTCCTTCCCGGCCAGGTCCGCCATGCTTTCAATGGCGCGGACGATGGCCAGCTTGTGCGCCACGGCGGGCGGCCCCTCCAAGGAAACCAGCCGAACGGCGAGCTCAGCGAAGTCCGAAGCGGTTGTCCCCTGCCGGGCAACCGCTTCGGGGGCCTCGTCCGGAGGCGTGGCGGCCGTGCGGAGGCCCGTGACGGTCGGCGGCGCCGTTCCCCTCCCCCGCGCCGCGCGCTGCTCGGCGGCCGTCTCCGCGGGAGGGCGGCGGGACCGCACGGCCTGTTCGTAGGCTTTCTGCACGCGGCGTACGAGGTTGTCCGGCGGAGCGGTCCTCTCCACGTCGCGCACTCCCGGTACCGGCAGGCGGACTTCTCCCAGCCCTGGGCAGGAGGACTGGTAGACGTACTCGAGTAGGGGTGCGGAGCGCGGCACGATCTGCTCGCCCCGGTAGGGCAGCACCTCCTCGTCGAACGGGGTGAGCCTCCGGTACACCTCGGGGTCGGCGGGGCGCAGGTGGTACAGCACCCATTCCAGCGCCCAGTCGGCGGGCAGAAAGCGGTTGTCCCTGGCCAGCACACCCAGTCCCAGCCGGAAGCCGTAGGGGATCTGCTCGTCCCCCGGACGGTAGCGCGGCGGCTCGGCGGGCGGCTCGGCCTTCTCGGAGGCGAGGTCGGCGAGGGTGAGCAGGCGGTGCGTCTGCTCGGTGAACTCCGGGCTCGCGGCGAACCACTCGGCCAGCCTCTCCAGTTCTTCGCGCAGTCGCGGCGGAACCCGTACCGTCCCCTTCGGGGAGCGGATCATTTCGACGATCCGACGTTCCAGGCCGTTGCGGAACAGTCTTCCGAAGACCAGGGGGACCGATACGTTGCTTTCCCGTTTCGCCAGCCAGGACAGGTACCGCGACCGCTCCTGGGGGGTGAGGTCGGGGTATCCGAGGACTTCCCGCTGCGGGGCTCTGCCTCTCGGATGCATAACGGTGTGGTCCCGCTCCAGGGAGATGTCGATCGCTGAGGCCCACTGCACGATGTCGGTGATGCCCACCGCTCCGGAGCTTCCCGCGTACACCATCCCGTCAGGAATGGTGTAGCGGCCGACCCTCAGCATGGTTCCCGGAGCTTTCCAGCTCGACCAGCGGTGGGTGATCTCCGTGGACAGTTCTGCCGGCAGCCCGGCCGCGGTCGTGGAAGCGGTCGGCTGTGTGCGGTGTCCCGTCGGAGTTGCCGGGGGTTGCGCCGTTTCCGGATCCCGCTGTCCGGTCTTCTTCTCGAGGTCGGCGAGTGCGGCCTGCACGATCCGCCGGAGATGGTTCAGCGGAAGGGCAAGGCTGTGGACGTCGTCGACTTCTCGGACGGGGAGCGTGACCGTCTCAAGGTCCGGGTTGGCCGGCTGGTAGGTCCAGACGACGTTTTTTCCGCCGCGGAAAGGCACGGGCAGCCCTTCGGGGAACTCGTCGGCGAAGCGCTTGCGGAACGCCTCGTGAAAGTCCTCGGAAGACCGTCTGGCCATCGGAGGGCTGACTTCCTTGTGGTGTACCGCCCAGGAGAGCGCCCAGTCGACCGGGATCTTTCCGTCTCGGGAGGCCAGCATGCCGAGCCCGTAGCGGAGTTCGTCGGGGAACGAGTCGAAAGGGTCGGTGGGGGACGGCGGGGTCAACAGATAGTCGTTGTCCCCGTAGATGAGGTGCCTGACCACCGAGTTGAAGGTCCGTGCCCGGTGCCGGAAACGCCGTAGGGACCGGTAGGTGCCGATCAGACGGACCAGTTCGGTGTGGATGTCCGGCAGTTCGTCGGCGAGCGCGTGGCCGGGCATGATGTCGCACAGCACCCGCTGTTCCAGGCCGTAGAGGAAGAGGAAGAGCGGGCTGTCGTCGTCGAGCGTCCCGTTGCGCCCCGTGGCGAGCCAGTCCAGATACTGCCCTCGGGTGCTGTCGGCGCCTTGGTGGTAGCCCTTGCCGTAGTCGCTGGTGAGCGCTTTTCCCGGGGACAGGGGAGCGGGAAGGGTCGGGTCGATCACCGCGGCCCGCCGGTCGCCTCTGTCGGGCGTACCGAAATAGACCATTCCGGCGGTGATCCTCCGTCCCCGGACGGTGAGTTCCTCTCCCTTCCTGGTCCAGCGGGGAGCGCTCTGCGCTCCTGCGGGCTGTTCTCTGGCCTGGACGGTGGCGGAGCGCGGCTCCGCCGTGGCGGCGGGCTGGGGGTCCCGCCGTGTCTCGGCTGTCTCGACTGCTGTCGGCAGTGCCCCTTGTTCCCGGAGTACCTCCAGTGCTTCGGGGTCCACGACGATCGTGTCGCCGTCCTCGTCGAGGAGCTCCATGTCGACGGCGTCGAGGGTGTACTCGTTGATTTCGGCCAGCGCGCCGTCGACCATCAGGCCCTGCCGCCGGGCGAGCGCGGAAGCGTCGGCTCGGGACCACTCCTGTCTGGTCACCAGGGTCGCGAGGAAAGTGCGCAGGGCAGGCTCCAGTCCCGGAAGCTCCGGGTCTGCGGCTCCGGCGTGGGCGGGAATGCTCTTGGCAGTGTCGACGGCCGGTACCGGGGCTGTTTCTCCGGTCTCCTCCTCGTCTTCGTCGTCATCGAGGACGGCAAGGAGGGCGTCGGCCCGGCGCACGTCGTCCTGCACGGCGGCGAGCCGTTCGAGGTCGAGGTAGAAGCCGCTTCGCGTGGGGGCCGGTTGGTCCTGGCCGGCGGCCCCGGGTGCCGGTGACGGCGGCAGCACCGCAGCGGACTGCTCGTTGTTGCCGGAGAGGTCGTGCGAAGAAGCGGGCGCTTCCGACCTCGTCGGCTCCGCAATCCGCCTCTCGGGCGCGGGGACGGGCTGCTGGGGCGGCCTGTTCTCCGTCTTCTGCTGCTGGCCCGCTGAGGTGGCAGGCCGGGGAGGAGCACTCGTCACCCGCCGCTTCCCGTAGTAGACGGGCTGGCAGCCGGGGTTGGCCGGCCGGTAGGTCCTCGACAGCGGAAGAGTCTCTTTCTCCCAACCGAGGCGCCAGTCCTGTCGCGGGGTCTCCTCCACATAGGCAAGCAGGTCGAGAAAGTTGGCGGCCTGCTGCTTCAGGAGCGGGTCGCGGCCGTAGACCGTCAGCAGTCGGTCCACCTCTCCACGGAGCAGCGGGAGGTCTGCCACCTGCCTGCTCTTCTGTAGTTGTCCGAGCACCCGGCGTTCCAGTCCGGTGAAGAAGAGGTAGACGAAGTTGATGGCCACGTCGGGCTTCTTCCTGCCGTCGGCATGCCACCGCAGGTATGCGGCTCTGGCTGCCGGGGAAAGCCGGCGGTAGGGGAGGAGGGCCGACGGTTTCATCGTCTGGGGCCGGAAGTCCGCGATCAGACCGACTGACAGAGCGGGGATGATCGCGGAGATCTCGGCGGCCTGGGAGCCGGTGTTGACGTAGACCATTCCGTCCGGGATGACCAGGCTTCTCACGGCCAGCGAACTTCCCGGAGGAACCCACCAGAGGCCGTCGTTCTCCTGCTGCCACTCCTTGCTGGGACCGGGGCTCTGCCGCCTCTCCGGTGGCAGGAAGCGCTTGGAGAACGATGACTTCTTGGCCAAGTCCTGCTCCTTGCTGCTCGAGCGCCCGATGCTGTCAGAGGGGGAGAGGCGATCGGCGCCTGCTCCGCCCCGCCTGTTCACCCCGGGACCGCTTCTCACCGCGCGGCACTGTCCCCACTCTTCTCCTACCAGCCCTTCTGGGGACCTGCGTCCCGAATTGTGGTGATTTCCTGGTGATTCCCAGACACCGTCCCCGACGGTGTGCCACGATCCCTGTGGAGCCACCCACCAACTACAGTTGTGTGAACTGAGCTAACAATATAATCTCCACCCTCGACAGATCACAACCCCGTCCGTAAGTTAGATCCGCGTCCGCGTCCACCCGTCCGACGACGAGGAACCCCGATGGCGAGCACAACCAAGGACACGCCCACCCCCAACGCCCTGGTGGCGGTCCGGGGGCAGAAGTGGGTGGTGAGCCAGGTCGAACCAGCCGGAGAGCAGGCCACCCTGGTGGCCTTGCAGAGCGTCGAGGACGGCCGCTTCGGCGAGACCCTGGAAGTGATCTGGGAGGTGGAGCCGGGCCGCCGGGTGCTGCCCGCCGGTTCGCTGCCCGAGGTCTCCGTCGCCGCGGGGTTCGACCCGCCGGACCAGCTCGCCGCATTCCTCGACGCGGTGCGCTGGTCGGCCGTCACCTCCGCCGACGTACGGCTGCTCCAGGCGCCGTTCCGCTCCGGAGTGACCGTCGAGGACTACCAGTTGGAGCCGGTGTCGCGCGCCGTGGCCGCACCCCGCGTGAACCTGCTGCTCGCCGACGACGTCGGCCTCGGCAAGACCATCGAGGCCGGCCTGGTCGCCCAGGAGCTGCTGCTGCGGCACCGCGCCAAACGCGTCATGATCGTCTGCCCGGCGGGCCTCACCGTGAAGTGGCGCGACGAGATGGCCGAGAAGTTCGGCCTGGACTTCACCATCGTGGACTCGGAGCGCTGCGCCAGGGTGCGCCGCGACTTCGGCAGCGCCGCCAACCCGTTCAACGTGTACCCGCTGACCATCGTCAGCCTGCCGTGGCTGCGCAGCGCGAAGGCGCAGCGGCTGCTCGACGAGGTGCTGCCCGCCGACGGCCCCGGCTACCCGCGCGCCTTCGACCTACTGATCCTGGACGAGGCGCACCATGTCGCTCCGGCCGCGCCCAAGCAGGTGTACGCGGTCGACTCGCAGCAGACCAAGCTGATCCGCCGACTCGCCCCTCACTTCACGCACCGCCTGTTCCTGTCGGCGACCCCGCACAACGGCTACCAGGCGTCGTTCACCGCGCTGCTGGAGATCCTCGACGACCAGCGGTTCGCCCGCGGCGTGGCCCCCGACCGGGCGGCGGTGCGCGAGACGGTGGTGCGCCGCCTCAAGACCGACATTGTGGACGCCGACGGCAACCCGCGTTTCCAACGCCGCGAGGCGAAGGCGCTCCCGGTGGTCTACCCGGACAGCGAACGCGAGATCCACGGCCTGCTCACCCGGTTCGCGGAGCTGCGCCGCGCCAAGATCGCGTCGCGTCGCGGCCGCAAGGCCACCGACCTGGTCACCCTGCTGCTGAAGAAGCGCCTGTTCTCCAGTCCGGCGGCGTTCGCGCACACCCTCTCCGTCTACCTGGACACGCTCAACCGCCGCTCCGGCGCGGCCCTGACCACGGTCGACGACGACGTGCCCGAGTGGCTGGAGGACTTCTTCGACGACACCGCCGCCTACGACGACGAGCAGTTGGCAGAGGCGGAGGACGACGCGCTGGACCGCACCCGCCCCATGCAGCCCGACGCCGACTCCGAGGAGACGGCCCTGCTGGAGCAGATGCTGGAGTGGGCCGTCAGCCACGAGGCCAACGCCGACGCCAAGGCCCGCGAACTGATCGGCTACCTGAAGTCGGTGTGCCGGCCCGACCAGCACTGGACCAACGAGCGGGTCGTGGTGTTCACCGAGTACCGCGACACCCTCGACTGGCTGGTGGACCTGCTCCGCCAGGAGGGCATGGGCGGCGACCGGGTGGCGGTGCTGCACGGCGGCATGAACGCCCACGAACGCGAACAGGTGCGGCTGGCCTTCCAGAAGCACCCGTCCGAGCACCCGGTGCGCATCCTGCTGGCCACTGACGCCGCCGGTGAGGGCATCGACCTGCAACGCCACTGCCACCGCCTGGTCAACTACGACATCCCGTTCAACCCGAACAAGCTGGAACAGCGCATCGGCCGCATCGACCGCTACGGCCAGTCCCAAACCCCCGAGGTGCGGCACTTCGTGGGATCGGGCTGGCAGGGCGCCGTCGACTCCTACGAGGCCGACCTGGAGTTCCTGTCCCGGGTCGCCACGAAGGTGGCGCGCATGGAGGAGGACCTGGGCCAGGTCAACGCGGTGCTGGCGGACGCGGTGCAGCGACGCATGCTCGGCCAGGCCACCGACGTCGACGTGGAGAACGCCGGGTCGCGCAAGGAGCGGCTGGCCTCCGACGCCAACGTCCGCGACCAGGTGCGCAGACTCCGCGAGAAGCTGGACGCCACCGTCAAGGAGCTGGGCCTGACCCCCGACCGGGTGAAGCGGGTCGTGGACACCGCGCTGGCCCTCGCCAACCAGCAGAGCCTCACCCCCCACGTCGACGAGCGGGAGCTCGCCGAGGGCCTGTTCGACGTGCCCACGCTCACCGACTCGTGGGCGCGCGCCGCCGAAGGGCTGACGGAGAAGCTGCCGTCGGGCGGCGAGCCCCGGCAGCTTCCGGTCACCTTCGACCCGGAGGTGGCGCGGGGCCGCGACGACGTGGTGCTCGCGCACCTCAACCATCCGCTGGTGGCGATGTCCACGCGGCTGCTGCGCGCCGCCGTGTCCAACGACCGGGTGGGGCTGCGCCGGGTGACGGCCGTGGTCAGCGACGATCCGGCCCTGGAGGACGTACTGGTCGGCGCCTACTCGCGGTTCGTGCTGGTGGGCGCCGACGGCATCCGGCTGCACGAGGAGGTGCTGTACGCGGGCGGGTGGGCGCCCGAGCACGGCCGGTTCCGCCGCTTGGAGAACCTGGGCGTGCTCGGCGGCATCCTGGACCGCGCGCTCACCAGTGGCCGCCCCGCCTCGGACGTGGTGTGGCAGCGCGTCGCGCAGCGGTGGCCGCAGATCTCCGACGGCCTCATGTCGGCCGTCAAGTGGCGGAAGAAGACCCGTCAGGAGTCGCTGGGCCGCCAGTTGGAGCAGCGCGCCGCCGAGGAACGCGAGCGGATCACCTCCGTGTTCAAGCAGTTCTCCGCGACCCTGCGCGCCGCGCTCGCGGCGGACCCCGACGACGCCGAGGACGCCCTGTTCAGCCGAGTCGAGCTGGAGAAGTCGAAGGAGGAGTTGGAGCAGTACCGGCGCGACCGCCGCAACTGGCAGCGCCGCCTCGACGAGCTGGACGCCGAACGCGAACGCGAACTGGCGGCGATCGAGGCCCGCTACAGCCGCCAGGAGCCGCACCTGTTCCCCGTCGCCGTGGTGTTCGTCATTCCGTCCCGGGAGGCCGTCCGATGAGTCCCCGTCCTCGCCGTTCCCGCCCCGCCGCCCCCGACAGTGCGCAGCAGCACCGCGAGTGGCTGTCGCTGATCGAGGTGAGCGGCCCGTTCCTGTCGCTGCCGGTGCTCCGCGACACCTGGCCGAGCCTGGAGGCGCTGACCAAGGAGCAGGTCGCTGCACTGCGCCGGGCGCACACCGCCTGGCAGGCCGACACGGCCGCCGGACAGCGCCCCTGGGTGGACTTCGTGCTCGGCGAACTGCTCGACTGGCGGGAGGAGTACCGCACCGACGCCGAGGAGCTGGCGGGCCTCGCGATGGAGGTGCCCGAGCACGACACCACGGTCACCCCGTCGTTCGCCCTCGTGGAGCCGGGCGAGGACGTCAAGCCGGACACGGTGCGGCTGCTCGGCCTGGTGTGTCCGCCGAACGCCTCCCCCACGGCCCGCGTGAAGGGCGAGGCGTGGTCGGCGACCCCCGTGGACCGGCTCGCCCAGTTGTGCCGTCACCACGGCGTGGAACTGGGCCTGGCCACCGACGGCCGCTGGTGGGTGCTGGTGTGGGCGCCGCGCGGCGGCGTCACCACCACCGCCGTGTTCGACGCGGTCGCCTGGGCGGAGGCCGCCGAACGGATCGTGGTGCGCGCGTTCTGCTCGCTGCTGGGCCGCAGCCGCTTCTTCGCGGTGCCCGACGAGGAGACGCTCGTACCGCTGCTGCGCAAGAGCCTGGACTCTCAGGAGGAGATCACCGAGGCCCTCGGCGTGCAGGTCCGCCAGGCCGTGGAGCTGCTGGTCGCCGCGATCGGCCGCGCCGACACCTGGTCCCGGGAGCACGGCGAGCCCAGTCTGGCGCACGTGCCCGCGCACGAGGTGTACCGGGGCGCGGTGTCGGTGATGATGCGCGTGGTGTTCCTGCTGTTCGCGGAGGAGCGGAAGCTGCTGCCGTCCGACAACGAGCTGTACGCCAGGGCGTACTCGGCGGGCCGGCTCTGCGCCGAACTGGAGCAGCGCGCCCTGGAGGGCTCCGAGGAGGAACTGGAGAACACCTACACCGCCTGGCACCGGCTGCTCGCCCTGTTCAACGCGGTCTACCACGGCGTGGACCACCCGAGGCTGCGCATGACCGCGCACGACGGGTCGCTGTTCCACCCGGACCAGTTCGCGTGGCTGCCGCTGCACATCGACGACCGCACCGTGCTGCACATGCTGCGCGCCGTGCAGTACGTCGAGATCGGCTCGGGCCGGTCGAAGGAGCGGCGCAAGCTGTCGTTCCGCACCTTGGACGTCGAGCAGATCGGCTACGTGTACGAGGGCCTACTGTCCTTCGACGGCTTCCGCGCCGACGACGTGGTCGTGGGCCTGGTCGGCAAGGAGGGCCGCGAGGAGGAGGTGCGCCTCGCCGACCTGGAGGCGCTGGCGGCGCACCACTCCGACCTGAGCGGACTGGCGAAGGCCGTCTCGGACGCCTACAAGCAGTCCGGCATCGGTTCGGCGCGGGCCGTGGAGAAGCGGCTGGCCCCGCTGTCGGGCGCGGCGAGGGAGGAGGCCCGCAAGAAGCTGCTCGCGGTGACCCGCGGCGACTACCCGCTGGCGGAGCGGCTGCTGCCGTTCTTCGGGATTCTCCGCACCGACCTGCGCGGACTGCCGGTGGTGGTGCTGCCGGGCGAGCTGTACGTGACGGAGTCGCCGCTGCGCCGGAACACGGGCACGCACTACACGCCGCGCTTCCTCGCCGAACAGGTCGTCGAGGGCGCGCTGGAGCCCTTGGTGTACGAACCGGGGCCGTTGCAGACCGCCGACCGCGACGAGTGGAAGCTCAAGTCGAGCGCCGAGATCCTGGACCTGAAGGTCGCCGACATCGCGATGGGCTCGGCGGCGTTCCTCGTCGCCGCGGCCCGGTACCTGGGCGACCGCCTCATCGAGGCGTGGATCGCCGAAGGCGACGAACGGGTCCGCGACTACACACCCACCGGCGACGGGTTGGGCGCCGACGAGGACCCGGTCGTCATCGAGGCACGGCGGCAGATCATCGAGCACTGCCTGTACGGGGTGGACATCAACCCGATGGCCGTGGAGATGGCAAAGCTGTCGCTGTGGCTGGTGTCCATGGACCCGAAGCGGCCGTTCACGTTCCTGGACGACCGACTGGCGGCGGGGGACTCCCTGCTGGGGATCACGTCCCTGGAGCAGGTCGAGTACATGCACATGGACCCGAAGAAGGGTCGGAAGATCC
>Ga0065720_1001121_pt1 | contig 16845 bp, 13 predicted proteins | sample Thericmetagenome_FD_59107 | JGI IMG/M metagenome (GOLD analysis project Ga0065720, IMG submission 59107) | Thermophilic microbial communities from the Joint Bioenergy Institute, California, USA of rice/straw/compost enrichment - eDNA_2 v2... | ecosystem: Engineered > Solid waste > Grass >... | reverse complement strand
GGAGATTGGCGTGCCGGCGATCCTGAAGCTGGTGGAAGAGATGGACAAGTACATTCCGGTGCCGGAGCGCGCGGTGGACGGTGCGTTCCTGATGCCGGTGGAAGACGTGTTCTCGATTTCGGGCCGCGGCACGGTGGTGACGGGTCGTATTGAGCGCGGCGTCATCAAGGTGAACGACGAAGTGGAGATTGTGGGCATCCGTCCGACGGCGAAGACGACGTGCACGGGCGTGGAGATGTTCCGCAAGCTCCTTGATCAGGGTCAGGCTGGCGACAACGTGGGGGTGCTGCTGCGCGGCACGAAGCGCGAAGAAGTCGAGCGTGGCCAGGTGTTGGCGAAGCCGGGTTCGATCACGCCGCACACGAAGTTCGAGTGCGAGGTGTACGTGTTGACGAAGGAAGAGGGCGGTCGTCACACGCCGTTCTTCAAGGGCTATCGTCCGCAGTTTTACTTCCGTACGACGGACGTGACGGGTGCGGTGGAGCTGCCGTCTGGCGTTGAGATGGTGATGCCTGGTGACAACGTGAAGATGACGGTGGAGCTGATCAGCCCGATTGCGATGGAAGAGGGCTTGCGCTTTGCGATTCGCGAAGGCGGCAAGACCGTTGGCGCGGGCGTTGTGTCGAAGATTCTGCAGTAAAGATTGATGTGACGAAGCGCCGGGTGGCGGGGTGAAGCGCAGCGCTTCACCCCCCTTGCTCGGACGCCGCGTTCTTAGCGTAGGCCAGTAGCTCAATTGGCAGAGCGGCGGTCTCCAAAACCGCAGGTTGGGGGTTCGATTCCCTCCTGGCCTGCCACTGACAGGAGAGTGATTCGGGGGCTCGCAGGCAGGGGACGGTTGGATGCTCGTCGTCCGGCCGCTTGTCACCCGCCCCTTCGTCACCGGCTTTCATGACTGAACACGTACAAGAAGGCGCTACATCTCTCGACGCAGCGAAGCTTGCGGCCGGCGTCGCCATTCTGGCGGCTGGCATCGCAGGCTTTTACCTGCTCGGCGAGCAGCCGATCTGGTTGCGCTGGATCATCGTGCTCGCCTCGCTTGCAGTGGGTGCCTTCGTCGCTTCGCAATCTCATCAGGGCAAGACGTTCTGGGCGTTTGTCCAGAGCTCGCGCATCGAGCTGCGTAAGGTCGTGTGGCCGAGCCGGCAGGAGACCATGCAAGTGACGCTGATCGTCTTTTTCATGGTGGTAGTGCTCGGTGTGTTTTTCTGGCTGCTCGATACGCTGCTGGGTGCGCTCACTCGTTGGTTGACGGGACAGGGGAGTTGAGATGGCCCTGCGGTGGTACGTCGTACACGCGTATTCGAATTTCGAACATCGCGTCGCCGAGGCGCTCAAGGAGCGCATCAAGCTGCAGGGCTTGGAGCACAAGTTCGGCGAGATCCTCGTGCCGACGGAAGAGGTCGTGGAGATGCGCGACGGCCAGAAGCGCAAGAGCGACCGCAAGTTCTTCCCCGGTTACGTGCTCGTGCAGATGGAGATGGACGAGGACACGTGGCACCTGGTCGAGGGAAGTGCCGAAAGTGCTCGGCTTCATCGGCGGTACGCCGGAAAAGCCCGCGCCGATTACCGACAAGGAAGCCATGAGCATCCTGCGTCGCGTCGAAGAGGGCGTCGACAAGCCGAAGCCGAAAGTATTGTTTGAGCCCGGCGAGGTCGTGCGTGTCATTGATGGGCCGTTCAATGACTTCAACGGCGTCGTCGAGTCGGTGAACTACGAGAAGAATCGCCTGCAGGTCGCAGTGCAGATCCTCGGACGTTCAACGCCGGTCGAGTTGGACTTCTCGCAGGTCGAGAAGGCGTAAGGTAAGCGGGCGCTGGGCCCTGGGTTGCTGGCAAGAAGAGCGAGGCGCTGATTCTTCTGACCAGAGCCTAGGGCCCAGGGCCCGAGTGCCCCAAGCTTCGTTCGGAGAACGAAGCGTTTCATCGCAAGGACGACTGGGGAGCTCTTTCGAGCGCTACGACCCACGGAGTAATCATCAATGGCCAAGAAAGTAACCGGCTACATCAAGCTGCAGATTCCTGCGGGCCAAGCCAATCCGAGCCCGCCGGTCGGTCCGGCGCTCGGTCAGCAGGGCGTCAACATCATGGAGTTCTGCAAGGCGTTCAACGCGCAGACGCAGAACCTCGAGAAGGGACTGCCCACGCCCGTGGTCATCACGGTTTACAGCGATCGCAGCTTCACGTTCGTTCTGAAGACCCCGCCCGCCTCCGTGCTGATCCGCAAGGCGCTCGGCATCGAGAAGGGCAGCGGCGCCCCGAACACCCACAAGGTGGGTCGCATCACGCGTCAACAGCTCGAAGAGATCGCCAAGACGAAGCAGCCCGATCTNACGGCNGCNGATCTCGAGGCCGCCGTNCGCACCATNGCNGGCAGCGCGCGCAGCATGGGNGTCGANGTNGAGGGGGTGTGATCATGGCAGCAGTAGCAAAACGCATTCAGGCCTGGGCGAGCCGTGTGCAGCCCGGCAAGCAGTATCCGATCGACGAGGCCATCGCGATCGTCAAGGAGCTCGCGAAGGCCAAGTTCCGCGAGTCGGTCGATGTGGCCGTGAACCTCGGCATCGATGCGTCGAAGTCCGACCAGCAGGTGCGCGGCTCGACGGTGCTGCCGCACGGTATCGGCAAGTCGGTGCGCGTCGCCGTGTTCACCTCGGGCAAGAATCAGGACGCCGCGCGTGAGGCGGGCGCCGACATCGTCGGCCTCGAGGATCTCGCCGAGAAGGTCAAGGCGGGCGAGATCAACTTCGACGTCGTCATTGCCAGCCCCGATGCGATGCGCGTCGTGGGTCAGCTCGGTCAGATTCTCGGTCCGCGCGGCCTCATGCCGAATCCGAAGGTCGGTACGGTCACGCCGGACGTCGTCGGCGCGGTGAAGAACGCGAAGGCGGGTCAGGTGCGTTACCGCTCGGACAAGGGCGGCGTCGTGCACTGCACGATCGGCAAGGCCGATTTCGAAGCGACGCAGCTCAAAGAGAACCTCGTTGCCCTGCTGCAGGACCTGCAGAAGGCAAAGCCGGCAACCGCCAAGGGTGTCTATCTGAGGAAGGTGTCCATCTCCTCGACGATGGGGCCGGGCGTGCCGGTGGAAATTTCGTCGCTCGCGCTCTAAGCGCGAGCAGGGACTGGAGACCGGGAGCAGGCTGGAGGCTGCTGGAGCCCGAGAAGGAAGAGGACGTCTCTTCATTCTTGCTCAAGCCACCAGTCCCTAGTCTCCAGTCATCAGTTGATGTAGGGCCGGTCGAGAGTTGGCGACAACTCGGAACCGACCATCATCGAAGACCGCAGGCGGGATGCGGGTGCGGTTAGGAGCTTGGACCGGGAGGAGGCGCGCAGAGCGTTCTTCATCTGGCCTCAGCCTCCAACCTCCAGCCCCCAGCCCTTAATGCAATGCCTGCGCAGATGGTGTTACCCGAATCGGAGCTCAAGAGCGGCTCGTCCGCGATTGACATCCGGCTGAAGGGCGCCGTCAAAGCCGCTAACGCGGCTCTCAGGGCCCTGGGCCCAGGGCGCTGGGGACTGGTAAGAGGAGCTTCGCTCTCTCTGGCCAGAGCCCAGAGCCCAGCCGCCCAGTGCCCTATATGGGTGAGCGAACAGGACGTCCGCTCGAGGTAGTTATCGCTCTTCACGCCAGGAGGAAATCATGGCGCTCAGACTCGATGACAAGAAGGCGTTGGTCGCCGAGGTGGCTTCGGTCGCCCAGACCGCGCAATCGGTCGTCGCTGCAGAGTATCGCGGCCTGACCGTGTCGCAGATGACAGATCTGCGCGCGAAAGCCCGCAATGCGAACGTCTATCTGAGAGTGGTGAAGAACACGCTGGCCCGCCGGGCGGTCACGGGCACTCCGTTCGAGTGCATCCGCGACAACCTGAAGGGACCGCTGATTCTCGCATTCTCGAAGGACGATCCGGGCGCGGCCGCGCGTCTTGTGAAGACTTTCGCGAAGGACAACGACAAGTTGGTCCCGACCGTCGTGTCGCTCGGTGGCACGGCGCTCAGCGCGAAGGAACTCGACAAGATTGCGAGCTTGCCGACGCGCATGCAGGCGCTCAGCCAGTTGGCTGGCGTCCTCAAGGCGCCGATCGAGAAGTTCGTACGCACGGTTGCCGAGCCGCACGCGAAGTTGGTGCGGACGATCGCTGCAGTGAAGGATCAGAAGGCGGCTGGGTAATTCGCCGGTCGCGAATTCGACCAGCAAGACTTGAGATTCGATTTAGGTAACTAGGTTGGAGTAAAGACAATGGCTGTTAGCAAAGAAGAGATTCTGGACGCGATCGGCAACATGACCGTGTTGGAGATCGTCGATCTCGTCAAGATGATGGAAGAGAAGTTCGGCGTGACGGCTGCGGCTCCGGTCGCGATCGCCGCTCCGGGCGTGGCCGCGGGCGCTGGCGCTGCGGCTCCGGCTGCCGAAGAGAAGACGGAGTTCACCGTGACGATGACCAGCTTCGGCTCGAACAAGGTCGGCGTCATCAAGGTCATCCGCGAGATCACCGGCCTCGGCTTGAAGGAAGCGAAGGATCTGGTGGAAGGCGTGCCGTCCGTCGTCAAGGACGGTGTGTCGAAGGCCGACGCCGAAGCGATCAAGAAGAAGCTGGAAGAAGCGGGCGCTGCTGCGGAGATCAAGTGAGGTATTGCGTGGCGGGGCGGTTGGTCGGCGGGCCGCCTCACACGACTCACTTGCGGCGCCTTGTCGAAGCGGAGGCGACTGTGGACGTGCGTCTGCAGTCGCTTTCCGCGTTTGTCTCGATCTCGTGTCTTGAAGGGCGGCGTTCGATATCGAGCAGCTTCCCAGTTTTCGTCGCCGTCTCGAATCAGCGAGCGGCCCGAATTGATAGGTGACCCAGATGGCGTATTCGTTCACCGAGAAAAAGCGCATCCGTAAAGACTTCGGCAAGCGGCCGAGCATCCTCGAGGTGCCGTATCTGCTCGCTATCCAGCTGGACTCGTACCGCAAGTTCCTGCAAGCCGACGTCCCACCGGAGCGCCGCGAGGACACCGGATTGCACGCCGCGTTCAAGAGCGTGTTCCCGATCACGAGCTACTCGGGCAACGCGGTGCTCGAGTACGTGAGCTATCGCCTCGGCGAACCAGTATTCGACGTCAAGGAGTGCCAGCTGCGCGGACTCACGTATGCCGCCCCGCTTCGCGTGAAGGTCCGCCTGGTCGTCTACGACAAGGAAACGTCGACGCCGACGAAGAAGACCATCAAGGACATCCGCGAACAGGAAGTCTATCTGGGCGAGATGCCGCTCATGACCGACAACGGTACGTTCATCGTGAACGGCACCGAGCGCGTCATCGTCTCCCAGCTGCATCGCAGCCCCGGCGTGTTCTTCGATCACGACCGCGGCAAGACGCACAGCTCGGGCAAGCTGCTGTTCTCCGCTCGCATCATTCCCTATCGCGGCTCGTGGCTCGACTTCGAGTTCGATCCGAAGGACTGCGTGTTCGCGCGTATCGACCGTCGGCGCAAGCTCCCGGTCACGATCATCCTGCGCGCGCTCGGGTACACCGAGGAGCAGATGCTCGACATGTTCTTCGATACGAACACGTTCCATCTGTCGCCGGAGAAGATCGAGCTCGATCTGATTCCGCAGCGCCTGCGCGGCGAAACGGCCACCTTCACGATCAAGGTCGGCGATGAAGTCATCGTCGAAGAAGGCCGCCGCATCACGGCGCGGCACGTGCGCATGCTCGAGAACAAGAAGATCTCGCGCCTGGAAGTGCCGAAGGACTATCTCGTCGGCAAGGTGCTCGCGCACGATCTTTTCAATGCCGAGACCGGCGAGATCCTCGCCAAGGCGAACGACATTCTGACGGTTGCGGTCGTCGACAAGCTGGTCGAAGCGGGGATCCGCGAGATCCGCTGCCTGTACGTGAACGACCTCGACCGCGGTCCGTACATTTCGGAGACGCTGCGCATCGATCCGACCCGTACGCGCCTCGAAGCGCTGGTCGAGATCTATCGCATGATGCGTCCCGGCGAGCCGCCCACGAAGGATGCGGCCGAGAACCTGTTCCAGAACCTGTTCTTCAATCCGGAGCGCTACGACCTGTCGGCGGTCGGTCGGATGAAGTTCAACCGGCGCGTGCATCGCAACGAGATCACGGGCCCGGGCATCCTCTATGACTACGCCTATTTCTCGAAGCGCACGGACGATTACGCCAAGCAGCTCGTCGAGCAGCTCGGCGAGACCTCGGACATCATCGACGTCATCAAGGAGCTGTGCGAGATCCGCAACGGCAACGGCCAGGTCGACGACATCGATCACCTCGGCAACCGTCGCGTGCGCTCGGTCGGCGAGATGGCTGAGAACGCCTTCCGCATCGGTCTCGTGCGCGTCGAGCGCGCGGTGAAGGAGCGGCTGACGCTCGCCGAGTCCGAAGGCCTGATGCCGCAGGAGATGATCAACGCGAAGCCGGTCGCGGCCGCGGTGAAGGAGTTCTTCGGCTCTTCGCAGCTGTCGCAGTTCATGGATCAGAACAACCCGCTGTCGGAAGTGACGCACAAGCGCCGCGTCTCCGCGCTCGGTCCGGGCGGTCTGACCCGCGAGCGCGCGGGCTTCGAAGTGCGCGACGTGCACCCGACGCACTACGGCCGCGTGTGCCCGATCGAAACGCCGGAAGGTCCGAACATCGGTCTCATCAACTCGCTCGCCGTCTATGCGCGCACCAACGAGTACGGCTTCCTCGAGACGCCGTATCGCAAGGTCGTCGACGGCAAGGTGACCGATCAGATCGACTACCTCTCGGCGATCGAAGAGAGCCAGTACGTCATCGCGCAGGCGAATGCCGCGCTCGATGAGAACGGCCGGTTCACGGACGAGCTCGTCTCGTGCCGTCACCAGAACGAGTTCATGCTCTCGACGCCCGATCGCATTCAGTACATGGACGTCTCGCCGAAGCAGATCGTCTCGGTGGCTGCATCGCTCATCCCGTTCCTCGAGCACGACGACGCGAACCGCGCGTTGATGGGCTCGAACATGCAACGCCAGGCCGTGCCGACGCTGCGCGCCGAGACGCCGCTCGTCGGCACCGGTATGGAGCGCGCAGTGGCGATCGACTCGGGCGTGACCGTGGTCGCGCGCCGCGGCGGCGTCGTCGATTCGGTCGACGCCTCGCGTATCGTGGTGCGTGTGAACGACGATGAGACGACTGCCGGCGAGGCGGGCGTCGACATCTACACGCTCACGAAGTACACGCGCTCGAACCAGAACACCTGTATCAATCAGCGTCCGCTGGTGAAGGCGGGCGACAAGATCGCACGCGGCGACGTGCTCGCCGACGGTCCGTCGACGCATCTGGGCGAGCTCGCGCTCGGCCAGAACCTGCTCGTCGCGTTCATGCCGTGGAACGGCTACAACTTCGAGGACTCGATCCTCATCTCCGAGCGCGTCGTGCACGAGGATCGTTTCACGACGATTCACATCGAGGAGCTGACCTGCGTCGCGCGCGACACGAAGCTCGGTCCTGAGGAAATCACCGCCGATATTCCGAACGTCGGCGACGTGGCGCTCGCCAAGCTCGACGAAGCGGGCATTGCCTTCATCGGCGCCGAGGTCAAGGCGGGCGACATTCTGGTGGGCAAGGTCACGCCGAAGGGCGAGACGCAGCTGACGCCGGAAGAGAAGCTCCTGCGCGCGATCTTCGGCGAGAANGCCTCGGACGTGAAGGACACGTCGCTGCGCGTGCCGCCGGGCATGGACGGTACGGTCATCGACGTGCGCGTGTTCACGCGCGATGGCGTNGAGAAGGACTCGCGCGCGCTTGCGATCGAGAAGGCGGAGCTCGAGCGGGTTCGCAAGGACCTCGAAGACCAGCGCCGCATTCTCGAAGACGACTTGTTCGAGCGCGTCAAGGCCGTGCTGCTCGGCAAGCCCGCCGAGGCCGGTCCGAAGAAGCTGCGTGCCGGCTCGATCGTCGACGAAACGTATCTCTCCGAGCTGCCGCGCGAGCAGTGGCTCGAGATCCGCTTGCAGGACGAAGAGGCCAACGCGGCGGTCGAGCGTGCGGCCGAGCGCTTGAAGGCGCAGCGCAAGGAGTTCGAGAAGCGCTTCGAGGAGAAGCGCGCGAAGATCACCGCGGGCGACGATCTCGCGCCGGGCGTGCTCAAGATGGTCAAGGTGTACCTGGCCGTGAAGCGTCGCATTCAGCCCGGCGACAAGATGGCGGGCCGCCACGGTAACAAGGGCGTCGTCTCGACGATCGTGCCGGTCGAGGACATGCCGTATCTCGAGGACGGTACGCCGGTCGATATCGTGCTCAATCCGCTCGGCGTGCCTTCTCGTATGAACATCGGCCAAATTCTCGAGACGCACCTCGGCTGGGCGGCGAAGGGGCTTGGTCTGAAGATCGGTCGCATGCTCGACGAGCAGCGCACCGCTGCCGAGATCCGCTCGTTCCTGGACGAGATCTACAACAAGACCGGCGGTCAGAAGGCCGATCTCGATTCGCTCACGGACGATGAGATCCTCACGCTGGCGGGCAACCTGCGCCATGGCGTGCCGATGGCGACGCCGGTGTTCGACGGTGCCTCGGAGGAGGAGATCAAGCACATGCTCGCGCTCGCGGATCTGCCGTTGAGCGGTCAGACGGTGCTCTACGACGGCCGTACGGGCGAGCGCTTCGATCGCGAGGTCACGGTCGGCTACATGTACATGCTGAAGCTCAACCACCTCGTCGACGACAAGATGCACGCGCGTTCGACGGGTCCGTACTCGCTCGTCACGCAGCAGCCGCTCGGCGGTAAGGCGCAGTTCGGCGGCCAGCGCTTCGGCGAGATGGAGGTCTGGGCGCTCGAGGCTTACGGCGCGGCGTACACGCTGCAGGAGATGTTGACCGTCAAGTCGGACGACGTCACCGGCCGTACGCAGATGTACAAGTCCATCGTCGACGGCAATCACGAGATGAAGGCCGGTATGCCGGAGTCCTTCAACGTGCTCGTGAAGGAAATTCGCTCGCTGGGCATCAACATCGAGCTCGAGCAAGAGTCGGAGAAGTGATGACGGCAGGGCGCGCCATCAACGCCATTCGATCGGCCGTGCGCGGCGACCGTGTTCGCCTGCGCCGGTGCGATCGCCTGCATCACTGAGCCGGATTATTGGTTTCACCCATTTAGGTGACCCAGATGAAAGATCTATTGAAGTTGTTCAAGCAGCAGACCCCGGTCGAGAACTTCGACTCGATCCGTATCGGGCTCGCGTCGCCGGAGATGATCCGGTCGTGGTCGTTCGGGGAAGTGAAGAAACCCGAGACGATCAACTACCGCACCTTCAAGCCGGAGCGCGACGGGCTCTTCTGCGCGAAGATCTTCGGACCCGTCAAGGACTACGAGTGCTTGTGCGGTAAGTACAAGCGCCTGAAGCACCGCGGCGTCGTCTGCGAGAAGTGCGGCGTCGAGGTCACGCAATCGAAGGTGCGCCGCGANCGCATGGGCCACATCGAGCTGGCGAGCCCGGTGGCGCACATCTGGTTCCTGAAGTCGCTGCCGTCGCGCATCGGCNTGATGCTCGACATGACGCTGCGCGAGATCGAGCGCGTGCTCTATTTCGAAGCGTTCGTCGTNATCGATCCGGGCATGACNCAGCTGCAGCGCGGCCAGCTGCTCACCGACGAGATGTATCTCGAGGCGATCGAGCAGCACGGCGANGAGTTCGATGCGCGCATGGGCGCCGAGGCNGTGTACGAGCTGTTGAAGTCGCTCGACCTGCAGGCCGAAGTGCAGAAGGTGCGCGAGGAGATCACGAGCACCAATTCGGAGACNAAGATCAAGCGCCTCACCAAGCGCCTGAAGCTGCTCGAGTCGTTCATCGAGTCCGGCAACCGGCCGGAGTGGATGGTGCTCACCGTGCTGCCGGTGCTGCCGCCGGATCTGCGTCCGCTCGTGCCGCTCGACGGCGGTCGCTTCGCGACGTCGGACCTCAACGATCTGTACCGTCGCGTCATCAACCGCAACAACCGTCTGCGCCGTCTGCTCGAGCTCAACGCGCCCGACATCATCGTGCGCAACGAGAAGCGCATGCTGCAAGAAGCGGTCGATGCGCTGCTCGACAACGGTCGCCGCGGCCGTGCGATCACGGGCACCAACAAGCGTCCGCTCAAGTCCTTGGCCGACATGATCAAGGGCAAGCAGGGTCGCTTCCGTCAGAACCTGCTCGGCAAGCGCGTCGACTACTCGGGCCGTTCCGTGATCGTGGTCGGTCCGACGCTGCGCCTGCATCAGTGCGGTCTGCCGAAGAAGATGGCGCTCGAGCTGTTCAAGCCGTTCATCTTCTCGAAGCTCCAGATGCGCGGCGAGGCCTCGACCATCAAGGCGGCCAAGCGCATGGTCGAGCGCGAAGGGCCGGAGGTCTGGGATATTCTCGAAGAGGTCATTCGCGAGCACCCGGTGCTGCTGAACCGCGCGCCGACGCTGCACCGTCTCGGCATTCAGGCGTTCGAGCCGGTGCTGATCGAAGGCAAGGCGATTCAGCTGCATCCGCTCGTCTGTACCGCGTTCAACGCCGACTTCGACGGCGACCAGATGGCCGTGCACGTGCCGCTATCGCTCGAAGCGCAGCTCGAAGCGCGTGCGCTCATGCTGTCGTCGAACAACATCCTCTCGCCGGCGAACGGCGACCCGATCATCGTGCCGTCGCAGGACGTGGTGCTCGGTCTCTATTACATGACGCGCGAGCGCATCAACGCGAAGGGCGAGGGCATGATCTTCGCCGACGTGCAGGAAGTGCATCGTGCGTACGAGAACCGAGTCGCCGACCTGCAGGCGAAGGTCAAGGTGCGCGTGAAGGAGTACACGCTGCTCGATAACGGCGAGTTCGAGGAGAAGACGCGTCTCGTCGATACGACGGTCGGTCGCGCGCTGCTCTCGGAGCTGCTGCCGAAGGGCCTGTCGTTCGATCTCGTCAACCGCGACATGACGAAGAAGGCCATCTCGAACGTCATCAACGTCTGCTACCGCACCGTCGGCCTGAAGGAGACGGTCGTGTTCGCGGACCAGCTGATGTACACGGGCTTCCATTACGCGACCCGTGCGGGCGTGTCGATCGGCGTCGACGACATGGTCGTGCCGCCGCAGAAGAGCAAGATCCTGGCGAACGCCGAACGCGAAGTGAAGGAGATCCAGGAACAGTACGCGTCCGGTCTCGTCACCAACGGCGAGCGCTACAACAAGGTCGTCGACATCTGGTCGCGCACCAACGACCAGGTCGCTAAGGCGATGATGGAGAAGCTCGGCGTCGAAGAGGTCGTCAACGCCAAGGGCGAGAAGGTCACGCAGAAGTCGTTCAACTCGATCTTCATGATGGCCGACTCGGGCGCGCGCGGTAGCGCGGCGCAGATCCGTCAGCTCGCCGGTATGCGCGGCCTGATGGCCAAGCCGGACGGCTCGATCATCGAGACGCCTATCACGGCGAACTTCCGTGAAGGTTTGAACGCGATGCAGTACTTCATCTCGACGCACGGTGCCCGTAAGGGTCTGGCCGACACGGCGCTCAAGACCGCGAACTCGGGTTACCTCACGCGTCGTCTCGTCGACGTCGCGCAAGACCTCGTCGTCACCGAGGAGGATTGCGGTACGTCGAACGGCCTGACCATGACGCCGATCGTCGAAGGCGGCGATGTCGTGGAGGGTCTCGGCGAGCGCGTTCTCGGCCGCGTGGCGGCGGTGGACGTCCTGCGTCCGAACGGCGACGGCGTCGTGATTCCTGCGGGCACGCTCATCGACGAGAAGCTCGTCAAGCTGCTCGAGCAGGAAGGCGTCGATCAGGTCAAGGTGCGTTCGCCGATCACCTGCGAGACGCGCTACGGCGTATGCGCGCAGTGCTATGGACGCGACCTGGCGCGCGGTCATCGCGTCAACCTGGGCGAAGCGGTCGGCGTCATCGCGGCGCAGTCGATCGGCGAGCCCGGCACGCAGCTCACCATGCGTACCTTCCACATCGGTGGTGCGGCCTCCCGTGCGGCGGCTGCCAACTCCGTCGAGGCGAAGGGCAAGGGCTCCGTGCGCCTCCACAACCTCAAGACCGTGCACCACGAGAAGGGTTACTGGGTCGCGGTGTCCCGTTCGGGCGAGCTCGGCATCATCGACGAGTTCGGTCGCGAGCGTGAGCGCTACAAGATCCCGTACGGTGCGGTCATCAACGTCAAGGACGGCGATCCGGTCGAGCCGGGCCAGACGCTCGCGAACTGGGACCCGCACACCCACCCGGTGGTCACGGAAGTGGCGGGCTACATCAAGTTCCAGGACTTCATCGACGGTCTGACGGTGCAGAGCCAGGTGGACGAAGTCACCGGTTTGTCGAGCATCGTCGTGATCGACCCGAAGCAGCGCGGTGCGGGCGGCAAGGACCTGCGTCCGGTCGTCAAGCTCGTCAATGCCAAGGGCAAGGAAGTCACCTTCGCGAACACGGACATTCCGGCCGTGTACGCGCTGCCGCCGGGCGCAATCGTGAGCTTGGAGGACGGTGCGAAGGTGTCGGTCGGCGACATCATCGCGCGTATCCCGCAGGAGTCGTCGAAGACCCGCGACATTACCGGCGGTCTGCCGCGCGTGGCCGACCTGTTCGAGGCGCGCAAACCGAAGGATGCGGCGATCCTCGCCGAGCACTCGGGTACCGTGAGCTTCGGTAAGGAGACCAAGGGCAAGCGCCGTCTCATCATCACCGACGAGAACGGCCAGAAGCACGAGGAGCTCATTCCGAAGTGGCGCCACCTGAACGTCTTCGAAGGCGAGCAGGTCGAGCGCGGCGAAGTCATCGCGGACGGCGAGCCGAATCCGCACGACATCCTGCGTCTGCAGGGTGTCGAGGCCCTGGCGAACTATCTCGTGCGCGAGATCCAGGACGTCTATCGCCTGCAGGGCGTGAAGATCAACGACAAGCACATCGAGGTGATCATTCGCCAGATGTTGCGCAAGGTCGAGATTGCTCACACCGGCGATACGGCGCTTCTGCGCGGTGAGCAGCTCGACAAGGCGCGCGTGTCCGATCTGAACGATCGCGTCACGGAGCAGGGCAAGACCGCCGCGCGCATCGAGCCGGTGCTGCTCGGTATCACCAAGGCCTCGCTCGCGACCGAGTCGTTCATTTCGGCGGCTTCGTTCCAGGAGACGACCCGCGTCCTCACGGAAGCGGCGGTGCGCGGCTTGAAGGACGATCTGCGCGGATTGAAGGAGAACGTGATCGTCGGCCGGTTGATCCCGGCCGGTACCGGCTCCTTCTATCACGCTCGTCGTCGCAAGCGCGTCGACACGGGTACGGGCCGCGGCTTCATGGATATGGGCGGCGGTGTCGTCGAGGGCGAGGAGTCGGTGTCCGACGAGGCCGGGGCGTCGGCGGAGTAATGACGCTGGCGGGCCGCGGTCGTCATGACCGCGGCACGGCCGAGGGCGTGCAGGGAATCCCGTAGCGTAGCCGCCGCGTCTTGTGGCGCGGTTGACACCGCTAAGCCTGGTTCCTAAAATCGCGCGCCTTTGATCGGCCGGCGCCCGACATGCTCGCCCGCCGACATGCAACTATTTACGCACTAGGCCGCCGTATTGGCGGCCTAGTGTTTCTCCAAGGATCAACCACTTATGGCTAGCATCAGTCAGCTCGTTCGCAAGCCGCGGACCTCGCCGAGGTATAAGACGAAGGTTCCTGCGCTTGAAGCGTGTCCGCAGAAGCGCGGCGTGTGCACCCGCGTGTACACCACGACGCCGAAGAAGCCGAACTCGGCGCTGCGCAAGGTGGCCAAGGTTCGTCTGACGAACGGTTACGAGGTCATCAGCTACATCGGCGGCGAAGGCCACAACCTGCAGGAGCACTCCGTCGTGCTGATCCGCGGCGGTCGTGTGAAGGATCTGCCGGGTGTGCGCTATCACACGGTGCGCGGCACGCTCGACTGTGCCGGCGTGGCGGACCGCAAGCAGGGGCGATCGAAGTACGGCGCGAAGCGGCCCAAGAAATAGCAAGTGACGCGCGGCCCGTGTCTCGCGCGGCGCACCCAAGGGTGCCGCAGACATCGGTCCTCCGCTCACGACTCTAGCCAGGAACAACGGTAACTAGTATGTCTCGCAGAGCATCGGCACCTACTCGGACGATCCTTCCCGATCCGCGCTTCAACAGCTTGTTGTTGGCGAAGTTCGTCAACATGGTCATGGAGCGCGGCAAGAAGTCCGTCGCCGAGAAGATCGTCTACGGCGCGGTCGACCGCATCGCTGAGAAGACGGGCAAGACGCCCGAGCAGTCGATCGAGCTGTTGTCGGCGGCGCTCGACAACGTCAAGCCGAGCGTCGAGGTGAAGAGCCGTCGCGTCGGCGGTGCCACCTATCAGGTGCCGGTCGAAGTGCGCGCCACCCGCCGTCAGACGCTCGCGATGCGCTGGGTGATCGAAGCGGCGCAGTCCCGTTCCGAGAAGTCGATGGCGCATCGTCTCGCGGCCGAGCTGCTCGACGCTGCCGAGAATCGCGGCGCTGCCGTCCGTAAGCGCGAGGACACGCATCGCATGGCCGAGGCGAACAAGGCCTTCGCGCACTATCGCTGGTAATTCATCAACCGCTGGTCAGCCTTATCAGGTCGCGGGTCTCGACGACGGATGCCGCGACCACGTGAACGAGAGAAAGCACTGTGGTCCGTACCACTCCAATCGAGCGCTACCGCAACATAGGCATCTCCGCGCACATCGACGCCGGTAAGACGACGACGACGGAGCGAATCCTTTTCTATACCGGTGTGTCTCACAAGCTCGGTGAGGTGCATGACGGCGCAGCGGTCATGGACTACATGGAGCAGGAACAGGAGCGCGGCATCACGATTACCGCCGCGGCGACGACCTGCTTCTGGAAGGGGATGAACAACAACTTCCCCGAGCATCGCATCAACATCATCGACACCCCGGGCCACGTCGACTTCACCGTCGAGGTGGAGCGCAGCTTGCGCGTGCTCGATAGCGCGGTGGCCGTGTTCTGTGCCGTCGCGGGCGTGCAGCCGCAGTCCGAAACGGTCTGGCGGCAGATGAACAAGTACAACGTGCCCCGTATCGCGTTCGTCAACAAGATGGACCGCACGGGTGCCAACTTCCTGCGCTGCGTCGAGCAGATCAAGACCCGCTTGCGCGGCAACCCGGTTCCGATTCAGCTGCCGATCGGCGCGGAAGACAGCTTCGTGGGCGTGGTCGATCTCGTTCGCATGAAGGAGATCTGGTGGGACGACTCGACCCAGGGCATGCGCTTCGAGTATCGCGACATCCGCGAGGAGATGCGCGAGCAGTGCGAAGAGTACCGCGCCAAGCTCGTCGAGGCGGCTGCAGAAGCCAACGAGGAATTGATGAACAAGTACCTCGAAGGCGAGGAGCTCACCGAAGCGGAGATCAAGAAGGGCCTGCGCGAGCGCTCGCTGCGCAACGAGATCGTGCTGTGCATGTGCGGCTCGGCCTTCAAGAACAAGGGCGTGCAGGCGATGCTCGATGCGGTCATCGAGTACATGCCGTCGCCGGTCGATATGCCGGCCGTCAAGGGCACGCTGCCCGACGGCACGGAAGGTCGGCGCCAGTCGAGGGATGACGAGAAGTTCTCGGCGCTCGCGTTCAAGATTCTCAATGACCCGTTCGTCGGTAACCTGACGTTCTTCCGTGTCTATTCGGGCGTTCTGAGCGCCGGCGACACGGTGCTGAACGCAGGCAAGGACAAGCGCGAGCGCATCGGTCGTCTGCTGCAGATGCACGCGAACGAGCGTAGNGAGATCAAAGAGGTCCGCGCCGGTGACATCGCCGCGGCCGTGGGTCTGAAGGACGTGATCACGGGCGACACGCTCTGCGATCCTGAAGCCCCGATCCAGCTCGAGAAGATGGATTTCCCGGAGCCGGTTATCTCCGTGGCCGTCGAGCCGAAGACCAAGGCCGACCAGGAGAAGATGGCGCTTGCGTTGCAGCGTCTGGCGAAGGAAGACCCGTCGTTCCGTCTGTCGACCGACGCCGAGTCGGGCCAGACGATCATCTCGGGCATGGGCGAGCTGCACCTCGAGATCATCGTCGACCGCATGAAGCGCGAGTTCAAGGTCGAGGCGAACGTCGGCAAGCCGCAGGTCGCCTACCGCGAAACGATTCGCGGCACAGTCGAGCAGGAAGGCAAGTTCGTCCGTCAGTCGGGCGGTCGCGGCCAGTACGGTCACGTCTGGATCCGCCTCGAGCCGCAGGAGCCGGGCAAGGGTTACGAGTTCGTCAATGCGATCGTCGGTGGCGTCATTCCGAAGGAATACATCCCGGCGGTTGACAAGGGTATTCGCGAAGCGGCCGAGAGCGGCGTGCTCGCCGGTTACCCGGTCGTGGACTTCAAGGTCACGCTGTTCGACGGTTCGTACCACGACGTCGACTCGAACGAAATGGCGTTCAAGATCGCCGGCTCGATGGCGTTCAAGGAAGCCATGGCGAAGGCCAAGCCGGTCATTCTCGAGCCGATCATGAAGGTCGAGGTGGTGACGCCCGAGGAGTACTACGGCGACATCGTGGGCGATTTGAACCGTCGCCGCGGCCAGATCGTTGGTATGGAAGACTCGGTGTCCGGCAAGGTTGTCACGGCCGAGGTGCCGCTCGCCGAGATGTTCCAGTACTCGACGGCCATGCGCTCGATGAGCCAGGGCCGTGCGACTTACACGATGGAATTCGCGAAGTATATGGAAGTGCCGGCGAACGTCGCCGCCGCGATTACGAAGAAGGGTTGAAGTTAACGTCGTGACAAGGTGACGCGGTGACGAAGTGACGGGAGTAATGTCGCTTTGTCACCCCGTCACTTTGTCACGTGGATAGGCAACAGGTACAGACAGTTTGACTCACTAGAGGACCGCCGCTGTGGCCAAAGAGAAGTTTGAA
>Ga0065720_1003613_pt1 | contig 16853 bp, 11 predicted proteins | sample Thericmetagenome_FD_59107 | JGI IMG/M metagenome (GOLD analysis project Ga0065720, IMG submission 59107) | Thermophilic microbial communities from the Joint Bioenergy Institute, California, USA of rice/straw/compost enrichment - eDNA_2 v2... | ecosystem: Engineered > Solid waste > Grass >... | reverse complement strand
ATTCAATGCACTTACAAGTACTCATTCTCCCCGGTGACGGCATCGGCACGGAAGTAACGTGTGAAGCCGTTCGTGTTTTGAAGCACGTCGCGAAGGTTTATGGCCACGAGCTGACCCTGACCGAGGGACTGCTCGGTGGTGTCGCGATTCATAAAACGGGCACACCGCTGCCCGATGAAACCGTTAAGCTTGCTCTCGAAGCCGATGCCACCCTGCTCGGCGCTGTGGGCTTGCCTGAGTTTGACAACGTTGCTCCAGAGAAGCGTCCGGAGCGCGGCCTGCTCGGCATCCGAAAGGCCCTTGGCGTTTACGCTAACCTGCGTCCGGTCCGGGCTTACAGCGCGTTGCTCAACTCCTCCCCGCTCAAGAATCATCTGGTAGAGGGCACGGACATGATCATCGTGCGCGAGCTGACGGGAGGAATCTACTACGGGACGCCGCGAGGAATCTCCGGAGAGGGCGCCGAAACCCGCGCGGTCAACACGATGACCTACACACGCCCGGAGATCGAGCGTGTCGCCCGGATGGCGTTTACTCTGGCGCGTGCCCGCCGTCGCAAGCTGGCGAGCGTCGACAAGTCGAACGTCCTTGAAAACTCCCAGCTCTGGCGGAAGGTTGTGACCGAGGTTGCGGCCGAGTTCCCGGATGTCGAGCTGGAGCATATCCTCGTCGACAACTGCGCCATGCAGTTGATCCTCAATCCCCGCCGCTTTGACATCGTTCTTACGGAGAACATGTTCGGCGACATCCTGAGCGACGAAGGAGCCGTGCTTGCCGGCTCGATTGGCATGCTTCCCTCGGCGTCGATCGGAGCCAGGAAGCCCAATGGAGCATGGGTCGGACTGTACGAACCGGTTCACGGTTCGGCTCCTGACATTGCCGGACAGAATAAGGCGAACCCGCTCGGTGCAATTGGTTCCGTTGCCGCGATGCTGGAATACAGCTTTGGCTTGAAGGAAGAAGCTGCGGCGGTGAACAACGCCATCGAGAAGGTTCTCGAAAGCGGACGAGTCACCGCGGATCTGAAGCCGGCCGGACCGCCGGCCAGCACTACGGATGTCGGGCAGGCTGTGTGCAGCTTCATTGGCGGAAAGTGAGATCAGACATGAAGCAACCGCGCACAATCATTGAGAAACTGTGGGATAGCCACGTTGTGGTCGAGCAGCCCGGTGCGCCGGCGCTGCTCTACATCGACTTGCATCTCGTGCACGAGGTTACTTCGCCTCAGGCCTTTGACGGTCTTCGCGCGCGGGGTCTGAAAGTCCGGCGTCCCGACCTCACGCTCGGCACCACGGACCATTCCACGCCAACCACGCCGCGCTCGCTCCCAATCGCAGACAAAGTTGCTGCCGCGCAGGTGGCTCGTCTCGAGGCCAACTGCGCCGAGTTCGGAATCCCCTGCTATGGATTCCATAGCGATAAGCAGGGTATCGTCCATGTCATCGGACCCGAGCAGGGCCTGACCCAGCCAGGCATGACCGTCGTTTGCGGCGACAGCCATACCGCCACGCACGGCGCATTTGGCGCGCTCGCTTTCGGCATCGGAACAAGTGAAGTCGAGCATGTCCTTGCCACCCAGTGCCTGTTGCAGCGCAAATCCAAGACCTACGAGATTCGGGTAGACGGGTATCTGAAGCCGGGCGTCACTGCCAAGGACATCATTCTGGCCGTCATTTCCCGAATCGGCATTGGCGGCGGCACTGGCTGTATCTTCGAGTACACGGGTTCGGCCATTCGCTCTCTCTCGATGGAGGAGCGAATGACTGTTTGCAACATGTCGATTGAAGGCGGAGCTCGCGCCGGCCTGATCGCTCCGGACGATACGACCTATCAGTACCTAGCGGGCCGTCCGTTTGCTCCCAAGGGCGCTGATTGGGATGCTGCGCTCGAGCGGTGGAAGCAGCTACCGACGGATCCAGGCGCCGTCTATGACAAGCAGCTCGTCCTAAATGCTTCTGAACTTGAGCCGATGATTACTTTCGGAACGAATCCGGGGATGGGCATCCCGATCACGAAGTGCATTCCCGATCCCGCATCGCTCTCGGATCCGCTTGAACGCGACTCGCTCGCCAAGGCTCTTCGCTACATGGATCTGCAGCCGAATCAGCCGATCCTTGGCAGGCCGGTCAATGTCGTTTTCGTAGGAAGCTGCACCAACTCCCGTATCTCCGACCTTCGGGCAGCCGCCTCGATCCTTAAGGGGCGCAGGGTCCATCCGAACGTTCGGATGATGGTCGTGCCCGGCTCCCAGCAAGTGAAGCGGCAGGCGGAAGCCGAAGGCCTTGACAAGATATTCCGGGAGGCCGGAGCCGAGTGGAGAGAAGCAGGCTGCTCGATGTGCATCGCCATGAACGGCGATCAGTTGAAGCCCGGCGAATACAGCGTCTCCACGAGCAATCGCAACTTTGAAGGACGCCAGGGCAAGGGCGGCCGTACATTCTTGGCCAGCCCCTTAACCGCTGCTGCCACAGCGGTTACCGGCGTGGTTACGGATGCGAGGACACTGCTGTGACGAAATTTACTCCCTTTGAGAGCCGGCTCGTCGCGCTGCCGGTAGATAACATCGACACGGACCAGATTATCCCGGCCCGTTTCCTCAAGACGATCTCCAAAGAGGGGCTCGGCGACCAGCTATTCTACGACTGGCGGTACGACGCCGAAGGCAATCCGAAGCCCGATTTCATTCTGAATCAGCCCGAGGCGAAGACAGCTCAGGTCTTGCTCGCGGGCGACAACTTCGGCTGCGGAAGCTCCCGGGAGCATGCTCCCTGGGCGCTTACGCAATACGGCTTCCGGGCAATCATCAGCACGTCATTCGCCGATATTTTCAGGCAGAATGCGCTGAAGAACTCGCTACTGCCGATCATTGTGCCGCGCGACGTCCATGCCCGTCTGTTCGAGATCGTCGGGAAAGATCCGCAGGCACGGGTAAAGGTGGACCTCGCATCGCAAACGCTCACGCTGCCCGACGGCTCCTCCGTGGAGTTCCCCGTCGACGCGTTTGCCAAGCACTGCCTGCTCGAAGGAATTGACGAACTCGGCTACATCCTCCAGCAGGAAGCTGCGATTGCGGCTTACGAGTCCCAGAGGGCGATCAAGCTCGACACTCGTTCCCCATCCTAGTGGCAATGAGGCAGAGGATCGGTTGCAACCGCTTCCCTCCTCTGCCCTCACTCACCCTGGCGGACAATCTTGCCGAACATCTCGCCTGACACATTCTTGCCGCTCCAGGTCCCCGCATATTGTCCGCGGTACAGCAAGACCCGAGCCGTGTAGGTCCCAAACCCTGGAATGGAAAGATCGGTGATGGTGATCACGGGCGTGTCACCCGCCCATTTGATAGTGACGGGCACGGGGACAGGAAACTCGCGCGAGCCGAGACGCATCCGGGCCTGAAACAGCCAGGTGTCCCCCCCGATCCTCGTTACTTTGTCGATGTAATAACGCTCTTCTTCGGAGAGCCCTTGCCGGCCGGTCCGCGTCGAGTAACCTTGCAGCACCACGCCGTTCATCATCTGCTCGAACTGCTGCTCGGGTGACAAGGCCGCGCGGGGCATCTCCCGCTTTCCGCACCCTGCACCTATCAAAGCAGCAATGAGAGCGACAGTCGCAGTGCGCTTCATCGTTTCGAGTTCGCGGCGCTCAGAATACCTTCCTCCGGAGCGCCGCAGTACCAAGCCGTTACCGCCGTACGAAGCGGACGCAGACCGGAGAACCTGCCTCGAGAACCTGACCCGTTGGCGTCAATTTCCCGGTGGCGGAATCGATCGAAAACACGACAAGGTTGTCACTGCTCTGGTTGGCCGCAATCAGCCACCGTCCAGTGAGATCAATAGCAAAGTTGCGCGGTGTGGCGCCCCTGGCGTCGAAGTGTGCTCGATAAGGGTCAGACTGCCATCCTTCTCGTTCACGCGGAACACCGCGATGCTGTCGTGGCCGCGGTTCGATCCGTAGACGAAGCGTCCTGACGGGTGCACGACCACTTCCGCCGTGGTCGTGTCGCCTTTGTAGCCGGCAGGGAGCGTCGAGACTTCAGCAATTTTCTGAAGCACGCCCTTTCCCTCGTCCCATCGCAGCGCGGTGATTGTGGATGCAAGCTCATTGATCGCGTAGGCAAAGGGACGTTTCGGGTGGAAGGCAAAGTGGCGGGGGCCAGCTCCGGGCGTCATCGAGAGATACGGCGGATTGTGAGGAGTGAACGTTCCCTTCGACGCATCCAGCCGGTACACGAGCAATTGATCAAGGCCGAGATCGGCAACGATGGCAAACCGGTTGTTTGCCGAGATATTTACGGAATGGGCGTGCGGCCGTTCCTGCCGTTTGGGATTGACGCCCTTCCCTTCGTGCTGATAGAACGCCGTCGCCTCCTCGAGTCCCCCGTCGGATCGGATCGGGAAAAAGGCAGTGCTTCCGCCTCCGTAATTCACCACGACAAGATACTTCCCGGTTCTGTCTACCGTCAGATGGCAGGGCCCGGCGCCTTTCGTGGGCACACTATTGATCAACTCCAACTTGCCGGTCGCTGCCTGGAGGGAGAAGGCAGTAACAGCTCCGCTACGCTGACCCCCTGCGTCGGCGACCTCATTGACCGCGTAGACAAACCGGCGGCTCGGATGGATGGCCAGGAACGATGGATTCCGGACCTCGGCGGCAAGGCCGATCGGCGTCATCTTCCCGGTAGCGTCATCCAACGCAAAGGAGTAGATGCCCTTGCTCTTTCCCGATGCTGTATAAGTTCCGATCAGGACCAATTGGTCCGCCATCGCGCAGGCGCAAAGAAGCGGCGCAATAAACCAGCGCAAATATCGCATGGGTTTATCAAAGCGCAGTCTCCGCCTCTTTGCAACTCTCTGAGCTTGAAGGGTTACGAAAAGAGGTTCTCCGACCGCAGGGACTCCTCGAGCACTGGCGGACAGAGGCCTGGAGCATCGGGAACGGCGTAGGCCGGCCCCTCGATTGTGATGGGCTTCGAAAGAAACCGGTTGGCCATCTGCAGAACCGAGGGATTGTACTCGAGAAGCGAGCAGTTAGCGCTAGCAGCAGCGAAATGGATGGCGGCAGCGACTTGGGGACCGAGCGCAATGCTCAGATGAGGTACGACTGCCGCGCCAAACGAAGCCGCCAGACCGGAGATACGGATGGCTTCCGTGATGCCGGTGCGCCCGAGATCGGGCTGCACAAACCGGATGACACCCGCCTCGAAAAACGGCCGCAACTCGTGGCACGTACGGTAGCTTTCCCCGAGCGCGATCGGAGTCCGGATTTCCTTCGCCAGCCGCGCGTGCGCCGCCACGTCCTCCGGCCATAGCGGACATTCAAGCCACAGAGCTTGCCGTTCATCCAGCGACCGCCCGAACGTCACCGCTGAGGCTTCATCAAGACGCCACAAGGCATCGACTGCGAGCTCGGCGCTGGAGCCGAGCGAGCCGCGGAGGGCGTCGAGGAGATCGAACAGCGACCGTTCGTCCCTTTCGTAGTAGAGCTTGTAGTGACGGAAGCCGCAGTCCATATAGCGTCGCGCCGTCTCCACGCGCTCCTCGACGGACGAAGCGGGCAGGCCGCTAATGTAGGCGGGGACATGCGTCTTTGCAACCGCGGAGATCAGCGCGGATACAGGCTGATGCTGAATCTGTCCGGCGAGGTCCCAAAGCGCCAGGTCAACCCCCGCAATCGCGTCCAGCATGAAGCTCCCGCTATGCCCCCGGACACGCATGGTTCCATACATCCGGTCCCACAAGGCAGCGACCGCGTCTACGGAACCGTCAAACTCCGTGTCGAGAAGGACGGGCCTCAGCAATTCCTGAACAATCGTGCAGGCGACACGAGGAGCAAGCGGCGCCTGTGCTTCGCCCCAGCCAATGCGGCCATCGTCGAGAACGATCTTTACGAGTGCAGTTTCAAAGTACTGCGAATACAGCGCGGGTACGGTCTCCGACCATCGGTAGCCCGAATCGCCCGGCCGGAGCTGCGAGGGGGAGCCGGCAGTGCCCGATGCGGCTGCCAAGTCGCGGGTGAGCCGTACGGGGATTGCGTCTACAGTACGGATTTTCACTTGAGGAATACTCAGGCGTTTGCCTGATTTGTCGCTCTGGCGAAGGGCTGCGATGAGCGCATCCCGTGCGCGGAAGATGTGTTTTCGGATCGCCTGAACCAGTTGATCCTTGTTCTTCTTTTCAAGGGCCGCCACGATCGCCTCATGCTCGGCGCGCTCGTCCTGAAGCCGCGTGATCCAGTCCGTGTCAGCTGCATGAATCCGCGCGATCTTGATATGCGCGTTCAAGCCCTCGTACATTTCCAGAAGCCGCCTGTTTCCGGAGGCGCGGAGCAGGATCATGTGGAATTCCAGATTGTCGGCTTCGTGGCGCTTTTGATCCTTTTCCGTTCGCACCGGCCGCTTCAGCGCGCGCAGCAATTGCTTGAGTTCGCGAATTTCCTTTGCGGAAATCTTCTCGATCGCGCGCTCGGCCGCAAGACACTCCAGGGCACAGCGCAGATCGAAGGTCTCTTCGACGTCCTGAACGGACAAGCTGGCGACAAACGTTCCGCTCCGAGGCTTTACCTCCACAAGGCCTTCGACCGCCAGCTGCTGAATCGCCTGACGGACCGGCGTCAGGCTGACGCCGAGCTTATCCGCAAGCTCTTCCACGTGCAATCGCTCGCCGGGGCGAAACACGCAGCTCAAGATCGCTTGCCGCAAGGCAGAATAAACGGCATCTACTGCACGTTCCCGCTTCAGTCGAGCCAGTTCCAAGGTGGATTCCTCACTATCAACGTACCCGAAGGGGGGAAGGCATGTAAAGCCAGAAATTTCAGAGGTGCAGTTCTCTGACAGATTATCCGGCGGCGGCAGAGGTTCCGGGCAGCGAGGCCGGGGCTGTCCCAGGGGCGGTGCTGGCGATCGGCCCCCGCACGAGGACGCGATAGATCAGGTATCCGGCGGGATGAAGGAACCCCATCACGATGAAGATGGCTTCGTATGAGAAGTTCTGAACGATATGCCCGGTCAAATTGGTAAAGAGTGTCCCTCCCAAACCGCTGCCGAAGGCCACAATCCCGGAAACGGATCCAACCACAGAGACGGGGTAGAGATCATTCGTGACGGTCACCAGATTGGTCTTCCAGGCCATGTGCGCAAACGTCACGACGCAAATGACTGAGAGCGCAACCCACGAGGCGGGCGTGAACGCGATCAGAAGACTGAGCGGCATCACCAGGGCGCAAGGTAGCATTGCCGCATTCCGGGCCTTTTGGACGTTCCAGTTCCGCTTGATGAGATACCCCGAGGCCAAACCTCCCGCGACCGAGCCGATGTCGGCAAACAAATACGGAAGCCATGCCAGCTGTCCCACCTGGCTCATGGTGAAGCCGCGCTGCTCCACCAAATACTTCGGAAGCCAAAACAGATAGAACCACCACACTGGATCCGAGATGAATCGCGCAAGCAGAAGCCCCCACGTCTGGCGGTGCTGGAGGAGGTGCTTCCACTTCATCCGGCTTTCGGCCGCGACGGTCGATGCCGGCTGGCCCGCTTCAATCGTCAAGAGCTCTTCGTCGGTGATGTTCGGATGGCAGCGTGGGAGGCGGTACAGAAAGAGCCATCCGATCAGCCACACGAAGCCGAACGAGCCGGTAATCACGAACGCCGCGCGCCAGCCCCATGCGAGTGTCAGGAAGGCCACAAGCGGTGCCGCGATGATGGCTCCGACAGCCGCTCCGGCGTTGACCAAGCCGTTCACGAAAGCTCGTTCCTTCGCTGGGAACCACTCGGAGGTCGCGCGGATGGCGGCCATGAAGTTGCCGGGCTCCCCGACTCCGAGCAGAAATCGAAACGCGCCAAGCTGTGCGGCGGAGGAAGCCAGCGCGTGCAGCACGTTGCTCGCCGACCACCATGCCATGAAGGCGCTCAGCGCAGTCCGGGTGCCCCAGCGGTCCACCAGGATGCCGGAGATTAGGTACATCACGGTATAGGCTATGAGGAACGCCTGGAGGATGTTCGCATACTCAACTGCGGAGATTCCGAGCTCCTTCGAGACCACCGGCGCGATGATGGACAGCGTTTGCCGGTCAATGTAGTTGATGACTGTGGACAGGAACAGCAGTCCGGCGACGTACCAGCGGAGGTGTCGGATTTTGACTCCACGAAGGATCATGCTCAAACGTCCGCGGAAGCGACGAAGGCATTCGATGGAAGGCTGTCGTCGAGATAGCTCCGGAGAAACTCCAGCTCCCTTATACCATCCGCGTCCAAGGTAGCCGTCGGGTGCCTGACTCGCGCGCACCGGATGATTCCACGTGAGACGAGGTTGTGTTTCATTGCGGACACGCCGAGGCCCGGCTGCAATTCAAAGCGGATCAGGGGCAGCAGCTTCACAAACATCTGCCACGCCGATCGCCTGTCGCCGCTTTCCAGATCGTTCCAGATTCTCACGAACTGGGGAATCATGTCGCTACCTGGCATCACGCCCCGGGATCCGCGATCAAACTCCTCAATCAGAAATTGCCCGTTGAGGCCGCCAAACAGAGTCAATTGACTTGATGCGCGGCGAACTGCGGAAAATTTGGGAGCTGTCGGCGGAGCTTCGACCTTTGCATACTCCACATGCTCAGCCTCGCGCGCCAACCTCGCCAGAAGCTGTGCGGGCATATTGACCTGCGTCATCAGAGGCGCGTCCTGCACCATGATGGGGATCTTGACCGCTCTGCTGATGGCTTCAAAGTAGAAGAGGATGCCATCCGCATCCGTTCGCAAATAATATGGCGGCAGGATCATGAGGGCGGAGGCGCCCAAGTCGGCCGCTTCCTTGCTGGCTTCGACTGCGGCGTCAGTCCCGGTGTGCCCCGAGCTGACAATCAGCGGCACCCGGCCGTTCACTTCCCTTACGGCAAGCCTTAAGAGAGCGCGCCGCTCGGAGCTGGTCAGTGTATACCCTTCGCTGGCATTTCCAAAGAGCCCGATGCCATGAGCCCCGCTATCCAGAAGATAATGAATCAGGCGTACCTGACTTTCCAAATCAAGACTTCCATCTTCTCGGAAGGTTGTATTCAGGATGGGACAAACGCCATGAAGCATGCTGACTGGATCACTCTCCGGACGAGGTTGGTAAGGCTTTCGAAACGGCAAGAGTCATCATGACACAGGTGTCCTTCCATGTGAAGCCTGAAATTTCAGACAGCATGGAAATCTGAAATGATAGGCTTTACAGAGTTCGACGCCCTGTGTAATGATACCCGTCAGCTATTTCGTTGAGTCCCATACGGGAGGTGCGCCCTGAATCGCAGAAGATTCTTCTCAGAGCTCGGCCTGGGAGGCTACTCCCTGATTGTCCTGGCGAACAACTTGCCTGCCCAGGAGATGCAGGCGTCGCCGGAGGAGATGAAGAAGGCCTTTGAGCGCGTGGCTCCGCCCGCAGGCCCGAGACGGCTCCCCTCGCCCGAGCCGAACATGACGTTGGTTGAGCTGAACTGCGATGTCCTTGTGGCAGGCGGCGGGCTGGCGGGCGTTTGCGCGGCAATCTCGGCGGCCAGGCACGGCGCGAAGGTCGTGTTGGTACAGGACCGTTCGCGACTCGGCGGCAACTCGTCGAGCGAAGTGAAGATGCACGTGGTGGGCGCAAGCTGCCACAAGGGACGTCCAGGGTGGCGCGAGAGCGGACTGATCGAAGAATTCCGGCTCGACGACGCCGCCAATAATCCACAGCGGTGCTGGGAACTGTGGGACCTGCTGCTGTATGATAAGGTGGTCAGCGAGCCCAATATCACGCTGCTGCTCGAGAGCGTCCTCTACGCCGCCAAAACGAAAGACGGCGTGATTGAAGAAGTGATGGTGCGGTGCGATAAGTCCGAGCACCTCTACCGCATCAAGGCGAAAATCTTCTGCGACTGCACAGGTGATTCGCGTCTCGCGCTCGAAGCTGGCGCCGAGATGCGCTGGGGACGCGAAGCGCGCAGCGAGTTCAACGAGTCCCTTGCGCCCGAAAAGCCGGACCGCGAGACGCTCGGCAGCAGCATTCTCTTTACCTCCCGCCTCTACCGCAGGCCCATGCCATTTACGCCCCCGAAGTGGGCGCGCAAGGTCACGAAAGAGCAGCTCGTGCACCGCAAGATCAACTCGTGGGAGTACGGCTACTGGTGGATCGAGTGGGGCGGGAATCTCGACACGATCCGCGACAACGAACGGATCCGCTTCGAGCTCCTGTCAATCGTGATGGGCGTCTGGGACTACATCAAGAACAGCGGCGAGTTTCCGGATAGCGCGAATTGGGCCATGGACTGGGTTGGCATGATGCCCGGCAAACGCGGCAGCCGCCGCATCGTCGGCGACCACATCCTGACTCAGCATGACCTTTTGAACGGAGACTTCCCGGACGCGGTCGCAATCGGCGGATGGCCGATGGACGATCACCCGCCGGGCGGCTTTGACCGGCCCGATCTGCCGCCGAACACCAACCTTCGGACGCCCGACGTCTACAACATTCCGTTGCGGTCTCTCTACAGCAAGAACATCCGCAACCTCATGATGGCGGGACGAAATATCAGTGCTACGCATGCCGCCTTCACATCTACGCGCGTCATGGCGACATGCGCCGTTGTCGGTCAGGCGGTCGGGACAGCTGCCGCCCACTGCATCGAGGCGGGCGTGCTCCCTCGCGGCTTAGCCCAGTCGCAGAAGCTGGTCTGGAAGCTCCAGCAGGCGCTGCTTCGCGATGATCAGACAATCCGCGGATTACGCAACGAAGATCCGGACGACCTCGCCAGGAAAGCCTCCGTGCGGGCGTCGGCTGAAGATCCTTCGGCTCCCGCCAGGAATGTCATCAACGGTGTGACTCGCGACTTTCCAAAGTCGCCGCTCTATCCGGAACCAGTCATCAATCGCTGGTCGGCGCCGATCGAGGAAGAAGGCGCCTGGATCGAGCTTAGCTGGCCGCAGCCGCAGAAGATCAGCCATGTGCAGATTACCTTCGACAGCGGTTTCCAGCGGGAACTGACCTTGACTTCAAGCGACACGGTGAACCGCGGCATTCTTCGGGAGCCTCAGCCGGAAACGGTTCGCGACTATAGGGTCTTCGCGCGGAAGGCCGATTCCGGCGAAATGGTTCAAGTGGCAGAGGTGAAAGGCAACCACCAACGCCTACGGCGGCACTCGTTCAGCCCGCTCGAAGTAGACGCCATCCGCGTTCACGTTACTGCCACGAACGGACATCATCAGGCGAACATTTTCGAAATACGATGCTATGCCTGAGGGCGCTCGAGGCCGCTAGGAAAGAAACAGGCGGTAAGCCGGATTGCCGGTCTCTTCGCAGGCGGGATAACCGAGTTCTTTGAGGAACGCCTCGAACGCGCCGTTATCCTCCGGCGGCACCTGAATTCCAGCCAGGACCCGTCCGTAGTCAGCGCCGTGGTTCCGGTAATGAAAGAGGCTGATGCTCCAGTTGCCCCCCATGCGGTCGAGGAACGTCATCAGAGCGCCTGGACGTTCGGGAAACTCGAAGCGCAGGAGGCGTTCGTTGCGCACCTGCGGAGCTCTTCCTCCCACAAGATGGCGGATGTGCAGTTTGGCGACCTCGTTTTCCGTCAGGTCGAGCGTGCTGATTCCAGCCCGCCTCAGGCTCTCCAGGAGCGATTCGGCCTCCGCCCGGTTCGTCACCTGAACTCCCACAAACACATGGGCCTCCTCGGAGTCCGCATAGCGGTAATTGAACTCCGTCACCTGGCGCGGACCCAGCAGCCGGCAAAACTCCTTGAAACTACCGGCGCGTTCCGGGATCGTAGCCGCGAAAACAGCTTCGCGCTGTTCGCCTAGCTCGGCGCGCTCCGCTACAAACCGGAGGCGGTCGAAGTTCATGTTCGCTCCGCTCGCCACCGCAACCAGCGTTTCCCCGCGCACTCCCTCTCGGGCAACATACGACTTCATACCGGCAACGGAGAGCGCTCCTGCGGGCTCCAGAATTGACCTCGTGTCCTCAAAGACATCCTTGATCGCCGCGCAAATCTCATCGGAGTCCACGAGGATGACCTCGTCGACAAACTCCCGGCAAAGGCGGAACGTCTCCTCTCCCACCTCCTTGACGGCGACGCCATCGGCGAACAGACCGACGTGGTCGAGGCGGACCCGCCGGCCCGCCTTCAGCGACTGGTACATCGCGTTGGAATCAACGGGTTCAACGCCAATGATTCGAATGTCGGGAAACAAGCGCTTGACGTAAGCGGCAATTCCTCCAATCAAGCCGCCGCCTCCAATCGCGGCAAAGATAGCGTGCAGGGGCCGCGGGTGCTGGCGCAGAATCTCCATACCGATCGTTCCCTGCCCCGCGATCACATCCGGATCGTCGTAGGGGTGAATAAACGTGCTTCCTCGCTCCGTAGCGAAAGCCAGCGCATGAGCGTAGGCATCGTCGTAGGATTCGCCCTTCAGCACGATTTCCGCGCCCCGGCTCGCGACGGCCGCGACCTTAATCTGCGGCGTCGTTACGGGCATGACGATCGTTGCCTTAGCGCCGAGCTGCCGGGCGGCCAGCGCGACGCCTTGCGCGTGGTTGCCGGCTGATGCCGCGACAACGCCAGCCGCCAACGCGGAAGGCGACAGCCGCGCCATCTTGTTGTAGGCGCCTCGAACCTTAAAGGAGAATACGGGCTGCAGGTCTTCGCGCTTCAGCAGCACGCGGTTGTTCAGTCGCTCGGAGAGAAGCGGAGCCGGTTCAAGCGGCGTCTCCACGGCCACGTCGTATACTCTGGCCGTGAGAATTTCCTTCAAGTAATCGGTCCCTACACTCGCTTGCGCGCCCGTCGATGCAGTTCCAGTCGCAGACCCCATCTTCTGAGTTTAGAACCTACCCGACCGGATTTGTGGCCTATTGCCGTCTCCGGCCCTCGCATGGTACTTCTAATGGGCACGACGAAGAGAGAGACGGCCACCCAAATGAGAGGCGACCATAATCGGCGGCGGTTCCTGCAGGTAGCGGCAGGCGCTCTCAGCGCAACGCCTCACGCGATGGCCGCTGATCAACGCCCTAACATTCTATTTTTGTTTCCCGACCAGCATCGCTATGACTGGACGGGAGCCAACCCTGAGAATCCGGTCCGCACTCCGCATTTGGATGCGCTTTCCCGAAGAGGCGTCCGGTTCACACGGGCCGTTGTGGCATCGCCCCTGTGTGCGCCGTCGCGGGCCTGCCTTGCAGCCGGCCGGGAGTATGACCGATGCGGCGTCCCGAGCAATGCCCATGACTATCCTCTGGCACAAACGACCTACTACTGGTTACTAAGGGCATCCGGGTACCATGTGGCAGCCTGTGGAAAGCTCGACCTCCGCAAGAAAGCGCGCGACTGGGGATTGGATGGCAAGCGCTGCCTGGAGGAATGGGGCTTTTCCGATGGTATCGACAATGCGGGCAAGCGGGATGCCGTCGCTACCGGAGCGGAAACGCCGAAGGATCCTTACATGGCCTATCTGCACTCCAGGCACCTCGCTCGCGTTCATGTCGCCGATTTCCGAAGCCGTAACGATTATTCAGCGACGTTTCCAACTCCCTTGCCGGACGACGCCTACTGCGACAACTGGATCGCCGCCAACGGACTGGAGCTGATGCGCCGCTTCCCGAAAGGCAAGCCGTGGCATCTCGTTGTCAACTTCGCCGGTCCGCATGAGCCGATGGACATCACGCGGAGCATGGAAGGTCCCGTACGTGGCCGCAGATTCCCGAAGGCCCATGCGAACACCCAGTTCGACCCGGAAGTCCATAACACGATCCGGCAGAACTATGCAGCCATGATCGAGAACATCGATCGGTGGCTGGGGCGCTACATCGACGAACTGAAGCGGCGTGGTGAGCTGGACAACACGATCATCGTCTTCTCCAGCGATCACGGAGAAATGCTCGGCGATCACAACCGCTGGGGGAAAACCGTTCCGTACCAGGCCTCCGTCGGCGTCCCGCTCACCATTGCCGGGCCGGGAGTGAGGACTGGCGTTGTCAGTGACGCGCTTGTCAGCATCATGGATCTTGCAGCCACCTTTCTGGACTTCGCCGGTGTTGCTACCCCACGCGAGATGGACAACCGGTCTTTTAAGCCCCTTCTCAAGGGCCGGACGAACAAGCACCGCGAAGTCGTTCGTTCCGGACTGGGGCCATGGAGGATGGTAAGCGACGGCCGCTACAAGCTGATTCGTGGCTTCGACCCGGCCACGAGCACGCGCGCCGGTCAAGCAGCGGCAGCCCAACCAGCTGATGCGCCGATGCTTCTTTTCGACCTGGAGGCGGATCCCGGTGAGGACCGGAACATCGCAGCAGCGTCTCCGCAGATCGTACGGAGACTCCAGGAGTATCTAACGGCTTGAACAGCAGGATGACTTTTGTGAACAAAACACCTCTTTCCAGACGCGATTGGTTGAAGGCCGCTGCTGCAGCGGGCAGCACATCTTTGCTAGGTGCACAGTCGCGGCCGCCCAACATTGTCCTGATCTTTGCCGACGACCTCGGTTATGGCGACCTCGGATGTTATGGCTCCAAGATCCGCACTCCGAACCTTGACCGCATGGCCGCGGAGGGCATCAAGTTCACTCATTTTTACTCGGCGAATCCGGTGTGTTCGCCATCGAGGGCGGCTCTGTTAACGGGCCGCTACCCGACGCGGGTCGGCGTTCCTCGCGTTCTGTTCCCCAATGACACAACAGGACTTCCGGCCTCGGAGACCACCATCGCGGCGATGCTCAAGGCCAAGGGCTATAAGACCATGTGCATCGGCAAGTGGCACCTGGGGCATCTTCCCGAATTTCTGCCTACGGCCCGCGGCTTCGATGAGTACTACGGCATCCCTTACAGCAACGACATGAATCCGCGTCCCCTCCTGCATAATCTGGAGGTTCTGGAACAACCCGCCAAGCTGGAGACGCTGACGTCGAGATATACGGAGCAGGCAGTAAAGTTCATTGAACGCTCCAAAGACTCGCCGTTCTTCCTCTACATGCCGCACACCTACCCGCATATTCCACTGGCGGCTTCTGAGAAATTCCGAGGGAGATCTCCGCAGGGCATTTATGGCGACGTTCTGGAGGAGCTGGACTGGAGCGTCGGCCAGATTCTGGAGACGCTCAAGAAGCATGGGCTGGACAACAATACGCTCGTCATATTTACGAGCGATAACGGACCCTGGTATCAAGGAAGCCCGGGTTTTCTCAGAGGTCGCAAGGGCATGACGTTCGAAGGCGGGGTTCGCGTTCCCTTTATCGCCCGCTTTCCGGGCAGGATTCCCAAGGGGAAAGTGTGCACCGGCATCGCCTCCACGATGGACCTTCTGCCAACGATCGCCAGCCTGTGCAATGCTCCTTTGCCGTCGAACCCGCTCGACGGAATCAACATCTGGCCTCTGTTGACGGGGCGAGAAGGAGAGCCTGGAACGCGAAGCGCTGCTCTATTTCGATAACGTATACGTGCAGTGCGCGCGGTGGCGCAATTGGAAATTGCACATTGCCAGATACAACACTGTCACTTACAGTCCCGCTCCGGCGATTGGACGGATGAATCTTCCACTGCCGGCACCAGAGCTGTACAACCTGGAGACCGACCCGGACGAGAGCTATGACGTCGCCGCGGAGAATCCTAAGATCGTTGCGGAGATTCAGCAGCGCATCGAGCGGCTGATTGCCACCTTTCCGGAGCCGATCCAGCAGGCGTACCGCGAGACAAAGTCGAAGCGGGTGGCGCCAACTTCGGCCGGCGCAGTTACCCGCCCGGCCCCTCAATAGTCTGGAGGTTTTAAGCAATGGTGAACCGGCGGCAGTTTCTTTCGGGACTCGGCGGACTGGGCTTGACGGCAGCAGCGCTGCCGGGTCAAAGAGCCGAACGCCGGAGGAATGTTTTGTTCATTGCAATCGACGATTTGAACGATTGGGTCGGATGCCTCGGAGGGTATCCGGGCGTCAGGACGCCCAATCTGGATCGTCTGGCACGGCGCGGTGTGCTTTTCACAAACGCTCACTGCGCCGCTCCCCTCTGCAACCCGTCGCGGGTGGCGGTGATGACGGGAATCCGGCCGTCGACTTCCGGGATCTATGAGAATAATCAGCCGATGAGGCAATCTCCGGTCCTGAAGAATGCCGTCACCCTGAGTCAGCACTTCATGCAGCACGGCTACCGTGCGGTTGGAGGAGGCAAAATCTACCATTTGCCGTTCCCAGACCCGCAAAGCTGGCACGAGTACTTCCCTTCGCAGGACAAGAACAAGCCCGATGATCCGGTTCCCCCGCAACGGCCCGTGAATGGAATCCCCAACACCGCACACTTTGATTGGGGACCCGTGCGGGTCGCAAACCGGGAGATGGGAGATTATCAGGTGGCTGACTGGGCCATCGGCGAACTACAGAAAAAGCACGATAAGCCGTTCTTCCTGGCCTGCGGATTCTACCGGCCACATCTGCCCTGGTACGTCCCCGAGAAGTACTTCGACATGTATCCGCTCGACCAGATCACCCTCCCGAGAGTGAAGGAGGACGATCTCGACGACATTCCTCCAGTTGGCCGCCGTATGGCTCTTGCAAACGGAGACCACGAGAAGATTTTGCGATACAACCAGTGGCGAAAGGCCGTGCAGGGCTATCTGGCGAGCATCACGTTCGCGGATGAGCAGGTGGGGCGGGTGCTTGATGCGCTGGATAAGAGCGAGTATGCCTCGAACACGACGGTCGTGCTGTGGAGCGACCATGGCTGGCACTTGGGCGAGAAGCTCCACTGGCGAAAGTTCTCGCTTTGGGAGGAATCGACGCGGAACGTGCTCATCGTGTATTCACCTGATATCACAGCGCCGGGCGGGCGGTGCAGCCGTCCGGTGAGCCTCCTCGACCTTTATCCGACGCTCGT
>Ga0065720_1000535_pt1 | contig 16866 bp, 14 predicted proteins | sample Thericmetagenome_FD_59107 | JGI IMG/M metagenome (GOLD analysis project Ga0065720, IMG submission 59107) | Thermophilic microbial communities from the Joint Bioenergy Institute, California, USA of rice/straw/compost enrichment - eDNA_2 v2... | ecosystem: Engineered > Solid waste > Grass >... | reverse complement strand
TTATAATACCATGTCAACAATATCTCGTAGGGAATGGTGTAAGATATCTTTGGCCGGAATGACTGGCATGTTGATATCGCCTTCGCTACAACACTTTTCTTTAATCGAAGAACAATATAAGGAGGTGATTATAGGTGTGCAAAGCTACAGCTTTCGCGACCGGAATTTGGACGAGGCTATCGCAGCCATGCAACAGTTAGGATTTACGAGTTGTGAATTATGGACAGGCCATGTAGAACCCCGCGAGTTTATGTGGAAGCGTGATGCCACCCCGGAGGAACGGAAGCGCAATGCCGAAGGATTAAAACGATGGCGCGAAACAGTAACAATGGATCAGATTGAAGCGATTGCCGAAAAATTTAAAAAAGCCGGTATTCGTATTCAGGCGTTCAACGGTACGTTTAATAAAAGAGATTCAGAAAAGGAGTTTGAGCTAGTATTCAAAATAGCAAAAACATTGGGAACCGATACGATTACCACTTCCACCACAGTAGATCAGATGGGCAGAATAGATGTGTTGGCCCGAAAATATCAGATAAAAGTGGGGATGCATAATCACTCCCATGTAGAGGATCCCAATCAATTCGCCACGCCTGAAAGTTTTATGCGTGGTATGGAGGGTAAGTCGGACTTTATACGCATTAATTTAGATATCGGGCACTTCACTGCTGCGAATTATGATCCTGTAGATTTTATTAAAAAGTATCACGATAAAATTGTTTGTCTTCATATTAAAGACCGCAAAAAGAATCAAGGACGTGTGGTGCCTTTTGGACAAGGCGACACACCTATTGTGGATGTATTGCAATTGATAAGAGATAAAGGCTGGCCGATTCCTTGTAATATCGAATATGAATATGCTGCAACTGACGCACTCACCGAAATAAAAAAATGTATTGATTATTGTAAAAACGCACTCAAAGCATGAACAAAAAAAACGTTATTTCTCGCAGAAAATTTCTTGCCCAATCGGCCATATTGTCGTCTGTTTTTATTGTACCGCGTCGTGTATTGGGTAGAGGCTATACGCCCCCCAGCGATATGATTAATTTCGGCTTTATTGGAACCGGAAGACAAGCTTTTTATCTAAAACAATCTTTCTTAAATACTGGTGAGGCACAAATTGCAGCAGCTTGTGATGTATACAAACGAAAAGTAGATACTTTTGTTAGGGAAGTAAACGAGTATTACGCAAAATTCACCGGTAAATCATCCTATAACGGTTGTGTAGCCTATAGCAATTTCACAGAACTGCTCCAACGAAAAGATATAGACGCCGTAGTGATCGCTACTCCCGATGCTTGGCATGCAACTATGACTGTAATGGCAGCCAAAGCCGGAAAAGATATTTACTGCGAAAAACCACTGTCGCTTACTGTGGCCGAAGGACGCGCTATGGTGAATGCGGTAAAAAAATACAAGAGAGTATTTCAAACCGGTAGTATGCAGCGTTCCTGGCCAGAGTTCAGGCAGGCGGTGGAATTGGTACGTAACGGCTATCTTGGTGAAATTACCAAGGTGCAGGTAAGTGTGGGAGCTCCCCCCGTTCCTTATGATTTACCCGAAGAGCAGTTGCCTGCAGATCTGGATTGGAATATGTGGTTAGGCCCCAATACGGAATATGTGCATTATAACAATTTGCTGAATCCGGCCTTAGATAATCCAGTATGGGCTAAATGGCGCAATTATAAAGGTCTTGGTGGCGGTGATATGACAGATTGGGGGGCACACATGTTTGATATTGCACAATGGGCGCTAGATATGGACAGAAGTGGTCCCGTAGACATTACACCTCCAGGCGTAAATGGTGCTACCGCTTTAACCTATCGCTATGCTAATGGTATTGTGATGACCAAAGAAAACTTTGGAAAAAATCATGCCGTAAGATTTATCGGTACTAAAGGCACTTTGGACGTACAAAGAAGAAAGCTAGAAACCAATCCCGAACAGTTGCGCGATCATAAAATAGGCTCCAATGAAAAAAGAGTGTATTATAGTGAAGATCATTATAAAGATTTCATAAATGCTATGCGTATGCGTACAGAACCGGTGGCAGATATTGAAACAGGCCATCGTACCGCTACGGTGTGCAATATTGGTAACATTGCATTCGAAGTAAAAGAATATCTAAAGTGGGATCCTGTAAAAGAACGATTCACCAATAATGAGACAGCCAATCAATTATTAACGAGACCCATGAAGAAGGAGTGGTCTGTTTTCTAGAAGAAAAAGAACGAAAGACTTAGGTCTAAATTCACTTAAAAGAAAATATAATCATGAATAAATACTTTCGTCAATTCTGGTTATTTGCGTTATTGATTGTTTGCTTTAAGTTAGCTGTTCATGCTCAAGCAGAAGCAATATGAACCTCCGGCTTTATCGGACCCAAATTCCTGGACTATGATTTTACTGCCGGATCCTCAGACTTATCAGAAGTTTGAACGTAATCAGCCCATCTTTGAACTTATGACGGCATGGATTAGTGAAAATATCGATAAGCTGAATATTAAACTGGTAATGTGTACAGGAGATTTGGTGGAGCAAAACGAAATTATCAATCCTAATGGTGTTTCGGTAAATCAGCCCAGTAAGAAGCAATGGGAAGCTGTTGCAAGAGGATTTAGCAGGTTGGATGGTAAGGTGCCTTATATGCTTGCAGCCGGCAATCATGATTATGGTTATAGCAATATTAGTGTTCGCCGCACGCAATACAATAAGTATTTTCCGGTGGATAAAAACTTCTTAACTCAGAAAGGTATTCGTGAGGTGGCGCTCAACGCCGAGGGGGTACCCACGCTGGAAAATGCAGTATTTGAATTTACATCACCGCAGGGTAGAAAGTTTTTGCTGATGACATTGGAGTTTGCTCCACGCGACACTATCTTAAGCTGGGCCAAACACACGCTAGCGCAGGATAAATACAAAGACCATACGGCTATTATTCTTACGCATTCTTATCTCAATTCCAAAAATGAGCATATTGAGAAAGAGAACTATAAAATCAGCGAAGGCAATTATGGTGCTGCTATCTGGCGTAAACTGGTACAGCCATCTTCCAATATTCAGCTGGTATTTTCCGGACATATCGGCGCTCCTGATAATGTAAAGGCGCATGTAGGTTTCAGGCAGGATAAAAATGCAGCCGGAAAGAATGTAAGTCAGATGGTGTTTAATGCCCAAGCTTTAGGAGGTGGCTGGCATGGCAACGGTGGCGATGGGTGGTTGCGGATATTGGAGTTTTTACCCGATAAGAAAACAGTGAAAGTGAAAACCTTTTCACCCTTGTTTGCGATTTCCCCTTCAACCCAACATCTAGCATGGAGAACCGAATCGTACGATCAGTTTGAGTTCAGCATTGATTAAAGGATAGATCCGTCTAATCCTATGCTTTTAGAATTTTAGAAGCACGCTGTTTTATTTTTAAGCAGTGGTGCTTTTTTATTGAGTATAAAAAGTTGTTATGGAACATTAATGTACTTATGAATTTGCAGACTAAGCTCCCATTTGGGATTTTTCTTGATGTAGTCGACAATAAGAGGTGTAACCTGTGCGGCCTTACTCCATTCGGGTTGCAAGTATAATTTGCAGGTAGGGCTTACTTGTGCGGCAAATTCGCTCCCCCCATTCAAAATCGCTCTTATTATATACAATGATTTTGAGTTCATGGGCCAAGGGTAGTATTTCGGGGAGGGGTTGTTTAAACTTTTTGGGTGAAAGGCAGATCCAGTTCCAGTAACCACTTAGCGGGGAGGAACCCGATGTTTCGATATTGGTTTGGATACCTTCTTTTTGAATCGCTGTAGTAAGCTCGTTTAAGTTATGTAGCAGCGGCTCTCCACCGGTGATCACGGCAATAGGAGCTCCGGACTGTTTTATATGCGATACAATTGTTTCTATGGACAGCAGAGGATGTCCTTTAAAAGCCCAGCTTTCTTTTACATCGCACCATACGCAGCCCACGTCACATCCTCCAAGACGTACAAAATAAGCGGCACGTCCTTGATGGAAGCCTTCTCCTTGCAAGGTATAAAAGTGCTCCATCACGGGTAAATATGTTTCGGCTTGTAAAGAAGGGGTGTTAGACATACGCTACAGAGTCGGGCATTGCTAGATAAAAGCAGGTAACGGAAACACTCTGTTACCTGCTGTACCATTAGGTTATTAATCTTTTTGTGTACAGGATTTGTAAGTATTCTTCATCAACGCGGCGATGGTCATAGGGCCCACTCCTCCTGGCACTGGGGTGATGTAAGAGCACTTGGGCGCCACATTAGCAAAATCAACATCTCCCACCAGACGATAACCGGATTTTTTAGAAGCATCCGGGAGGCGTGTAATTCCCACATCTATTACCACAGCACCTTCTTTTACCATGTCTGCTTTAAGAAATTCAGGCTGACCAATAGCTGCCACAATAATATCGGCTTGCAGGCAGACGTCCTTCAGATTTTGAGTTTTTGAGTGACACACAGTAACGGTACAGTTACCGGGCTGTGTATTATTACTCAACAGGATGCTCATAGGGCGTCCTACTATATGGCTGCGGCCGAGCACTACAGCATGCTTGCCTTTAGTCTGGATATTATAGTGCTCCAACAACAACATGATGCCGTAAGGGGTTGCCGGTATAAAAGCCTCCTCTTCACCCATAATCAACCTACCCATATTCTCGGGATGAAACCCGTCAACGTCCTTTTGAACTGCAATAGCTTCAATGACTTTTTTCTCGGATATATGAGCGGGTAAGGGAAGCTGCACCAGAATCCCGTCTACCGAGTAATCTTCATTCAGTTCTTCTATTTTTTCGAGAAGTTTTACCTCGCTGATGTCTTCTTCGTATTGGATAAGGGTCGATATAAAACCAATTTGGTTACAGGTTTTGACCTTAGAATTGACATAGGTTTGGCTGGCACCATTATTTCCTACCAAAATTGCAGCCAGATGAGGTATCTTTTTGCCCGCTGCTGCACGTTGTGCTACGCCTAGTTTCAGTTCATTTAAAATTGTTTGGGCTGTATTCTTTCCGTCTAGTAATTGCATGTGCAAATATGCGTTAATTTTTCTAGACTAAAGCAAACACATGAATAACAAAGTAATAATTAATATAATTGATTTCAATCAATATTCTGATTTTGCATTAGGTCATTTCTAATATATAACTAATAAAAATTTCAATTATTTATCAGATCTACATGGGTTTTTTCTTAAAAATTGGTAAAGATCAAGTCAATTTTTTGTTAAAAAATTATAACTTAGTGCTAACTGCTAAAGTACCCTGACACCCAGTATCACAGGAAATTTAGCTGCTTTATTGTTTAAAATACAAATAGTTTTACATGAGAAAAATTCTATTGCTCTTTGCAATGTTTATGGGTTTTTCGTTTCTGGCCATTTCCCAAACCAGAACGATTACCGGAACAGTGCTTGATGAAACCGGTGCGCCGGTGCCTTTCGCCACAGTGGCGATTAAAGGAACTTCTTTTCGGTGTTTCGGCTGACGATGAAGGTCGAATTTTCCATCCAGGCCGAACCCAGTAGCTACATTAGTTGTATCTGCGACAGGTTTTATAGCCAAAGAAGTCGCAGCCTCTTCCTCTCCACTTACCATTATGTTGGTAAAAAGCGGTAGTGATGTTATCGAAGAAGTTGTAGTAACAGCTACCGGACAACGTGTTAACAAAAAGAATCTGGGTTATGCTGCTACTGTCGTGAATGCTGACAGGTTAGTACAAGCTGCTCCTACTAACGTAGCCACAGCCCTATCCGGTAAAGTGCCGGGATTACAAATCAACGTTACTGGTAGCGGTGTAAATCCTAATGTGAGCGTGGTGCTCAGAGGTTACCGTTCTATTACCGGTAATAACCAAGCCCTCATTGTACTGGACAACGTAATTGTACCTAATGAAATTCTGGGTAATCTTAACCCGAACGACATTGAGAACATTACCGTATTGAACGGTTCGAGTGCCTCAGCGTTATATGGTACCCGGGCTTCAAACGGTGCGTTAATCGTTACTACTAAAAAAGGGATACCAGGAAGAACTGAAGTACGCGTGGCTCAAACCGTACAAGTATCTACAGTGGGGTTCTTCCCTAAAATTCAGAAAAAATTCGGATCGGGTGCAACAGGGTATGTAAAAATTTACGAACCGTACGAAAACCAACAGTATGGTCCGGCTTTCGACGGCTCTTTGGTTGACTTTGGCGAATTTCCGCTGCCTGGCGGTGCTATGCAACAAGTACCTTATGCATTTGACTCAAAGCATGGCAAGTTAAACTTCTGGAGGCCCGATGTTTCTTCGCAGACAGATTTCTCTTTGGCTAATACAAGTAATAAGGGCCGTTTCTACTTCTCTGGTCAGTATGTAACGAATAAGGGTCTTATTGAAGGTGATTCTTATAAGCGTTCTACTGTATCACTTTCGGGTAATCAAAAAATCTACGAGAACCTAAGTTTGGATTACTCTGTTCGTTATGTACAAAACTATACCAGACAGGCCACATCTGGTGGAACAATGTATGACCTGATATTGAATACACCAGGGCATGCGCCGATTACTACTTATCGCAACTGGCAACGCGACTCGTTTGCTATGCCCGACTACTATTATAATGCTTATTATAACAACCCCTATTTCATAAAGGATAATAACCGTTCCGATGCACGGAATGAATACTTGGTAGGTAACCTCAATTTAAAATGGTCGCCCTACCAATGGTGGGACCTGATCGGTAGAGTGGGTATGACTTCTAGAAACTATTCCAGTAAATCCTGGACCGGTAAGTATGCCTATTCAACCTATGCAAAAGATAATTCTCACGGTTCTTATAAGAAAAGTGATATACAGGGTAGTGTAAGCGATAATATGTTCTATACTAATACGCTGGTAGGAGATTTCCAATCCGTATTTACCAAAAAGAATATAGAGGATTGGGACTTCAAGCTTACTTTAGGTACCCAGTTGATTCAGGACGATTCTAAAAACTTGAGTGCCGGCATTACAGGTCTGGCCTTACCAGACATCTATAATCTGTCTAACCAGATTAACCCACCCTCTGCCGGAGAAAGTATCAGCAAATCCAGAACAATAGGTGTATATGGGGAGGCCTATATTACCTATAGAAGATTTGGGACAACTTTGCACCTGACCGGTAGGAGAGACCATGTATCGGTCCTGGATCCAGGTTACAATACGTTCTTCTATCCCTCAGCTGATTTATCAGTAGTGTTATCGGATGCGATTCCGGCTTTGAAGGATAATCCCAATATCAATCTCTTAAAACTGAGATTCGGTATTGCAAATTCAGGTAACGTAAACCTTGGTCCTTATGCGACTCAGCCTACCATTGGACAGGGAGCGGGTTATCCGTATAGCGGTGTAATATCCTATACCATTGGAGACCGTATAGTTCAAAAAGGTTTAAAACCTGAGTTTACCTTCGCTACTGAATATGGTATCGACTTTGAATTCTTTAGAAGAATAAGCGGGGAATTCACCTACTATATTCAAAAAACAAGGAACCAAACCTTGCCTGTTCAGCTTACTCAATCAACAGGTTATTACAGCATGCTGGCTAATGTGGGTTTGACCAAAGGTTCNGGTTTTGAAGCATCGTTGAATGTGAATGTTGTGAATAAAGAAAACTGGTATCTGACTTTAGGTGGTAACTATACCTACAATGATAACCGTGTAGTAGACCTAGGAATTCAGGATATCGAGCGCATATCTCTATTTACATATGGCGACCAAACTGGTATCTATGCTGCTAATGGATATCGCTTCCCGGTATACTTCGGTACTACTCACTTAAGAGACAGTGCAACGGGTAAAGTAATTGTAGATCCTGTATCAGGATATCCCTCTAATAATACTAATATTCAACCTTTGGGTAATACCCAGCCATTGCACAGAATGGGTGTCAACCTAGATGCAGGTTGGAAAGGTATCAACTTAAGAGTATTGATGGAATACAGAGGCGGTTATGTGATCTACGCTGGAGCTGGTCCTACTTACGACTTTAGTGGTTCTAGTATTAATACAATCATGTTCGATCGTGAACGTTTTGTATTCCCTAATTCAGTATATCTTGATCCTGCCACCGGTAGATACGTCGANAATACTAATTTGACCATTACTGATGGTAATACAGGATACTGGACACAGAACAACCCACGTAGAGCGATTACAGAAAACTACCTTCTTTCCGGTGATTTCTGGAAGCTTAGAGAGATTTCTCTGTCTTACAATCTGCCTAGTAAATTATTCCGTAATACCAAAATTCTTAAAGGTGCAGCGATTAATTTGATAGGTAGAAACCTGTTCATACTGGTGCCAAAAGAAAATGTGTATGCAACCGATCCGGAGTATAGCAATAACGGTACCGGAAACTATCTCGGTATTACTACTTTAACAGAAAATCCTCCTACTCGTTTCTATGGAGCAACCATTTCGTTTAATTTCTAAAATGAGTATCGTATGAACAAGAAGAGATATTATATATACAGTTTGGTTCTGCTGTTGGGAATTACAACTTTACTATCGTCCTGTAAAAAGTTCATGGACATTAATAAGAACCCCAACGCTCCTACCGGAACTGTTGAAGAATCTTTCCTATTAGGAAAAACTATTGTAACCTGGGCGCGTGTGATGCCCAACGCCGATAACTATGGAGGCGAACTTAGCGGAGCCATTGTAAACGCCGGTGGTGTATCAGGTTATGGATCGTTAATTGACTATAACTATGGACCGGGGAATTACACCTTCTGGTGGGATCTTTACGATAATGTAACAGATCTGAACGCTATTATTGCTAGAAGTGAAGTGGACGAATCTTATCAGTACTATGGTGCTATCGCTAAAATTTTGAAAGCGGTACATTTTCAAGCGTTAGTGGATGCTTATAACAATGTGCCTTATACTGATGCCAATCGTGGTGTAGAAGCGTTGTTGCCAAAGTATGATAAAGGTCCAGATATCTACAAAAGTATTGCATCTCTTATAGATCAAGCGATAGGTGAGCTACAGGGAGGTAATGCGGCTACATTGGTACCTACCAATGCAACGGATCCACTATTTGGAGGTGACCTAGTAAAATGGAGAAAATACGGCAACACTATTAAGCTCAGAATAATTTTAAGAGCGGGTGATAAAGTGAATTTCGATAACAAGAACTTTAGTGCTGACGGTTTTCTTGCTGAGGATGCCATGGTGCAGCCCGGCTTTACCAATATCGATGGTAAAACCAATCCTAACTGGGGTCGTGTGTATTCTGCTTCGGGATCTGCACAGGGGCTTACCCAGCGTGTGCCCAGCTATTATATGTTGGGATTCTATGATGGTACTAAGATTAACGACTTTTTCAGAGGTCACTTACTCTATAGAACCTTTCCAACTCCCGGGGTGAATCAGTTAGGTGTACCCGGTGGAAGTGAAGCAGTGGTAAAACAACCTAATGACTGGTATATTACGCTTGCTGCTACACCATCTGCAAGTAACTATGCAGCAATTGGAATTTTTAAAGGGCCATCGGCTCCTCAACCGATAATGCTGGCTGCCGAAAGTCATTTCTTACAGGCTGAAGCCATCGTTCGAGGGTTGATTTCAGGAGATGCGAAGGCTTCCTTTAACAACGGTATCTTAGAGTCTTTCAGATATTTAAACAAAGACGAGGGAGGCAATATATCTACAAAATATGTGGATACTACAAATGGAACCCTGGCTACTTCGGCAGTTTCATCCAACTATATTCAGATAAATCCTGCAATAGAGGTAGAAATTTATCAGAGACTCAATAGTGATAACAGACTGGTAAACTTTGACCTGGCCACTACTACAGAGCAGAAGATTGAAGCGATTATTACCCAAAAGTATATCGCTCATAATATGATTAAGGCGGATGAATCTTGGAACGAGTATAGAAGAACCGGGTATCCATTCTGTGATCCGAGAAATACTCCTGATTACAAATATTACAGCTTCGCTTCTGTAATTTCTCCTTCTCCGCAACCAGATAAATTGCCTACTCGAATTCAGTATCCGGCAAGAGAGTTTTCTTACAATGCAGAGAACGTGAGAGCACAGGGAAATATTGACCCTCTTAGAGACAAAATATTTTGGGCTAAATAAATTTAAAATTTTATGAAAAAGATATTGTATTTATTTCTAATAATGACAGGCTCTACACTGCTGCTGCAATCCTGCTTAAAGGGGCGAGATTTGGTTTTAGATCCGGATGCTGTTCCTGCAGTAGTAGAATTTGGGAATCCTGCGGTACTTACAAGTGCTCCAACGGATTCTTTCCGGTTGTACACAGTGAGCTACAATATAGTTCCATCAGCTATATTGGAAGTTCCTGTAGTTTATACAGGGCCCAAAAATGCTCCCCGCGATATTGCTGTTAACGTGGCGGTAGACGAAGAGTGGCTGAATAAGTATAATACAGTGAAGTCTGCAAACATGACTCTATTACCGGCTTCAGTATATACAATGCCTAGTTCAGCTACTATTAGAAAAGGTGAAAAAACGGCAACAATAAATATTGACTTTAAGGTAGATCAAATTAGTCTGGAAGAAGCTTATATTCTCCCATTGAAAATTACAGATGCATCCGGAGAAACTTTAAGTAAGTATTTTTCCAGAATTCTTATCCGTGTGATGGGAAAAAATCCATACGACGGGGTGTATCACTATAGAACTTCGGCTGCTACATCATTAGTGCCTAATGCCAATAAGAGCAACGTACCATTAGAAACTGTTACAGCAACAAGAGTAAAAACCAACTTGTTGTATACATATTCTAATATTATCACGTACGAAATTGATCCTACAACAAATAAGGTAACTGTAATTGGAGTGGATCCTTCAATTGGTACTCCGATTACTGATCCGGCAAGTAATTGGGATCCTGTGAACAAAGTACTGTACGTGAAGTGGACCGCAGGTAGCCGACAGTTTGAAGAATGGTACACACGTACAGGTGATAGAAATTAGGTAAAGAGAATATCGTTTTATAAAAAGAGGATATGCTACTTGCATATCCTCTTTTTTTAATTTATTTAGTGCTCCTCTACTTAAAGGCTTCGGGAAAAATATTTTCAAAAATTTTACCCTTTTTTTTAAAAAAACTATTTTATAACATGATTTAGATCAATATTTTTTATATATATTTTTCTTTTTTTGATATTATAATGTTTTGAAAAACAGCATTAATTAAATGTTTTGAAAAAGAAAAATATAGACCCCTATTTTAACGAAAAAATAAAAAAAACACCCCCTTTTGTTAAAAAAAATCTAACTTGCCCTTTCCTTGTCAGAAAAGGAGAGTGTGATCTGTACTGATTTCCGTACTAATCCGTAAGTCAATTATTAATTTTTTTAACAAAAAGGTTTTAAATGAGACAGGTTTTATTGCTCTTTGCAATGTTTTTAGGTTTCTCGTTCCTGGCATTTTCACAAACAGGTACGATAACCGGGACAGTCCTTGATGAATCTGCTGCCCCAGTGCCCTTTGCTACTATCAGTGTCAAGGGGACCAATGTCGCTGTATCGGCAAAATGCCGAGGGTAGCTTCAGCGTACAAGCTGCTCCTGGAAATGTTTTAGTAGTTTCTGCAACCGGCTACACCTCTAAAGAAGTAAAAGTAGAGGGGCACTACGGTTACTGTTGTACTTGCCAGAGGCGAGGCACAGATGATCGAGGAAGTGGTGGTAACTGCGGTTGGTGTTAAAAGATCTGAGCGCTCGTTAGGTTATGCTGCTACTCAGATTAATGCCGAAGATATTACTGCTACCGGTAACAGAAGTGCTTTTAATGCATTACAGGGTAAAGTTCCTGGGGTGGATATCACCTCTGCGTCTGGTGCTCCCGGTGCTTCTACCCGTATTATCATGCGTGGTTTTACTTCCTTGGGAGGATCTAACCAACCTCTGTATGTAGTAGACGGTGTTCCCATTAGTAATGGACAAATCGGCTCTACTGATTTGAACGGCGGTTTGGATTTTGGTAATAGAGGAAATGATATCAATCCTAATGATATAGAATCTATCACTATTCTCCAAGGTGGTTCTGCTACTGCTCTATACGGTTCTAGAGCTGCATCTGGTGTTATCGTAATTACTACAAAGAACGGTTCTAGATCTAATAATAAAGTATCTGTTGATATCGTATCCACTACAACATTTGAAACTCCTCTGAGATTGCCATTCATGCAAAATGAATTTGGTCAGGGATGGTACAACCGCACTACAGAAGATGGCGGTGACTTACAGGAAAATGGTAGCTGGGGTCCCAAATTTGATGGAGTGCTTCGTAAATGGGGTTTTGTTGTAGATAACCAACAACTCATTAAACCTTATGTGGCTTTAAAAAATAACGTAAGAGACTTTTTTGAGGTAGGCAAAACATTAAATAATTCTATTGCGATTAAAAATGGAGATGAAAATAAGAGTTATTATCTCTCCTATGGTAATATCTTGGCCGATGGAATTATGCCTACCGATGCCGATTCCTATAAGAGACANAATATCGCGGCAAGAGGGAATGCTAAATTTTTAAAGATTTTTAATGCTTCTGCTAATATTAACTATATTAGAAAGAGCTCAAAGTATGTTCTTACCGGTCAGGATCAATCAGTGCTTGACGGTTTGTGGCAAGCCCCTAGAGATATCAGTTTTGTTGATCAGAAGGATTATAATAATAAGTTCTATAACGTAGATAACTACTATACTTACTACGCACAAAACCCTTACTATGTGCTTCAAGAGCATGGTAATAGGTTTAATGAGAACCGTATGTTTGGTAGTGTATCTCTCGATGCAAAAATTGCTTCTTGGCTGAGTGCCACTTTCCGCGCCGGTAGCGATGTATCAAACAGTACAGCTAAAAGCTGGAGAGCAATTACCAAGTCTGCTCGCGCAAGCTATAATGATGATGTAGGTAGAGTAACTGAAGCATCATATTATTCTTCCGAGTTCAATACGGATTTCTTCTTTAACATTAATCCAAAAATTAGTAGTGATTTCTCCTTAAATGCTATTGTAGGTCATAACTTTAACCAAAGAGATGCACGCACTCAATCAACAACAGTTATAGGACTGGATATTCCAGGATACTATAATCTGTCTAATAGTTCTGCAACGCCTACCGCAACTGCTACCTTGTCTAAGCGCAGATTAGTAGGNGTGTATGCTAGTGCTGACCTAGGTTATAGAAACTTATTGTATTTGTACTTTAACAGGAAGAAATGACTGGTCTTCCACTCTGCCAGCATCCAATCGCTCATTCTTTTATCCAAGTGCTAGCTTAAGCTTTATATTCTCTGAGCTGCTCTCATCCAAAGATGTGCTTTCATTTGGTAAACTTAGAATGGGTGTTGCTAGAACCGGTAAAGATGCTGACCCTTATCAGGTTTTTGCAGTACTCACCCAAACATCATTAACCGATGGATACCGTGGGTTTGACTTCCCATTAGCTGGAGGCGTAAATGGTTTTACCGTTTCTAATCTTATTGGAAACCAAAAACTAAAACCAGAGCTTTCTACAGACTATGAAATCGGTACTGATTTGAAATTCTTCAGAAACAGAATTGGTATCAATTTTACAGCTTACAATAAGATTATTACTAATTTAATTTGGACTTCAACCATACCATCTACTACAGGATTTACAGCACAAACTCAAAACCTTGGAAAGATTACCAATAAAGGTATTGAAGTGGCTTTAAATGTAGTTCCTGTAGAAACTACCGATTGGAGATGGGAAGTGTTTGCTAACTACTCTACTAACAAAAACAAACTCGTCGAGTTAGTAGAAGGGTTAGATCAAATATCTCTTGGAGGAACTAGCACTATCGGTTTTGTAGCTCGTCCGGGATATCCTCTAGGATTATTTGAAGGAACCGTTGTTGCAACCGATCCTCAGGGTAGAGTAATAGTGAACGCTCAAGGTTTGCCCACCTTTAAAGATCAAAAAGAAATTTTAGGTTCCTCTCAAAACAAATACAGAATTGGAGGTGGTACCAGTATTTCTTATAAGAACTTGAACTTAAAAGTTGTGGGTGATTATAGGCATGGTGGTTTGATGTACTCTCGTACTGCTGAACTCATGTATTTTACTGGTAATGCTATTCAAACTACTTACAACGATCGTCAACCCTTTATTATCCCTAATTCAGTACAGAAGATTGGAGATAATTATGTTGAGAATACTGTGCCTATTGCAGGTTTCGATCATAATCTCAATCTGTATTATAATCAAACATATAATGCAGGAAAGGGTTCCGCTTATGCATTAGTACCTAAAACTTTCTTTAAACTCAGGGAAGTTAGCTTGTACTATTCTTTACCATCCAAGTTGCTTTCTCGTTCGCAAATTCGTTCTATAGACGTAGGGCTGGTGGGTACCAACCTGCTTTTATGGACTCCAGTAGCTAATTCGTTTACTGATCCAGAGCAAACAACCTTTGGTAACTGATTTGGAAGCTGATTATGGTGATTTTGGAGCTACTCCTACTACTAGAGGTTTTGGATTTAGCATTAGACTTGGATTTTAAGAGACGTTTATTACTGATAAAATCATAAATAAAATGAATATAAGAAATTATTTGTTAATTTTTATAACTGTAGCGCTGCTGGCTTCCGGTTGTAAAAAAGGCTTTTTTGATATCAATGTAAGCCCCAATAATCCTTCAGAAGCGACCCCCGCTCTTGTACTACCCAGCGGAATAGCAGGATCTGCTTTTGTTTTGGGCGGTTATTATCATGCTCTCGGTTCATTCTGGGCACAGCATTACGCGCAAGCTGCTGCTGCTTCTCAGTGGGCTGAGTGGGAATCTTATAACTTAACCGACAATGACTTTAACCGTCAATTTACTCTTTTATATGCGGGAGCGTTGTATGATTATAAATATGTAAAAGATAAAGCCAGCGCTACCAACAATTGGAAGTATTATGCCATTGCTACTTTAATGCAAGCGTATACCTTCCACGTACTTGCTGATCTGTATGATAAAATACCTTTTACAGAGGCGTTGATGGGTACAGAGGTAATTCAGCCAAAGTATGATGATGGGCAAACTGTATATGAAGGGTTGCTGAATATGATTGATGATGCAATGTCTAAAGATTTCTCCTCTTCTTCTGCAGAAGATCCAGGAACGGCTGATGTAATTTTTCAGGGAGATATGGAGAAATGGCAAAGGTTTGCTAATACTTTAAAGTTGAAAATCTATTTGCGCTATGTAAACGTTGATCCCAATAAATATAGATCACAAATTTTGGCTCTATTGGATGAAAATAAATTGTTGACCACTGCGGATGCAAAATTCTCATCCTTTAAAGCAGAGCAAACAGGAGCCAATCCATTTTATAACACATTCGTAGATAGGTTAAGTGGTAACGTAATCGCTAATACCACTTTGATGTCCAGACTCACCGACAATAATGATCCTAGAAGAGAAAAACTGTTTGAACCATCAGAGACTGGAGGTTTATGGGCTTCTTTAAGTACAGGTGAAAGTCGTACTACTGTAGGAGCTACCATTAAAAACTACGCTACACCCAAAATTGATGAATTATATCCAGTATATTTTTTCACAAAAGAAGAAGTATACTTCCTCATTGCTGAAGCAGAAGCCAGATATGGTAGTGCTTCTCGCGCAGAAACTGCATACAATAATGGAATCAGAGAATCATTGCTTAGCTTAGGATTAAGTGGTGATGCTATAACTTATCCATACAATGGAATAAAGTCCATAATAGAGCAGAAGTGGTTTGCCGCTACTAATAAAAGAGCATTGGAAGCCTTCTTCGATTATAACAGAACAGGATATCCTGACTTTTTTACAAAGTCTCTTTCCTCTGTTCTGACAGGAGACAACAGGCCGAAACGTTTGCTTTATCCGTCAAGTGAGCGTACTTCCAATATAAATACACCTGCTTTGGTAAGCATTGATGTGCCAGTTTGGTGGGCGTAAATAATTAAAACGAATACTATGAAGAAGATATTATCGATATTATCCATTTTTACATTGTCTATCCTGACAATGACATCCTGTAAAAAAGATTCCAAAGGTGTATCTTTCATTACTACTTACGCCGATATGGAATTAGAAGGACCCAGTACACTTTTCTGGCAGCTGAACGAGCCTTATGTAGACCCGGGATGTACTGCTATGGAAGGTGATATTGATCTTACTGATCAAATTACTGTAAAGTCAAATGTGAATACAGCAAAAGGCGGTGTTTATACCGTAACTTACTCGGTGAATAATAGCGACGGCTTCCCTGCATCAGTGAGCCGTACTGTGGTNGTATGTGATAAAAACGCACCTTTAAATGGGTATTACGAGTCTCGCATCACACGCGATTATAACGGTGCTTCTGCAAACAGAGGCCCATACACCTTGTTGGTTTTTGGAGTAGGTGGGGATGATTATTATGTGCAAGATTTATTAGGTCGCTGGTATGATGTAGGAAGTGGTTATGGTGCTGCATATGCCGGTCCGGGTGTGATTAGATTGAAAGGTGATAACACTTTTGAGCTGATCTCTTCTGAAAACTTAGGTTTCTCTGGCGAATCAGCACCGGTGTTCTTCGATGAGTCCACTTACGATCCGGCTACAAAAACTATAAAACTTAATACCATCATGGGGGATACTCCGGATATGTTCTTTAAAGTTACTTTATCCAATCCCTCTCCACTTTTTGAAGAGTAATTTCTAAATTTAATTAGAGTGAATATTACAAAACATTATACAATGAAAAGAATACTTTACTGCATAGCAATTATTTTGGGTGTAGTGATAGCCCTATCTTCTTGTCAGAAAAAGATAGAGAAAGAATATAATTGGGCATACCCGGTTGCAGGA
>Ga0065720_1003730_pt1 | contig 16868 bp, 12 predicted proteins | sample Thericmetagenome_FD_59107 | JGI IMG/M metagenome (GOLD analysis project Ga0065720, IMG submission 59107) | Thermophilic microbial communities from the Joint Bioenergy Institute, California, USA of rice/straw/compost enrichment - eDNA_2 v2... | ecosystem: Engineered > Solid waste > Grass >... | reverse complement strand
CGGGCCGGCGGGGCTCCCCGGTCCCGGGGCGGCCGGACCGCCCGCCGGTGGTCCGGCCGGGGATGGACCAGCCGGGCCGACCGTGGGCGGCGCTCCGGGTGGTCCGGCCGGGCCGGGGCGGGGGGCGTCCGGCCGAGGGCCGGTCGGACGTACGGCTCCGGTGCGCGGCTCGCCGACGCGAAGGTCGCCGGTGCGTGGGTCGGCCGGGCGCCCGGGCGGCGGTGGCTCGGGCGGCGACGCGGCGGGGCGACCCGCCGCGGGTCGGGGCGGGGCCGGTGGCGGGCTGGCCGTGGCCGCCGGCAGCTCCCCGGTCAGGTCCGACCAGTCGATCATCGGCCGCGGTCCCGTCGCGCGGCTGGGCGGCGCCGCCGGCGCCGGCGGTGGGGGCGGCGGCGTGGGCGGGGTGCGGCGCAGACCGAGCCGGCCGGTCGGTGCCGGGGGTGGTGCGGCCGGGGGTGGCGGTGCCGCTGGCGCGGCCGCCGGGGGCGGCGGCGCGGCCGGTGACGACGGCGACGACCCGGTGGCGGGCGGCGTGGATGGTCCGGCGGGCGACCCCGGCGACAGCGGGGTCCGGCGGGTCGGACCGGGGACCGGACCAGCGGCGGCCGACGGCGGCGTGGCCGGGCCCGCGGCCCCACGGGTCACGGCGCCGGTGGGTGGCTCCTCGGTCCGCAGCGTCCGGCGCCCGCGCGACCGGTCGCCGAAGCTGTCCCGGTCCCCGCGCAGGTCGGCGAGCCAGTCCAGTTCCTCGTCGGTGGGGCCGTCCTCCCCCTTGCCCCGGCCCTTCCGCCGCTTGTCGGAGTCGTCGCCCTTGTCGCGCGCCACCGCCGCTCCCTAGCCCTCGCTCACCGGTGTGCCTGAACGCTCGGCCCGCACGCTCGCCGAGGTGCCAGCCTAGTCGGCTCGCACGCTCGCCGAGGTACCGGCCGATCGGACCACCGTACGCAACCTTGCCACCCGTTCCTGCAGGGCCCGCTCCGAGCCGTGTCCGGTTGGACGGTAGTACTCGCGGTCGGCCACGTCATCCGGGGCGTAGCGCTGCGGCACCACGCCCCGGGGGTCGTCGTGGGGGTACCGGTAACCGTCCCCGTGGCCCAGGCCGCGGGCGCCGGGATAGTGGGCGTCCCGCAGGTGCCGCGGGATCGGTCCGCCCCGGCCGGCCCGCACGTCGGCCATCGCCTCGTCGATCGCCACGATCACCGCGTTGGACTTCGGCGCGGTGGCGAGGTGGATCGCCGCCTGGGCCAGGTTGAGCCGGGCCTCGGGCAGCCCGACGTACTCCACGGCGTGGGCCGCGGCGGTGGCGGTGACCAGCGCGGTCGGATCGGCCATCCCCACGTCCTCGCTGGCGAAGATCACCATCCGGCGGGCGATGAACCGGGGGTCCTCCCCGGCGACGAGCATCCGGGCCAGGTAGTGCAGGGCAGCGTCCACATCGGACCCACGCAGGCTCTTGATGAAGGCGCTCACCACGTCGTAGTGCTGGTCGCCGTCGCGGTCGTACCGCAGGGCGGTCCGGTCCAGCGCCGCCTCGGCGATGGCCAGGTCGACCTCCGTCACGCCCTGGGCGACCGCGCCGGCCGCGGCCGCCTCCAGCGCCGTGAGCGCCTTGCGGACGTCCCCACCGGCCAGCCGCACGAGGTGGTCCTCGGCGTCGGGGGCGAGCGTCACCGTACCGCCCAGGCCACGCGGGTCGACCAGGGCCCGGCGCAGCAGGATCCGGACGGCCTCGTCGTCCAGGGGTTGCAGCGTCAACAGGACGCAGCGCGACAGCAGCGGCGAAATGACCGAGAAGTACGGGTTCTCCGTGGTCGCGGCGAGCAGGGTGACCGTGCCGTCCTCGACCGCCCCGAGGAGGCTGTCCTGCTGGGTCTTCGAAAAGCGGTGAACCTCGTCGATAAAGAGCACCGTGGCCTCGCCGCCGGTGCGCCGGATGCGCCGCGCCTCGTCGATCACCGCCCGGACGTCCTTGACCCCGGCGGTGAGCGCGGAGAGCGCGACGAACCGCCGGTCGGCCGCCCGCGCCACGAGATGGGCGATCGTCGTCTTGCCGGTGCCGGGCGGCCCCCACAGGATCACCGAGGGCAACGAGCCCGGAGCGCCCTCGCCGGTGCGCGGCTCCACCAGCCGGCGCAGCGGGGCCCCCGGCGCGAGCAGCTTCTCCTGCCCCACGAGTTCGTCGACCGACTCGGGACGCATCCGGACCGCCAGAGGCGCGTCCGGCCCGACCGGGGCGATGCCGCGGGTCTGTCCGGTTCCCGACGATGCCGGCGGGGCGGCCGGCGGCCGAGGCGTCGCGGACGGCGCGTCCGGAAGCACGAAGAGCGCGTCGGAGTCCATCGTCAGCGACCCTACCGCCCGGGACGGACACCGAGCCCCGAGCGCTCCCGTCGCCCGGAGCGGCTGAGCCGTCCACCCCGGGGCGGGCCTCGCCGCGATCGGCCCCACCGGCCTCGGTGGCCCCGGCCGCCACAACCGCAACCGTGACCGCCGGCCGCGCGTGTTACCCGGTCCGCGCGGAAGCGCCTACGTCGGCCGCACCGCGCCTACCTTTGAAAGGAATCGATCCCACGTGAACCGACGCCTCGTCGCCGGCGCGATCGCCGCGGTGGTGATCATCGGCGTGACCGCCTGCTCAGGGGAGGGCGCGGACACCGCCGCGCCGACCGCCCCGTCGACATCCACCCCAGCCCGGGCCACCGCCGAGGCCAGCCCGAACCCCTCGGCCACGCCGTCGACGTCCGCGACCAGCCCGGCCGATCCGGCCAACCCGGCGAACCCGGCCAACCCACCGCAGCCGACCACAGCCCGGACAACCGGCTCCCCGGGATCGGGCCCGGCCACCACTGTCCCGCCGCCCGCGCCCAACGCGGCCTACTGCCAGACGATGGCGACGATCGTGGACCTCACGTACGACTACATCGAATACGTGCTCATTCTCGGCTTTTCGTCGGATCCCGCCCAGATTGAACAGGCGTGGCAGGACCTCAAGGCCGTCGCCGAGCAGATCGCGGCGCTGTTGCACCAGGCCGTCGGCCAGACCAACCATCCCGTCCTGCAGGCCTACGCCCAGGCCTTGGCGGAGCCGTTCGAATACATCGCCGTCGCGGCGACGGCCCGGGACTTCGCGGCCCTCGAATCGATCCCGGAGCCCGACCTGCCCGACGCGCCCGGCGACTACGCCCCGTGTGCCGACGTGTTCGAACTGTTTGAATAGCGACAGAAAGCCATTGAAAGTCCGTTGTGGAAGGGTTGGCGACCGCCCCGCGGCCCACCATGCCCCGAACTCGTCGACACGCGAGGTTCAGAGACCCACGTCCTTCATCCGGGGACGGTAAGGTCATCCCCCCGCCATTCCGCCAGAGGGCCGCGGACAGCTTGCGGAGCGGATTTCTGCGAGCAGAATCCGCACAGCTGGCCGGAGCGGAATCTGCGAGTAGCGACGAAATCCACATAGGACCACGGCGTGACGCCCCCGGTCCCCCAGTCCTGGAGCGACATTCCACGATGAGTAGCCCGGAGCAGCCGAAGGAACCCTGGCAACCAGCCCCACCGCCGGCCCAGTACGGTCCGCCACCGTCGGTCGGCCCCTACGCCGCGCCGTCGGACCCGTACGCCCCACCACCGCCACCCGGACCGTACGGCTCGCCGCCACCCGGCCAGCCCGCAAGCGGCCCCGGGACAGGCGCGCCATCGCGACCGGGCCGGAAGCGCGGGGTCGTGCTCGGGGTGACGGTGCCGCTGGTCGTGGTCGCCCTGGCCGCCGTCGGGCTGTTCGTCGTCCCCCGGGTGCTGGACAACCAGCAGGCCGCCTCGGACTCCTCCGCCACGCCCAGCCTGTCGGCGGACCCGCAGGCCGTGCCGGAGGTCGGGAACTGCTACCTCGCCTTCATCTCGCCGGAACCGTTCAACCCCACGGCGGAGAAGGCCGAGCGGGTCCCCTGCGAGGAGCAGCACACGCTCGAAACCATCGCTGCGGGCGAGCTGACCACGGCGCCGCCGCAGATGTCCTCGGACGAAGCCCGTCAGCTCTACCGGGAGTGCGAGCAGGCCGCGCTGGAGTACCTGGGCGTGCCGTGGCGCTCGACCTACACCTGGCTGGTGCTCTCGGTACCCAGCCGCGCGGCCTGGGACGAGGGAGCGCACTGGTACCGGTGCGACCTGATGATCAACCGGGGCTTCCACCAGACCCGACCGGACCGCACGACCGGCCTCATCCGCGACACCGCGACCCCCATGACCTGCCTGACCGGACACACTCGCGACGGCCGTTTCCAGAACATCCAACCAAGCGAATGCAATGAACCGCACGACGGTGAGGTGGCCGGCGTGCTCCCAGCGCCCGAAGACGTCACCGACCCGGATGCCCGGCGGCAGCGGATTCAGGAGGAGTGCCGGGGCACGGTGCGGGAATTCCTGGGCGTCGCCACCCTCCCCAGCGACCTCACCTTCTGGTACACCTCGCCGCGCGCCGATGCATTGGAACAGTGGGTGGTGTGCGTCGTGGGGCCCCGCGACTACAGCCGCAGCGTCACCGCCAGCCTTCGCGGCATCGGCTCCGGCCCCATCCCCTTCGCCTGAGGCCCGCGAGTCCGGTGGCGACCCCGGTCGCCGCCGGACTCCCCACACCCGCCCGCATCGGACATCGCTGGCGGTCGCTGTGCCGCCATTCGGCCCGGCGTCAAGGCCGGATACGAACAACCGGCCATACACGAATACAGGTAAGGTCATCCCCCTCAGCGGACGGCGGTCCGTTCTGCGGGCCGACGCACCTCTGACGCGCCTCGGACCACCCCCTGGCCACGCCGACGCGGGCCTGAATCCCTCGCCCCCCTCCTGGAGCGCAACGTCATGACCAGTCCGGAACCCGGGCCTCCGCCCCCCAACCAGTCCGGTCCGCCGGCACCACCCCCGCCAGCGTCGGAACCGACGGGAGCCCCGCCCGGTCCACCGCCCAGTGCGCCCCCGGCCCCACCCGCGCCGTACGGCCCCCCGACCACCGCACCGCCCGGGCCGTACGGTCAGCCGGGGCCGTACGGTGCGTACGGTCCCTACGGTGCGTACGGTCCGGCCGGGCCGTACGGTGCCCCGACGAGTGCGCCACCGGGACCGTACGGTCCGCTCGGGCCGTACGGCCCGCCGGCGCCCTGGGCCGGCCCGAGCCCTGCGCCGCCCGCGCGGTCGCGGACCGGCCAGACCGTCGCAATCGTGCTCGGGGTGACCGTGCCGCTGTTCGTGATCGCCCTGGTCGTGGCCGGGCTGGTCGTCATCGCCCGGATGGGGAGCGACGAGCAGGCCGGCCCGGGTGCCCCCACGCCCACGCCGACCGAGGACCCGCTGGCCGTACCGGAGGTCGGCAGCTGCTACTTCACCACCACCATCGGACGCAGCCCGTTCAACGCCAACGCCGACAACGGCGAGCGGGTCCCCTGCGACGAGGAGCACACGGCCGAGACCATCGCGGCGGGTGAGCTGCCCGCCACCGCCGAGCCCCCGAGCGAGCCGTCGGACGAGGCCCGCCGGCTCTACCGGGAGTGCGAGCGGGCCGCGCAGGATTTCCTCGGCGTGCCATGGCGGTCGACCTACACCTACCTGGTGCTGTCGGTGCCGAGCCGCGCGGCCTGGCAGGACGGCGCGCACTGGTACCGGTGCGACCTGACCCGCAACCGCGACCTCTTCCTGCGGAGCCCGGACCGCACGACCGGCAGCCTGCGCGGCAACACCGAACCCATCACCTGCCTGACCTGGACCGCGACCGAGTCCGATTTGGACGACATCTGGCCCAGTGAGTGCGACGTGCCGCACGAGGGGGAGCTGGCCGGGGTCTTCCCGGTGCCGGAGGGGTCCGACTACAGCGATATCGATGCCCTGATGGCCCAGTTCTACGACCAGTGTGACCGGCTGGTGCTGGACTTCCTCGGCACGGACCAGTTCCCCGACGGGGTCGGCTACTGGTTCTTCTATCCGTACGAAGAGGACCTCGACCAGTGGGTGCTGTGCCTGGCGTCGGCCCTCGAGCCCAACCGGGCCTTCACCGCCAGCCTTCGCGGCGTCGGCGCGGGCCCGATCCCGTTCGCCTGAGGCGGTCGTCCCCGCAACCGGCGGCCGCGCGCCGAGCGTGTTGGTCGGACGACTGCGCTCCGTTGGAAAGGATCTACATAGCTCATGTACCGGCGCCTGCTCGCCGCCGCGTTCGCCGCCGCGGCGATCCTCGGTGTCTCCGCCTGCTCCGGCGACGGCGAGTCGACCGCCCACGCCCCGGCCACCCGCGGGCCGGCCACCTCGGCCGGCGCCAGCAGCACACCGTCGGCGTCGCCCGAGGCGTCCGTGACCGCAGGGGCGGCCGATTCCTCGGGCCCGGCGACGACGCGGCCAGCCGGCGGCGGCAGCACCGGTGGGCCGCCTGTGGTCCAGCCGCCCCCGCCGGGCACGCCCGCGTCGCCGACGGCGCCCCCGCTGTCGTCACCGACCGCTCCGACGTCGCCCCCGCCACCCGGGTCGGGCAACCAGGAGGCCTGCAGCTATGCCCTCGTCGCGGCCCTGCGGTGGTTGTCCTTTGAGGCGTCGCTCTGGCTCATCGAGCAGGTGCCCGAGGACCCCGCCCCGCGGCAGAGCCTGCGCGAGCGGGCCCTGGCCGCCGCGGACCTCGCCGATGAGGGCCGCCGCCTCGCGACCCACCCGTTGCTGATCTCGGCGCTCGACCGGATCGCGTCCGGGTACCGGGCGATCGCCGACGTCGCGCTGACCGGCACGGTGGACCAGATCGCGTTCGCGATCGCGTCGCCGCAACTGGAGGCCGCGATGTACGACATCGACGCGGTCTGCCAGTAGCCCGGCCCGCCCGGGCCGGCCGCAGGGTCGGCCCGGGCACCGGTCCGGACCCGGGCTTGGCGTCGGTCAGGATCTGGGCGCCGGTCAGGATCTGGGCGTCGGTCAGGATCTGGGCGTCGGTCAGGGCTTGGGCTTGGCGTCGACGCCGGCCTCCCGGCGCTGCTCGGCGGTGATCGGCGTCGGTGCGCCGGTGAGCGGGTCGAGGCCACCCCGGGTCTTGGGGAAGGCGATCACCTCGCGGATCGAGTCGACCCCGGCCAGCAGCATGCAGACCCGGTCCCAGCCGAAGGCGATCCCACCGTGCGGTGGCGGCCCGTACTTGAAGGCCTCCAGCAGGAAGCCGAACTTGTCGGCCGCCTCCTCCGGCGTGATGCCGAGCAGGTCGAAGACGCGCCGCTGCACGTCGGCCCGGTGGATACGGATCGAGCCGCCACCGATCTCGTTGCCGTTGCACACGATGTCGTACGCCAGCGCGAGCGCCTCCCCCGGCGCCTGCTCAAACCGATCGATCCACTCGTCGGTCGGCGAGGTGAACGGGTGGTGCAGCGACGTCCAGGCGCCCGGGATGGGGTGGCCGGCGCCGTCGGTGGCCGGCTCGAACATCGGCGCGTCCACGACCCAGCAGAACGCCCACGCCGACGGGTCGATCAGCCCGGTGCGGCGCGCGATCTCGGCCCGGGCGGCGCCGAGCAGCTCCTGGGCCTCGCGCCGGTCGGCCGAGGCGGCGAAGAACACCGCGTCGCCGGGCTTGGCCCCGACCGCGTCGGCGAGCCCGTTCAGGTGGTCCGGCGAGAGGTTCTTGGCCACGGGCCCGCGCGGCTCGCCGGAGTCCGCCGCGAACACCACGTAGGCCAGCCCCTTGGCCCCACGCGCCTTCGCCCAGTCCTGCCAGGCGTCGAGCTCCTTGCGCGTCTGCGCCGCCCCGCCGGGCATCACCACCGCCCCGACGTACCCACCGGCGGCCAGGGCGCTGGCGAACACGCGGAACTCGGTGCCGGCGAAGTACTCGGTCAGATCGACGAGTTCGAGACCGTACCGCAGGTCGGGCTTGTCGGAGCCGTACCGGGCCATCGCCTCATGCCAGGTCAGCCGCGGGATCGGCCGGGGCACCTCGAACCCGGCCAGCTCCCCCCACAGGCGTGCGACGATCTCCTCGGCCAGCTCGATCACGTCGTCCTGCGTGACGAAGGACATCTCGATATCGAGCTGCGTAAACTCCGGCTGGCGGTCGGCCCGGAAGTCCTCGTCCCGGTAGCAGCGGGCGATCTGGTAGTAGCGCTCCAGGCCGGCGACCATGAGCAGCTGCTTGAACAGCTGGGGCGACTGGGGCAGGGCGTACCAGGTGCCCGGCTGCAGCCGGACCGGCACGAGGAAGTCGCGGGCCCCCTCCGGGGTGGACCGGGTCAGCGTCGGCGTCTCGATCTCGTAGAAGTCGCGGGCGTGCAGCACCTCTCGGGCGATCTGGTTGGCCCGGGAGCGCAGCTTCAGGGCGCGGGCCGGGCCGGATCGACGCAGATCCAGATAGCGGTACTTGAGCCGGATGTCGTCGCCCGCGTCGACGCGGTCCTCGATCGGCAGCGGCAGCGGCGCCGACTCGGAGAGCACCCGCAACGAGCTGGCCACGACCTCGACCTCACCCGTGGGCAGCTCGGGGTTCTCGTTGCCCTCGGGCCGCCGGGTCACCTCGCCGGTCACCGTGATGCAGTACTCGTTGCGCAGTGCGTGGGCCAGCTCCACGGCCGGGCCGTCCAACCCGTCCTCGTTCGCCGTGGCCGCCCGCAGCACCACCTGCACGATCCCCGAGTCGTCGCGCAGATCGATGAAGGTCACCCCGCCGTGGTCCCGCCGGCGGGCCACCCAGCCGGCCAGGGTCACCCACGTCCCCGCGTCGGCGGCCCGCAGCCGCCCCGCCGGCACCCGGCGGCCCGGCGTCCCGCTCCCCTGCGCGCCGCGCGGCGCCGTCCCCGCGCCGGTGGCTGTGCCGGCCTTCGACCCGGTCCGCTTCTTGCTGCGCGACGGTGCTCCCCCGCCCTCGCCGGGGCTCTGCGTACGAATCACAGCGGCATTCTTCCAGTCCCGGCCCGCCAACCCGCGAAACGGGGTAGGAACCTGGGTAGGTCAACCGCGGGGACAGGGGGATGGGATGCCCGAGTACGAACAGACCGGCACGATCATGGCGGATGCGGACACGCTGTTCGAATACCTGTCCGACATCGAGCGCCTGCCCGAGTACCTGCCGGTCATCACCGAGGCCGAGCAGCCCGGGCCGGACGTCGCCACGGTCACCACCGACATCCACGGCACCGAGCAGCACGCGCAGGGCTGGGTGCGCATCGACGGCCTCGACCGCCGGATGGAGTGGGGCACGCCGGGCAGCGCCTACCACGGCTGGCTGCAGGTCGAGCCCGACGACACCGGCGACGGCAGCGTGCTCACGATCCACGTGGTCCAGGACCACCCCAGCGACGCCGACGACGACCTGCTGGAGGCCATCGAGAACATCCGCCAGCTCGCCGACGCCGGCGAGATCTAGCCGGACTCGGGCGGTTGGGCCGGGGGTGGACGGGCAACCCGCCGGCCGCTGCCCCGCCCCGGTCAGGGGCGGGGCAGGTCGTCCTCGCAGAGGAGCGCCGGCACGTTCGCGAGCACCGCTCGGGCGTGCTGGCGGGCCGCGTTGAACTCGTACCAGGGATCCGGCTCGTAGAGGTCCTGCCGCAGCGGCCTCAGTGCGCAGGGCCGGTCGGCCGGCGGTAGGCGGAGCAGTTCGTCCACCGCATCGGCGGACAGCCCGCGCAGGAACCGGATGTCCACCGCCCGACCGTGCTCGAGCCGGGCGTCGATGGTCGTCCGGGCCATGACCGCCTCCGGGTTGACCGCGACCAGGGCGAGCAGGACACCCACGCCGACCGCGGCCGTGGCCCGCGGCAGCCAGGCGCCGCGCAGCCGGATGCCGGCGATCATGAGCAGCAGGAAGACCAGGCCCAGGAAGACCTCGAACGAGAAGCTCAGGATGCGCAGCCAGGTGAATCCGTAGACATCGACATAGAGAAGCATGCGCTTGAGTGCGGACGCCACGATCACCAGCGTGAGCAGGCACAGCAGCCCGCCCATGAGCCGGATCAGGCTCCGCTGCGCCGGCGTCTCGCGCCGGACCAGACCGCCGAGCCCGGCGGCCAGCCCGAGCGAGATCATGGTGACCAGGCAGAGCTGACCGAAGCCGCCCCGGGCGTAGTCGGCGTAGTCGGGCCCACCCTCACCGAGCACGTAGTCGTGCCCGCCGAAGAGCACATTGACCTGGACCACCACGAACACGAGGAAGATCAGGTTGACCACGCCGAGGGGAAGCAGCCACTCCAGGCCGTCCAGGTGACCCGTGCTCTCCTTCCGGACCCGGTTCCCGCGCGGGCCGCAGTACACGAAGTAGGCCGCCGGGATGGCGAGGCAGACGACCACGATCGCCCCCACCACCGACCGGAACTCCAGCCGGGGCAGGTGCTCGACCCAGGAGTCGAGCAGGTTGGCGAACACCGGGTCGGCGCTGCGCAGCAGCGGAACGAGGACCGCGACCAGGAACACCGTGACCGCGATCGCGCCGATCACCCGCACCATGCTCGCTCCGGACTTTGGGCTGGCCCCGGATTTCGAGCTCGCCCCGGACTCGGAGCCGCGGTTCATCCGGTAGGTGAACAGCCACCGGACGCCCTCGATCGCGCCGGGCAGCAGCATGAACCCGCTGAACAGGACCGACGCCCAGGTCCGGCCGCCGACCAGGGCGTACGACGCCAGCGCCAGCGCCGCGGTCAGGCAGAAGAACGCGAGCACACCCGACGCCCGGACAGCGGGCACCGCCACCAGGACCAGCGCGGCCGCCGCCGCGGCCCACCGCCAGATCCGGTCCCCCCGCGTCGGCGGGGTGAACTGCGGTACGGCCACGGCGAACGCCGGCACCGTCGGAGCAGGCGTGCCGGGGCCGGCCGGCGTCAGCGGGCCCGCCCCGGGCGGGATGGTGGCGGCCGGCGTCGTCCCACCGGCCGGGGGTGGCGTACCGACGGCGGGCGTCGCCGTACTTTCCGCAGGCTTATCGGCCGCCGACGTCGCCGTACCGTCCGCTGGCTTGTCGCCGGCAGGCTTGTCGTCGGCCGGCTTGTCGTCGGCAGGCTTATCCGCGGCCGGCTTGTCCGCGGCAGGCTTGTCGGCGGCCGGCGTCGTCGTGCCTTCCGCGGGCGTCGCCGTACCCTCCCCGGGCGTCGCCGTACCCTCCGCGGGCGTCGCGGTGCTGGTGGCCGGCTCGGCAACCGTGGCCGTGACCGTCGGGGCGGCCGGGCCCGTCGCCGGCACGGCGGTCGTCCGCTCGGTCCCCGCTGGCGCCGGGGCCGCGGACGGTCCGGACGCCGGAGTGTTCGTGGACTGGGCAGGGGCCGTCGACGCGGGCGGCCCGGTCACGGATGACGCGGTCGCACCGGCCGGGGTGGGCGCAACGGGCGGCGTCGTCGGCCAGGCCGCCGGAGCGGACGGGGTCGCGGACGGCGGCCCGGTGAGCCGACCCCGCACGGTACGGGCGGTGACCGCCACCCCGAGCGCCGCCAGGGCGCTGATCAGCCAACCGATCCCACCGGATACCACCGGCATCGCGGCCGCGCCCACGACGACCGCCACGGCGAGCGCCACGACCACTCGGACCAAGGGAACCTCCTGCCCGTGCCTGTGCCGGTGGGGACCGTACCAAGTCCGCCCCGGCTCGGCTGTCTCCCTGGACGGGCGGCTCAGGCAACGCACAGACGAGCAGCCCACGGCCACTCGCCGGCGAAGGTCGTCGCCTACCCGGTCGGGTCGGGCGGTCGGGTCGCCGACAGCGGGGCCCACCCGGCTGGCGCGGTCGGCCTCGGTCGTCCGGGGTCATGGGGCACGACGCGGTGCACGCTGAAGAGAACGACCGCCATCATCAGATAGGCGGCCCCGGTCACGACGAGGACGCTGCCGACGTACCCCAGTCGCAGCATCGACGGCGCCATCTGCTCGACCGGTTCGGTCATGCGCTGCGCGATGAACAGCACCACGGTGAGCCCCACCGCCACGAGGCCGGTGCCCAGCGCGCCCGAGGTGACCAGCGACCAGCCGGCCCGTTCGCCCCGGTTGACCACCGCGGTCGGCCGCTGGGTGAGCACGAGGACCAGACCGGCGGCGGCCGCCCAGCCACCGACGACCAGGTAGGCGGCGACCACGTCACTGGGCCGGTGCCACCCCGACGAGAGCGTGGCGACCCCCACGACCGCCGCGTACGTGGCCCCCACGAGGCTCACCAGGCCGCGCAGCCGCGGCGGCAGCACGAGCGTGAGCCCGATCGCGAAGGCCGCGGCCGCGGTGGCGTGCCCGCTGGGCAGGCTGTTGCCGGCGAACGCCCGGTCCGGGTCCACGCCCAGGTACGGCCGGTCGATCACGCGCTTGAGGACGTACGTGCTGGCCGACGCGCCCACCACGATGGCGGCCGACATCACGGCCAGGGTCAGCCGCCGCCGGGCCAGGGCCACGACCAGGATGGCGACCAGGATCAGCCCGACCGACGCGGTGGAGATGGCGCCCAGCGCCGCGTCCAGCGGCTCGTCGAGCGTGCGGCGGCCGAAGCTGTTGCCGTAGAGGGCGATCGTGTCGAGCATCTGGCCCCGGATGGAGCGCACGGAGACCCAGGCCACGGCCGCGAACAGCACCACGTTGGCCAGCCACAGCGTGCCCAGCCACGCCACCGTCGCCTGCCTGCTGCCGCGCCGCACCGGCCCACTGTAGTAAGCAATCTGGTCACCAGGCATCGATGTCGAGCAGGAACGGGTTGGTCCGCCGCTCGCGGCCGATGGTGGTGGCCGGCCCGTGGCCCGGCAGCACCACGGTCGTGTCCTCCATGGGCAGGATCTTCTCGCGCAGGGTGCGTCGCATCGCCGCCGCCGAGCCGCCCGGCAGGTCGGTCCGGCCGATCGACCCGGCGAAGAGCACGTCCCCCGACAGGCAGAGCTCGTCGCCGCCGCGCAACCGGTCGGGCACCAGCGGGGCGTCCAGCCCCGACGCGATCCCGGCCAGGCGGAACAGCACCGAGCCGCCGGTGTGGCCGGGCGCGTGGTCCACGCGGATCTCGAGGCCGGCCACGGTGATCGTGCCCGCGTCCGGCAGCGGGGCCACGTCCTCGGGCGGGGTGTACGGCAGACGGCCGCCGAGCAACCCGAGCAGCCCGGCCGAGAGCCACTTCTCCGGATCGGTGACCATCTCCGTGTCGTCGGGGTGGACGTACGCCGTGACCCCGTGCCTGTCCCCGACCGGCGCCACCGAGAAGCAGTGATCGATGTGCCCGTGGGTGAGCAGCACCGCGGCCGGGCTCAGGTTCTCGGCGGCGAGCACCTCCTCCAGCGCCGGGACCACCCCGATGCCCGGGTCGACGATCAGGCACGGCTGTCCGCGCCCGGCCGCCACCACGTAGCAGTTGCTNTCGAAGGCCGCGGCTACGACCGCTCTGACCAGCACGTTGGGCTCCTCAGGGATGGACAGCGACGACTGCGTAGGGTTCGATGTCGGGCGGGCAGCCTCGCCGCACCACGCGGACCCGCGTACCCGTACACTCTGCCGAGTCTGCGCCGTGGATTCGACACCCGGGCGAGGCTGGTCGCGGCACCGTTGGCCGCAGATCCACACACCCGCGCGACGGGTGCCTGTGGACACCGCACCCCGACGGGTGCCCACCGACAGAGTTCGGAGGAAGCGTAGTGGGTTCGAAGAGCAACCGGGCGCGCCGGCTGGAGCGGGCGCGCGCGGAGCGTCGGATGGCCCGGCTCGCCGCGGCGCAACGCCGCCGGCGCCAGATCCAGGCCGGCATCGCGGGGGCGCTCGCCCTGATCGTGCTCGCGCTCGGTACGAGTTGGCTGCTCGGGGTGTTCGACGAGAAGCCCGAACAGATCACGCTCCCGACCTGCACCTGGACCAGCCGCGCCCTCACCGAGGGCGTCGAGGACACCGGGCTGCCGCCGTCGGACCCGCCGACCACCGGGGTCAAGACGGTGGAGATCGAGACGAACCTCGGCAAGATCGAGGCCGTCATCGACGTCGCCAGCGCCCGCTGCGCCGCCGCCAGCCTCGACTTCCTCGCCTCGCGCGGGTTCTACAACGACACCCAGTGCCACAAGCTCGACACCACGCTCTACACCCTCACGTGCGGGAGCAAGAACGGCACCGACAACAGCAGCGTGGTCTACCAGTTCCCGACCGAGGGCCTGCCCCGGCCCGCGCTCGGCGAGGTCTCCCCGTCGCCCACCGACCCGGCGGCCGACACGTCCAGCTACTACCTCCGGGGCGCGCTCGTGATGACCAACGTCGACGTCAACGCGGTCGGGTCGCAGTTCATGATCGTGTACCAGGACGGCAGCGCGCTGCCGAACGAGTACACCCAGGTCGGCACGATCACCGCGGGCTTGGAGCTGGTGGAGCAGGTCGCGGCGGCCGGCGCGGTCGACGAGAACGGCGAGCCGACCGCCGTCGGCAAGCCCGCCGAGGAACTCACCATCATCGCGTTGCGCGTCCGGGACGATTCCGAGGTGCTCCCGAGCGAGTCGGCGGAACCGACGGACGCCCCCAGCGAGTCACCTACCCCGTCGAACGAGGCGACGCCCACGCCCACCGCCTCCTGATCGAACCGTCCGGACGAAAGGTCTGACAGCTGTGAGCACGAGGAGCGAGGACACGAGGAGCGAACAGCGGTGAGCCCGTCACGCGAGAACCGGCAGCGGGCCGCCGCGCGGGCCCGGCTGGAGCGCCAGATGGCGGCCCGGCGGGAAGCCGCTCGGCGCCGACGCCGGCTGCAGGCCCAGATCGCCGGCGGTGTCGCAAGCGTCGTGCTGCTCGGCGCCGTCATCTGGATCATCGTGGCTGTGACCTCCGACGAGCCGGAGCAGACCCCGACCCCGGTCGCGTCGGACGACGGCTGGCCCTGCGTCTACAACGAGCTCTACCCGCGGCCGAGCACCGAGCCGACGGCCAGTGACCCGTCGACGGCTGACCCGTCGGCCGATCCGTCGGCCACCGAGGACGCCGACCCGTCGGCCGAGCCGTCGGAGGAACCGGAGTGGTCGCTGCCCGAGGGCACCCAGGACGTGGGCTTCCCCGAGTCCGAGCCGCCGCGCACCGGGTTCCAGGTGTTCACGTTCGAGACGAACCTCGGCACGATCGAGGTCGAGGCGGACCTGTCGAAGACGCCCTGCACGGCCAACAGCATCGCCTACCTGGCGAACCAGGGCTTCTACGACAACACGTCGTGCCACCGGCTCGTGCCGGAGATCTACGCCCTGCAGTGCGGCGACCCGTCCGGAACCGGTAAGGGTGGGCCGAACTACCGGTTCGCCGACGAGAACCTGCCCGCCGGGCAGAAGCCGGCCTACCACGAGGGCGACGTGGCCATGGCCAACGGGGGTCCGGACACCAACGGGTCGCAGTTCTTCTTCGTCTACGGCGTCGGGCCGCTGGAGGGCGACTACACGCTCTGGGGCAAGGTGATCTCCGGGCTGGACGTCATCAAGCAGGTGGCCGCCGGCGGCACCGTCGAAGGGTCGGAGATGGAGGAAGGCGGACCCCACCCCACCGTCCAGCTGACCTTCACCAAGGTCACGGCCGGCCCGGTCACCCCGACGTCGGCCTACACGCCGCCCCCGTCGGAGTCGCCGTCCGCCACGGCAGCGCCCGAGGAGTCGGCCACACCGTCGCCGAGCGCCAACTGACGAACCCGCGGCCCGGTGGTCCGGCGGCCCAGCCGTCGGTCACCGGGCCTGGATCACTGAGCCCGGGNCACTGAGCCCGGGTCACCGGGCCTGGATCACTGAGCCCGGGCCACTGAGCCCGGGTCACTGAGCCCGGGCGCGGGGCAGGGCGTTGTCGGCGTTGGAGGTCACCCGGTACGCGTCGTAGACGCCGTCGATCTTGCGGACAGCGGCGAGCAGGTGGCCGAGGTGCTTGGGGTCGGCCATCTCGAACGTGAACCGGGACAGCGCCACCCGGTCGCGGGTGGTGGTGACCGACGCCGAGAGGATGTTGACCCGCTCGTCGGAGAGCACCCGGGTGACGTCGGCGAGCAGCTTGTGCCGGTCCAGCGCCTCGACCTGGATGGCGACCAGGAACATCGAGGCCGCCGTCGGCTTCCACTCGACCTGGACCACCCGCTCGGGCTGGCGGTGCAGGTCCTTGGCGTTGGTGCAGTCCTCCCGGTGCACGCTCACGCTGCCACCCCGGGTGGTGAAGCCGAAGATGGCGTCGCCCGGGACCGGCGTGCAGCACCGGGCCAGCTTGATCCAGATGTCGCTCTCGCCGAGCACCACCACGCCCGGGTCGTAGCCGGGCGGGACCGGCCGGGGCTTGCGGGTGGGCGTCTCCGCCTCGGCCAGGTCCTCGGAGGCGCCCTCCACTCCGCCGATGCTGGCGACCAGCCGCGCCACCACCGCCTGCGCCGAGATCTGGTTCTCCCCGACCGCGGCGAACAGCGACGCGACGTCGGGCAGGTGCATCTCGCGGGCGATGATCGTCAACGAGTCGGAGGTCAGCATCCGCTGCAGGGGCAGGCCCTGCTTGCGCATCGCCCGGGCGATGGCCTCCTTGCCCTGCTCGATCGCGCCCTCGCGCCGCTCCTTGTTGAAGTACTGGCGGATCTTCGTGCGGGCTCGGGGCGACTGCACGAAGCCCAGCCAGTCCTGCGACGGCCCGGCGGTGTCCGACTTCGAGGTGAAGATCTCCACCACGTCGCCGTTGTTCAAGCGCGACTCCAGCGGCACGAGCCGGCCGTTGACCTTGGCGCCGATGCACCGGTGGCCGACCTCGGTGTGCACGGCGTACGCGAAGTCGACCGGGGTGGAGTTCTTCGGCAGGGCGATCACGTCGCCCTTCGGGGTGAAGACGTACACCTCCTCGGCCGACAGGTCGAACCGCAGCGCGTCCAGGAACTCGGCCGGGTCGGCCGCCTCCCGCTGCCAGTCCAGCAGCTGCCGCAGCCAGGTCATCTCGTCGATCTGGGTCGGCGG
>Ga0065720_1020109_pt1 | contig 16878 bp, 13 predicted proteins | sample Thericmetagenome_FD_59107 | JGI IMG/M metagenome (GOLD analysis project Ga0065720, IMG submission 59107) | Thermophilic microbial communities from the Joint Bioenergy Institute, California, USA of rice/straw/compost enrichment - eDNA_2 v2... | ecosystem: Engineered > Solid waste > Grass >... | reverse complement strand
GGTTCCACAGCCACATCCCGGTCGAGCTCACCGGCGGCACGAAGTTCCCGGCGATCGGGCTGCGGCCCTACCTGCTCACCCTGCCCGGCTACGGCTCCTACTGGTTCGCCATCACGCCGGCCCGCCAGCGCTCGGTGCCGACCTCGCGTCGCGCCCCCGCCACCGAGACCCCGGCCGAGCTGCAGCTGGCCTCGCGCTAGCCCCCCGGATGCTGGTGTCAGGAAGGACGCCTTGTTGACGCCTGATGACTAGGAAGGCGTCCTTCCTGACACGAAGGGGGCGGGCCTGACACGAAGGGGGCGGGCCTGACACGAAGGGGGCGGGTCGTCCGCGCGACGGGTAGGGCCCGGACCGTACGACCGGTACCATCCGCGACCATGACCCTGCCCGACGCACCCCAATCACCGGCTGTTGACGCCGCCGGTCCGCCCCGTCTCTCCCGGCGCGTCCAGGTGGGCTACGCCACTGGGTCGCTGGTGACCGGTGCCTTCGGTACCGTGCCGGGCCTGCTGCTGTTGCCGTACCTCACCGACACCCTCGGCATCACCGCCGGCCTGGCCGGGTTGCTCGTGCTGCTACCCAAGGCCTGGGACGTCATCGTGAACCCGGTCGCCGGGCGGATCTCGGACCGGACGACCAGCCGCTGGGGCGCCCGCCGGCCGTACCTGCTCGGCGGCGGCCTGACCCTGTCGGTCCTCTTCGCCGCGATCTTCGCCGGGTTCTTCACCGAGACCGCGGGCGCCCTGTGGGTGTGCGTGGCGTTCCTGCTCGCCGCGACCGCGTTCGCGTTCTTCCAGGTGCCGTATGTGGCGATGCCGGCCGACATGACCGAGGCGGCCGGCCTGCGCGACGAGGGCGGCGAGCGGACCCGCATGATGACCTGGCGCGTCGCCGTGCTCGCCCTCGCGATCCTGGTCTCCGGCGCGCTGGCGCCCGAGGTACGCAACGCCTTCGGCGGCGCCGAGGGCACGTTCGCGGGCAGCATCGCCGGCCACCGGGCCATGGGCATCTTCGTGGGCGGGCTCATCGCCATCGGCACCCTGCTGGTCTTCTTCCTCACCCGCGACGCCCCGAAGGGCATCGTGAAAGAAAGCGAGCACTCGCTGCGGGCCCAGCTGCGGATCGCCTCGGCCAACAAGCCGTTCCGGGTGCTGGTGCTGTGCTTCGTCGTCCAGGCGGCCGGGGTGGCGGCGATGCTCGCCGGCGTGCAGTACTTCGCCGACCACGTGCTGCACGACCACGGCGCCGTCACGCTGCTGTTCGTCTGCGTGGTCGGTCCGGCGATCCTGGTGATGCCGATCTGGAACCGGGTCGGCGCCCGGATCGGCAAGCTGCGCGGCTACGTGGCCGCCTCGCTGATGATCACCGGGGGGACGCTCGCGCTGGTCGCCGCGCCGGTGCTGCCGGCCTGGTCGGCGTACGTCATCGTCGGCGTCATCGGCTGCGGGTACGCCGGGCAGCAGCTCTTCGGCCTGGCCATGCTGCCCGACTGCATCGCCTACGACACGCTCCGTACCGGCAAGCGTCAGGCCGGTGTCTTCACCGGAGTGTGGACGGCCGGCGAGACCCTCGGCCTGGCGCTCGGGCCGTACATCTTCGGCCAGACCATCGCGCTATTTGGATACGTGCCGAGCACGACCGGCGAGGCGGCTCCGCAGACGGCCACCGCCGAGCTCGGCGTACTGCTGGGCTTCACGGTCGTGCCGGGCGCCGTGGTCGGCCTGGCCCTGCTGTTCCTGCGGGCGTACCGGCTCGGCCCGCTGCCCGACCACACCAGCGTCGCTGCGGTGTCAGGAAGGACGCCTTCCTAGGCACTAGGCGTCAACAAGGCGTCCTTCCTGACGTGCATGGGCCTGACGTGCATGGGCCTGACGTGCACGGGCCTGACGTGCACGGGCCTGCCGGGTCCGGACGCTCAGTCGGGGAACCACGCGTGCGCGGCCATGTCGACCCGCTCCCCGCGGAACGTGACGCCCTCGGCCGTCAGCAGGCGCCGGGCGGCCGCCTCGTGCCCGGGTGGCGTACGCCCGTTGGCGGCCACGACCCGGTACCAGGGCACCGACCCGCCGTACTGCGCCATGATCGTGCCCACCCGCCGGGCCGAACCCCGGCCGAACCGGGCCGCCAGGTACTCGGCGATGGCGCCGTACGACATCACCCGTCCGACGGGAATCCGCTCCACCACGTCGAGAACGGCGTCGATGTAGTCGTGTGGGTCATACTCAGCCGCCACGTCCCGAAGTATCCCCTCGCCCCGTCCGGGAGAATGTGAGGCGTGCAGGAGCAGACACGGGAGCAGATCATCGCCGCGGCCCGCCGGGTCGTGGTGAAGGTCGGTTCGTCGTCCCTGTCCACCGCCGCCGGGGGTCTGGACCCGCAGCGGGTGGACGCGCTCGTCGACGCCCTGGCCGCCTTCGCCGCCGCCAACCGGGAGGTCGTGCTCGTCTCGTCGGGCGCGATCGCGGCGGGACTGGCGCCGCTGGGGCTCAAGGTCCGACCGCGGGACCTCGCCACCCAGCAGGCCGCGGCGAGCGTCGGCCAGGGGCTGCTCATGCGGGCGTACACGGAGTCCTTCGGCCGCTACGGCCGTACGGTCGGTCAGGTTCTCCTCACGGTCGACGACGTGGTCCGGCGGACCCACTACCGCAACGCGTACCGCACGCTGCAGCGCCTGCTCTCCCTGGGCACGATCCCGATCGTCAACGAGAACGACACGGTCGCCACCGAGGAGATCCGCTTCGGCGACAACGACCGCCTCGCCGCCCTGGTGGCCGCGCTGCTGCACGCCGACCTGCTGGTACTTCTGTCCGATGTGGACGCTCTCTACACCGGCGACCCGGCCAAGCCGGGCTCGACCCGGGTCGAGCAGGTGCGCGACGAGTCGGACCTGGCCGGGATCGCGATCGGCAAGGCCGGCAAGGCGGGCGTCGGCACCGGCGGCATGGTCACGAAGATCGAGGCCGCCCGCATCGCGACCGGCGCCGGAATCCCGGTGCTGCTGACCTCGGCCGCGCTGGCCACCGAGGTCCTGTCCGGGGCGGACGTGGGCACGCTCTTCCACCGGGTGCAGGAGCGGCCGCCGGCGCGGCTGTTCTGGCTGGCCCACGCGACCGAACCCCGGGGGCAACTGCACCTCGACGAGGGCGCCGTCCGGGCGGTGGTGAGCCGGCGCGCCTCGCTGCTCGCGGCGGGCATCACCGGCGTGGACGGGCACTTCACCGCCGGTGACCCGGTCGACCTCGTGGACCCGTCGGGCCGGCGCATCGCGCGCGGGCTGGTGAACTACGACGCCACCGAACTGCCCGGCCTGCTGGGACGCTCCACTGTGGAGCTTGGCCCCGACTACAGCAAGGAGGTCGTGCACCGCGACGACCTCGTGCTGCTCTAGCGGGCGTACGTCCTTAAACGACCGGCCTTCCCGGGCGACCTGTCTTCGCCACGCGACCGTCCACTGTGGTCACAAACGGGCGGCGGAAGACCACGCACCCAAGGGCCCGAGAGCCCGGGCGGCGCCCGAGCTACCGCAGGGGCGCGCAGGGCGGTGAGGCTATCGCAGGGCGCGCAGGGCGGTGAGGGTGGTCTGGACGTCGAAGGCGGTGTCGTCCCCGCTGGGCCACGCCCCGTCCGGCCGCTGGGTCTGCGACAGCCGCTCGCGAGCGGCGACCACCAGTGACTCGTCCGGTCCGAAGCCGGCCCGGCGCAGCGTCGCGGCCAGGGAGGCCGCGTCGGCCGCCGACATCGTACGGACCCGCTCGCTGAGCGCGACGAAGATCCGCGCCGCCTCGTAGAACCAGCCGGTCCGGTGCAGGACGGCGGCCGCGAGCCAGCCGGACGCCAGAAAGCCGGGCCAACTGCCGGTCGCGGTGACCTGTTCGCGCAGCGCATCGGCGGCCCGGTCGATGGCGTCGGCCCAGGGCGAGCGGGTGCCCAGATCCTTCTCGCGGCCATCGGCATCCGCCATGCAGAGCCAGAAGGCCGCGCTCGCCGTCAGGTAGAACCGCGCCTCGGGATCGCCCGGCACCGCCCAGGGCGGAGCGGAGTGGGCCAGGGACTGGTCCTCCTCCCAGCATCCGTCGGCCCGCTGCCGGCCGATGAGCCACTGCAGCGCCCGCCGGGCCGCCGGCCGACCGAGCCCGGACAGGTCGTCCAGCTCGCCGAGGCGGAAACAGGTGGCATCGACCGAGGCGACCGGATCACCGGGCTTCGCCGGCCATCCGCCGGACTCGGCCTGCCCCCGCTCGATCTGGTCGTACACCTCGTCGCTGGGGATCGCCCCGGTCCGCAAGTGGGACAGTCGCGCCCGGTCCAGCGCGTCCCCCCGTGCCACCACGAAGCCAATCGCGGCATCGATGTCGACCATGACGATCAGGCTACCGGCCCCTCGCCGCGGCCCACGGGCGCCCTAGTCCCAGTGTGGCGGTCGCTCCGCGAGCAGGCGGTCATCGTTGTTGCGGCGCAACTCACCCCACCCGGTGTCGGTGTCGTCCTCGGTCGACTCCGGCAGCAATGACTCGCTCCACCGGTCCCGCTCGTCGGATAGGTCAACCAGGCGGTCGCCATCGTCCACTGTGGTCCTCCCACCCACGCCATAGCCACGCGACCGCAGAGCCTAACCCATTCGCCGGCACCCCGGGCTGACAGACGACCCAGACACGAACCCCGCGATTCGGGGGAGAGCCGGTGGCCGGACGTACGACGTTTGCAACCGGACACGCCGAGGTAAGTCCGACCAGACGCCCGAAAGTTTCCGCAACCGGACGCGCTGTGCGATCGGACCGCTCCTGCCCGTGTCTGAATCTCGGGTGCCAATGGGGGAACCCAGCGCTAAGGGGGGGAACAAGTGGGTGACCTACGTATGCTGACCACCGGCCCGGTGAGCCCCGTGGTGGCGACGATCTTCGCAGGGCTCGGTTGCTTGCTGAGCATCCTGCTCCTCACTCGGGCGCGTCAGCACACCGGCTGGCGGCGGGTCCGGCTGGTGACGTACGCCATCCCCGCGCTGGCGTTGCCAGCCATCTTCCTGCCCGCGTTGGTCACCGTCCTGGGGATGCGGGTCGAGGGTTCGGTCCTGCTGCTCGCCCCGGCTCCGCTGGGGTACAGCCTCGCCGCAGCCGTCGGCGGCACGGCGCTCGCGCTGGTGGTGGTCTGCTTCGGCCAACCCGGATTCGTGCGGCAGGTGCTCTCCGGCGCGCTGCTGTTCGGCGCGATCGGCGGCACCGCGGTCTTCCTGGCGGCCTCGCTGACGACGGGCCTGCCGATCGGCGTGCGCGTCGGGCCGACCGGCGCGGCGCTGGCCCTGACCTGCGTCGTCGCGCTCGGGCTCGCGACGGCGCTCGCCGCCACCCGGACGCTGCGCTGGGCGGTCGGTTCGGGGGCCCTGCTCGGGCTGGCGCTCACCGCGATCTATCACGTGGCCGGGGCCGGGTTGACGCTGCGACCCCTGCCCGGTGGTCCCATTCCCGCCGACGACGTGGTGGGCCTGTCGCCGCAACGAGTCGGCCTGCCGGCCGTGGCCGTCATCGTGGTCGTGCTGACCTTCGTCTGGTACTTCACCCTCGGCACCGCGACCATCCGGGACCTGCACCGCATGTTCGAGCCGGGCGCGGACGCTGAGGAGATCGAGCCATGGATCGTCGAACAGGTCCGGCGGCGGGTCGCCCACACCGTGACCGTCACCGGAGCCGACGCGGGGCCGGACGAACAGCCCGTTGAGGCCGTCACCATCCACGCCGTGGCGATCGTCGGCCGCGACACCACCAACGCCATCGCCCACCGGGCCCGGGCCGCGCTGCCCACCGGCGCCAGCCCGACGTCCCTGTCGGCCGACGGCAGCCCCACCGGGGCGCACACCATGGTCCCGGCGCCCGACCCCGCTGGCCATTCGGTCGACGGCGACGCCGACCCCGACCGGTCCACCGACGAACCCACCGGCGAGGTCGGCCATCCCAACGGGCCCAGCACCGCCTTTGACATCGACACCGACGAGTGGCCGGGCGGCCGCAACGAGCCGGCCGCGGTGCGGCTCGGAGTGTGGTCGGGCAACAGCCGGTTCGGCTTCGGCCCGGACGACGACGGTAGTGATCCGTTCGGGGACATGGACCCGGATGCGTGGGCCGAGCGACTGACAGCGGCCCGGGCCGCGGCCGGGCACGGGCGGGCCCCCCAGATCGTGTACGACTACCGGGCCGGCTCGCCGCTCCCCCGGCGCAACATCCATCCCATCCACCGGCCCTGACCAGCCGACGCCGGACGCTGGGCCGGAGGGGTCGGGCTCCGGGGTGGGTCAGGCGGCAGACGGGCCACGGCTGGACCCGCCAGGGCCGCAGACGGGTCAGGGCTAGACGGGCCAGGGCGGCAGACGGGTCAGGGCCGCAGACGGGTCACGGCTCCGGACGGTCAGGCCCCGGCGCGGCGAGGTCCCGACGCGGTGAGGTCCCGGGAGGCGCGGGCGATGATCCGGATCGCGGCGCGCCGCGGCAACCGGGACATCACCGCCGCGGACAGACGCATGGTCAGGCCCGGCACGACCCGCGGACCCCGCCCCAGCGCGCGCAGCGCGGCCTCGGCGACCCGCTCGGGCGGCAGGGTGCCGGGAGCACGCCGGGCCTTCGCCTGCGCCAGCCCGGGCGTGGCGACGGCCCCGGCGACGCAGGCGACCACGTCCACGCCGGTGCCCCGCAGCTCCGCCCACAGGCCCTCGGCGAGCACCGCGCCGAACGCCTTGGTCGCGGCGTAGACACTGATCGGCGGCGATCCCTGCAGCCCCGACAGCGAGGACATGACGACCAGCCCGCCCCGGCACCTCCGCAGCGGCACCGGCTCCATCGGGGCCATCCTTGATCAGATCGGGGCGGGATCTGCCCTGCCGCCAGAGCTAGATCTAGGCTAATACATGGATACGTGAACGTGGTTGGTGTGCTCGGTCGCCGGGTCACCGTACGAGTTGTACGCGCGCCACCCGGTTCCCGGCATCCAAATCTGTCTATACCAGATGACGTAGAGCACCCCGAGGGCCTGAGCATTGTTGACCGCCCAGGCGGCGAGCCGGTCCCCGTACTCCTTGTCCTCACCCTCCGCCGGTGCCGCGACGAAGCCGTACGGGGTGGCCGAGAAGTCACAGGCCCGCCCGGCCGGATGCTCGCCCCAGGTGGCCGACCGCCAGCAGGCGACGTACCGGGTGAATCCGGCGAGCCGGGCCTCGGTGAGCATGTGGTAGGTCCGCGGGGTGAGGCAGCCCCCGCTGGTCGGGTCGGGGTCGGAGCAGCTCTCCCACGGCAGCGTGCCGTCCGGGTTGCGCGGCGCCGGCTGCGCCGGCATGGCCGGACCGGAGTAGCCCGTCGTCACCATGCCGCCCACGGCGGCGAGCGCCCGCTCCGCGTCCCGCTTCTGCTGGTCCAGCAACTCGAGCTGCTTGGACTGGATCGCCAGCTCCGCGTCGAGCAGCTCGCGCTGCTTCTGCGACTCCTCGGCCAGCAGCCGGTGCCGCCGGATGTAGGCGTCGTCGCGCAGGAGCAGGTACTCGCCCACGGCCGCGCCGCCGAGCAGTTGCTCGGTGGTGCCCTCGCCGCTGATCAACCCGGCGACCAGACCGACCGTGCTGCCCTTGTAGCGGGCCGCCATCACCTTGCCGATCTCGCTGCTCAGCCGGGCCAGCTCCGCCTCGGCCGTCTGCAGGTTCTGCTCGATCTCCGCGTACCGCTGCTGCGACGAGGCCAGCACCGCCTGGGCCTCGTAGTAGCCGCGGGCCGCCTCCTCCAGCTTGGCCGCGAGGTTCGGGTCGTGGTTCTCCTCCGGATCGGCGACGGCCACCCCGGAGAAGCTCAGCACGCTCACCAGCGCAGCCACCACCGCGACCACGACCCGCCCGGCCCACCGGCGTGGCCGACCACGAACCGGCACGACGTCCCGCACCGGCACCGACGCGCGGTGCCCGTGGGTCTCGCGGTCCCCGTAGGTTCTGCCAGACATATCGATCGGGACAGCCCTCCCGCACCGGACCGCCGTCGACGCGCAGGAGCGGCGCCGGTGTGGGCGGCGGTCCGCCGGACAGCGTACACAACCGGCATCCCCGCCACGCGGACGCGCAACCCGGGGGCGAGCGGACCGGCCGGATCGCGCGGCCCGCGAGCGGGCCGGCACGGCCGGCGAAAGGGCCCGATCGTGAGCCGGCAGGCTGGATCGTCAGCTCAGGACGCCGGATGGTCGGGGGATGACGCCGGATGGTCAGGGGACGACGCCGGGTGGTCAGGTGGTGACGCCAGGCCGGTCAGCCGAACGGCCGGATGGTCATGGTCGGGGCCTCGCCCATGACCGACGACTGCCCACCCACCGTGCCGCCCGGGATACGGTCGGCCCGGGCGAGCGTGACCCCGCTGTGCAGGTCCACCGTGTCCGCCGGCCCGAGCAGGTACGGCACGCCGTTGGTCAGCTGCACCTGTTCCCCCAGCGCGTACGAACCGGTCAATCCGGGCGACCGCACGACCGTGCCGTTGGTGGACAGGTCGGTCGCCACCAGGCCGTCGTCGCGCAGCTCGAGCCGCACGTGGTTACGGCTGATCATCTGAGCGATCGAGCCATCGACGTAACCACTGATCACGATTCCGTTCGGGTCGTCCGGCGAGCGTCCGACCACCACCGGTCGGCCGGCCCGCACCACGAACCGGTCCCGAATGACGCCATCGACGATGAGCACCATCGTCACGGAGGGTGGCCGCGGGCCCACGCTCGTGAGCGGCTCGTCATGGCGGGGACACACGGGCACGCCGGACTTCATGCGCGGCACGGCCTGGGTGTACGCCCGCCGATCCCCGAAGAGCGGGCAGTCCCGCCGGGCGCAGCGCCAGACCTGGCTCAGCAGGGGAGCCCGGCCCTCGGCCGGCAGCGGGTACCCGCCGACGATCCTGGCCTCGCCCTCACCGGGGACGAGCTGCAGTACCCGCTCCGGCACCCCGTGCAGCCACGGGTACCGCCGCTCCAGGCCCGGGAACCCATCGACGCTCACCACCGGCAGTCCGGTGATGTCGGCGACCTCGGGAACCCGGTCGGCGATCACCGGCACGACCTCGATGATGCCGTCGCTCGACCACCGACCGAGCACCATCCGCTCTTTCGAGGTGAGGTCGGCGTCGGTGAGCAGATCACGGCTGGCGACCGCGTAGATCATCACGGCGTCCTCGCCGAGATGCCGGGCCAGCGCGTCCACGAGCAGGCCGACCCGCAGCAGGCTCACCGGCCGGCCCCCGTCCAGCGCGCCGTACCAGGCGACCTGGCCCAGGTCCACCACCGCCTGCGCGAGCGCCGACTCGGTCGTGAGATGCCGCTCGATCGCGTCGAGCACCTGGGTGACCTCGAAGCGCATGTCCCCTCCCTCCCCGGGGACACAGTAGCGCTGCGCCCGTACGGTCGGCCGCCATGGCCGATCCGCCGCCGTCCGCGTCGCTTCGCCCGACGGGCTCACCGTCGGGCGGGTCATGGGCGCGAACGGGGCGTGGGCGCAACGATGTGCCGCCTCGCCACCTTATGAGCGCACGACGAACCCGTCCAGGTACGCCTCGGTCTGCTCGGCGGGTTGCGGCCGGGCGAACAGGTGGCCCTGGCCCATCCGGCACCCCGCGCTGCGCACCACGGTCAGGTGCGCCGGCGCCTCGACCCCCTGCGCGACCACGTCGACGCCGAGGCGCCGACCCACGCCGACCATGAGGTCGATCATCGGGGTCTCGCCGTCCGTACCGGAGCCGGCACCGGCCGGCGTCTCGAAGAACGGCTTACCGATCTTGACCATGTCGATCGGCAGGCGGCGCAGGTGGGTGAGCGAGGCGGCCCCGGTGCCGAACGCGTCCAGAGCGGTCCGCACCCCGATCTCGCGCAACGCGGCCACGCCCTCATCGACCGCGGCGCCGTCCTCGATCTCGGCCTCGGCCACCTCGACGACCAGGCGGTTGGGCGGCAGGTCGTACGCTCCCAACGCCGCTGCCACCTCTTCGGCGAACATCGGCGTGGCGAGGGTGTGCGGCGACACGTTGATCGCCATGGCGAGGTCCCGGTCCTCCTGCCGCCAGATGGCGAGCCGAACCAGGGCCCGCCACAGGGCCCACCGATCGACATCGACAATGGTCCCGGTCTCCTCGGCGACCGGAATCACGTCGGCCGGCAGGAGCGTGCCGAACCGCGGGTGCCGCCACCGCAACAGCGCCTCGACCGCCAGCGGCCGCCCGCGTTCCAGGTCGAGGATCGGCTGGTAGATCAGGTCCAGCTCCCCGCGACGCATCGCCTCGGGCAGGTCCCGCTCGAGGGTTTCCCGCCGGGCCACCACCTCGGCCACCGCCGGGTCGTACCACTCCACCCGCCCCGGGCCGAGCTGCCGGGCGCGCCGCAGCGCCACCTCGGCCCGGCGGACCGCGTCCTCGGTGCTGGCCGCACCGGCCAGGTCGGTCACGCCCACGCATACCGACAGGTGTGGCGTCCCGCCCGGGACGGCGACCGGCTCGGTCAGCAGGGTGAGCACCCGGTGAGCCAGGCCGTACGCCTGAGCCAGGTTGGCCGGCGTGAGCAGCGCGAGCTCGGCCGCTGACCACCGCGCCGGCAGGTCGGCCAGGCTGGTGCGGTCACGCTCGTCGCAGGCGAACCGGCGCAGGCGCGTCGCTACCTCCCGCACGACGTCGTCGTGGCTGGCGTCCGGAACGGTGTCGAGACCGTCGATGCCGATGAGCAGGAGCGCTCCCGGGCTGCGCGGCGCGCTGCGCATGGCCGTGATCGACCAGGCCAGGCGCGTGGGGTCGGCCAACCCCGTCACGGGGTCGGTGTGCACCGGCGGCTGCATCGCGTGGTCGCCGGCCCGGGGCCGGGGCACCGCGGACACGGCGCCCTCGCCCTCAACGCCTTCCAGCACGTCGAAGCACTCCAAACCCGCCGCGCGCTCAACCCCCTCGACGCCCTGGGCGCTGGTGCCGGTCGGTCTCGGCGGGGACACCGGGGCGAGGCTCAGAAGCAGGTACCGCACGCCGACGCCCACCACGGCGAGCGTGCCGAGGACCGCCGACGCCCGGTCGATGCGAGCCCCGGTGGCCACCTGGTACACCGTGACCGCCAGGGCCAGGGCGCCCGGCCAGGCGATGACGTTCCGGCTCATCCAGCCCGCTGGATCATGGGGCAGACCCGCCAGACCCGCCGGGCTCGCCGACGTTACCCCGGCCGGAGCGGCCGACGACCGCTCGGCTGTCGCCTTCTCGGACGGGGCCTGCTCAGATCGGGCCTGCTCAGGCAGGACCTGCTCAGACAGGGCCTGCTCGGACACCCGGGCCTTCTCGGACGCCCGGCCCGACAGGTTCTCGCCGACCGCCAGCGCGCCGAAGCCGTACCACCCCAGCACGGGCGCCGCGAGCAGCAGGGCGATCACGGCCGCGATCCACCACCCGGGCACGGGGCGGGCCAGCACGAACGACAGCCCCAGCAGTCCGGCCATCGCCACGCCCACCCCCGCGGCGCCGAGCACCGGCCCGTGCCCCGACAGCCATGGATTGGCCGCCGACACCAGCGCGGTGGCGAGCACGCAGCAGCAGAACACGATCGACAGGGCCGGCAGGTCGGTGGGCTTCAAGGGCGCCACCAGCAACGTCCAGGCACAGAACGTGAGGCACAGCCCGACGACCACGCCATCCACCAGCAGCCCCAGCCGGGCCCAGGTCCCCAACCCGGCGGGCATGGACACCAGCGCGGCCAGGAACGCCATCCCGGAGGCGATCGCCGTGAGGTTCACCGCCGTCGCCAGGGCCGATCCGGATACGCCGGACCATCCACCGATCGCCACCTCCAGCGCCGCCAGCCCGACCAGGCCGACCGCCAGGGCGTAACAGGTCCGCGCGCAGGACGACTCGCCCCCGCCGGGGATCCGGACCGGCCGGCGCTGCCCGTCCCGGTACAGGCGGTGGCTCAGGTAGAACGCCATGACCACCACGGCCGCGGCGAGCCAGGAGATGGCGGGTGCGAGCCCGCTCGTGATGAGCCCGGCGCCGTCGACGGCGCGGGAGCCGGCCGGGGCCGTGACCGGACCCGGAACAGGGGCGCCAGCGGCCGTGTCGCCTCGGGTGAACAGCCACGGCGGCCCGGCGAGCAGAAACAACACTGGCATCGCCAGCAGGACTGTCCGGCCGACGGTGGCCACAGCGAGACGGGCAGCCGAGCCGCAACGGGGCAGGCTGGCACGGGCCAGGCTGGACAAGGGGGCGTACACGGGCAGGGTCCTTCGAGGGGTCGATGGCACGCTCAGCCATACGGGGTTTCCTGATCACCGTCAACGAACGGACCCCCGCCGGGTTACGTCTCGTAACCGTTTTCGAAAACCTGCCCCGAACGGGAACCCCAGCGGCGCCCGCGTACCGGCGCGGGCGTCTGTCAACCACCCGACAGCATTTCTCGGCAGACTGGGTCCGTGGGTAGCGGGAACATCCTCGTCGGGACCGCCTCATGGACCGACAAGACGCTGCTCGCCTCCGGGTGGTACCCGCCCGAGGCGAACACCGCCGAGAAGCGACTGGCCTACTACGCCAGCCGGTTCCCGCTGGTCGAGGTGGACTCCACGTACTACTCGCCGCCGGCGGAGTCGACGGCGAGGCTGTGGGCGCAACGGACGCCGGACGGCTTCACCTTCAACATCAAGGCCTTCAGCCTGCTGACCGGCCACCCCACGAAGGTCTCCGCCATCTACAAGGACCTGCGACCGGACACGACCAAGAAGAACGTCTATCCGGATGATCTGCCCCGCGAGGCGTACGAGCAGGTGTGGGAGCGGTTTTTGTCGTCGCTGCAACCCCTCGTCGACGCCGGAAAGCTCGGCGTGCTGCTGTTCCAGTTCCCGCCGTGGTTCACGATCCGCCGGGCCAACAAGCAGTACCTGCTCGAGGTGGCCCAGCGCTGCGCCCCGCTGCGGGTGGCGATCGAACTGCGCAACAAGACCTGGTTCGACGGCGACAACCAGGCCGAGACGCTCGACTTCCTCGCCGCCCACGAGTTGCCCTTCGTGTGCGTCGACATGCCGCAGGGGCACACGTCATCGATTCCGCCCGTGGTGGCGGCCACGGCCGACCTCGCGGTCGTCCGCTTCCACGGACACAGCGACAAGTGGACCAGCAAGGATATTTACGAACGGTTTGGCTACCGGTACAGCCGGCGTGAACTCGCCGAGTGGGCCCCCCGCCTGCGCGCGCTGGCCGACCAGACGAGCCAGGTGCACGTATTGATGAACAACTGCTACTCGGACTACGCTCAGGCCAACGCGACCGAGCTGATCGAGCTGTTGAACGGCTGAACCGCCGGTACCCGTGGGCTTGCCGGCGTCGGGCCGGCCGCGACATCCGGTGCGCCGGCTCACATTGGCAGGCCGACTCTAGGTATACGTACGCCCACCGCTTGCGTCGCGACGGGCGAAGATACGCAGCCGCTGACGATGTGGCGACCCCTGCCTTTGGCCGACAGTGGAGACACCCCCGAGTGGGGGCACGTGATCGACGAGACCACGTGACCGACCAAACCAGGTGATCGACCAAGGAGACGGCCATGCTGCACCACCCGGACACCCACCGTCAGCTGCTCCGCCAGCGCGAGCGCGAGCTGATCGACGAGGCCAACCGCGAGCGCCTCGCCCGCACGGTTCGCGGTCAGAACCGGACATCGGATACCAAGCGTCGCGACGAGCGGTAGCGACTCGTGCGACGCGCCACGCCCACGGCGCCCGCCCACCCACCGCGGTCGGGCGGGCGCCTTGATCATCAATACGAATTTCCGTCCCACCCCCTGTCTAGGCTGGTCGTGTGCGGGCGGGAACGCGACGCGGTCCGATGGGGGCCGGCGAGGTGTTGATCGGGCGGCAGGAGGAGTTGGCCTGCCTGCTCGAGCTCGCCGGCGTGACAGGCACACCGCCGCCGGGAACCCGGGTCGCCCTGCTGGCGGGTGAGCCCGGCATCGGCAAGACCCGGCTGACCCGCGAGCTGATCCGGCGGTTGCCGGCCACGGCGACCGTGCTCGTGGGCGAGGCCGAGCCCGGCTCGCTGGGCCGGCCGTTCGAGCTGCTGCTGTCCGCTTTGGATGGTCGGCCCGACGTCGACCCCGACGACCTCGATGCCCTCACTGACGCCCGGCGCCCGCAGATCGAGCGGTTGCGGATCGGGCTGCGCCTCGTCTCCCGGATCGTCGCCCCGCCCGAGCCCGCGAGCCGGGGACAACGTGCGGGCACCGGCGCAGGCGCGACGGCCACCAGCGCGACGGTGGGGCCCACGGTCGTGGTCTTCGAGGACCTGCACTGGGCCGATTCGGAGAGCATCACGCTCTTCGAGCGCATCGCCGATCTCGACGGCGACCGGCTCCTGGTGGGCACGTACCGCCCGGCCGAGGTGATCCGCCGCAACCCCGTGGCCGGCCTGCTGGACCGGCTGGAGCGGCGGCACGAGGTCTACCACGTTCGGCTGAAACGGTGGACCAGCGAGGAGACGTCGGCCTATCTGGCCTCGGTGATCGGTCGGCCCCCGCCCTACCGGGCCGCCATGTCGCTGCACAACCGCACCGGGGGCAACCCGTTCTTCGTCGAGGAGCTCCTGCGCGGGGTGACTGGCGAGGACATCGAGCGCATGTGTGACCGGCCGCTGCCCTGGAGCCTGGCCGAGACCCTCCGACGGCAGGTCGAGGACCTCGCGCCCGTCCACCAGCGCCTCGTCGAGGCGGCCGCCGTCCTGGGCACCCGGGTGCCGTTCGACCTGCTCGCCGCCGTCACCGGGCTCGCCGAGGCGGACCTGATCGAGGGATTGCGCGAGCTGGTCCGGCAGGGCGTGCTGACCGAGACGGGTGAGGACGAGTTCGCCTTCCGCCACGCGCTGGTGCGCGAGGCGATCGAGGGGCGGCTGCTCGGGCGGGAGCGACGGCGGCTGCACGAGGCCGCGCTGGACGCCCTGCTCGCGATGTCGCCCGACACCGGGGCAGGCCGCGGGTCGGGCCAGGCCGGGCGGGGTCCGGACTGGGCGCTGCTGGCCAAGCACGCCCGCGGCGCCGGTCGCTACGCCGACATGCTGCGGGCGGCCCGCGACGGCAGCGACGCCTACCTGGCGATGGGGTCGGCCTTCCAGGCGCTGCAACTCGCCGAGACCGGCTTGGAGGAGGAGCCCGACGATCTGACGTTGCTGCGCAACGCGGCCCGGGCCGCCTGGCTGGCCGGGCTGAGTGACGACGCCGACGCCTACGCCGTGCGCTGGCTGGCGGCGGCGGGCGATCGCGCCGACGAGTCGGTGGCCGCGTTGACGCTGCGGATCCGGCTCGCCGCCGAGCGCAGCGACGACGCCGCGCTGACCGAGCTCAGCGGCCTCGTCGTGACGTTGGTCGATCAACTGTCCGGCCGGGACGCCGGCCTCGCCCGCGCGCAGGCGGCCGCCATTCTGGCCTACTCGGCCCGGTTCCGTGGCCTCGACGACGAGGCCCTGCACTGGGCCGACCGCACGATCGCGATGGTCGATGCGTTGGCCGGGTCGGATGACGCCGTGTCCCCGGCCGATCTCGAGGCAGTCCGGCTGGCCGCCCTGCTGGAGAAGGGGCGGGTCCTGGTCGGCCGGGTGGTCACGCTGGACGAGGGGCGCGCGCTGCTCTTCGAGGTGGCGGGACGGGCCGAGGCCGCCGAGGAGTGGCTCGTCGCCGCCACCGCCTTGAACAGCCTGGTGCACACGCCGCCGGTCGGTGGCGTACGCGAGACGGCCCGGCTGCTGGAGCGGATGCGCACGGCCGCCGAACGCTCCGGATCGCAGCGACTGGCGGTGGCCGCCTACTACCAGGGCCGGGCACGCCTGTTCATGCAGAAGGGCAAGCTGGCCGGCGCCATCGACGCGATCGAACGGGGACGGGCCCAGGACCTGGGCTACCGCCGCAGCGAGACCCGGTCCGACTTCCATGGCGTGTTCCTGGCCGGCCTGCGCCTGGAGGCGGGCGACCTGGACGAGGCCGAGCGGATCACCGACGAGATCGCGGATGTGCCCGGCCCGAAGATCAGCCTGCCCGGGCTGCGATTCCACCTCGCCTGCCGCCGGCATGACCTCCTCCGGGCCCGCGACCTACTGCCGGAGGTGGTCGCCGCGGTGCGCTCGACCGGTGGCAGTTACGGCGAGTTCCTGCACGACCTGGTCGCCGCGGCCATCGTCGCGCCGCTGACACCCGACGAAATATCCAAACTCATCGACAGCCTCGACGGCCCGGGCGTCGAGCCCTCGTACCGTCATCTGGTGCAGGGCCAGCTCGCCGAGGCGTACGGTGACATCGACGAGGCCCTCGAGCACTACCTGGCCGCGGGCGGGGCGACCGACCTGCCGCCGGCACCGTCCGGCACCGCCCACGTCGGCGCGGCCCGCATGCTGCTCGCCCGGGGACGGCCGGAGGAGGCGCGCCGGCACCTCGACCGGGCCACCCAGCTGCTGGCGGGCTGGTCGGGCTGGCGGGTGGCGGAGCTGACGGCCGTACGCCGCCGGCTCGACGGCGGCGACGATCCGGGGTCGGGCGGGCCGAGGCTCACCGCGCGCGAGCGGGAGGTGGCGCAGCTCGTCGCGGAGGGCCTGACCAACGCCGAGCTGGCCCAGCGGCTGTTCATCTCCCCGCGTACGGCCGCCGTCCACGTCTCCAACATCCTGCGCAAGCTCGGCGTCTCGTCCCGCACCGGCGTCGCCCAGGCCCTGGCCGAGCTGGACTGACGCGGGAAGCCCACCGTCGGGGCCGGGCCAGCTTCACGGCCCACAGACATCACGGTCCACAGACGTCACGACCCGCAGACGTCACGGCCGCAAGAAGTAAAGGCTGCATTGACAGTGTGTTGACAGTGTGATGTACCGCGCAGAGAATCTGAACAGTTCACCCGCT
>Ga0065720_1003419_pt1 | contig 16880 bp, 11 predicted proteins | sample Thericmetagenome_FD_59107 | JGI IMG/M metagenome (GOLD analysis project Ga0065720, IMG submission 59107) | Thermophilic microbial communities from the Joint Bioenergy Institute, California, USA of rice/straw/compost enrichment - eDNA_2 v2... | ecosystem: Engineered > Solid waste > Grass >... | reverse complement strand
CAGAACCAGAAGGCGCATGCTGCTCCTCCTCCACTAGCGCCCCCTTGAGCAGGGGACGGCTTGATCAGGCAGTCTCATGGTCACGCACTGCCATCAAAAATGCAAGACTAATTTTTNAACTAGTTACCCAATTCTTGAAGAAGAACCTAAGCATCNATTGGTAATGCGCCAAATGAAGGAAAAACCGGACACCCTCGTAAGATCGCCTCAGCCCGACACGGGAGGTGATGACCCGGTGGCAGTGTCGCCCACGCTCAGCAAGCGCCGCCTGTCCAAACGCCTCCGAGAGCTCCGCGAGGCCAAAAGGATGACTGCCGACGCGGTGGTAGAACGAGCCCACGCTTTGGGAGGCACCCGCTGGTCAGCCTCCAAAATCACCCGACTGGAACGGGACGAGTGGCTGCGTCCGCGCGTGGAAGACGTAGAACTTCTACTTGACGTCTACGACGTCACTGACCTCGCCGAGCGTGCCGAACTCGTGCGCCTGGCCCGCGAGGCACGGCAGCGAGGCTGGTGGGCAGCCTACGACGACGTACTCGGCAGGGGAGCACTCACCGGGCTGGAACCAGGCGCGTCCCGGATTCGCACAGTGGAGCTGACCGTCATCCCCGGACTGCTCCAGACCCCCGACTACGCCCGCGCGGTCATCCAGGCCGGTGGAATCCACGACGACGCAGAAGTGAACCGCCGAGTGGAGGCCCGGATGCTGCGCCAGCGCATCCTGGCCGGGCCGGACACGCCCCAGTTGTGGGCGATCATCGACGTGGCCGCGCTCCGCAAAGCCGACACCGCCCAGTTACGGCATCTGATCGACGTGCAACGCCGAGACCTGCGCGTACGCGTGCTGCCCGACGAAGTCGGACCGCACGCCGCCGTCAGCGGAGGCTTCACCCTGCTGGACTTCGACGGAGACTCCACGGTCGTCTACACGGAGAACCCCGTGACACAAGCACTCACGGACGATCCCGACCGGGTACGCGAATGGGAACTGGTGTACCAGTATGTCAGCGCGTCCGCATTGTCCGTCGAGGAGTCACGGACGCTGATCCAGGACCTGATCGACCGCCAGTGAAAGGGCCGCCATGCCCCTCAAGTCTGACTCTCGGCCACTGCGCTTCCGAAAGTCCTCGTACTCCGGGGCGAGGACGGAAAACTGTGTCGAGGTCGCCGACATCCCCGGGAAGCCCGCTGCTGCGGTGCGTGACTCCCAGAACCCCCACCTGGGCCACCTGGTCATCCCCGGCCGGGAATGGGCCGCGTTCCTGGACGCGGTACGCACCAACGCCCTGTAAGCCACAGGATCACAAGCGAGGCCCCCGGGATTGAGCCGGGGCCTCGCCCATACACCCGCTATCCACCTCTCGGACGATCCCCGCGTGCGCGGGAGCACCCTTGACGACCTGGGACTTTACCAGCGGCCCGGGCGGTTTTCCTTCACTCGGGAAAACCTGTGGAAGCACTTCCAGCCGTCGGGAAACGCCCTCGCAGTCCCGCGCTCCCGGCTTGACCGCTCGTGTCCTGCCCGCTGCCCGAGATACCTGCTGGACCGCGGAACCGACCGGGAGCCCTCCTGCCGCCGGACTCCACGGACGACCACCCGCACGGCCTTGACGATCATGGCCCCAGGGACAGGACAAACGCTTGCTCTGCCCCCAGGGTCATGGAAGACGGCGACGCGGTGCCGCAACCTCACGGCCCGGCCAGGGCTGGTGGAGGCACTTCACCGTCCCTCTGCTCCTGCCGCGCCTCGCGGCCGAAGCAGGCGGGGGCTGTCGGGGCAGCCCCCGCCCGTGCGGCCGTCTCAGGCCGCTGTCGCGGGCGGCCCGTCTCTTCCCGACCGTTTCGTCGGAACGGGCGGCGCTCCCGGCAAGATCGTCGTCCGGCTCCGTTTCCCCAGGTGTGTGGCGGTTACCGGGTCACGCATGGAGGGCACACCGGGGGAAGGGGGAGGGCGTGATGCGGAGCTCCGGTGCTGACGACGCCGTGGACCTGGAACCGGCCGTCCCTCCGGTGGAGCGGCGGTCCCGTTCCTTCGCCGCCTTCGTGTTCTGGGCGGCCTGGCTGGTCTCGCTTCTGCTCGCCGGTGCCTTCCTCGTGGGTCCGCTGCCGCGCCTGGTCCCGTTCCTCGTCTTCCTGCCCGCGATCGTGGCGGGTGTGGGGACGGTCAGACAGACCGTGGCCATCTCGGTGTGGGTGCTGCTCGTGGCGGGCACGGCCTTCACCTACCACGGCGGGATCGCCGGGTTCGACTTCTACTCGCTCGTGGTCACCGCGGGGTTCGGCGCGCTCAGCATCGCCGCCTGCTGGTACCGGAACCGCCACCAGCAGGAGGCGTACCGGCTGCACTTCCGCGAGGAGGAGGTGCGCCGCCTGCGGTCGACCGCCGCCGAACTGCAACGGCTCATCCTCCGCTCCCTGCCCGCGCGGATCGACGGCCTGGTCGTGGACGGCCGCTACCGGCCGGTCGAGGGGGACCGGATGGTCGGCGGCGACATCTACGAGGTGGTGCGCTCCCCGCACGGGCTGCGGGTGCTGGTCGCCGACGTCCAGGGCAAGGGCCTGCCCGCCGTCGGCGCCGCGTTCTCCGTCCTCGGGGCCTTCCGCAGCGTCGCCTACCGCAAGGCGGACCTGCTGGAACTGGTGGACGCCATGGACGACGCGGTCATCCAGTACAACTCCTACGCCCGGGAGGTCGAGGAGCCGGAGCGGTTCGTCACCGCGGTCATCCTCCACATCGACCGGAACTACCGGGTGCACGTCGTCAACTGCGGGCACGTGCGGCCCCGCCTGGTGGGGCCCGGCCACAGCGGGCCGGTCACCAGGGCCGACCCGGGCGCGCCGCTGGGCCTCGCCTCCCTCGTCCCCGAGCCCCGCACCGTCGAGGAGTTCGACCTGCCCCCGGACACGGCCCTGCTGCTGTGCACCGACGGCGTCACCGAGGCGCGCAACCGCGACGGGGAGTTCTACCCGCTGTCCCAGCGGCTGCGCGCCTGGCAGGACGTCCCGCCGGAGCGGATCATCGAGACGCTCGCCGCCGATCTCAGCGACTTCACCGGAGGGGACTACCGCGACGACGTCACCGCGCTGACCCTGTACCGGGCCCGGGAGACGGGGGCGTCCGCCGCGGCGGAGCCGGAGCGGGCCGTCGGCTGAGCCTGTCGGCCCGCTCCGTCCCGTGCCGGGTCAGCGGGGCGCGGGCGTCTCCTGCGGCGTCGTGTCCGCCGGCTCCTCCGCCCTCTCGGGGTAGGCGCAGGTCAGGTCGATCTCTTCGGTGGGTCCCACCTTGGAGGTGGCGGTGGTGCAGGACCGGCCGTGGGCGTCGGTGAACACCACCAGTTGGATCCGGTCGTCGTCGGAGTCCGGGTCGGGGTCGGGGGGCGACTCGCGCACCGACGGTCCGGGGCGGCGCTCCGGCGGCGGGTAGTCGCAGTCGATGCTGCTCTCGTCGACCGCCCCGCTGCCCACGGTGGTGGCGACGAGGGTGCAGGCGCGGCCGTGCGCGTCGGTGAGGGTGATCAGCTCGGTCCAGCCCCACCTCCTGTCCGGTTCGGGGTCGGGGAACGCCTGTCGCTCCTCGCGGACGGGTGTCTTCCCCTCCGGGGGGAACTCGCAGTCGATGCTGCTCTCGGTCTCGTCGCCGCTGGCGATGTACTCGGATCCGTAGGCGGCGATGACCACCAGCGCCGTGCAGGCCGCGCCGTGGGCGTTGGTGAAGCTCACCAGGTCGACGGTCTCCGCCGAATTGACGCAGGAGGTCGCGGTGAGGAGAACTGCGGAAACGGAAAGAACCGAGATTCCTCGGGCGCCTGCTCGCATTTTCTGCTCCCGGGTCGTGGTTGTCTTTTCGACGTTTCCGGTCAGGGGTGAGTTCCGGTGTTCTCCTGCGGATTCCGGGGATTTCCGGAGCCGGAACCGCGGTGGCGGGTCAGTCCAGGTAGACCTCGATTCCGTAGATGAGGAGGGCGAGCAGGAGCACCGCGAGGAGGCCGGAGGCGGCCTGGGCGGCCACCCGCAGCAGCACGCGGTCGCGGCCGAGGGGCCTGCGCTCCGGTTCGGGGGCCTCCTCCCGGGTTTCTGCGGCCCGCGTGCCGTGCCCGGTCATGATCCTCTCGGAGAAGGCGCGCAGCCCGTCCAGGGCGGCCCGCCCCTCGGCGCTGGCCAGCCAGCCGAGCGCGTCGAAGTCGCGGTCTGCGCTGGCCAGTTGCTGTCTGCGGGCCTCCAGTTGGATCTCCAGGGCGCGGATGTCCTCCTGGAGGTCCGCCTTCTCCCGGCGCAGCCGTGCCGCCTCGCGCCGGGAGTCCGCCAGGGCGTCGTTGGCGTCCTCCAGGCGGCGCTGCAGGAGGCGGTCCTCCCGGGTGCTGAGCATCTCGACGCCGAGGTGGAGGGCGAAGACCAGCGCGCCGCAGGCGATCATCAGGCTGCGCTGGTACCAGGCGGACCCGCCGAGGGTGCCGACGAAATCACCGGAAAGGCCGAGGACCGCGACCGTGGCCAGCAGGGCCGTGCGAATTCCCACGCGGAATCGGACGAGGAAACGGATGGCTCACTCCTGCTTTTCCGCCGAGTTGCACTCGTCCGATTCTGGCATCGAATTCATCCGGGGCCAAGGGTGTTTTTCGGAATTCCGGGTGAACGGTTCCGGAGGCCGGGTCAGGTCGCCGGGAGGGCGGCGGCGAGCGCGATCACGCCCACCGAGGCCACCAGGCTGGTGACCGCCATGAACCGGGAGAACACCGGGTAGCCGCGGGAGCTGGCCGCGCTGTGCAGCGCGGCGGCCAGCATCACCACGGCGAACATCGCCAGCTTGGCCGCCAGGATCTGGCCGTAGCCGGGGACCAGCAGCGACTCCCAGGTGACGCCGTGCCGCCAGGCCAGGGCGACGCCGGTGCCGATCTGCACCGGCAGGAAGAGGGCGACCGTCAGTATGCCGAAGCGGCGGCCGATCGCGGTCAGCAGCGACCCGCGCCGCTCGTCGTCGAGGCTGCGCCGGGCCAGCGGCAGCACCACCAGCGACACGGTGAGCTGGCCGCCCACCCACAGCGCCGCACCCAGTACGTGCAGGAAACGCACCACAGTCCAGATCGTCAGCACCGGTTCACTCCGTGATCTCGAGGAATCCGCGGGCGCCGTTCTCGGCGTGCCGCATGTCGTGGTCGGCGAAGGGGGAGTCCGCTTCGGGACCGTCGCCGCGAAGCCGCCCTGCGCGGCCGCGGGAGCGGGTGAGGCTCACTTCCCCTCCCCGGCGGTGCGCAGTTCGGCGACGCAGCGGTCGGGCTCGGCGAACGGCCGCAGCCGCACCGCCTCCACCGGTGCCCCCAGTTCGGCGAGCGCGCCGCGCATCATGCCCAGGTGGACGCCGCAGACGATCTCGGGGGCGGACTCGGCGAGCTCCCGGAACGGGCAGCGGTGCAGGTCGAGGCCGTCGCGGCTGCGTCGGGGCCGGAAGCCGGCCCGGTCCAGCAGTGCCGCCACCGCGCGGATCGCCGTTGCGGCGTCCACCCGCTCGCCGGACTCCACCTCGCGGATCGCCCGGCGGCCGTGGCTCCGGCCCGCGGCGATCGCGGCGGCGGCGTGGTCGGTGTCCAGTTCGGCGAGGTAGGAGACCAGGGTCTCCGCCAGGAGCCGGTAGTTGCGCAGGTCGCCGTCGTCTGCCCTGGTCGCGGAGTAGAGCAGGCTGGGGCGGCCGGGGCGTTCCCGTCTCTCGGCGGTGCTGGCGACGTAGCCGCGTTCGGCGAGCAGCGCCAGGTGGCCCCGCACGGTGTTGGGGTGCAGGCCGACCCGTGCGGCGATGTCCTGGACGGTGAGCGGGGCGGAGGCGCAGCGGAGGGTCTCCAGCACGGCCACGCGGCTGGGGTCCGCGAACACCCGGTGCACGCCGGGGTCGATGCAGCCGTGCGCGGTCCTGTCGTTGTTCTCCACGCCCCCAGTTTAAATACGGTGATCGCCGTAGAAATTCGGGGTGGCTGCCGGGACCGTCGGGTCCCCCGGCGCGCGGCATCCGCCGAGGTCGACGGTCATGGTTCCGCAACCGCTCCGGGCGGGCCAGGGACCTGGGTCCTCAGTGCGGGGGCCGCTCGGCCTTGCCGCGGCGGGGCCTGCGGGAGCGGCGGGGCCTGCGGGAACCGTGTTCGCGCTGACCCGCCCGGCGCCGCTAGCCGACGAGGCGCGACCCCAGTTCGCCGACGATCTGGAGGGCGGGCTGGGCGGAGGAGACGGTCTCCAGGACATTGCGGATCATCGCCAGGGTCCGCTTCAACCTGCCGGGGTCGGGGTTCTCACCCCCGCTCTCCGCGGCGAGGTCCTCCAGCATGAGGTCGATGTTGGCGCGGTCCGGAGCCCGCAGTTCGTCGCCCAGCCGGTCCAGTTCGCTCCGCAGGCGGGCGATCAGGTCATCGGTCGACGACTGGGCGTGGGAGGTGTTGCCGCTGACCGTGTTGTGCTTGCCCAGAGCCGAGTTGGTCATGGACCCGGAGTTCGAGTAGCTCTCGTTGGACACGGTGGACTCCATTGAGTTCAGGTTGTGGAATTCGACGCGCAACGGGTTCTGGGGGGTCGCCGCGGGCTGGGGCAGGAACTCCTTGAGCTGGTCGGCGAACTCCTCGGGGGAGCCGGGCCGGAGCCGTTCGGGGGCCAGTGCCTGGGTCACCGTCGCGGACAGGCCCTGGGAGGTGCCCGGCAGGGTGAGGTCGCGCCACCGCAGCTCCCCCTCCGGCGACCACGGCGGACGGTGCTCGGGGTGGAGGAGCTGGTAGAGGACGCAGGCCAGCGCGAAGGCGTCGCCGCGCTGCTGCCTGGGCTGGTGGTCGGGGCACACCGGCTGGTAGTAGGGCGAGGGCCGCGGCCGGAGGAGGAGGGACCACTTCCCGTCGCCCTCCCGGACGGCGCCGTGCCCCCAGCCGACGACGTGGACCCGGTTCCCGTCCTCGTCGACGATCAGGTTGCGGAGGTTGACGTCGCCGTGGGTCATCCGGCAACTGTCCCAGACCCGCGCGAGGGTCACCGCCGCGTCGCGGACCCACTGCACGGCCCTGTCCGCGGTGATCCGCCTGCGGTGCCTGACCAACTGTTCGAGGGACTGACCCGGAGCCTTCTCGTGCACCAGCCACTGCTCGTGGACGGACCACCTGGTGGGGACCCCCGTCACGGGGGGACGGTCGCGCAGGGACTCCATCAGGTTCACGACCCGGCGCAGCACGTCCCGGCTCTCCTCGGGGTAGTAGCGGGCCACGTAGTCGGTGCCGCTGCCGGGGCGCTGGACCACGCAGGCGCGGCGGCTGGAGTCCGTGAAGCGCTGGCGGATCTGGAAACCGGAGACGGTGAGGAAGTACTCGTGGTCCCGGTTCTCCGAGGAGCGGGCGGAGGACTCCAGCTTCTGGGCGAACCAGTCCTCGATGATCGGGTTGGCCCAGGTGTACTTCTGCTCGCGGTTCCTGATCAGCAGGCCGTAGTCGATGTAGCCGTGGAGCTGCTTCACCTCGTCGGAGTTCAACAGCTTCTGCTGTAGTTCCCGGAAGGTGAGACCGGAAGAGCCGGTCAGCTCCACGGCGATGCGGAACAGCAGGGGCGGGATGCCGCTGCCGTGCGCGTACGGGTCGATGATGCTCCGGACGGCCTCGTCCTCCTGGGAGACCAGATCGCGGGCCTCGTCCACCAGTTGCTCGTCCACCACGCGCCGCCTGCGGTGGGTCAGCAGCTCCGCCAGGTGCTTGCCGATCATGTGGACGTGCTGGGGGTGGCCCCGGGTCACCTCGTAGACGCGTTCGGCCGCCTCCGGCAGCACCGTGACACTGGCCTCGGGGAAGCCCTGGTGGACCGCTTCCAGGGTGGAGGGGCGGTCCAGCGGGCCGATCCGCATCGGCTGGGAGAAGTCCTGCTGGGCCAGGGTGTCCGCCATCGCGGCGCGCAGTTCTTCGGTGGTGCACGAGCCGCTGAACAGCAGAGCCATCTCCCCACGCTGCTTGAGCGCGCGCAGCTCCCCGAGTGCGTAGCCCAGTTCCTCCCCGGCCCGGTAGCGGTGCAGCAGCTCCTGGAACTCGTCGATGATCAGCAGCAGGCCGATGTCCTCGTGGCCGGGCCACGTGTGGTGCCGCAGGGCGCGCCACCACCGGCGGAAGTCCACCGTGTTGGGGGCCGAGGGGACGGGAGGACGAGAGGAGTCGAAGCCGTAGACGGCCTCCACCCGGTCGTTGACCTCCTGGGCGATGCGGGTGAGCAGCCGTTCGGAGTCGGGACGCACGTCCTGGCCGTCGAGGAGGACCGGGAAGACGTGGGGAATGCGCCACTTCTCCGGCGGCAGCAGCTCGTCCCGGGAGCCGCCGCGCAACTGGAGCAGCCGGTGGATGATGGAGGTCTTCCCGGCCCGGCGCGATCCCGTCATGAACAGGGCGGGCACCGCGGCGCGCGGGGCGTCCTGGTAGGTGCTGCGGATCCTTTCCAGTTCGGCGGAACGGCCGACGAACATGCCGGGGTCGACCGGGTGCCCGGGGCGGAAGCGGGACAGTACGCTCTCCGACCCCGACACCTGCTTGACCCGCACCTCGCGGCGGTTGGAGCGGGCCTCGCCGCTCTCCGCGCTGAATCCCTCCACCTCGACGGTGATCCTGGGGGCGTCGGAGGCGACCACCAGGAAGCAGGAGCGGGTCTCCCCCGGGGCGAGGTCGCCGATGCTCTGCTCCGGGCGGGGCCGCGGACCGCCCCGTACCCGTGCGGTGACGTGCTGGACCGCCTCCCGTCCGGCCTGGACGGCGAGGTGCAGTTCGACCGGGCCGCCCTCGATGCGGCTGACCAGCTCCGGCCGCACCTGGAGCCGTCGGGAGGCGGTGCGGCCCTGCCGGAGCGCCTCCCTCCCGGCCGCGTTCCACAGCTCCTGGAGCACCTTCTGGACCTTCACCGCGGCGTTCTGCAACGGGAAGGCGGACAGTTGCTGGCAGAGCCGCTCGCCGTGGATGACCGCGGCCTGGGCCGCGAAGACGCGGTCGCCTGCCGGGTCGGAGGAGTCGGCGCTCCCGGCACGGATGAGGCGGAGCTGCTCGGTCCACGACCGGCCGAGCCGGTCGCACACCGCCCGGTCCAGGCCGGCGGCGTGGTCGCGCAGGGCAGCGGCCACGGCTTCGAGGTGGTCGGCGAGGCCGGGGCTGTCGGTGAGGGAGGCCGTCTGTGAGACGAGCTCGTCGGTCGCCGCCGGGAGCGGGGCCGACCGGCGGCCTCCGGTGATCGCGGGGCCGAGCAGGTCCTGCGCGGTGGAAGGGGGAAGCCCGGCGGCCTCGCACACCGCGTCGAGCCGTCGGCGGACCTCTGCGGGGTGGGCCTGCTGGCGTTCCGCCTCCTGGCAGGCCATGACCGCGTCCCGCAGCAGCCCCTGGCGGGTCAGCAGCTCGCAGAGCATGAGCTTGCGTTCGGCCTGCTCGGCCTGGCGGGCCTGGGGCGAGCCGGAGCGTTTGGGAGCGGCGTGGAGGAAGCGGTAGAGCCGCTCGGGGTCGTGGGAGAGGTGGTCGACGACGCGCCGCAGTTGGGCCTGGTTCAGGGGGACCAGGCCGCGGTTGTTGAGCGCTTCGGGGACGTCGGCCGACAGAGCCTGGTCGACGAGGTCGTCCAGGGAGGGGGGAGCGCTGCGGAGCGCCTCCACGGCCTCGTCCACCAGGTCCGGCCTGCGTGCCCGGTCGGCGAGCAGGGCGGCGACCGCCGCGGGGAGGGTCCGGTGCGGGACCGGCATGCAGCGGGCGTGGAAGAGCAGCAGCCGTGCCGCCTCCGCGGGATCGTTCCCCATGCTCTGCTCTGCGAGCAGTCCGGCGTGCGCCAGCAGGGGGTCGAGGGTGGCGTACCAGGTCGGCGGATCGGCCAGCAGGCGGGCGGCCTCGGTGAAGCGCCCCTGGGCGCACTCCAGGTGGACGAGGAGCTCCCTGCGGTTGCGCCGGTGGCCGACCAGCAGGGCGACGGTGCGGGCCTCCTCCCACCGCCGCGCGTTCATCATGCACCCCGCGGCCAGCCGTACGAGGGCGGGGTGGTGGGGGAGCTTCTCCAGGAGTTCCCGCGCGTGGTCGCAGGCCAGCTCCCACTCCTCGTCCTCGGCCGCCCGGAGGACCTGGGCGGCCTCTGCGCGGGCCCACGCGGGCAGGCCCCGCACCAGCCAGGTGTGGTCCGGGGCGGGGTGGAACCGGGCCAGTGCCGCGGTCCGCAGCCCGTCCACCACCGACCCGTAGGACTCCCGGACCATCTGCAGTATCCGGGGGCGGGGCAGGCCGGCGTCCGCCAGTTGCTGGCGGAGGTCGGCCGGGGAGGGGTCGCCCCGGCCGATCTTCCAGCCAGCCTGGCCACGCAGGTGGGCCGCCTCGGCACAGGTCGGGTTGAGGCTCAGGGCGATTCCGGCGTGGTGGAGGACGGCGGCCCGGTCCTGTGCTGCGTGGGCCAGTTTGGCCATGGACAGGTGGAAGGCCAGCCCGGAGTCCGGCTGCTCGTACTCCTTGAGCAGGGAGCGCAGGTAGTCGACCTTCCCCAGTGACCGGGCCAGGCTCACGGCGGGGGCCAGCAGGTCCGGATGGGCCCGCTCCCGGCGGATCCACTCCGTCAGCAGCTCCCACGCCTGGGCTTCCCGCCGTGCGGCGGTGAGGACCATGGCCAGCCCGGCGGCCGTGCCCGGGGTGGGCGCGTCCAGCAGCGAGTGCAGCTCGTGCATGGTCGCCACGTAGCGTCCCGCCGCTCCGGACCCGCCCAGGCGGATGGCTTTGCGGACGGCGTCGCAGGCCAGTCGGAACGAGTGGCTGTCGGGCGCGCTGCGGCACTTGGCGATGCGTTTGGCGGCCTCGGCCTCGGCGCTCATCAGGGCTTGGGCGGGGGCCGCGGGGTGGGGCACCCCGGGGCGGGCGGCGGTCCACGCCGGACGTCTGGGAAGCGGACGGTCCACGAGGGCGAAGAGCGGTTCGAGGGCTTCGGCGCTGGCCGGATCGAGCGGCCGTGACGTCACCGCGAAGTGGTACTCGAACGCGTCCACGGCCTCGACGGGACGGCCGGTCGCGGCGAAGGCGCAGCCCAGGTTCCACGACGCCCCCGCGTTCAGCCACAGCTTCTCGCTGCGCTCGCTGTAGAAGACGAGCGCCTCCTCTTCGCGGCCGGCCTTGACCAGCCAGGCCAGCGCGCTGCTCACGGCCACCGGGTGGTCGTCGGCCGCCGCCGTCCACAGGTCGGCGACCTCGGAGGGGTCGGCGCCCTCCATCTCGGACAGCGCCGCGGCACGGGCGATGCTGGGGATCGAGGCGGGCGGGCCGGTGATGGGCTTGTGGTGGGTGTGGACCGTGCGGGCCAGTTCGGGGGAGGGGGGAGAAGCCTCCCACACCGGGGGCGGAGGGGCGAACTTCAGGCGGCTGCGGGGGATGCCCGCAGCCCGGGCTGCGGCGTCGCGCTGCAGGATGAGCCGGGGGCGACGCTCGGGGGCGGTCCACTCGAGGCAGTCCTCCAGCACCCGGACGGCGTCGGCCGGCCTGCCGCTCTGCTGGAGCCACTTGGCCAGGTCGACCACGACGTTCCGGTCCCGTGTGGTCTGCACCTGGCGGATCAGGTGCTCGCGCTGCTGGTCGCTGGGCAGAGGGCTGCCGCTCTGGAGGAGGCGGCGCACGGTGCCGCGGATGTCGGTTCCGGTGTCGCTGATCTCGGCGATCGTCACGGAACCCACCGGGGACGGGGAGGCGTCCGAGGGGTCCTCCCCGTCCCCGGCGTCCGGGGACAGGGCTTCCTGGAGCTGCTGCTCCAGAGGGGCCAGCCAGGTGGTCTTCGCCCCCGCCTGGCGGGCGCGGTGCAGTTCCCTGCGCGCTATCTCGGGGTGGAAGCAGCGCGGGGCGAGCGCGGTGCGGGCGAGTTCCACGTGGTGCCGCCAGGTCAGGGCGCCCCGTGCGGCGATGTCGTGGACGACCGCCTGCGCCCGGGGCAGGTCTCCCAGTTCGCGGCAGATGCGCAGCATGAGGAAGGCGCCGGGGGAGGCGGGATTCGCCTTGAGGAGGTCCTCCAGCAGGCGGGCGGCCTCCTCGACCATGCCCTGCTCGTACTTCTGCTTGGCGAGTGCCTCGGGGTGCTGCTCCGCGGCGGTCGGAGAGTCCCCCGGAGCGCTCTTCTGGGGCGGCTGCCACGCCGCTGCCGTGATGGGCGAGGGGACGCCGTGGTGGGCGCAGAACTCCTCGACCGCGGCCCGCTGCTCGTGGCTGAACCTGCCGGGGAGCAGCCGTGAGAAGACCTGGAGGCTCTCCAGAGCCAGTTCGGTCGCCCCCACGGCGGCGTAGGCGCAGGTGATGTTCCAGGCTGCGGAGGCGTTGAGATACTGGCGCGCTCCCACCCGGCGGTACAGGTCGAGTCCGTCCTCGGGGCGGCCTGCGAGGACGCTCCAGCCCACGGCCGGGCCCAGGGCGATGTGATTGCCTGCCTCGCTGGCGGCGATGAAGCCGCGGGCCGCGGCCTCGGCGTCGTTGGCCTCGGCCGCGCGGACGGGACCGGCCAGAAGGGGGTTGGCGGAGGCGGCGCCGCCGAGCGGGCGGAGGAACGGCCGCAGCCCCGAGGAGCCGGGGGAGGGGCCGCGGAGGGGCAGGTCCTCCGGGGGCAGCGGGGGGTGTCCCAGGCGGAAGACGCTGTCCGCGCGGGCGTCCTCGCCGCAGGCGCGCAGCGCCGATTCCAGCAGTTGCCAGTACATGGGACGGGTGGCGACGGGAAGGCGTGCGACGACCCGCTGGATCAGTTCCACCGCGGCTTCGGGGGCGAGCTGCACGAGTTCCCTGGCGGTGGCGTAGACGGCCCCGTGGTCGCCGGTGTCGGCCAGACGGCGCAGGGATTCGTCGGCCCGGGCGGCGAGGGCCTGGCTCTCGTCCGCGCTTCCCGACCTGACGGCCTGGTAGGCGGCGAGGACGGCGGCCGAGAGCTCCTGGGCCGGGGAGGGGGTGTTCTCGGCGGGGGAGGGCCCCGGCTGGGAGGAGGCGGCGGGACCGGGGGAGGAGTGGAGCAGTTCCCGCTCCACCAGGTCCAGGTAGCGGGCTGCCAGGTCCAGTTCCTGCTCCTGCAGGTAGCGTTCCGCGGTCCGCAGGTGCAGTTCGGCCTCCGGCCCGAGGGGGGTCGGGGAGCGGCGGCAGCGGTCCAGGCGTTCGGTGAGCTCGGCCTGTTCGCGGGCCTCGCTGAGCAGCTCCACGCCCTGTTCCGCCTCGTCGATGTCGCCCCTGGCGAGCGCGTCGGAGACCATGGCGTGCAGCGGGCCGAGCAGGTCGGAGTCGGACAGGTTCACCCCCTCCACCAGCCGGTGCGCCCGGTCCCGCAGGCGGGTGAGAGGTTCGAGGGCGCGGTCGATGTCGCTGTCGGGGACGCCGGAACCGGTGAGGAGGGCCGCGATCCGGTGGCGGTGGCGGGTGGGGGTCGCGGTGAGGGCGGTGGCGGCGACCGTGGTGGTGAGGCAGATGCCGTCGTCGGTGAGGGGGTGGTCGGGATCGGGATCGGGGTGGAGCGCGGCCGCGAGGAGCGGAAGCAGGTCGGGGGCGAGACCGGAGAGCGGGAGGGTGTCCCAGGAGGGGAGCGCGGGAGCCTCCCAGGAGAACCGCTCGGCGAGTTTCACCAGGGAATCGATGTGGGCGGCTATTTCCCCCGCGGCTTTGACCAGTGCTTTCCACCGTGATCCGTTGGTCGGAACACTCCGCGGGGCGGGAAGGGATCTGTTGACCCGGGCCAGGTGCTCCTCGGGAGAGAGGTGCAGCAGGGAGGGGGGAGGTGTGTTTCCGGCGGCTATGTCCTCCAGCAGGGAGTCGACCGGTTTCGTGAAGAACTCGACGGTGGCGTTCCGGTCGATTGCCGCGTGTTTTCCCACGAGGGCGCGCAGTCTGTCGGCGGCGGAGCGCAGCGCGAGGGAGCCCACGACGTGCAGCATGACCGGTTCCCGGGGGCGGGCGGCCGACAGGTCGGACAGGGTCCGGTGGAGTTCCGGGGGCAGGACGATCCGGCCGGAGGAGTGGAAGACACTGCCCAGATGCGGCCCCTGCCAGGCGAGACGCGCCCAGTCGAGGAGGTGGGCGAGGGGGGCGTCGTTGACGGTGAGGGCTTTCAGGAGGACGGCGCGGGCCAGGTCGGCCTCTGCGGGGGAGGGGGTGCTGTGGGCCGCGGGGGCGGTCGAGGAGATCAGGGCCTGGCGGCGGAGGAGGAGGACGGCGAACGGCGCCGCCGCCCGCAGGTCGGACCGTTGGGAAGGGCCGCCGGAGACGACCGAGGACACGCGTTCGCCAGGGTTTTCGCTGCGGTACCACTCGTGGAGAACGTCTGCTGTGCTGCTGGTCCGCATGACCGTTTCGCCTCGGAACGGAAAAGCCGTGGATGCCGTCCGGGAACGGGGTGCTCCCGGGATCCGGTGACAGTGCGGTTGGGGAAGTCGGGCAGTGTCCGCAGACCAGTTTATGGAATGGACGGAAAGGTGAGGAGGGCGAAGCGGAGGAATATGCTGCTATTTCCCGGCCGGACGTCTGTGAGATTTTTGGGGAACTATTCATTTTTATGGCCGGACCGGCCGGCGGGGGCACGCCGCCGCTCCCGCGGGAGGGCCGCCGTGGCGCGGGCCCCTTCCGGAAAAGCCCCGCGGCCCCGGACGGAACGGGCCGGGGCCGCGGGCGGGGAGCCGGAAGGTCAGTTCCGGGCGGGGAAGATGCCGAGGATCTCCGTCGAGGTGGCTGCCTCCGCGAGTCGGCCCTTGGGGGTGAAGGTGGAGAACAGCTCCTGGGGCTCGCCGCGGCGGGCACCGAACGGCAGGGCGTGGTAGGCGCCGCCGGACTGCACGACGTAGCGGTTGCCGTCGGTGTCCACCCACAGGCGCTGGATGTTGTCGCTGAAGGCGTCGGTGATCACCTCGTCGTCGGACGGGGTGCCGTCGGGGGCCAGATTGAAGATCCACAGGGTGGAGCGGTTGGTGCTGGGCACCCCCCAGTTCTTCTTGGGGAGCAGACCGACGAAGCGCCCCGACGGGTCGGGGAGGAAGTCCTTGGAGGCGACCCGCGTGCCGTCGGTCAGGAAGTGGAAGTCCTGGCCGCCTCCGCCGACGGGCTCGGTCAGCACCTGGAGTTCGTTGTCGGGCGTGACGGCGTAGGCGGCCTCGGGGACGTAGACGTTCTCGGTGCCCTTGGTCAGGGTGAGGCCCTCGTACTGGTGGAGGGGCCACACCTCGCGGGGGACGAGGCCCCGCTCCTCGGGCGGGGCGCCCAGGGGGTCGTCGGTGGGGACCGCGAGCACCCGGGACTCCTCCTCGCCGGGCTCGAGGTACTCCTCGAACCACAGTTCACTGCCGTCCGGGGAGAACTGCGGTGCCCGGTAGGAGATCGTCACCTCCTCGCCCAGGAGGTAGCTGAGGTCCTCCGCCGCCTCTTCCTCCGGGGCCAGGGTCGCCGTCACCTGGTAGGCGTGGGTGTTCGGGACGAGTTCGCCCAACCGGATCTCCCCCTGCGAGGTCTCGTAGGCCGCGTGCCGGAAGTCGGCGGAGAAGGCGAACTTGGAGGGGTCCAGGAAGAAGACGTAGCTCTCGGAGCGGGCCGTCAGCTCGGTGAGGTCGACGAGGAGCTTCTGGGTGCCGTCGTCCACGTTGTGGAAGGTGAGGAAGACGGCCTTCTCCGTGGAGTTCTCGGCGAGCCGCACGAAGCCGGACAGCGCCTGTTCGGCGGGCCTCTCCTCGGGGGTGGGGGAGACCACGGGGGCCGCCCAGTCGCCGCCGACGCCGCCGCAGGCCGTCAGCGGCAGCAGGAGGGCGAGGAGGGCGGCGGAGACCGGAGCCGATGAGGGCCGTCTGGTGAGCTTCACGTTGCGTCCTTCGGATCGTCCTGGGACAGGGGTCGTCCGTGGAAGACGGGGCCGAGAACGGTGCGGGACGCAGGGTTCTCGCCCCCGGCAGGCCGGAGACCGAGAATTCGGCGGGATGGCTCGCGTTTTTCGTCCGAAGAATAGCGACGTTGTCCTAGGGGCAAAGAGTTTGTCGGATTTCCGGACCGACCGGAGTGCCGGGGCGAGGGGGTGTGCGGCACCTTTCCGGACGGGTCCGAACCCGTGTGAACTGGTGAACCGATGGGCTCGGGCGGTCCGGGGAGCCCCGGAAGATCGAGGGACATTTCATCTGATTTCGGTCTGACCGAAACTGAGAAACCCTCCGCGTGACCACGGTGGGCGCACGGCGGACACGCTCGGTGACGGACCGAATCTCCTTCGGGTGGGGCGGGGTGGGCGAACGCGTCTGCCGCGTATCACGAATCCGTGCAGAATGATGCGGAATCCGAGACGAAAACCCTTTTGGGCTACTGATTCGGTTGCGTTGTGAGATTTCGTAATCGGTAACCGTTTTGAATTCGCCGAAAAAATCCCGGGGCCCGTGATCCGTGCCGGGGCGTCGGAATCCCCGGCACGGCGGCTCCCGCGGCACCCCGGGTCCCAGCAGCGCGGACGCCGCACGCCCGCGGCCCCGGCGCTGCGGCCTCTCCCGTGGTGTATCGCCCGTGTATTCCGGTTATCGGGTCGCCACCTAGGGTGACGGCAGGCCGATACGGAAAGGGCGGGCGCCCGAAGACCTCCCCCCTCCCGGGCGCCCGGACCAGGCCAGCCCACCGCGGGCACGGAACGGGGTCGGGCGTACCTTCCCCACACCCCGGCACCGCGCTTCCGTGCCCGCAGACGAGAGGAGACCAACATGTTCGAGCGTTTCGGTGAGCTGGGCGACCGGCTGCTGTCGCTGGTCGTGCCCAAAGCCAAGGCGTCGGCCGTCATCTGCTGGTACGAGTACGCCTCGATCAGCAGCCCGTGCATCCGCCGGTACTGCTGCACCGGCAGCGGCGTCCCCGACGGCTACTGCACCCCCTACCGCCCCTGCTGATCCCCTGACCGGCTGCGGCGGGGCCTGC
>Ga0065720_1003417_pt1 | contig 16889 bp, 22 predicted proteins | sample Thericmetagenome_FD_59107 | JGI IMG/M metagenome (GOLD analysis project Ga0065720, IMG submission 59107) | Thermophilic microbial communities from the Joint Bioenergy Institute, California, USA of rice/straw/compost enrichment - eDNA_2 v2... | ecosystem: Engineered > Solid waste > Grass >... | reverse complement strand
CGGCCCTTCGGGCCTCACAATGAGTTCACGGTTCGTCGTGCCAAGCCCTGGCCGGAGACCTATCGCCTCCGCGGAATCAACGGCACTCCCCGTACTTAACTTCCCCGGCATCGATCGAGGAGGCGGCGCAAGCCCAAGCAGGTGATCGATTAACCACTTGTCGGGCAGTCCGTTGCGACGCCAGTGATCGAGCATCCAGATCGCGATCGGTCGAGGAACGACGGTCGGCGCTTGGGACTTCCTCTGCTCCAGTTGAGTCTCGAGCTCGCGCACACGCGCTTCGAGTCGTTCGATCTCCTTCCAGCCCTTCTCGAGCGTGGGCCGACTGAACTCGGCGCCAGCACAGCAGTAGATGCGGCTTGGTTACTCGTGGTGTGTGTATCCGCTCCCTCAGTATAGCACATCCACGGATGCAAGTGTCGGACAACTTTCGGAGTAACAAGTGAACTTGAGACAGGTGTCTGAGCCCCGAAAGGCGATGGCTAAACAGCGATCGATAAACACAGGGCCTCCCTGTGTGGGTCGATCAAATGCGCGCACCGGACCGTCTCAAGAAGCCAATCGGCCCACGAACCCCTGGGCTCATTCCGCATGCGGCCGTCCCGTCGCTGCCAGCCCGTGCGAGGCCTTTACCGCTGACGCCGGCGCAGGCCTATGAGGAGCTCTTCTACGACGTGCAGATGAGCGGCCTGTTCTCGGACAGCAAGACCTTCGTCGATGCGATTGCGCATCGAAGCTCCGATGAGATCTTGGAGGACTATCGCCGTCTGCGCTTGGTGCCGGGGTTTCGCTTGGATCAGTTCGTCGCGGAAAACTTCACCATTCCGGCGCCGTCCGAATACGTATACCGCTCACGGCCCGGTGAGGATGTGAGAAAGCACATCGAGCGACTGTGGAACGTACTCACTCGACACTCTCCAGTGCAACCTGCGCATTCGAGCCTGCTCGCGCTGCCGCGACCGTATGTCGCGCCCGGCGGACGATTCAACGAGATCTACTACTGGGATTCGTACTTCGTGATGCTCGGGCTCAAAGAGTGCGGCAAGGTCGAGCTCATGCGCGACATCTGTGAGAACTACGCGCATATGTTGAAAGAGTACGGGCTGATCCCGAACGGCAACCGCACCTACTACTTGAGCCGCTCGCAGCCTCCCCTCTTCGCCACCATGATCGAGCTCCTGGCCACGATCGATGGTCCGGCCGTGTTCACACGTTACCGCGACGCGTTGCGTCGAGAGTATGCATTCTGGATGGATGGCGCGGTCGCGCTGGCGCCGGGTGAGGCCTATCGCCGCGTCGTGCGACTGCCCGACGGCACGTTACTCAATCGGCACTGGGACGATCGACCCGCACCCCGTGATGAGGCTTACCGGGAAGATGTTGAAACGGCGCATCGCAGCTCACGACCCGCCGAAGAGGTGTACCGGCATCTTCGCGCCGGCGCCGAAAGCGGCTGGGACTTCAGCTCCCGCTGGTGTGCCGACCCGATGGATCTTTCGACCATCGAGACAACGGATTTGGCCCCGGTGGACTTGAACTGCATGCTCTACCAGCTCGAGTGCACGCTGGCGCGTGCGTACGAGGCCTATCCAATCTGCGCGCGACGTCATCGCCAGGCGGCCCGCCTGCGTCGCGAGGCGATCAAGACACATCTGTGGAGTCCGACTTTGAAGGCATTCACGGATTTGAACTGGCGCACTGGGGCGCGCACCGAGCGCTTGTCAGCGGCGACAGTCGCGCCGCTCTTCTATTCGATCGCCACGCGCAAGCAGGCCGCGGTCACTGCCGAGACGGTGCGTACGCACTTGCTCGCCCCTCCCGGGATGCTCACGACCACGATCCGAAGTGGACAGCAATGGGACGCGCCTAACGGCTGGGCACCGTTACAGTGGATGGCGGTTGAGGGCCTCTCGCGCTACAACCACTTGGGGCTCGCTTCCACGATCGCGCGCCGCTGGATGGGACAGAACCTCGCGGTGTTTCGTCGCTCCGGCAAGCTGGTCGAGAAGTACGACATTACGCACGAGGATGCGGCCGCCGGCGGGGGTGAGTATCCCCTCCAGGACGGTTTTGGTTGGACCAATGGGGTGCTGCGCGCGCTGTTGGCGAAATATCAGTGCGCCGAATGCGAGCACGTCGTCGTGGTTTGAGCTGGATCGAGGCCCTCCCGGCTCGCTACACAGCGCGTAGGTCAATCATCAATCTGAATGGATCGACCGTCCGCTCAATGGAGACTTTTATGCCGAATGAGTTCGAACAACTTCGAGCAGCCCTCCTCGCAAAGCTGCAATCGAGCAAGAAGCACGAAGTGCTGGCCGCTGCCAAGGCAGTGCTCGGTGCCGGCGATTTCGATGAGCTCGAATGGCAGGATTTAGCTGCAGCGCTGCAGCGATACGAGGCAAAGCAAGGAGACACGGCTCCCTCTGATGCTCCCGCAGCTGCTTGAATTCGACGCGCCGCCGATCGCCAAGAGGCGGCGCTAGTCCTGCGCAAGATCCCGGATCATCAAGTCGGTGCCGGGCACGCGCACAAAGCCCACGCTTTTGTAGAACTTCCGAAGCTTGCGCTCCCCGGACTCGACGTCACCGGCGAAGTCGTCGTAGCGCATGCGCTTGGAGAATTCATCTCCGGTATCCCCGATCGAGAACTGCAGTGGGTACGGCAGGAGCGCCGCGATCCGGCAGTACCGACCGAACCGCTCGATCAAATGATTGAGCACCTTCTTCGACAAGCCCGTTCCGCGCACCTCCGGCACGAACTCGAACCGTTCGATCAGCAGCGTGTTCTTCGACACATGAGCGTGCGAGGCTTCCCCGAGGAGCTTGAGCACTTTGGGATGTAGATTTGTCGCGTCATACAGGTCGCGGTAAAGCCGCGTGTCCGGCTGGTAATCGAGCACCTCTTGCGGCCAGTACTCGGATTGATCGAAGTCGAGCTCGGCCACTACGAAGCGTCCGACCTGTGAGGCGCCATCATCAGTGTGCAGCCAGACGTCCCCGCGATAGCGCGTGATGCAATCGCCAGGGGAGCCAAGCGGCCCGGCCAGCTCGGCGTTTAAATCGATCGAGAAGTGCCCTCTTGATACGTCGTTCGAACCATCCACGGCAGCAACCTCGGGTCAGGGACTGCTGAGGTATAGGCAGTGGATTTATTGGCTGCAGCTCGTGCTCACGTTGCGGGGCAAATGTGGATTTGAGCTGGATGCGCGAGGCGAATGCACCCTGTCCTATACGACACGAGGTCAAACGTTTCACAGGGAGCACACGCTCATGCAAACCAAGCTACAAATTTCGACGAACGCCGAGCAACGTCTGTTCGTCATCTCGACTGGCGAGGGATATTCCTGCTTCGGGTTCGATAACTGCTACCGGCACGCGTTGCAGCTGTCGCAGTTGCTAGGTCGTCCGGACCTGGCGCCGAAAGAGAACGAGATCGGTGAGCTCAAGCAGTACGAGCTCTACCAGAACCTCGTGCGCCTGGCGGGCGATGCCGATATCGGCACGTACTTCGACCCAGGCACACCGACGCAAGTCCGCGAGATCCTGGAACGTTATTTGAACGGCAGCCCGCTACGGTTGTTCTTCGGCGATGACGTCACGGGACGGGATTGGCTCGAGGAGCACGATGTGTACGGCTATATCCGTCGATCGATGGGTCCGCTCAAGGTGCCGCTGCTGACGGGGCGGCTCTCAGGCGGTGGTTCGGCGATCCTGACGGCGAATGTGGTGCGAATCCTCGACGGCCGGACGCTCACGGAGCTCTACCGTCATCCGACGTATCACCAGGCAAGCTTCACCATCGAGTCGTGCTCGACGAAGAAGTACAAGGCACAGGTGTTGGCGGATGGTGAGCTACATGCTCGGTTCCCCACGCTTGTGAGTGCGCAACGCTGGGTCGCCTTCATGAAAGGCGAAACCATTCGGCTGTAATTCTCTCTTCCGGGACGCCTTGCGCGTCCCGGTTTCTTTTGCGGCTATACCGGCAGCTCGAGCGAAAGGAACTCAGGCGGCACCTTCTGCGCCAACCAAAAGCGTTCGTTGGCGCAATAAAACGGCAGGCCCACTTCATGAGCGTGCTTAGCATCGACGTAGATAAGCGCCGCGGTGCCGTGGCGCGCGCCGACTTTCTGCGCCAACTCGCGATCGGTCGTCAGATGTACGTACTGCCGACGCATAGGAGAAAGCCCGCTTCTTAAAATCTGTTGAATCGCAGAAGTCGTCGTCCCATGCAGCAAGACGGCAGGTTGTACTCCCCAGTGGGGAGTGCTATAATAAAACCATGTCGTAAGGAATTTGAAGACGAGCAGAACATGACACAACCGATCGACCTCAACGCCAAGCGGCGCCAGCAACAGCTCGATAACAGCTTCGAGTGGATCCCGGAGTTCATCGAAACCAAGAAGGATGAAGATCCGGAATACATCCGGTTCACCCCGGAAGGGAAGGCCTACTACGAAAAGTGGCTGAAGAAGTACGGATACTCTCTCCAGGAGATGAGCTCCGCCAGCCGCTTCATCAAAGTGGTCCGACAGATCCTCCGACAGAGGGTCGAAGAGGCCCCGCCCTCCAACCTCAACGACCCGGTGATCAAGGCGATCGACGAGGCCCTCCAGAAGGGGGACGGAGAAACGATCATCAAAATCGCCGAGGAGTTAAAAGCCTCCAACCCGGGAACGGTCACCGAGATCAAGCGGGACTGAGGGGGCGGCGGAAAAGGAAACGCTCCACACAAGGTGGAGCGTTCGATGAATGGAATCACTTCCGGCACTCGATCAGTGCAATGGACATCGCTTCCTTGGCGAACCGCTCGAGGCGGCGGTCGCGGAGATGCTTGCCCACGAATTGGAGCGCTTCACCGACAGCCTTCAGCGTAGGTCCTGAGGATTTATCGACATAGCGATCCCAATCGCGGTTGGAGAGATTGATCATCAGGTTATGACGAGCAAGAACGTCCAGCGCTTGGGCCACATTGCAAAATGCCATGAGATGCATCCTCTATTTACAAACAAAGAGTGCCCTCACGACGCCGGAATAATTTCCGGCATCGACGAGGGGGTTGATGCCGGAGATAAGTTCCGGTTGTGTTTCGTATAGACACCGACCAAAAAAATGCAGAGCGTGAGCATAAAATCGAACTGGCCCATCGTCGGCGCCCGACCGAGCAAGGCGCCCCAGCAGAAAGTGCTGCGGGACGCCATGGACACGTTGGGACTGACGCGCAAGGAATTCGCCGCGCGCATCCATGTGCCGTTTCGCACGTTGGAGAAATGGCTGCTGCCGGAGGACTCAGGTGACTACCGCGAAATGCCGGACATAGCCCGCGGCTACGTGGCGGACATCCTGCAATGGCATGCGATTGCCCCAAAAGAAAGAGCAACGGCATAGGGCCGTTGCTCTAATGGGAATGGTTTCGCTTACTCGCTCTTCGGCGGTACCACACTGCCGCCTTTCGTCGGATCGAGCGTTTCGTACTCATCCTCGTAAGTGTGGCTGTCGTCGCGCATCGTGCGCAGGGCGGTCGGGTTTTGTACGAGCGCCATGGCGCTGAACAGCATCGTGGCGTGGTGTTCGGCTGCTTGCTTCAACATCGAAGTGACTCCGTTCTGTTAGTCCTGCGCCTTTGCGACGCCTCGCGCCTTGTCGACCGCCTGACCCAGCGCCTCTTCGGCTTGCGGAAGAATGGGGGTCGCGTCCTCAGCGGACGCCTGGGGGAAAGCAGCAGCAAGTTCGCTCGACATGACAGGCTCCTCATTGGAGCCTGTCAGGTGTAGAAGTGGAAGTTATACATTTCGGCCGTTCTCGAGCCGCGCGCCCTGCCCTCGCTCTTGTGCCGTCTTCCAAAAGAAAAGACCCCGCCGAGGCGAGGTCTTTGAAGGGAATGGTTGAGAATCGATCGCGATAATGCTTAGGCGTACCGCGAAAGCAATCGCATACCGATTCGGTGGTTTTGTTCCGCTTCCCAGTGCGGGTTCATCAGGCGCTTGATGCGCCTGATGGCGCGTCGGTGGCGCTCATCCGCAACCTCGTCTTTGAACGAGATCTGAGAGCGGTGCAGTTGCAGGAGTCGACGAGCCTTGTCGTCGAGCGCCGCTGCACGGGGATAGTTGTATCGCTTCAATGTCCTGTCCTGTCCTCTGCAAGGGGCCTGCTCAGTATAGGAAGGCGTTACGGCGTCTTCGGCCCGTCCCACGCCGCAACGAAGATGGCTTTGTCCGGGAAGTACGCGAACACCAACACAATTCCGGACTCACCGTCCGCGGCAACCCAGCGACAATCGGTTCGAATGACGCCGTCCTGAGTCGAGCGCTCCACCTGGCTCGGCGACCCCAAGTTACCGAAACGAGCCAAGAGCGCCTGCTCCACCTTCAACGCTTCAGATTTATTTGTGAACACTCAGCGCGCTGAGTGCGCCAACTGCAAAGAGTGCCCGGGCGGTTTTAAGCCGCCCAACGGCTTCGTCCGATCGTTCGTTTGAAGGGCGGCAACGCTGCGAGCATCTCGCGGCCATAGCGCGTTTCGACCAGGCGACGGTCGAGCACCGTCACGCGACCCGAATCCGTCTCGGTGCGAAGCAGTCGGCCTGCGGCTTGAATCAACTTGAAGCTCGCATCCGGCACCGAGATCTCGATGAACGGATTGCGGCCCAACGATTCGAGCCATTCAGAGCGCGTCTTCTCGACCGGCGAGTCCGGTACCGCAAAGAAAAGCTTCGCGATGATCACGTGCGTGCAGAGCTTGCCGGGCAAGTCCAAGCCTTCGGCGAAGGACGCCACCCCGAAGAGGATGCTGCCCTCGCCTGCCGCGATGCGCTCGCGATGCTCGGCCAACAAGGCCGAGCGCGGACCTGCGCCTTGCATCAGCACGCGATCGGCGAGCTCAAAGTTAAGGCCCTTGGCTACCGCGTTCATCTGCTTGTACGAAGCGAAGAGCACGAGCGTGCCTTCGCTCGGGTTGATGAGCCCGGTGTTCATCATCTCGATGATCTCAGCCGTGTGCGCATCGGCGTTCTTGGCGCTCGTGGACATCGACGGAATCACGAGCTCCGCCTTGCGGCGATAATCGAACGGAGAGGCGAGCCGCACCGCTTGCGTGCCGTACTTCGGACCCAGGCCCGTTTGTTCGAACAAGCGATCGAAGCGTCCAAGTGCAGCCAGGGTCGCAGAGGTGAGCACCGCGCCTTTGCATTGCGACCACAACAGGCTCCGCAGCATGTCCGCGGCCGAGGTGGGGTTCGCGCAGCATTCGAAGTCCTTACCATCGTTCACCGCCTCGATCCAACGCGCAACCGGAGGTGCGCTCGGCTTCTCCGGATCCCGAGAGAACAGCGAGAAGGTGTTGCGCATGGCCTCGAGCCGATCATGGAGCGATTGCGCCGAGGCAAGCGCCATGCCGGTGACCGAGCTGCCCTCGCCGTCTTCCAACGGCTTCTTGATGGCTTCGACGAGCTTCTTCGTGCGCTGAAATACGACGTCGCTTGCATGCCAGGCCGCACGGAATCGCTCGCGCAATCCATTCGGCACAAGTCCGCGTTCGAATCGCCACACCGCAAGCTCATTCGCTTTGGTATCTCGACGCTTGCTGTAAGGATCAAATCCTTCAGGACGCTGCATGGCGGGGTGCACGTCTTTGATCGCCTCGAAGAGCTCAGCGAGACGTTCCTTGAGCATCTTCACCTCGACCTTGAAGGCAAGCTCCAGTTCATTCATGACTTCGTGCACATCCGGACGATTCGGCACGGTGCGACGCACGGCATCGGGGATGGTCGTGAGGTTCGTCAGCGCCTTCTGCGGTCCGAGCAAGTGCGAGCGCGCTGCGTTCTGTTCGATCGCCACATCCGGAAGGTGGTGACCTTCATCAAACACGTAGATCGTCTCTTCGGGATCCGGCAACACCGCACCGCCGCCCATGGCGAGGTCGGCGAGCACGAGCGCGTGATTAGCCACGATGACGTCGGCCTTCTTGCGCTGTGCACTCGCATTCAAGAACGCACACTGTTCGTAGAAGGGGCAGCCCTTGCCGGTGCAGCCGGCGCGGTCCGTCGTCAGGGCCATCTTGAATTCCGAACGAAGCTCCGCCTTCCAATCATCGAGGTCTCCGTTCCAGGTGGACTTCTCGCGGGCCTCCCACATCGCCTTGACCGTCTCGAGTTCCTCTGGGAGCGGTTTGACGCTCCAGGTGGCGGCCGTCGGATCGATGTCGATTTCATCGAGGTCGAGTTCCTGCTGATCCTCGGCGCCGACGAGCTGTTCGAGATTGCGATCGCAGACATAGCGCCGGCGACCCTTAGCGAGGGCGTACGTGAAGACGATCCCCGCCTGGTGCAACACGGACGGAAGATCCTTGTTGATGAGCTGCTCTTGAAGGGCAACGGTCGCGGTGGAGATCACGAGCTTTTGTCCACGCGCCTTGGCGACCGGAATGGCCGACAGTAAGTACCCGAGGCTCTTGCCGGTGCCGGTGGGACCTTCCACGCAAATGATGCGCTCGTTGGGGTTGTATTCGCCCGCAAGCGTCTTGGCGATCTCGGCGATCATCTCGCGCTGAGAGCGACGCGGCGCAAAGCCTGGCGTCTTCGCCATGTTCGCCAACGCCTCGCGAATTAGCGTCTTGATGTCGTCCGACAACCCAGGTCGGTCGGCCACGCCGCCGAGTGGGTTTAAAGAAAGATGTTGCACAGAGCCTCCCGGGCCGTTTTCGAGCTCGATGGGAGGTCTAGGAAATTCGTTTATGCGCCTCGGAAAGGGCGTGACAATGGAGGCCAAATTGGATGCCTCGTCGCTCAGGCCGATCGCGCTTGCGCTTTGGCGAGCTCGAGGAGCTTGCGCCTGTAGGCTTCCTGCTCCGCACAGGCATCCATCACGATGCCGGCCTTCGCCTCGAAGGGCAGATCCGGCAGCGCCTCAGGTCCGGTGATCGCGGCAGCTTCGAGAATCGATACGATGGCGGTCCAGTAGGAAATGTCGCCCTGCAGGCCCCAATAAGCCCAGTCGCTATTGCACACCTCTTGAGCGTGCTTGACCTGCTCGAGCTTTGCGCGCGCCTCGGCGAGGGATTCATTGACGTATTCGCCGCCAGCGACGGGAGGGGAAATCCCCGCTCAGTACGCTTGCGATCACGGTCGTCTGCCCACGAACGGGGCCAAACTGTCTCAAAGCGTCTTCCAATTTCATAGGCCCTCCGATGGCGCATATCCTCGCGCCTGGATCAGCTCTATCTGTTTCGTTTCGTGTACTCCCAGTATATCCGAAAATGGCCATTTTGGATAGTTTGCGATCGTCGGAGTCTCATGCTGCCGCCGTCTTCGCTCGATTCCGTCGAGTTTGACGTCGGCTCGGCCCTTTGGGCCTCACAATGAGTTCACGGTTCGTCGTGCCAAGCCCTGACCGAAAGGGTCCGTGCCCAGCGTGGGATAGCCAAGAGGCCACGACAGTACCGAAGCCCCGCTCAATGCGGGGCTTTGTGTTTCTGAGCCCGTCGACCCAGGCTTTACACAAACTCCGCCCGAATTGCTTCCGAACGCAGTTGACGCGAGAGCCAGGCGAATAGTGCTGCCATGGCGAAGGGGACAGCTGCGGCCGCGAACAGGCTGTCCGGCAGCGACTCGGCTTGCGATGAGAACAGTAGAAAGGCAAAAAGCCCGAGCCCACCGATCACGGAGGTCACAGCGCCGAGTCCGAAATTGAAGGCGAAGATCTTGCGCGCCCAGTCTTTGCGCGCGAGCAGCGCGCAGGCGGCAAAGAGCAACCCTGCGTTGACGGATAAGCCCACCCCCGCCACGATGAAGACGAGTCGCATGATGGGATAGGTGTCCTCGAGCATTGACCCGATGATGACTTGCGCCCCGTTGGTGAGGATGTTGAAGCTAGAGCCGACGATGAGGAACCAACTCAGGATGGTGATGAACGTCGAGCGATTTGCGGTCGGAACAGACATGGAATCCCCTCTTGTTGTTGTGGTCCGGGAGCACACGCCCCAATGCAACGTGTAGGGAAATCCGGCCCGGTACCGCGGGTCGACTCACTGCTGTCTCCGAGCTGCGGGTGGAGCTCTTGGGATAAAAAGAAGCCCCGGCAGCATAAGCTGTCGGGGCAGGGAGAGAATGGTTACTCGCTGTGTGCGACGATCGTTCGTTCGCTCGAGCGAGCCCTGAGCGAGGAGCGAGTTACTCTACGTGCGCGGCGATAGCGAGCTCGGACTGCGCAGGACCATAGAGCGTCGAGAGCTTTGCGATCTCTTTGCTCGAGTATCGACACCCCTGAATGTACTTCTGGGTGGGATCGATCACACGCAGTGCATCCCCGAGCTCTTCGGCAAGAAACGAGACCACCTTAAGGCGATGAGCCAACTCGACATCGCTTGGCGAGAACCCGTGAGTGATCTTATTGAAGCTCCATCCATTGGGAATCGATTCCAGCGGATGGGTGTGATACATGCCGACGAGTTTATCGCCCTTCTGGGTAACCAATCGAAAATCGAGACTCGAGTTCGTGCCGGTCGTCACTGCTTCAGTGTAATAGAACTTACCACCTCGCAGGATGATCGCACCGCCGTACTCAGTATCGGCGAAGGGCCGCACGAGCGGCCGGAACGCCGCGATCACCGCTTCTTCGATCGTATCGAATGCGGGACTGTCGACCACGCGCGTAACTGGAAGCTCCTTAACACCTGCGACTGCAAACGTCGAAAGAACCATCGCGAACACAAACACAATTGCCTTTTTCATGAGACACCTGATGACCTTGGTTGAACACATCAGGTGTAGCGATCAGCGCGACGAGAGCTGAGCGCGTAGGCGAATCGTGATGGATGCGCGTATAGAAACGCCCGAGGCAAGCTCAGGCGTGGCGCGCTTCGTTATGTACTGATTGTATGTGTTTCGTCTCCGTTAGTGTATGTCAAACGGATAAGCGCGATCAGAAAGGGCCTATGTCCGAACCCGACTACGTGCCCGCAAGAGAAAGCGCCGAAAGCCAAGTCGATCGCGACGCGACAGCCCCTACAGCGCGCACTCGCAGCGGCGCAGCACAAAGCAGTCGCAACTGCGGACGGAGCCCCGGCGAGTTAACAGAAGGTGTTCAACTTTCGCGGAAATCGGCAAAAGTTGAACACGGGTTTCTCCTTCCTCGACTCAGGGGCGTTTGCTTTCGGCGCACGCAACCAAGCTCGTGGGGCGGTTCGATCGCAGTCGCGTCTTGTGGTGATTAATGAATCTGAGCCGCACGCCTTTCGCGAGGGCTTGCCGTGAGACCGGAGCACCGGGTCCGGATTATCGGGATATTCCCGCGGGATTAGATACGGGGGCGCCTCATCGTCGTTGTGTCTCCCGAACCCAAGAGGTCACCTCACCGATCAGGTTGATCAATCGGCAAAAGAAAACCCCGCAACGCGCGCGGGGTTTTGAAGAAAGATATGACGATGAACCTTAGGATGCGCGCAGCATGCGCCGACCCCAAGATGCCTCGATTCGGCGCTCGGTCTCTTCCAGGTACGCAGGCAAGATCGCATCGAGCGCACTGACCTGTTGTGGGGCGAGCAGTCGAAGGTGCCCTGCGAGGACGTCCTCCCCTGCTGACTCGTACGTGCCGTGCAGGTAGAGCCCGTCTTCTTGCGTTTGCAAGTACACGATCGCGGTGCGCGCGCCGCCGGCGGAGTCGAACTGCTTGGACGCAGCGGCCCAGCGAGTGTTACCCAGTCGCAGGCGTTCGAACGACCAACCCTGTTTTGCGAAGATCGGTGCGACCTTCGACACCACATCGATTTTGTCCATAGGATGTTCCTTAAGTGACCTCTATGAGAGGTATAGAGAGCCGCCCAATGGCGACTTGCGCCCGCGTTCGATGTCACCTATGCCTACAACCCAGAAGGCAAATGGACTCAAGCTCATCAGATGAGCATCAACGGCAAGCGCGATGCCTTTACGCTCGAGGACTTTCGCGCGTGCGCAAAGACCGCCGGGCTCAAGCGCGGGCGCGCCGAGGCGCTACTCGATGAGGTGCTGGCCGCCGTCAAACAGTGGCCGCAGTTCGCCGAAGCGACTGGAATCCCTCAACATCAGATCTCTGCGATCGCCGCGACGCATCGGTTGGAATGGCACTGAACCGAACGAGACAGGGCAGACCCATGGACGAAGATGAGTTGTACGTGAAGGGCAATCCGCCGAACTGGACAGGCCCAGTGGTCGTTGTCCTCGTCGCGCTACTGGCGTACGCCGTGCACGCTGTGGTCGGGTAACGGTGCGGGTCGAAGATTCACGCTACCGGCTTAGTCCTCGCTGACCGCGACAAGGAGCCCGATCCAGAGACACAGGATGAGCATGGCACCCAGGCACATCAGAAGCGGCGTAGCCCCACCACCCCATCAGGGCGCCGAGCACGTTGAGGGCAAGTGCGGCGCGAAGGAAGTCAGTCGTCAGCATGGTGCGATGTCATTCTAGTAAGGTCTAAGACGCCTAGAACGGCATCATGGAATCTCTGGAGTCATTTGTGACTTTCAGTGTGGCGCAAGCGCGCAAAAAAAACACCCGAGCAGGCGCTCGGGTGTCGTAGCCTAGGTGCGGCTTGGGCTGTTGCCGCGTTCAGAGTGGCATTTTGAGGCAGTAGATGTTATTGGCCGGATCCGGCGTGCAACCCGGTGCGCAGGTGTCGGTCAGCCACACGGTCTGTTCGGTCGCCGGCATCTGCCCACACACCGAAGGGTCCGTGGGTGTGCAGTCCGAGAAGTCCTCAGGCCGGGTCGCGGCATTGCAGTCGGAATCCGGCAACACAGTGCCCGAACCGTCGACGCACTTGACATTGTTGGCCCTCTTCCCGGAATTTGCAGCAATCGCACAGCTCACCGAGCGTGACTGCTTCACCATGCCGCAGCCACTCGCGGGAAGCCAATCGGTCGGCATCCATGTGCCGCTGCCGCCTTCGCAAGCGGGGCTGGGGTCTATGCTCCAGGTTGGAGCCGCAACAGCGGTAGCGGTACCATGAAGCCGGATGGCCGTTGTCCGGCATACCCCGGTGCAGTTATGCGCCGACGGAGGCTCGTTCAAGCGAAGGTTGATGGTGAAGGTGCCTACTTTAGTAGGTCTGAACATGACGGTCCACGGCACGATGCAACGCTTGTCGCCCGCCTCATACGTGATCCCCGCTCTACAGTGATCCGGCGTCAAGGGCGACACTGGGGTGAAGATGAACTGCCCCCCGCTGCCACCGGTCGCTTGAACAGATCCGATCGAGCTGTAGTATTCGTAAAGAGTGACGCTTGTATCGAAAGAGACCCATAGATCAGGCGAGCCATCCATCGTGCACTGGACCTGCTGGCCTACGACGGCATCCGGACAGTAAACATCAACGGTCCGAATTATGCCGGCCGAAGCGGATAAAGAAGCGCCTAGGGCGCTCAGCCCCAAACTCGCGGCAATCAACAATGTTTTCAATCGCATCTGAGAATTCCTCCACAAATTTCCCTTGTATAGGCACACGGCTCCGCCTTTGGGGAGGGCACGAGCGACATCTCAGATTTATTCGTGGCGCGGAGAAGTACCCAATGCCCTCCTCCCTGGCGAGCCGTTCACCTTCGTGTTCCAGCGACGAACCGTGTGTGATCAGCCACTGCGCTCGGTCACGCACTTCGGCGCCGAGCTCCCCCGCCTGACCCACGCCTGTCGACGTTCCCGCTCCGTCTTGGGCACCTGAGATGAGCCGCTCTGCCGCGAGTCCCTTTGCGGCCGTGGCGCGCCTGTGTTCGCCGTCTCTTGCCGTTGCTTGCCATCTGCTGCCGCCTGGTGCCGCCGGCTTCCTCCCTCTTCCGTCGCGGTTCCGGGATCTTCCGGCTGCTGCCGTTGACAGTGCGAGCCGCAGGGTCTGCTCTGCTTTCTGGTCGCGACCCCCTTCCTACCGAGCAACCAGGTGCGCTGCGCGCGAAGATGTTTCCGAGGATGAAGCTCCACAAAGATCTCGCTCCTTCTCTGCTCGGCGTGTCGCCCGAGGAGCCCTGGCCGGCCCCGCTGCACGCAGTGCCCGCTGCACGCAGTGCCCGCCGCAGGCGATGCCCGCTGCAAGCGAAGGCAAGCCCCGTGAACCGATCCGGGCCGCTCCCGCCCTATGTCGCATTCCATCAACCTCCCCGGCCCGCAGGTGCTTAGGTGGCCACCCCGCATGTCGCCCCGCAAGTCGCCCGCCATCCCCCGCAAGTCACCCCGCATGCGGTGGCGCGCCCTGCATCCGGATCTGTGCCGCGCGTAGGTCTGGTCACCGACGCCCTGCACTCCACACCTCGAGCACACTCCATCGACGCCGATCGAGCGAGCCCTCACCCACCCCCAACCCCTCCGCCAACCGGATTTCACGGAACGCCTGGAAACGGAAAGGGAGAACGCCCTTTCACAGTCCCAGTACACCTGGGGGGGAAGAAATCACGCCTGTACCCGTATCCGCAAAAGGGTAAGGGTATGCAGGAGCACAGAAGTAAGAGACGACACGTGTACCCGATCGTGTACAGGGAGTGACACACAGATGGGGGGATGTAGGCAGGCGGCCAGGAGGAATGGCGACACCGGTAGAGGATCGGTATGTGTGCCCACTGTAGGGGGATCGACACCGCCAGTACTCATGAGAGGAAGGGACTGGGCAAAGGGAGTCTGGGGCTGAGTGTGCCCTGGCGCAGGGGGAGATCTGATAGGACTCAGCGGCCCCGGAAGAGAGGCCATCGAGGGAGGAGGCTTCAGCGATGCGGGCTCGGAAGGGGCATGATCTCGGGGAGGGGTTAGCGGCGCTGCTTGATCGCAGGGATGTGACCAGAAGTCAGGGGTACGCGGCCAGGAGAGGGGCGGTCGGGGATAGAGGACGTGACCAGGGGAGGGGCGGTCGGGGATGGGTTGTGGGGAGAGATGGTAAGAGTTGGGAGGGAGATGCGCGACCAGGGAAAGGGGGGCAGTCGGGGATGGGCGAGATCGGAGGAGGCGCGCCGCGGGGCTCGGAGGGCACTCCATCCTCGGGGGAGTCTGCATCGCGATCTCGGAAGGAAGTCGATCCCCGGAGAGCTGCGAGGGCGTCAGGATAGAGGCAAGCGGACAGGATGGGGAGGCTTGATGGCAAGGACGGTCGGGAGAGGACTGAGGGTTGGAGAGAACGAGGCCAGGACTCTAGGTGACGGCAGGGAGAGGGACGTAGGTGGATGTGGGGTGAGGGTTGGTGAGGAGGTGCGACCAAGGAAGGAGGTGCGCTTGGGATGAGAGATGTGGGTGGAGATGAAACGGGGGCTGGTGAGGGACGCGGCCAGGGGTGAGGCGGTGGTTGGGAGGCAGATGCGGGTGCGGGGGAGATGCGGTGACGGAAGAGGTACGGCCAGATGAAGTGCGGCGGTCTTAGGTGTCGACGGTTGAAGTGGCAGGAGGGTCGGAGGGGATCGAACGGGTCAGTGTGTCGAGGTCGTCGAGCGCGCCGACGAGTGAGGACCGGACCCTCGCGGCGACTACTCCAGCGGTACTAGGGGTGCGCTCCACAGTCCAATCCAAGGCGCGGGCAGTTCTCGGTGAGCTCGGTCCAAACTCCGTGAGCACTTTGTCCGCGCCGGAGGGCGGGGCTTCTAACTTCTGCGCGCTGCGGATCGAGAGAGGTGACTGTCGGGGTGATCGAGGGCGGGTGTGCGGTGAGGTTGGGATGAGGGATGTGCGGAATGCTATCGAGGTGTGGGCGGGCGCTGTGCGCTCAGACGGTCAAGGGTCGAGGGAGACAGGCCGTGTGTCGTGCGGTGAGGGTTGGAGGGGCTGCAGGGGTGCGGCATGAGAAGGATTGGGCGGGCGATGACAGTTCAGATGATCGAGGGTGCGAGGGGTCGACGGGTATCGAGCGAGGTGCGGTTCAAGGCGGGCGCAGGTGTGAGCGGGAGGTGGGCGTTGGGTTTGAGGTGAGGGTTTGCGCAGCGCTGAGGGTCGGTGCGATCGCGCGCGAGCAGCGCGGAGGGGGCTTCATACTTCGTCCCAGCGACGGGGCGTCCGACGTCCGCGGAGCGGAGCGTTAGCGTAGTGGAGCGGACAGGGCGGGACGCGTAAGCGGCCCGCACGAGTCGGGCGGTCCGGCGCGAGGTGGGGGCTTTTGCTTCCCCTCGCCATCTACCTGCAGCTCGATTTCTTTTGCCAACAGTGCTGACCTCTTCCTAGCCCTGCAGGGGCATGCCGTGAGACCGGAGACCGGGTCCGGATATCGGGAAAGATCCTGACGTCTTCATAACGGGGTGACTCCCCTCAGTGTCTCTCTCGAGCCCTACGTCGCGTTCGGGCGGTCTGCGCTTTCGACCGTATCGGAACACCCGGGAGCTCTTCGCCGCTATCGCGCGCTTCGGCGCCCCGCGAGGCCGCCCGCCGCTTTCGCGCGCAAGCCTGCGTGCCGGGCTGACCCCGGTGCCGGCATAGCCGTCCTGCCCGCCTTGAGCGTCGGCTGTCGGGCGCACCGCGCCCTCGGCCTTGCCGTCGTCTGAGTCGAATTCGAGCTACTCGAACGTCCGATCTCCTCACTGCCGCCCTGCCCTCCCCACCTCGAAACCGTCTCGATCGCGCCGTCGAGAGGCCGCCGTGAGACCCAGTAACCGGGTCCGAATATCGGGACATTCCTCGAGCGAAACAAAGCGGGGTAACTCCACTAAGTGTGTCTCACGAACNNTTCGGAGTCTCATGCTGTCGGCGCCTTCGCCTGTTCCCGACAGACTTGACGTCGACGCGCCTGCTCAGCAGGCTTTACACGAGTTCACGGTTCTCCGTGCCATAGCTCTTGGCAGTTTTNTGCCGTTGAGCCTACCTGACACTCCCCGTGCGTAAATTCCCCGCCTCCTACGGGTACACCTACAGCCGCTAGATCCACCACGTTGTCGTGGCTTACACAGCTGCAATCAGCTGTGCCCAGAAAC
>Ga0065720_1020108_pt1 | contig 16897 bp, 13 predicted proteins | sample Thericmetagenome_FD_59107 | JGI IMG/M metagenome (GOLD analysis project Ga0065720, IMG submission 59107) | Thermophilic microbial communities from the Joint Bioenergy Institute, California, USA of rice/straw/compost enrichment - eDNA_2 v2... | ecosystem: Engineered > Solid waste > Grass >... | reverse complement strand
GCCGCCGGCGCTGGTGCTGACGGCGGGCATCGACCCGCTCTGCGACGAGGGCATCGCCTACGTCCGCCGGCTGGATGAGGACGGGGTGCGCGTGATGCATGTCCACCTCGCCGACCAGATCCACGGCGCGATGACGATGGGGAGGTTCATCCGCGCCTCGGGGCTGATCCTGCAGACCGCCGCCGCCGCGCTGCGCGACGCCTGGTCGCGCGCGTGAGGGACGGCGCGGCTGGGCAAGGTGATGGCGGCGCTGCAGGCGAAGCACGCCGCCGTACCGGACACGGCCAGGGCAGGCCCCAGGGCGAAGGCACGCCTGGGCGGCTGACGACACCAACCGGCGGGGGGCGCCGATGACGCGGGTGGGCCGCGTGCTCCTGCCGGCGGCCGAGCTGCTTTTCTATCTCGGTGCCAGCCTGTTGCTCTGCTGGGTGGCCTGGCCGGAGGTCGAACTCCGCTGGACGCTGGAGCGGCACGGCCGCCCGGCCGAGGCGAAGGTCGTTGGTCATAGGGGCCAGAGCGGCCGGAGCGGCGTGTATTTTCGCCCCGAGGTGCTTTTCGTGACCGAGGCGGGTCGGCAGGTGCGCGCGGTCGCCGAGGGCAAGGGCGAACCGAGCACCAGCCCATGGCCGAGAGGCACGACGCTCGCGATCCTCTACGATCCCGCAGCACCGGCGCGCGTCATGCCGGCCGCGGAACTGGAGCGCGTGGGCTGGCTGCCCGTCATGCTGTTGGGCGGCGGCGCGGCCCTGCTGATGCTGGGGCTTTTCGCATTCCGACTGCGCGCGCGTCTGGGGCCGCGTGCGGACAGCAGGCCGACCCGGGGCGCCGACCGGGAACGCGCGCCCCGCTGATAGCGGTGCCATCGGCAGGGTACGGCGCAATCGGTTCGGCATGTCGAGGTCTTCGGAGAGCACCACGATCCGCACGGCGTAGGGGACTTCCCCAGCCTCGGCATCGCGATGGAGCGGTGCCGGTGAATCCGTTGTCGAGGCGCAGCCCGACAGCGCGTGACGGAGGGCGTGCCGCTGACGGCGGGCATCGGCCCGCTCTGCGACGAGGGCATCGCCTGCGCCCGCCCGCTTGACAGGCGGGCTGCGCCGGATTGCGCTGGCGGGCACAGCAGCGGCGTCGCCAGGATCGTAGGTGGTGCCCGCCGCAGGGAGGACGTCCATGGCCGACTCGCAGATCCGCAACGCCACCGTCGCGCTCCGTCTTGCCGAGGCCTTCGCGCGCCACGGCGTGACGGTCGGCTTCGGGCAGAGCCTGCCGAGCGCCTTCTGGCTCGCCGCGCCGCATGTCGGCATCCGCCAGGCCGCCTACCGGCAGGAGAACATGGGCGGCGCGATGGCCGACGGCTATGCCCGCGTCTCCGGCCGCGTCGGCGTGGTGACGGCGCAGAACGGCCCGGCGGCGACGCTGCTGGTGCCGCCACTCGCCGAGGCGCTGAAGGCGAGCGTGCCGATCGTCGCGCTGGTGCAGGAGGTCAACCGCGACCAGACGGACAGGAACGCCTTCCAGGAGCTCGACCACATCCGGATGTTCGACGCGGTCGCGAAGTGGGTGCGCCGCGTGGACCGCGCCGACCGGGTTGAGGACTACGTGGACATGGCCTTCGCCGCCGCCGCCTCGGGCCGCCCCGGGCCGGCGGTGCTGCTCGTGCCGGCCGACCTGCTGAGCGAGACCGCGGGGCCGCCGAGCCCGCGCCGTGCCATGCTCGGCACCTACCCGCTCGACCGCTCGCTGCCCGATCCGGCGCTGATCGAGCGTGCGGCGCAGGTGCTGGCGGAGGCGCGGCACCCGCTGGTGGTCGCGGGTGGCGGCGTGCACCTCTCCGACGCGGCGGGCGAGCTCGCGGCGCTGCAGGAGGCCGCGCACCTGCCCGTCGCGACCACGGTGATGGGCAAGGGTGCGGTGGACGAGACGCATCCGCTCACCCTCGGCGTGATCGGCTACGTCATGGGCGCGGGCGCGCGCACCCACGCGATGCGCCCGATCGTGGACCGCGCCGACGTGATCCTGCTGGTCGGCACGCGCACCAACCAGAACGGCACCGATAGCTGGAAGCTGTTCCCGCGCGATGCGCGTTTCATCCAGATCGACCCCGACCCGCAGGAGATCGGCCGCAATTACGAGACGACGCTGCGCCTCGTCGGCGACGCGAAGCTGACCCTGGCCGCGCTGTGCGAGGCGATGGCGCGGCGCGACCTCGCGGCCCGCGCCGCCGCGCGCGCGGGGGTTGCCGCGGAGATCGAGGCCGCCATCGCCGACTGGCGCCGCCGCATCAACGGCGTGCTCACGCGCCAGGGTGGGCCGGTGCGGCCGGAGCGCGTCGTGGCGGAGCTCGACAAGCGGCTCGACCCGACCGCCATCGCCGTGGCGGATGCGAGCTATTCCTCGATCTGGATCGCGCAGGGCCTGACGGCGCGCAAGGCCGGCGCGCGCTACCTGACGCCGCGTGGCATCGCCGGGCTCGGTTGGGGGCTGCCGATGGCGATCGGGGCGCAGTTCGCGGCGCCGGACCGGCGCGTGGTCTGCCTCGCCGGCGACGGCGGCTTCGGCCATTCCTGGGCGGAGCTGGAGACGCTGCGCCGGCTGAAGCTGCCCATCACCGTGATCGTGCTGAACAACGGCATCCTCGCCTATCAGAAGGACGCCGAGGATGCGCGCTTCGGCGAGCACACGGACGCCGTGGACTTCGCCCCCGTCGACCACGCCGCCATCGCGCGCGCCTGCGGCGTCGCCGGCACGCGCGTGGAGCGCGCCGAGGAGATCGGCCCCGCGCTCGATGCCGCCTTCGCCTCCGGCGCGCCGGCGCTGATCGACGTCATCACCGATCCCGAGGCGCGGCCGCCGATCACCGTCTTCGCCGGCCATTTCGGCGAGGCGCACTGAGCGCCATGCGCGCGCTGCGCAAGACCGCCGCGCGCTTCGGCCTGGAACTGCTCGACGCGCCGAAGCCGCCTCCGCCCGGCCCGGGCGAGGTCGTGGTGCGCGTCGAGCACGTAGGCATCTGCGGCAGCGACGTGCACGCCTATGAGTGGACGGACGGCTACGGCTTCATGGTCCCGCACCTGCCGCTGACCATGGGCCACGAATTCGCCGGCCGGATCGCGGCGGTCGGTCCCGGGGCGGCGCCATGGACGGAGGGCACGCGCGTCGCGGTGATGCCCTTCGTCTCCTGCGGCGGCGTCTGCCCGTCGTGCCGCCGCGGCGATGTCCGCAATTGCGAGCGGCGCGAGACCATCGGCCTGACGCGCGACGGTGGTTTCGCGCGCCATGTCTGTGTCCCCGCCGCCTCCTGCATCGCGCTGCCGGACTCGGTGGACACCGAGATCGGCGCGCTGGCCGAGCCGCTCGGCGTCGGCTGCGAGGCGGTGCTGGTCGGCGAGGTCGGACTCGGCGATACGGTGCTGGTTCTCGGCCCCGGGACGATCGGCCAGGGCGTCGCGCTGATGGCGCGCGCCGCGGGCGCCGGCCGCGTGCTGGTCGCGGGCCGCGCCGACGCGCCCCGCTTCGAGGTGTTGCGCCGCCTCGGCTTCACCGACCTGATCGACGTCGCCGAGGGGCCACTGCGCGAGCAGGTCCTCGCCGCGACCGGTGGTCGGCCGGTGGATGTGGTGCTGGAGGCGACCGGACATCCGCCGAGCATCACCGAGGGCCTCTCCGTGCTGCGCAAGGGCGGTGTGCTGGTCGTCGCCGGCATCCATCCGGGGCCCGTCACCCTGCCGCTCACCGACTTCGTCCGCGCGCGGCACCAGCTCCGCGCCACCCACGGCGCCGCCCGCTCCACCTGGGACCGGGTGCTGGCGCTGCTCGCCCGCGATCCGGAGGGATATCGCCCGATGATCACGCACCGACTGCCGCTCGAGCGCGGCCTCGAGGGCTTCGAACTGGCGCGCCAGCGCGCCGCGAGCAAGGTCATGCTGACGCCATGAGCGCCGCCGCGGATCGGGTCGCGCTGATCACCGGCGCCGCGCGCGGGATCGGCGAGGGCATCGCCTGGCGGCTCGCGGAGGCCGGGCATCCGGTCGTGCTTGCCGACATCCTGCCGCAGGTCGAGGAGACCGCCGCGCGGCTCTCCGCCGCCGGGCACCAGGCACGTGCCGTCGTGATGAATGTCTCGAACGACGCGCAGGTCGCCGCCTTGCCGCGCGCGCTCGGCGACTGGTGGGAGCGGCTCGGGATCGTCGTCAACAATGCCGGCATCTCGCCCAAGGCGCCGAACGGCCTGCCGCGCAAGATCGCCGAGATGCCGGCCGAGGAATGGCGCCGTGTGATCGAGGTGGACCTGACCGGCGCCTTCCTGGTCAGCCAGGCCTGCATTCCCCCTTTGCGCGCGCGCCGCTGGGGGCGGGTCGTGATGATCACCAGCCAGGCCGCGCGCACCAAGGCGACGATCGCTGGCGCGCACTACGCCGCGGCGAAGAGCGGGCTGATGGGCTTTGCGCGCAGCCTGGCGAACGAGCTCGGGCCGGACGGGATCACGGTGAACTGCATCGCCCCCGGGCGCATCGCGACGCCGATGGCGGAAGGCGCGGCCGCGGGCGTGAACGACCGTATGTTGCGCGCGATTCCGGTCGGGCGCCTCGGCACGCCGCGCGATGTGGCGGAGGCAGTGGCTTTCCTGGTCTCCGACGGCGCGTCCTACCTGAACGGCGCGACGCTCGACGTGGGCGGCGGCAGCTTCATGCCCTGACCCAATCGCCCGCTGTGCCGTCGGTGCGGGAAACGCCGCCTTCGCCGCGGTCCGGGGTGTGAGCGCAGGAGCGCGGCGGGATCTCTTCCGCGACCGCGCGCGGCCATGTCCGGGCGTGCATGCCGTCCGCGCCCGCACGGTGCCGGACCGCCGGCTCCCGGCCGACGAGGAGGCGAGGCCGCCAGATCGTCTCGCAGGCAGCCAGAGCCACCCACCGTCCTGCGCGGCCTCTGCCGCGACGGAACGACGCGGTCGGTCGCTGGTATCGCCGCGCGTCAGCCGATCACCGGGCCGCCGGCCTCGATGGTCGCGCCCCTGCGGTTCGCCATTTGGGCGTCTTCTCTTCGCGTCGCGGGCATCGGGCCGGTTGCTCCGGCCGCGGGGCGCCCGTTTGATCCCGGCGCAGGCAGTGGCATGCTCGCTGTCTCGTGGTGTCCCGCCCGGCGGCAGGCGGCCGGCGCCGCAGACCGAAAGGATCCGCTCCGATGGCCCATCGCGGCTTGCGCTTCGGCATCTTCCTCGCCCCGTTCCACCGCGTCGGCGACAACCCGACGCTGGCCATCGCGCGCGACCTCGAGCTGATCGAGTGGCTCGACTGGCTCGGCTACGACGAGGCCTGGATCGGCGAGCACCACTCCGCCGGCTGGGAGATCATCGCGAGCCCCGAGATCTTCATCGCCGCCGCGGCTGAGCGGACCAAGCACATCAAGCTCGGCTCCGGCGTCACCTCGCTTCCCTACCACCATCCCTTCCTGGTGGCGCAGCGCTTCGTCCAGCTCGACCACATGACGCGCGGGCGCGTCATGCTCGGCTGCGGGCCCGGCGCGCTGGTCTCGGACGCCTACATGATGGGCATCGAGCCGGAGAAACAGCGCCGCATGATGGACGAATCCCTCGGCGCCATCATGCGCCTCCTCGCCTGCGAGGAGCCGGTCACCATCAAGACCGACTGGTTCGAGCTGCGCGAGGCGCGGCTGCACCTCGCCCCCTACACCTACCCGCGCTTCCCCATCTCCGTGGCGAGCGCGACCACGCCCGCCGGCGTGCTGACGGCGGGCAAGTACGGCGTCGGCCTGCTCTCGCTCGGCGCCGGCCTGCCGGGCGGACCGCAGAAGCTCGCCGAGTACTGGCGCCTCGGCGAGGCGGAGGCGGCGAAGCACGGCACCACCTTCGACCGCGCCAACTGGATGCTCGTCGTCAACATGCACTGCGCCGAGGAGGACGAGCGCGCCATGCGCGAGGTGCGCCACGGCGAGCGCCTGGAGACCCTCTCCTACTTCTCCGAGACTCTCGGCCGTCCGCCGATGCGCAGCGAGAACCCGCTGGCGGACGGCCTCGCCGCCGGCACCACCCTCGTCGGCTCGCCCGACACCATCGCCAAGGGGATCGAGCGGCTGCTCGCCTTCACCGAAGGCGGCTGCGGCGGCATTCTGTTCCGCGCGCACGAATGGGCGAACCGCGAGGACACGCTGCGCAGCTACGAGCTGTTCGCGCGCTGGGTCATGCCGCGCTTCCAGGGCTCGACGGTGACGACCATCGCCTCCCGCGAATGGTGCAGCGCCAACCGCCAGGGCATCTTCGGCCCGTCCATCTCCGCGCTGCGCAAGGCCTTCGAGGACGCCGGGCAGGAGGTGCCGGAGCACATGCGCCTGAGGCTCCACACCGGCAAGGCGGAGCCCTGACCCGCGCGGCGTGACTGGCTTCGAGATCGCGGCGCTGCTCGCCAAGATGGCGACGAGCGCGGCGGTCGTGGTCCTCGCCTCCTTCGTGGTCGAGCGGTCCGGCCCGCTGGTCGGCGCGCTGGTGGCGACGCTGCCGGTGTCGCTCGGCCCGGCCTATCTGTTCCTCGCCATCGAGCACGGGGCGGCGTTCATCTCCGCCACGGCGCTCGCCTCCCTGTCCTCCGCCGCAGGCATCGGCGCCTTCCTCGCGGCCTATGTGTCGCTGGCGGGGCGGCGGGCGGGTGTCGCGGCGAGTCTCGGCGCCGCGCTGCTTGCCTGGCTCGGCGTGGCGCTCCTCGGGCGGACGGTGGCGACGACGCTCGGCGCGGCGCTGGTGCTCAACGCGGTGGTCTATGCGGGCGGGATCCTGCTCGTGCGGTCGTACCGCGGCGCCGGCATCGCGGGGCGTCCGCCGGCGCGCTGGTGGGAACTGCCGTTGCGCGCCGGGCTGGTGATGGTGCTGGTGGGCGCGACCGTGCTGTTCGGCCGGCTCGCCGGGCCGGAGGCGGCGGGGCTCCTGGCGATGGCGCCGGTGGTCTTCGGCAGCCTGGCGCTGATCCTGCACCCGCGGGTCGGAGGACCGGCCACGGCCGCGGTGCTGGCCAACAGCATGGTGCCGATGCTGGGCTTCATCGCCGGGCTTGTCCTGCTGCACATGACGGCCACGGCGCCGTCCGGCCTGCCGCTGGCCATGGGCGGGGCGCTCGCGCTGTGCGTGGGGTGGAATTTCGGAATGTTCGCGCTGGCGCGGTGGCGCAGGCGCACGGCCCCGCCCCCGGTGGCCTCCGCGCCGCATCGGTGAGGTCCACTCCTCGCGCCGCGCCTCTCCCGTGCCGAAGGCGCCGCGTGCCGCTTCCTGCGATGTCAGGCGGGACGGACCCTGGCGCCGTCCAGGAAGACGGCGACGGCCTCGCGGACCTGCCGGGAGATCTCGGCCTCATCGGGCGGGTCGCGCAGGCCGAGCAGCATCTTGATGTGCGTCGCCCCGATCGCCATCGCATAGAGCATGCTGGCGGCGCATTGGGGGTCGGACACCCGCAGCCGTCCTTTCGCCGCCTCGGCCGCGATGAGGCGTTCGAGCGAGCTCGCCCCGCAGCCCGGGCCGGCGCGGTGGAACGCGTCCGCAAGCTCGGGCGAGCGGTTCACCTCCGCGATGACGAGCCGGAGGATCCCGCTCTGGCGCGGCGCGAGGAGGTGGCGCGCGGCCGCCTCCAGCGTCGCGGTCAGCGCCTTGGCGATGTCGGGTTCGTCCTCCAGCGCCGCCGTGTCTATGCGGAGCGGCGCGAGGCAGCTCTCGACCACCGCTTCGAACAGCGCGGCCTTCGAGGGGAAGATCTGGTACAGCGTCCGCTTGGACATCCCCGCGGCCTGCGCGACGTCGTCCATATGGGCCGCGGCGTAGCCCTTGTTCAGGAACACGGTCTCGGCGGCCTCCCGCAGCGCCCGGTGGCGCTCGGCCTCGGAGAGACGACCGCCGCCCCGCGGCGGAGCCGCCGCCGGACCCCGATGCTGATGCACCGCCTGCGGTCCCTGGCCCGGCCCCCGTCGGGCATGGCCCCGGACCGCCTTGCGGCGGCCGGTCTGCGGCGGGGCCGCGCCGGCGGGCGGGGCGGAGGCGGAAGGCAGGCGACCGCCGTCCATGGCCCTACTCTCCCGGCGCCGGCACGGCGGCCCCGTCCGGTGCCGCGGCTGCCCCGTGCCGCGCCCCGACCGGCCTGGTGCGGAACAGGCGCAGCACGACGAGGAAGAAGACCGGCACGAAGATGATGGCGAGCACCGTGCCCGCCGCGACGCCGCCGAGCACGCCGATGCCGATCGCGTTCTGCCCGCCCGCCCCGGCACCGGTCGAGACGGCGAGCGGCACCACGCCCAGGCCGAAGGCGAGCGAGGTCATGACGATCGGCCGCAGGCGCTGGCGCGCCGCGTTGATCGCGGCGTCAATGAGGCCCATGCCCCGGTCGAAGTTCTCCTTCGCGAATTCGACGATGAGGATGGCGTTCTTCGCCGAGAGCCCGACGGTGGTGAGCAGGCCGACCTGGAAGTACACGTCGTTGGACAGGCCGCGCGCCAGGGTCGCCGCGACGGCGCCGAGCACGCCCAGCGGCACGACGAGGATCACCGCCGCCGGGATGGACCAGCTTTCGTAGAGCGCGGCGAGGCAGAGGAAGACGACGAGCAGCGAGATCGCATAGAGCGCCGGCGCCTGGCCGGAGGCCTGCCGCTCCTCGTAGGAGATGCCGCTCCAGGCGTGTCCGAAGCCGGGCGGGAGCTGCGCCGCGAGGCGTTCCATCTCCGCCATGGCCTCGCCGGTCGTGTAGCCGGGCGCCGGCGCGCCCGCGATCTCGCGCGAGGCGATGCCGTTGAAACGTTCGAGCCGCGGCGAGCCATAGCCCCATTCCGCCCGGCTGAAGGCGGAGAAGGGCACCATCTGCCCCATGGCGTTGCGCACGAACCACCGGTCCAGGTCCTCCGGCAGCATGCGCGCGGTGGCGTCGCCCTGCATGAAGACGCGCTTGACGCGGCCGCGGTCCATGAAGTCGTTGACGTAGGTCGCGCCCCAGGCGGTGGAGAGCGTCGTGTTGATGTCCGAGATCGAGAGGCCGAGCGCGCTCGCCCGCTCCCAGTCCATGACGAGGCGGAACTGTGCCTCGTCGTTCAGCCCGTTCGGCCGCACGCCCGCGAGCACCGGGCTCTGCGCCGCCATGCTGAGGAGCTGGTCGCGGGCGGCCATCAGCGCCTCGTGCCCGCGGCCGCCCAGGTCGAGGAGCTGGAAGGTGAAGCCGGTGGCGTTGCCGAGCTCCGTGATGGCCGGCGGGGCGAAGGAGAAGATCATCGCGTCCCGGTAATTGGCGAAGCGCATCATGAGGCGCTGGGTCAGCGCGTGGACGCTGTTCTGCGGGCCGGGCCTCTCCGACCAGTCCCGCAGCCGGATGAAGCCCATGCCGGAGTTCTGGCCGCGCCCGCTGAAGCTGAAGCCGTTGATGGTGAAGACCGAGGCGACGACCCCGCTCTCCTCCTCCCGGAGATAGCGGGTCACCTCGTCCAGCGCGCGCTGGGTCCGTTCGGCCGTGGCGCCGGGCGGGGCGACGACCTGGAAGAAGGCGATGCCCTGGTCCTCGTCCGGCAGGAAGCCGCCGGGGAGGCGCAGGAACATCACGCCGAGCCCGGCGAGCAGGGCGACGTAGATGACCAGCATGCGGATGGGCCGGCGCAGGCTGTAGCGCACGCCGTGCGTATAGCCGCGGTTGAACCGGTCGAAGGCGCGGTTGAACCAGCCGAAGAAGCCGCGCTGGCCCTTGCCCGGCTTGTGCGGCTTCAGAATCGTGGCGCAGAGGGCCGGGGTGAAGATGATCGCCACCAGCACCGACAGGCCCATGGCGGTCGCCACGGTGATGGAGAACTGGCGGTAGATCACCCCGGTCGAGCCGCCGAAGAAGGCCATCGGCAGGAACACGGCGGACAGCACCAGGCCGATGCCGACCAGCGCGCCCGTGATCTGGTCCATCGAGCGGCGCGTCGCCTCGACGGGCGACAGGTGCTCCTCCGCCATCACGCGCTCGACGTTCTCGACGACGACGATGGCGTCGTCCACCAGCAGGCCGATCGCCAGCACCATGCCGAACATGGTCAGGGTGTTGATGCTGAACCCGGCCGCCTGCAGCACGGCGAAGGTGCCGAGCAGCACCACCGGCACGGCGATGGTCGGGATCAGCGTCGCCCGGAAGCTCTGGAGGAAGAGGAGCATCACCAGGAAGACGAGGACGATCGCCTCGAACAGGGTGTGCACCACGCTCTCGATGGAGAGCTTCACGAAGGGCGTCGTGTCGTAGGGGTAGACGACCTCGAGCCCCTGCGGGAAGACCGGGCGAAGGCGTTCGATCGTCGCGCGCACCGCCGCCGCGGTGTCCAGGGCGTTGGCGCCGCTCGCGAGCTTGACGCCGATGCCCGCGGCGGGCTGGCCATTGAACAGGGTGGTGAAGTTGTAGGTCTCGCTGCCGATCTCGACCCGCGCGACGTCCCGCAGGCGGACCTGGGACCCGTCCGTCTGCACGCGCAGCAGGATGCTGCCGAATTCCTCCGGTGTCTGGAGGTAGGAGGGGCCGATGATGGTCGCGTTGAGCCGCTGGCCGGGGACGGAGGGCAGGGCGCCCATCTCGCCGCTCGAGACCTGGACGTTCTGCGCGCGGATGGCCGCGGCGACGTCTCCGGGCGTGAGGCCGTAGTTCACCAGCTTCGCCGGGTCGAGCCAGATGCGCATGGCGTACTGGGACCCGAACACCTGGTAGTCGCCCACGCCCGGCGTGCGGCTGAGCGGGTCCTGGACGGTGGAGACGAGGAAGTCGGCGATGTCGTCCCTGGTCATCCGGCCATCGGCCGAGAAGAAGCCCACCACCATCAGGAAGTTGTTGGTGGCCTTGGCGATGCGGATGCCCTGCTGCTGCACCAGCTGCGGCAGGCGCGGTACGGCAAGCTGCACCTTGTTCTGCACCTGGACCTGCGCCGTGTCCGGGTCGGTACCCTGGGCGAAGGTCAGGGTGATGACGGCGCTGCCATCCTTGCTGGCCTGCGAGGTGAAGTAGAGCAGGTTGTCGATGCCGCTGAGCTGCTGCTCGATCACCTGCACGACGGTGCTCTGCACCGTCTCGGCCGAGGCGCCTGGGTAGTTGACCGTGATCGAGATCGCGGGCGGCGCGATGTTCGGATACTGGGCGACCGGCAGCGTCCGCAGGGACAGAAGGCCGGCCAGCATGATCGCGATGGCGATCACCCAGGCGAAGACCGGGCGGTCAATGAAGAAGCGGGCCATCGGGTGGGTGCCTCAGCCTCCGGCGGCGCGCGCCGGCGGCGCCGGGGTGGCGGCCGGGGGACGCTGCGCGTCCTGGGCCGTTTGTTGCGGGGTTGCCTCGGTCGCGTTCACGCGCGCGCCGGGCCGCACGCGCATGACGCCTTCGACGATGACGCGATCGCCCTCCTGGATGCCCTCCGTCACCAGCCAGTTGGTGCCGATCGCGCGCGTGGTGCGGAGCACCCGCTGCTCCACGACGCCCTCCGCGTTGACGACGTAGGTCATCGGCTCGCCGCGCGGCGTGCGCATGACGGCCTGCTGCGGGACCAGTAGCGCGCGGTCGGTGACGCCTTCCTCGATCCGGGCGCGGATGAACATGCCCGGCATGAGCAGGCCCTCGGGGTTGGGGAACACGGCGCGGAGCGTGACCGAGCCGGTGCCCGAGTCGACGATGACCTCGGCGAACTGGACCTGGCCGGGGTGCGGGTACTCGGACCCGTCCTCCAGGATCAGCCAGGCCCGCGCCTGGTCCGCCGAGGCGCGGCGCAGCGCGCCGCTGGCGATGTCGCGGCGCTGTCGGAGCAGGCTCGCGGTCGGCTGCGTCACGTCCACGTAGATCGGATCGAGCTGGGTGATGGTGACGAGCGGCGTCGCCTGGTTGGCCGTGACCAGCGCGCCCGGCGTCACCGCGGAGCGGCCGGTCCGCCCGTCAATCGGCGAGGTGACCCGCGTGTAGCCGAGATTGATGCGTGCCGCCTCGACCTCTGCGCGCGCGGCCGCGACGTCCGCCCGCGCCTGGGCCAGTGTCGCCTCGGCGTTGTCCAGCATCTGCTGGCTCACGGCGTTGGCGCGGGCCAGGGGGCGGTAGCGGTTGACCGTGAGCTCGGCGGACCTCTCCGATGCCTCCGCACGGGCGAGGGCGGCCTCGGCGGCGGCGAGGGCGGCCTGATAGGGGGCCGGGTCGATCTGGTAGAGCGGCTGCCCGGCCCGGACCACCTGGCCCTCGGCGAACAGCCGTTCGCGGATGACGCCGTTGACCTGGGGCCGCACCGCGGCCTCGCGGAAGGCGACGGTCCGGCCGGGCAGCACTGTCGTGACGGGCACTTCCTGGCGGCGGATGGTCACCACCGTGACCTCGGGCGGCGGCGGCGCGGGCTGCGCGGCGGCCGCGTTGGCGGCGCGCCCCTGGGGCGGGTCGTCGCAGGCGGAGGCGAGCAGCAGCGCGAGGAGCGCGGCGGAGCCCCGCAGGGCCCCCCGCCGGGTGCGCGAGGACGATGGCCTGGTGGCAGGCCGAGTGCTGGACTGGCGGAGCATGGAGGGCCTGAGGGAAACCGACGGGTTTTTTGGTCGGGCGGAAACTGACGGGTTTTTGTGTGCCGTGCAACATCTGATTTGTGGCGATATGCAAATGTTGCGGCGCTGGGTCGAAGATAGGGCCCGCCGGTATCGTCACCGCTGATGGCGAACCGGGCTCAAGATGGTTGCGGCGGCAGGCGATCTGCCCGTCGCCAGCCAGCCGGCCGTCGCGCCGGCGTGACGTTCCCTGGTGCTGTGCGTGCCTGTGCCCGCCCGCGGGCAGGCCCGCCGACCCGCGGCCCCGGAAGGCCATTCCGAAGGAGCGCCGGGGCAGGGACCAACGAGCGCCCCGCTCGCATGAATCGTTCCTGATGTCCCGGCGCTGCTGACCTTGCCCGAACCGCCGTCACAACCTTGACACGTCTCGGTCCGGCGGGCGCTACTCGACGCATACACAACACACGCGATCGCCCGGGAGGCGTCCATCACCATGCACCGGTTCACCCGCCGCAGCGCGCTCGCCGCGGCCGCCGCTCTCCCTGCCGCGCCAGCCACCATCGCCGCCGCGCAGCCGGCCGGCGGCGGCGCCTGGCCGAGCCGGCCGATCCGCCTCGTCATCCCCTTCACCCCGGCCGGCACCACGGATCTCGTCGGGCGGCTCACCGCCGAACGGCTTGGCCAGCGTCTCGGCCAGCAGGTCGTGGTGGAGAACAGGCCCGGCGCCGGGGGCAACGTCGCGGGCGAGCACGTCGCCCGCTCGGAGCCCGACGGCTACACCCTTCTGTTCACCACGATCGGCACCGGCGCCATCAACTTCGCCGTCTATGGCTCGCGCATGCCCTACAAGCCGGAGGACCTGGCCGCGGTCGGGCTGATGGTGCGCGTACCCAACGTGCTGATGGTCTCGAACCGGGTGCCGGCGCGCTCGATCGCCGAGCTGATCGCGTTGGCGAAGGCGAACCCGGGCAAGCTGAACTACGGCTCGGCGGGGGTGGGCACCTCGCCCCATGTCTGCATGGAGCTGTTCAAGATCCAGACCGGCACGGACCTTGCCCACGTGCCCTATCGCGGCTCCGCGCCGATGCTGACCGAGCTGATGGCCGATCGGCTGGACGTCGGGATGGACAACATTCCCTCCTCCCTCGCCTTCCTGCGCGAGGGACGGCTGCGCGGCCTTGCCACGACTGGCGCCCGCCGTTCGTCGGTCCTGCCCGATCTTCCGACGATGCAGGAGGCCGGCGTGCCCGACTTCGAGGCGACCGCCTGGTTCGGCGTGCTCGCCCCGGCGCGGACGCCGCCGCCCATCATCGAGCGCCTCGGCCGCGAGCTCGACGCGATCGGCAAGGAACCCGCGTTCCGCGCGCGCATGGCCGAGTTCGGCGCCGAGCCGCCGGCGCTGACGCCCGATGGCGGATCGAGCCCCGAGGCCTTCGCTGAGTTCCTGCGCGCGGAGATCGCGAAATGGGCCGATGTGGTGCGCCGCTCCGGCGCGCGGGTGGAGTGAGGGACGGGCCGCGGGCAACACAGGATCGTCGCCTTTGAGCTGGCATGGAGCCCAGCGAGCGTGAGCCAGTGCGTCGAGTGGCTCCGCGTCGGGCAGCGGAAGCGCATTCGGGCTGAGCGAGCGAACACGCTGGCCAAGTCGGTCAGCATCGACCCGCCACCGTATCCGCCTGGACCTCTTTGATCCACCGTTGGCCAGGGACGGCGCGGCGCATGTGCTGGGGGTGCCCCAGCCTTCCGCATTTCTTTCTGTACTTCGAATTCCTCCGGAACGCGCGGTGTGGCCCGGAGATCGGCGCGAAGCGTATCGACACCGGGCTCGAACCCTCGCTGTTGTCCTCTGCCGGTGTGAGCGGGGAGACCTAAGGACACAGCCGAAGACCTGCGCAACGAGGCTCCGCACGCCGAGGGGATCAGGACCACCAACGCGGCGAGGCCGCTGGGCCGTGAGGGTGTCTCACCGCATTACGTCGGCATGATGTTCGGACTGCGCCACCGCCTCAGGATCGGACAGAGCCGGCGCTGGTCTTGCGTGTGGAGCAGCCGCCGGGGACATTGCGGCGCCGCGCGGCAATCGCGGTGGTGACGGCTTCGAGCCGTGGGGAGGGATAATGGAACGCCGTGTCGCATTGCAGTTGGCCAGCCTGGCGGGGACGATGGCCGCCAGCGGTGCCGCATCAGCCCAGCAGCGGGCGGAGGCGCCGCCGGCTCCGTCGCAATGGCCGACGCGGCCGATCCGGCTGGTTGTCCCCTTCGCGCCGGGCGGCGGCGCCGACAACCAGGCGCGGCTGATCGCCGAGCCGCTGTCGCGCCTCCTCGGCCAGTCGGTCGTGGTGGACAACCGCGGCGGCGCCGGCGGCACCCTCGCCGCCGCCTATGTCGCGGGCCAGCCGGCCGACGGCTACACCGTGTTCTACGGCACGCCGGGCCAGCTCACCATCAACCCCATCCTGATGCGCGATCTGCCCTATGATCCGGAGCGCGACTTCACGCCGGTCAGCCTGATCACGCGCTCGGCCTATGCGATCGCGGTGCATCCCTCCGTGCCGGCGCGCAACCTCTCGGAGCTCATCGCGCTGGCGAAGGAACGGCCGGGCCAGCTCGCCTATTCCAGCCCGGGCGTCGGCTCCGGCCCGCACCTCGCGGGCGAGCTGTTCCGCTTCACCGCGGGTGTGGACATTACGCACGTGCCCTACCGCGGCAGCGGCCCGGCGCTGCAGGACCTGGTCGGTGGCCAGATCCCGATGTCCTTCGACAGCTTCAGCGTGATGATCCCGCTGCTGCGCGCGGGCTCCGTGCGCGGCCTCGCCGTCACCACCTCCACGCGCTCCCCGCTTCTGCCCGAGATCCCGACCGTCGCCGAGACGCTGCCCGGCTACGAGGTCACGGTGTTCAACTTCATCGCGGTGCGCAGCGGCACGCCGAGGCCGATCGTCGAGAAGCTGAGCGGCGCGCTGGCCCAGGCGATGCGCGACCCGGCCGTGCGGCGCCGCAACGACTCGCTCGGCGTCGAGAGCGTGGGCACCACGCCGGAGGAATGCGCGCGCGTGCTGCGCGCCGAGGCGACCAAGTGGCGCGCGGTGATCGAGCGTGCCGGAATCCGCCTCGAATAGCGGGAGGATCCAGGCAATGGCATCCGACAGCATCGTGACTTCCGCAGGCGGCGCGGTCATGGTCGCCGCAGTCCAGGCGGTCGGCGGAACCTGCCGCGACCTTCGCGAACGGGGCATCCGCCAGTGACCGAGGCGCGCGCAAACACGGCCGGAGAGGCCGCTGAGTACGAGGCGTTCCGCGCCGAGGTGCGCGACTTCGCCCTGTCCCACTGCCCGCCCGAGCTCCGCGCCATGGTCGCGGCCTACCGCAAGCTCGAGCGGCGAGAGCTGGAGACGTGGCAGCGCATCCTCTACCGCCGCGGCTGGGGCGCCCCGAACTGGCCGAAGGAGTATGGCGGCACCGGCTGGGACCTGCGCCGGCGCGTCATCTTCGAGGAGGTGATGGCGGAGTGCGACTGCCCGCCGCAGCCCCATCAGGGCCTGCGCCATATCGGCCCGGTCCTGATCGAGTTCGGCACGCCGGAGCAGAAGGCGCGCTTCCTGCCGCGCATCCTGAGCGGCGATGACTACTGGTGCCAGGGCTACTCGGAGCCGGGCGCGGGGTCCGACCTCGCCTCGCTGAAGACGCGCGCCGTGCGCGACGGCGATTTCTATGTCGTGGACGGCCAGAAGATCTGGACCAGCGGCGCGCACGAGGCGGACATGATGTTCGCCCTGGTGCGGACCTCGACCGAGGCGCGCAAGCAGGACGGGATCACCATGCTGCTGATCCCGATGGACTCGCCCGGCATCCGCGTCCGCCCCATCCGCACCATCGACGCCTGGCACCCGCATGTGAACGAGGTGTTCCTCGACGGAGTGCGGGTGCCGGTCGCCAACCGCATCGGCGAGGAGGGTAAGGGCTGGCGCTACGCCAAGTTCCTGCTCGACCGCGAGCGGCTCGGGCCGGTCCACGCGCTGGCGCCGGGCCTTCGCTTCCTCGAGCGCGCGCGGGACCTCGTGGCGCGGGAGCTGTCCGGCATGGTGGACACGCGCAAGCGCGAGCTCCTCGAGCTTCGCCTCCTCATGGCGGAGGCGGAAATCCTCGGCCTGCGCGAGCTCGGCGAGGAGGCGATCGACGACCTGATGCACGGGCGCCCGCTCGGCACCGCGCCATCGGTGCTCAAGCTCGGCTGGTCGGAGGCGTCGCAGGGCATCACGGAGGCCGCCTTCGACGCCGCTGGCGGGCGCCTCGCCTCGCGCTTCCTGCCGGTCGAGGGCTCGGGGCCCAACGCCGGCGCGCCCGAGGGGATCGAGTGGATCCACAACTTCCTGTACTTCCGCGCGCGCTCCATCTTCGGCG
>Ga0065720_1020107_pt1 | contig 16901 bp, 6 predicted proteins | sample Thericmetagenome_FD_59107 | JGI IMG/M metagenome (GOLD analysis project Ga0065720, IMG submission 59107) | Thermophilic microbial communities from the Joint Bioenergy Institute, California, USA of rice/straw/compost enrichment - eDNA_2 v2... | ecosystem: Engineered > Solid waste > Grass >... | reverse complement strand
TCAGCACCCACTGGGGCCTCCAAAGATCCGTGGTTTGGTCGCTTCGGATCATGAGGCCCCAGCCCTCAATCAGCCATCACCCTCGATAGCGTGTCGCAGCTGGCCTCCCACATTCATGGCGAAGAGCCGGATTGACACCCCGGCTGTGCGCGCTGTTCGGCGTCGACACAGAGGTCGCCGGGCAACTGCTGACCACCGCTGGCGACAACCCCGACCGGCTTCACAGCGAAGCGGCGCTAGCCCACCTGTGCGGAGCCGCCCCCATCCCCCGCCAGTTCCGGCCGCAAAGACCGCCACCGCCTCAACCGCGGCGGCGACCGCGCCGGCAACCGCGCTCTCTACACCATCGCCCTCTGCCGCATGCGCTACGACCCCCGAACCAAGGCCTACGTCGACCGACGCGCAAAACAAGGACTCACCAAAAACGAGATCATTCGATAGCGGGACACCATTCGCTGCTGTCATGGACACGCGAATACGGCGACGCCCGCCGAGCAGGTGTCGAAGAAACCGGCGCCTACGGAACTGCCCTGGCCCGGTTCCTGCGCACCGAGGGCGTCATCGTCACCGAAGTGAATCGTCCCAACCGCGCCAAGCGACGCCGCTGGGCAAGAGCGACACGATCGACGCCCAAGCCGCCGCTTAGGCCGTCATCAACGCGACGGCACGCAAAAGGATGGGACCGGGCCGACCAAGCAGATCCTGGTATAAAAAATCGCGAATGACTCGGCAGTCAGGGCCCACCCAACGACTCGGGGCACCTACTCCAGTTCTTGGCACCCTTAACCCTTACCCTGAAGCATTTTGCAACATGTCAATGATTTCATTTAAAGCCTCGCGACTTTCTATACTGCGACCTGGCATGTCATGCATTTCTCTGGCCACTGAGATTAACGCCAATAGGTCTTCGTTGGGCAAATCGATTACAGGTCCCATCATCCCTTCGATGAGTTTAACGGCAACATCCGGATCAACCACACTCTCGTCACATGTCTCAAGATACACGAGCGTCTCAATCCAGGCCCGAAGCAACGGGATTAGACTAGAGGGAATCACGCAATCCTCTCAATGGCATCGACCGTCATTACACCTTTCTGACTGAAATGTTTGTGATGCCAAGACTTTCGAGCATTCTTGTCGCCCGCTTGAATCCGTGCGTCGTATTGACCTCCCATACCGCCCTAAGACCATGTAGTGCTAGCGCCTGGGACTGTGCCAGAGCCTGCTCTCGCGCCCTCTTTGTAGTAGCAACCATACCGTGCTTGCGATCAATCAGGACACCAGCAATGGGATCGTATCCGTCGAACTTGACTAGGCCGCTCTTCCTTGTCGGCAAGGGTAGAGCAGGAACGAGCCGCTGCCCGGTGGCCAGATCTGACCTGGCACCAGTCGCGCCGGCATCAAACATCCCCGCCTCGTCGTACCTCTGTCCCTCATGCACCCATTGAATAGGGCAGTCGTCTACGCCATTGTTGTTGTGGACCAGGACCGGGGTGTCCCCAGCGAGCACATAGTAGGTGTGGATGGTGGCGACGGTGAGGTCGCGCATCTCGGCGGCGCCGGTGTAGTTGTCGACGGCGACGACGAGCTGCAGCTCACCGGTCGGGCTGGTGACGACCGATCGGCCGGGGACCAGGTCCGCCGCGTCGACCCACTCGTCAGCAGCGACATCCCAGAACGGGTGGTTCTGCGTGGTCTCCAGCGTGCTGACAGCCGCCTCGGTAGGACCGCGCGTGCTGCGGTCACCCTCGCCCTCACCGATCGTGCGCAAGCCCAGGACCGACAGCGACGCCAGCGTCAGCGTCGTCAACTCACGGTCAAGGTTCACGTGAAGGTCCGTCACCGGCTGCGCCGACGTCTCGCCGGTCTCCGGGTCGGTGGCGACCACCTCGTCACCGACCTCCACATCCTTAATGGCCTTCGTCGTGCCATCCGCCATGAGCACCGGCGTGTCCGGATCGAAGCTGTGCTTGCGGCACCCCTGGCAGTCGCACTCGAAACGCGCCCGGTCGGCGTCGGTTATGTCGACGCGGTCCGGCACTTCCGGTGCCCGCTCCGCCGGCGGGGCCGGGTCGGGCAGCGGCTTGTCCGCGTTCGGGTTCGGCGGCGGACTCGGCCGCGGCGAGGAAGCAGGTGACCCGCCTCCGGAGCTTCCGCCACCTCCGGAGCTTCCACCGCTATAACCGTTCGGAATGCCCGAATTATTACGGTTATTGTGGTTATTGCGATTGTCGCGGTTGCTGTTGTTATTGCTGTTGTTGCTGCTGTTGTTGTTGTCCTTAGGCTTGTGTTCGCGTAGCTGGAATCTCTTCAGCAGGTAGGCGAATCGTGAACTCACCCGTGCGGCGACCGCACCAGCGCCGACCGTCACCAGGCCAACAAGGGCGGACGCGATGATGCCGCCTATTTCCTTGCCGCACTCCTTCTGGCCTTGGACGTTGCCCTGCAGAGCGGCCAGGCACTCGTAGATCACGTTGCAGATTCCGGATACGGCGCACGCCCACCCGGCCGCGGTCGACAAGCCGCCGCAGATGGTGCCACCGATGAGGAACCATCCACAGACGCCGCCCGGGATGTGCTGGCGGATCAGGTCACCGACGATGCCCTTCCACCGGTTGGCTTCGCCGCTCAACGTGTTCCACATGGAGCCGAGTGCGCCGCGTGGATCCTTGATGAAACTCACCAGTCCCGAGGCGACACTCATGATATTGAACGAGTTGATGAAGCCCTCGGCGATGCAGGTCCAGAAGTTGTTGCACCAGTCATGGCCGGTGGGATCGATGCGGGTCAGCGGGTTGCCAGCCGCGTAGGCGTAGCGGTTTGCTGATCCCGAGATCGGAATGGGGCTGACGGTCTTGCTGTCCCGGCTGTCGAACTGGCCGGTCTGCGGGTTGTACCAGCGGGCGTGCATGTTCACCCTACCGGTCAGGGCGTCGGTGTACTCCGACTGGAACCCGAGGCTGCCCTGCATGCCGCTGGTAGCGAGCACCTCGCCGAAGGGGCTGTAGGTCGCCGACCCGGTCAGGGCGGTGGAGGTCGCCCCGAACAGCCCGACCAGATCCGTGTGCTGGTCGGTCCAGGCGTAGGCGCTGTTCACGCCGATCAGCTCCCCGTCCGGGCCCCGGACGTAGGTGGCGGTTGGGTCTGCGGCCAGGTCGTTGCCCAGCCCGGTGTAGGAGAACCCGGGCTGCAGCATCCGGCCCAACCCGTCGTAGGTGTACTCCCGGTAGCTGGTGCTCGTGTAGTACTGCCGGATGACCTGCCCGAACGCGTCCGACTCCGTCGCCAGGGTCACAGTGCCCGTCGTGGTGCTGGCCAGCGTCCCCCGCGGCGTGTACGTGTACGTCGTGCCGTCCGAACTGGACACCAACTGGTTTCGGGCGTTGTACGTGTACGTCGTCGACCCCACCGACGTCCGGTTACCCGACGCGTCGTAGGTGTAGGTCTCGGTGGTGCTTCCGTTGTTCCACGAGATCAGCCGGTCGGCCAGGTCGTACTCATAGGTGTTGACCGACGACCCGGCGAACCCGACCGTGGTCTTGCTGATCAGGTTGGAGTTGACGTCCCAGCCGTACGTGATCCGCCCAACCAGGTCGTCGGTGGCGGTGCGGAGCTCATCGACCTCCACCCGACCGAGCGGGTCGTACTGGAACAGTCGCTTGTTGCCCGCGCTCGTGCCACCGTACGTGATCTGCGAGACCAAGTTGCGGGTGTTGTACTGGTAGTCCAGCTGCAGCCCGGCCGTGGTGTTGACGATCCCGTTCAGCCGTCCGGCCGCGTCGTAGCTGTACTCGGTCGTGCCGGCGGCGTCGGTACGCGAGGCGAGCAGCCCGTCCGGCGTGTAGGTGTAGCTGGAGTTGCCGGACGGTCCGGTGACCGAGGTCAGCAGTCCACGATCGTCCCAGGTCAGGGTGTTGGTGCCACCCGGACCCGACAGCGACGTGATCCGTCCCGCCAGGTCGTAGCCGAACGTCCGCGTCGCCGTCGGCACCTCCGCGCCGCTACCCGACATCGCGGTCAACCGGCCGACCGCGTCGTAGGTCGACGTCGTGGTGACCCCACCGGGCAGCTGCGTGCCCACGGCCCGACCCGCGGCGTCATAGATGGTGGTGAACTCAAAACCACCCGGCTCGGTGCGCGTCTCCACCAATCCCCACGGGTTGTAGGTCGTGAGGAAGTCGTTGCCGCGCCCATCGGTGAACCGGGTCAACTGGCCGAGCGCGTCATAGCCATAGGTGGTGGTGATGTCCTCCGTGGCCGACACGGGCTCGACCATCTCGATCAAGCGACCCAACGCGTCGTAGAAGAACACGGTGGTCGCGCCGCGGGCGTTGTAGACCCACACCGGCAGTGAATCTGGGCTGTAGCCCGTCCACGTCTCCCACAGCAGATCCCACGCGTGGTCGAAGATCTGCAAACCGACCTGCCGCCCGGCCCCGTCGTAGTAGGCGTAATCCGTGGTGAGGTCGGCACAGGTCGGCTCGCACGAGACGTGCTGCTGCTGGCGGCTGAGCAGCCGGCCCGCGAAGTCATAGTCGAGCAGGACCACGTTGCCGGCCCCGTCGGCCACGCGGACGACCTCGCCCACGTTGTTGTAGCTGAAGCTGGTGGGCGCGCGACCCGGCGGCGTCGTCGTGGCGAGCCATCCCTGCGGGTGGTAGGTGAACGTGGTCGTGTAGGCCTGCCCGGTCTGCCGAACCACCTCAGTCTGCGTCAGTGGCCGGTCCAGGAAATCGTACGTCGCCTCCTTGACCGCCCCCGTGGGGTCCCGCAGGGACAGCGGCTGTCCGGTCAGGCTGTACGTGACGATGCTGACCCCGCCGTCGGCGGCCTCCACCCCGACGAGTCGGCCCAACTGGTCGTACGCCGCGTACGTCGGGTTGTTCAACCCGTCCCGCACCTCGATCGGCCGGCCCATGTCGTCGTAGAACGTCTTGCGCACCGGCTGGATAGGCGTCGACGACCCCGGCGGCGTGTACTCGGGCAGCCACAGCTCAACGAGCTGGCCCGCGTCATCGAACTCAGCAAACGTGTGATTGCCATTGCCGTCGCGGGACTCGACGACCTCGCCGAAGGTGTTGTACGCGACCGCCTGCACCACCGGTGCGAACACCGCCTGCGTCCCATCGCCCGGCTCGATGTTCACCGGCGGGAACGTGGTCACCGCCAACCGGCCGGCCTCGTCGTACTCGAAGTACGTCACGTCCCCGTCGGCGTCGGTCTGGGAGGTCGCCAGCCCGCGCTGATCCACCGTCCACGATGTCCGCAACGCGGTCGCGTCCGCCTCCGGCGCGGCACCGGCGTAGATCGCCTGGACCTGGTCGCTGGTCAGCGCCTCCTGGTACACCTGCACGTCGTCGACGTAGAGGAACTCGGCGGCGCCGACCTCACCGTCCCACTTGCTGCCACCGATGCGCAGCGGGCCGGTGGCGGGCCGGATGATCGGCTCGGTCCACTGCTCGTCCTGGAGCACGCCGTTGACGTAAAGGCGGATCTTCCACGCGGCCGGGTCGTAGACGCCGACGATATGGGTCCAGACGTCCCGGGTCGGCGGATTGTCCGACACCGCATTGGCGGTGCAGCTGCCCACACCGTCCGGCGGGCACTGTCCGAAGGTCCACCGGTTCTCGTCGAGGTTGTAGCCGAAGTAGAACGCGCTGTGCAGCGTCCCATCCTGCGTCAGCGCCGGCGCCCAGCCCGTCGACGCCGAGTCGAGCTTGACCCAGGCGGCCACGGTGTAGGCGCGGCTCGTATCCAGCACCGGGCCCGGAGTGGCCAGGCCCTCGCCACTTCCGTCGAAGAACGCCGATCCGCCCTCATGACCGGACTCGTCCCACCACACGCCCTCGCTGGCCGTGGCCGGCGCGTTGCCCGCCGCGGGCGCGGCCGTCAGGCCCGAGGTTTCGTCGAGCAGCCAGCGGCCCACCGGCGTGACCGACGGGTCCGTGGGAAACATCGTCTCGGCGAGCAGCGCCCCGGACTCCGAGAAGAGCCGGTCGACACGCTGAGAGCCAGATGCGCCACTGATCCGGTAAGAGATGACGTTGTCCCAGGCGTCATATACGAAGTCGGTGGTGCGGTTGACCCCGTCCGGGTCGAGGGTCTGGGAGACGACCCGCGCGGCCGCGTCCAAGGTGATGGTGGTCTTGGTCGCGCCGTTGTTGGTCACCTTCTCGATCGGGTTCCCGGCTCCGTCGTACTTGAATGATTCGACAACGAAGCTGGTGCTGGTGGCCGGGTCGTAGCGCACCACCGAGGCGACCAGGTTGTTGTCCGTGTAGGTGTACTTCGTCTGCCACCCCATGGCGTCGGTCACTGACGCGAGCCGGCCGGCTGGGTCATAGGCCCGCGACTCAATGAGCAGGTCGGTGGGCGGCTGCGGGTCGGCCGGGTGTCCGGTCCAGTCAAGGATGGTCGTGGTGAGCCGATTGCCCTCGCCGTCGTAGGTGTACGCAGTGGTGACTCCGTCCGGGGTCGTCTGTGTCGCGACCTCACCGTAGGGCGTATAGGTGTAGCTGGTACGCCGGCCGAGCGGATCCTCGACCCACTCGAGTTGGCCATAGTTGTTGTAGCTGCTTGTAAAGGTCCGGGGAGCGTCGCCGCCCGTCTCGTCGGAGATGGTGCGGGTCAGCTCGTTCCCGTCCGGGTCATAGGTGAAGGTGGTCTTCGCCGTGTGAATCGCGCCGGTGATCCGGTCCAGCACGCCCGGCTCGGTGCGGGTCAGGATCCGGCCCAGCTTGTCGTAGGTGTAGGTGGTGGTCAGCCCGGCGGGGTAGGCGTCGGTGTACTCGGTCTGCTCGATCACCCGACCCAGGCCGTCGTACGTGAACTCGATGCGCCGGCCGGCGGCGTCAACCGCGGCGATGAGGTCGCCATTGGGGGCGTACTCCATCGTCTGCGGGTCCCGGCCGGGCTCGATGACGGTCACGGGCAGACCGGCCGGGACGCCTCCGCTGCCGTCACTGTAGACGGTGATAGTCTCGCGCCCGAGCGGATCGGTCTCCTTGATCAGGTCACCGAACTCGTTGTACTCGTAGGTAGTCTTGTACGTGTCGTCCGTCGGACCCGACGAGCGGCCGTCCCGTATCGCGACCACCTGGTCGTTGCGCTTGTCTCCGGGCGCACCCAGGTAGTACTCGAGGTAGATGGTCGAGCACAGGTTCTCGGACTGGTCCTGGCAGTTGGACACCGAAACCACGTTGCCCCGCAGGTCGTGGCCGGTGACCGTCATGTTGCCGTTCGGGTCCACCTCGGTGCGCAGGAAGCCCCGCGCGTCGTAGCCGTACTCCGTCCACTGACCCCGGCTGTCCATCTTCCGGATCAGGCGTCCGCCGACCATCAGGTCGTAGACGAACTTCTTTTCGTTACCACCGGGGTCGACGACGGTCGTGGTAAGCACCGGGCTGCCCGTGCTGGCGTGGTAGGCGTCGTAGATCGCCTTGATTTCCGCGGCGCTCAACACCCTCTGGAAGGTGGCGACCTCGGCCAACGTACCGTCGAGGTAGTCCTCGCCGTACTGGGTGCCGAGCATCGCTCTCGAGGCCTTGACGTTCAGCGGCATGGAGGAAATCTCGGCGTCGTTCTCCTCGCCGTTGACGTAGAGCGTCACCACTCCGCTCGCCGTGTCGACGGTCACGGCGAGGTGCGTCCACACTCCTGCTGCGATGTCGAGGTCGTTGCTGTCGACAGAGAACCAGCTGACGGATCCGTTCTCGGCCCGTCGGGCAATCGCGACCAGCCAGTGGTCATCGTTGGCATAGGACAGCTTGAACGCCGAGCCCGGATCGCCGTTCATCACCACCAAGTACTGGTCGGTGGCCACCTGATCGAGCTTGACCCAGGTCATGACCGTGTACGGCTTCGTGGTGTCCACCGGCTCGTCATCGATGTAGACCGCTGATTCGACGCCGTCGAACCCCGCCGCGGTGGGGGGATTGAGGCTCATGCCCGAGAACGGGCCGGGCACGTTCAGGATGACGGAGTCGTACTCGGCGAGTCGGCCGTTGACCTCGTTGCTTGCGAACTGTCCGGTGTGGTCGCCCAGGCGCCAGTAGTTGGTGGGGGCGTTGCCGAGCACCGCCGACACGTAGGCGCGGTCGGACCCGGACACGACCGGGTCCGCAAGCTGCCACACCCCGCCGTTGGCATCGGTGACCTGGCTGACCCGGCCCGTGACGGTGCTGTACGCGATCGATCGGTCGACGCGACCCGACGGCGTGGTGATCTTCGTCAGCGGCGTGGACGCGCTCTTGCCGGCCGCGTACCACAGGTCGACCTCATCCTCGGTCACGTAGCGGTCGTGAAACGCGAACTCGGCGATCGTTCCCTTGAAATAGACCGCGTGTCCGGTCCAGTCGCCGCTGGTGTTGTACCACGGCTGGTCAGGCCAGTCGTGGCCGATGAACCCCGCACCGATGTAGATGTTGTTTGCGGCCCCGCTTGCCCAGTAATGGATATCGCCCGACAACGTGCGGACGAGGTTGCCGTCCAGGTACAGCGACTGGGTGTTGCCCGAGCCGGTGAGCACGACGTGGTGCCACTGCCCATCGGTCACCGGGTTCGACGTGACGATCGGCGTGGGGCTGCCCTGCCAGAACTCGGCGTAGAGCTTCCCACTGCTGCCAATGTAGATCGAGGGTGTGTAGTTGGAGCCCGTCGTTCCGTTGGTAATCGAATCCCGCTGGTACGAGAACAGCACCCCGAGCGGGGTGGTGGTCTTGAACCACAACGACACGGTCTGGTAGGCCGACTCCAGCGCCAGACCGTTGCTGGTCAGCCGTACCCGCGACGAAGTGCCGTTGAACCCGGCGGCGGTCGCGGTCGACCCGGCGAGTGGACCGGGCTGAGCCAGGGTCACGTTGCTGTACTGACCCGTGGCAGCGTTGACGCTGCTCCAGGCCGAGTTCCTGGCTACCGAACCGGACGGTTCGGCCAACCGCAGGTACGTGTGCGGGCGGGAGTCGAGCAGCGTGGCCGGGTACAGCGAGTTCGTGCCGTAGGTGTAGGTGGTGCAGTGGGTCGCGCTGATCGGGGGACACACCTTGGTGAGCTTGTTGCCCGAGTAGGTGTACTGCCACGTGCTCACCGAGCTCGAATCGCCCGGTACCGCCGGGTTGGTCGAGATCGACGCGACCCGAGGCACGGAGCTCCCCGACGGCGTGGACCACGTGATGCTCAGCGACCGGTTCGAGGGTGTGGAGGTGATCTGCGTGATCCGGTTGCTGGAGTTGTAGCTAAACGTTAAGCCTCGGCCCCGCGCATCCTTCATCGCGGTGATGCCGTACCGCCCGGACCCCAGCGACCGGGTGAACTCCAGCCGGGTGCCGTCCTTGTCAATGACCCGGTAGCCGCCGCTGATCGCTTCAAAGGTCACGAAGTGACCCAACGGCATGGCGTAGGAACCGTTCGGGTTGCGCCCCAGGGCCACCTCGTTACCGCCCGGGTAGGTGATCACTACCCGCTCGATGACGTTGCTGGTGTTCTTGACCTCGGTGACCTTCGCATCCAAGATGGACGACCAGCCGGCACCGAACGCGCCGGTCGTGCGGGGGTCGCTGCTGTTGTAGTTGCGAACGATCTTGAGCTCTGGGCCGATCACTTCGACCTGCGCGTCGATGGCCGACGTGGTGAAGTTACCGATTGCCGGCTCGTAGCCGACCCCGTCCTGGTTCTGGGACAGGCTCGCCGTGACCGGTGGCTGAGGCACCCGCGTCACCAGCGCGGTCAACTCCGTCTGACCGATCGCATACCCGTCGTATACCTCGCCCCGCCACCAGTACGTCTGGCCCCAGGCCAGCGTGTTGGGTTGTACGACCCACGACGGCTGCGACTGCCAGGACGACTGCGCGACCAGACTTCCGCTGTCGTTGTAAATCGAGAACCGGTACTTCAGCGGCAGCGGCAAGTTGTCCCAGTCCCAACCGCGCACCATCAGTTCCGGCGTCAACGTGGTCGCCTGGTGGCCGAACTCCGGATGCTGCCCGTAGATGAACGGGACCTGGTTCGTGTCGTACGTCAACACGAGCTCGGGTGCGTAGGTCGCGGAGTAGTTGGCCGACGTGAACCGCTTCCACGCCTTGTTCTCGGTCTCCGAGGCGACCAGGGCGATGCCGTAGTTCGGAATCGTGTTGGTCAGCCAGCCGTTGACCAGGCTCGCCTCGATCGGCGTCTGCCACCACCGTCCGACCGACCGATCCCCGGTTGTGTTCGTGCACGCCGGGTAGTGGTTGTCGATCGAGACCATGCCCACCATCGGTCCGGTGGACGGGCCCGGGTAGCTCCCGTTTACCAGCCCTGAAACCGACCAGTTGCTGGTGACCTGGTAGACGTAGACGGGGTAATAGCTGGTACAGTCCCACGACCACGTGTGGTAGAGCCGGATCGCGGCCGCCACCACGTTCTTGCCAGCTACGGCCGAGGGCATGTCCCACTTCAGAAACGACCGGGTCTTGGTCGTCCCGCCGTTCCATGTGCCCACCGGCAGGTTGTCACCATTGTGGTTCGGGCCGCTCGGGTCGTTGTCCACGAACACGTCGTAGTTGACGTCGGTGGTCAACGTCGGATCGACGTACACCGGGAACACCCGGTCCGGGTCACGCAACCAAGCCTCGTCCACGCTCAGCCGCAACGCGAGGCCACCATCGACCTCGATCAGCTCGTACCGCACCCGCGACGACGACGTGAACTCGCCCGACTGCGGGTTGAAGTACGAGTCCCACATCTGTCCCGACGGGACCGTCGCGACCACCGCACCCGAGGCATCGGCCAGCAGCACCGACCCGTCCTCGCCGATCGAGGGCGTCAAACCCTCCAACCGCAAGGGAAACACCCATGACGACCCGGCATCCGCCGATTCCAGGATCAGCGTCTCCTTGATTCCCGTCGGCGTGGCCTCCAGCCGCACATCCACGCCGGCGAGCACATCTTCATAGAGAGCCGCCGAGCCCTTGACCGTCGGGGACACCCGCCGGGCGCCGGACAGGCTGAACCCAAACACCTCACCCGACGGCAAGGTCACCGAGGCGAGTTCCCACGGTGCCCCGGCCCGTTCCGCGCTCTGGCCGTCGTCATTCGCCCGACCACCGCGTCCGGGCTTAGTGGCCACCGGACCGGCCATCGACACCGCGATGTCATTGGCGGCGGTCTCGAGTCGCACCTCGTCCGCGGCCACGCCGCGGTCCTGGCGCGGCACCAACCGGGTGTCGATCGGCACCCAGTCACCGTTGGCGTCCTTGAAGTTGCGCCGGCCCGACGAGATGACCTGCGTGACCGACCCGTCCGCGTTTTCGTAGTACGTCATCGTCTCCGACGACTTCTTGGCGTCACGCCGCGACGTCGCCGGATCGAACTCCCCACGCCGGGGAGGGGTCTTCTGCGGCTCGCGCTCCTTCTCCTGCAACGGCTGATAGGCATCCAGCTCTCCGATGCCCTTGCCCCGTGGACCGCCCACGCCACCGTTGGCGCGCGTTGCCGCTACGCCGACCTCATGTCCGCGGTCCACCGGACCGCCCCTGGCCTGATCGGGCGTACTCGGCTCAAACGCCGGCGCACCCCACGCCAACGACGGCCGCAGAAGCCGGAGTAACGCATCGAATGGGAATTCTCCGCCGGCCGGCACCACTCCCGGGGGTACCGCCACCGTCAACCACAGGGCGAGAACCGTCACCCACGAGACCCGAAGCAACCAGGCCGACCGGCGCATCCGAGGCACTCCCCGATGTTCACATAGAGATGGATGCGATCAGAATCCCGAAACCTACCCGCCTTTCGCAACCCTTGATCGGTAACCATCCGGTCACAACTCACTGCTCGAGCGGCCACCCGCAGACCCACGAACGCCCGCGCTTCGGACAACCCGGACGAGCAAGCGACAGGCGGATAGCTTAAGAAATTTGGGCGTTTCACGCCGATGGCACAAGAGACGACACGCGGGCTGCGACCTCGTCGACGTCGGCGTCGGACTCGACGACGAGGAAATACACATCTGGATATGTCGAAGCAGTGGCCTGCGCTGCGCGCACCTGGTTCGCGCCGACCGCCACGACGACGTCGCACCCCTGCTGCACGAGCGTCGGCACGAACAATCGGGCCTGCTCCTCGGTCTGCGGGCCGCTCACCGACAAATAGGACAGACGCACCTTGGTATCGGCCACGGCTCCCCGGATCCTCGCCCACGCCGTCGCGGCCGTGCCCGCCCGGATTCCGCGGTTGTCGACCAGCAGGCACACGTCGAAGTCCTGGTACTCCAGAGCACGGGGGGTCCGTTCCGGTGCCTTTGGCCATACCAACCACACCACCGCGGCGACGGCCAACGCCGCCACGATGGAACCACCGATGACCCAGGGACGGTGTCGACGAACAGATAGACCGGTCCGACGGACCGAGGATTCACGTCTGGCCATGTATGATCCCTGCTCACCGACAGCAACGCCCGTCCTCTGGCGTCCGACCGACACCGTGCCATGAGCGCGGTCGCCCGCGCAAGACCGGATACGTCACACCGCGCCAACCGACGACAACGGACCGTCACCGTCTCCACGATTCGTACCACGTGCGCATACGGGCGAATCCACCCAGGGCACATAAGTAGGGGGTCCGCCGTGGCACACCTGCGCTCACGGGGCAACAGCGCGTTCTCTCGACTCTCGTGAGGACTTCCAACGATTCGTGCCGACTATCACGACGCACGTCGTGGGCATCAGGGGCAGCGGCTCGAGGGCCGCCAGGCGGCGGAAGGCGGCCTCGGTGGGCGATCCGGGCTCGGCACAGTAGACGACCAGCCGCTGGTCCGTGTCGGGCACGTGCAGGACGCGGCACTCGAACTCCAGTGGCCCGGCGACGGGGTGGTTGACCCGCTTCACAACGGACCGGCGTTCCTCGACCTCCTGTTCGGCCCACATCCGGGCGAAACGTGGCGACGTGCCGAGCAGCTCGGTCACCAGGTTCTCGATGCCCCGATCACCGGGGTAGCGGGCGTAGGCGGCGCGCAGGTCGGCGACCGATCCTCGAGCGAAGCGAACTGTTTCCTCCTCGTCCCAGTGCGGGTCGTCGTCGGGCTGGCGAAACAGCCACCGGATCATGTTGCGCTCCGACTCTGGCACCGAGAACAGGTCGCCGATGAAGTGGGTCGCCAGTCGGTTCCAGGCGAGGACGTCATACTTCGCGTCAAGGACGTACGCCGGTATCTCGCGCATGCTCTCGATCAGGTACCGCAGGCCGGGGGCCAGCTCGCGGCTCGGTCCCCCGGTCGGTGGCGGGGTTTCGCCGGCGACGCGGAACAGGTAGGCCCGCTCGTCGCGGGTCAGCATAAGCGCGCGGGCCAGGGCGTAGAGCACCTGACGGGACGGCCGCGGACCGCGACCCTGCTCCAGGCGCACGTAGTAGTCCACCGACATGCCGGCCAGCTGGGCGACCTCCTGGCGTCGCAGGCCCGGGGTTCGTCGCCGGCCGCCGTCGGGCAGCCCGACGTCGGACGGGCGCAGCCGCGCCCGCCTTGCCCGCAGGAAGGCGGCCAGGTCCGCGCGTCGCGTGTCGGTCACGTGCTCAAGCCTTCCACGCTCGTCGTCGGTGTGACTGGTATCGGCGATACCAGGATCCAGCATGCTCTCCCGTCGCTGGCCAGCCGGGGTGACGCTCGGGGCATGACACGGATCGCTCTCATCACGGGTGCCAACAAGGGCATCGGGTTCGCCACGGCCCGGCTGCTGGGTGAGCGGGGCATGACCGTCCTGGTCGGGGCCCGTGACCCCGGCCGGGGGCAGGCTGCCGCCGGGACGCTGCGGGAGGCCGGGATCGACGCGCACCCGGTCACGCTCGACGTGACCGACGAGGCGACCATCGAGAAGGCGGCCGCGTGGATCGGGGCCGAGTTCGGGCACCTGGACGTGTTGGTCAACAACGCCGCCATCACCCGCATCGACGGCACGGGCCGGCCCAGCGAGACCACCCTGGCGACGTTGCGCGCGGTCTTCGAGACCAACGTCTACGGGGTCGTCGCGGTCACCAACGCGATGCTGCCGTTGCTGCGCAAGGGAACGTCGCCCCGCATCGTGAACGTCTCCAGCGAGGTCGGGTCGATCGGCTTCATGACCGCCCCGGACAGCCCGTTGCGGGATGTCGCCGGCATACCCTATCCCGCCTCCAAGACCGCACTGAACATGGTGACTGTGATGTATGCCAAGGAGCTGCGTGACTCCGGCATCAAGGTGAACGCGGCCAACCCCGGCTACTGCGCCACCGACCTCAACAACAACTCCGGCTTCCGCACCCCCGAGCAGGGAGCCGAGGTCACGGTGCACCTGGCCACCCTGCCCGACGACGGCCCGACCGGGACGTTGTGGGGCTACCTGTGGCGCACCGACGGCACCGAAGGCTACGGCGTCCTGCCCTGGTAGCAGGAAGCTGTGCAGGGGCGCGGGACGCTCGCCGGTCGGGCCGATGGCGAGCCGTCCCCGCCCCCGACCGTACGTATCGGGCGTACCGCTCAGGGGGACACGCCGCGCACCTCTCGGCGAACTCCCGGTACGCCCGCGCGTACACGTCCTCGGCCGACCCGCCCCGGTCGAGTTCCTGCCGCAGCAGCGGGTCGCCCGTACCGGCGCAGTGGCCTGCGGCACCCGACGACGGACGTCATCGACGACGGCCGAACATGTGAAGGGCAGGGCGGCCAGGCCTGCGATCAGTCGCAGTCAGCCCAGGCGCCACGATCAAAGTCCCCCCGATTCATTGCGCGCGCGCCCCGTTGCGTGGCGACCAACACCTGGTCCGGCTCCAGGCCGCGCAGATCAGCCAGCGAGAACGTCATCGTGAACTCTGGTGGATCGCTGGTCCACACATAAAGGAAATACGCTACTTCGTCTTTGAGCTCGGACAGTGTGTCCACCTCAACCGCCCAGCCGGTGGGCGGCTCCAAGAGGGTTGCCGAAAACCACTCCGCCTCACCCGTCCGATCTTCGGGCGACTGGTTGCTCGCCCTCCATTCGAGCGACGCTGACGACGCAAGCTCAGAGAGACTCATCATGTGCAGCGACTCGTTCTCACACAAGAGTATGTCAACGCGTACGATCGAATCGCCTTGCAACTCGATCGCGACACGTTCATCCATGGCGGGCGTGCACGCGCCAACCGCGGGGCATATGGCGACGCCCACCAGGCCCGCAAGAAACGCAACCCGCCTCACGCGACCCCTCAATTCAATTCATGGATACTAGCGCTCACCGACTGGAGTCCTAAGGGCACCTCGCCGCGAACCTCTCGGGGAACTCCCGATACGCCCGAGAATAGGCGTCCTCGGCCGCCCCGACCCGGTCGAGCTCTTGTCGCACCAACCGATCGGCCTCGACTCGGTCGCCGTTGATGGCGGCCGGCGTGCTCACCCACGCCGACGGCTCACCCGTCGCCTTCGCGCCGGTCGTCGCCTTCAGCGACACCACGACGGTGAGCACGTTCACCGACGTCCAAGGCCAGTACACCCTGCTGGCCTATCCGGGCGACTACCGGGTCTCCTTCAGCACGAACTACGGCACTCAGTGGGCGAACGGGCGATCCTCGGCCTGGCAGGCGGACCTGGTGACCGTCGTCGCCGGGACGACCGTCACGGTCGATGAGCAGCTCGTGCCCTTCAGCTCGGTCACCGTGTCCGCTGTGGACAGCGTCTCCGGCGCCCCGATCAACGAGTTCTGCATCCAGGCCGATTTCGGCTTCACCTGCACCACCACCGGTACGGTGACCGACACCGATGCCCTGCCGGGCCGCTACCTCGTCACCGTCTACCCGCAGGACGATGTGCACCTCAACGGCTACGGCACGGTCGAGGTGACCAGTGAAGCGACGGCCATGCTGACGGTGTCCGTGGACGCCGGAGCGACGGTCACCACCACCATGACCGACCGGAAGACCGGCGCCCCCGTGGCCAACGCCTGCCTGCAGCTCGTCCCGGTCACGGAACCGTGGCGTCTCGGCATGAGTTACGGCACCTGCAGCGACGCTTCGGGCGCGGTCCAGGCGACCCGGGTCGCACCGGGGACCTACAAGGCCTTCGTCTGGGCCCGCGACGGCGTGCACGGCCATCAGTGGGTGGGGCCCGACGGCGGCGTGGGCCAGTTCAAGAAGGCCCAGACCATCACGATCAGCGCGGGCCAGGCGGTGGCCATGCCCACGATCCAACTGGACAAGGCGGGCACGATCACCGGCGTCATCACCGATGAGACGACCGGCGCCCCGGTCACCGGAGGTAAGGTCGGGCTGGCGAGTCACCACTACGGATTCGGCGACAGCGTCTACACGGTCGGCATCGACTCGCAGGGCCGCTACACGATGCCCAACCTCGGGCCCTACCAGTGGACCGTGCTGTTCTCCGCGACGGGCTATGCCCAGGAGTGGATGGGCGACGTGGCCAACCGCGACCTGGCGGCCCATGTCAAGGTCTTTGCGGGCCAGACCACGACCTACGACACCTCGGTCGGCCTGGGCACGACCGTGACCGGCGAGGTGGTCTGGCCGGACGGGTCGCCGGTGCCGTCGGCGCGGATCGAGTTCGTCAACGCGGACACCGGCGAGAACATGGGGGTCGCCGACCTGTGGCTGCCCGCTGGGCCGACCTACACGGCCCAGGTGAAGGGGCGCCAACGGGTAAAGATCCGCTACTCGGCCTCGGCATACGGGGAGTCCTACTCGGGCTGGATCGGCGGCACCAGCTTCGCGGACGCCGCCGTCTACGCCATCCCGCGGACAGAGCAGTACACGCTCAACCTGACCCTTCCCGCGCCCACGGCCTAGGGCGTGTCTGCTGGATCATGTGACTGGGTCGCGGAGCCAGATTCTGATTGAGGCGATGTCGACGGTTCCGGCGTACATGTATTCGCGTTTGTCGTAACGGCTGGCGATGGCGCGGAAGGCTTTGA
>Ga0065720_1003415_pt1 | contig 16912 bp, 19 predicted proteins | sample Thericmetagenome_FD_59107 | JGI IMG/M metagenome (GOLD analysis project Ga0065720, IMG submission 59107) | Thermophilic microbial communities from the Joint Bioenergy Institute, California, USA of rice/straw/compost enrichment - eDNA_2 v2... | ecosystem: Engineered > Solid waste > Grass >... | reverse complement strand
TTAGCGGCGAACAGGGAGGCATGCGCTTCTTCACCCGCTTCGCCGCAACCCGTGACGGCCTCAGCGGCTTTACGGTGACCTACCCGCCGGCCGCTGCCGCAACCTTCGACCGCCTTGCCATCGCCATCACCAACAGCTTCGAGCCGCAGCCCGAGGCCGCATCGGCAACAACGGCCACGGCCGGGGCGGACGGTGCGGTCGCCCCCGGCCCCACCGTCTCCGGCGGAAACGCCTTCACGGCTATCGTCCTCGACGGCGGGCGGGCGCTGACGAGCGCCGCGGCAGGCGCCTGCAAGGCGCCGACGGTCGGCGGCAAGCCGGTGAAGATCGAGGCGAGCGGCGGCGCCGCCTTCGTCGAGGGCGCGTTCGCGGCGGCGGGGACGCCGGTCGCCTGGCGCCGCCAGGAGGGCACGGAGCAGGAGGTCTTCGTCCTCGGCCATGCCGCCACAGGCGGCGAGCGCCGGCTCGTCGCGACACCGGGCTTCCTCAAGATGGCGGGCGACGGCACGGCGCGCCTCGCGGCCCCGGTGCAGCCCGGGATGGCGGGAGCCCCCGTCATCGACAGGTCCGGCGCCCTCGCCGCCATTGTGGGCCCGCTGCCGCAGACGATGACGCTCGTTGCCGGCATCGCGCTCGGCACGAGCGTCCCGGCAACGACGGCTGAGAGCCTTGCCAAGAGCGCCGGCCTGGCCGAAGCCGGCGGGACGGGCGAAGCGACAACCCTCGGCGCCGCGGCGGAGGCGTGGCGCGCCCGTATCGTGGCGGTGGACTGCCCGGGCGGGTAGCCGGGGGCTGGCCGGCCGCTTCCCACTCCGTCATGCCCGCGCTCGTCGCGGGCATCCACGCCCTGCCGTCACGGGGCCGAAGGCCGCGGGCGGCAGAGAGCGTCGGGTACGCAGCCCCGGAGGCACTCCGAAGCGCCCTCAGTCCCGGAGCGCCCCACGCAGGAAGGCGACCAGCTTCTCCCCGGCCGCTTCCACGCCGCCGTCGTTGACGATGGTGAGATCCGGCGCCCGGTCGGGCACCACGGCCTTGCCGCGGGCGAGGCGTGCGGCGATCGTCTCGGCGCTTTCACGGCCGCGGGCGGCGAGCCGCCGGGCGATGACGGCATCGGGCGCCGTCACCAGCACGACGGCGATGCGGTCAAAGGCCTCGCGCGCGCCTGCGACCTGCGCCCGCGAGATGTTGCAGACGACGACCGATCCGTTCGCGAGCGCCGTCTCGACACTGCGCGGCAGCGCATAGCCGAGGCCGTGCGCACGCCAGTAGAGCGAAAAGGCTCCACCGGCGACGCCTGCGCCATAGGCCTCCTCGGTCAGGACATCGTGGTCCTCGGCAGTGCTCGCGGCGCGCGTGACAAGCCGGCGGGGAAAGACGAAGCGTTCCCCCTCCCCCGCGAGGCGCCGGCGGGCATGGTCGATGAGCGTGTCCTTGCCGGCGCCGCTCGGCCCGACGACGCAGACGAAGAGCCCGCGCCCGAGCGTGATGCGCACGCGATCGCCGGCTTCGGCTTCCATGGTCATGCCACGCGGCGCCCCTGGCGCCACACCTGCCGCACCACCGGCACGGCGCCGGTCATGTGCACGCACACGAGGTCGGCCCGAAGCCCGGCCACGAGCGCGCCGCGGTCCGCGAGCCCCGTCGCGAGGGCCGGATTGCGCGTGACCATCGCCACCGCCTCGGGCAGCGAGATGGCCGGCACCCGGCGCGGCAGGTCGAAGGCGGCCATGAGGAGGCTCGCCGGCACGTAGTCGGAGGAGATAATGTCGAGCACGCCCTCCCGCGCCACGGCCTCGGCGGCGACGCTGCCGGAATGGGACCCGCCGCGCACGATGTTGGGGCCGCCCATCATCACCCGGATGCCGGCGGCATGGGAACCGCGGGCGGCCTCGATCGTCGTCGGGAATTCGGCGATGGCGACGCCGTCCGTCTTCGCCTCCTCCACATGCTCTGGCGTCGCGTCGTCGTGGCTCGCCAGCACGACGCCGCGCGCGCGGGCGATCTCGACGAGGCGGCGTCGATGGGTTTCGGCATTCGCCTCGTGCATCGCGAGGCGGCGCGCCATGAGCGCGTTCATGGCATCGTCGCCGACGCCGTTCTTGCCGCTGTAGTAGGTCTTCCACACGGCGATATCGCGGAACTGGCGCTGGCCCGGCGTGTGGTCCATCAGCGACATCATGTGCACCGGATATTCGGCCACATAGCGCTCGGCCTGGTCGATGACGTCGGGAGACGAGATCTCGCAGCGCAGGTGCGTGCGGTGCTCGGCCCGCACGTGCCCCTCGGCGATCGCCGTCTTGATGGCATCGGCGAGCGTCCAGACCTCCTCGCCCAGCGAGCCCTTGTCGAAGTCGGAGCCGATGCGCAGGGAATCGAACACCGTCGTGATGCCGGCCGCCGCGATCTGCGCGTCATAGGCCATGACGGCGGCGAGCGGGTGCCAGCGCACCTTGGGCCGGGGCGCGTAGTGGCTCTCGAGGTGGTCCGTATGGAGCTCGACGAGACCCGGCAGCAGATAGTCGCCGGCAAGGTCGATGCCGCGCTCCGGCGCCCGGCCCTCGCCGATCTCGGCGATGCGGCCGTTCGATGCCGCGAGCCAGCCACCCGGGACGATCCTGTCGGGCAGGATGAGCGTGGCGTTCTCGATGACGAAACTGTCGGGCGTTGCGGTCATGACGGCAGCTCTCAATCAGGCGGCTCGGGAAGAAGCGAAGCGGGTGACGTCCTCGATGCGGTCGGCCACCGCCTCCCGCACGTCCTCGTCGTGGAAGATGCCGAGAATGGCGGCGCCGGCCCGCTTCTTCTCGTGGATGAGGTCNACGACGACGGCGCGGTTCTTCGCGTCGAGCGAAGCCGTCGGCTCGTCGAGGAGCAGCACCGGCCGGTCGGCGGCAAGGCCGCGGGCGATGTTGACGCGCTGCTGCTCGCCGCCCGAGAAGGTCGAGGGCGGCAATTGCCACAGGCGCTCCGGAACGTTGAGGAGGCTGAGCAGGCGCCTCGCCCGCTCCATCGCCTCCTCCTGCCCGATACCGCTCTCACGCGCCGCATTGGCCACGATGTCGAGGGTCGCGACGCGCGGGATGACGCGCAGGAACTGGCTGACATAGCCCATGACGTCGCGCCGGAGCGCCAGGATGCGGCGCGGCTCGGCGCTGGCGACGTCGACCACCTCCTCCCCGTCGCGGATGAGGATGCGGCCATGGTCGGCGCGGTAGTTGCCGTAGATCATCTTGAGGATCGACGACTTGCCGGCGCCCGAGGGTCCGCCGAGGACGACGCATTCGCCGGCCGCGACCCTGAGGCTGACATCGGAGACGACGGCAAGCTCCAGCCCGCCGCGCAGATGAAGCGTGAAGCTCTTCGATACGTCGTCGAGGGCGATGAGTGGCTGTTCGGTCGTCATGCTGCGAGCACCGAGGAAACGAGTAGCTGCGTATAGGCCTCGCGCGGATCGTCGAGCACCTGGTCCGTGAGCCCCGTCTCGATCACCTTGCCCCGGCGCATCACCATGATGCGATGGGAGAGCAGACGAGCCACAGCAAGATCGTGTGTCACGATGATGACGGCGAGGCCGAGCTCGGCGACGAGCCCACGGATGAGATCGAGGAGGCGCGCCTGCACCGACACGTCGAGGCCCGAGGTCGGCTCGTCCATGAAGACGAGGCGCGGATGGGTGACGAGGTTGCGGGCGATCTGCAGGCGCTGGCGCATGCCGCCGGAAAAGCTCTTCGGCGTGTCGTCGATGCGGCCGGCCTCGATCTCGACGCGCTCGAGCCAGTCGCTCGCGGCGGCGCGGATGTTGCCGTAGTGCCGGGCGCCGACGGCCATGAGCCGCTCCCCGACATTGCCGCCGGCCGAGACGCCCATGCGCAGGCCCTCGCGCGCATCCTGGCGCACGAAGCCCCAGTCAGTGCGCAGCAGCAGGCGCCGCTCGGCCTCGGTGAGCCCGGAGAGGTCGCGCACCACCCCGTCACGCATGCGGTAGTGGACGGCCCCGGCGCTCGGGGCAAGCTCGGTGGCGAGGAGGCCGAGCAGCGTCGACTTGCCCGAGCCCGACTCGCCGACGACGGCGAGCACCTCGCCCTCGTGAAGGTCGAAGGTCACGTCCCGGCAGCCGAGACGCTCGCCGTAGAATTTCGTCAGGCCGCGGGCGGACAACAGCGGAAGATCGGTCATCGGCTCCCTCCTGCCGCGTCGCCATCCGCTGCCATCGCCCCTCGATGTCCGGCCACCCGGCGCTCCTCGCAGAAATCGGTGTCGGAGCAGACGAACATGCGCCCGCCGCGGTCGTCGAGCACCACCTCGTCGAGATAGACCCCCTCGGCGCCGCACAATGCGCAGGGCTGCTTGAAGGTCTGGATACGGAAGGGATGGTCCTCGAAATCCAGGCTTCTGACCCGCGTATGGGGCGGAACGGCATAGATGCGCTTCTCGCGCCCGGCGCCGAAGAGCTGCAGCGCCGCGCACATGTCCATCTTCGGATTGTCGAACTTCGGTGTCGGCGAGGGATCCATCACGTAGCGGCCGGCGACCTCGACCGGATAGGCGTAGGTCGTGGCGATGTGGCCGTGGCGGGCGATGTCCTCGTAGAGCTTCACGTGCATCAGCCCGTAGTCGGCGAGCGCGTGCAGCTTGCGCGTCTCGGTCTCGCGCGGCTCGAGGAAGCGCAGGGGCTCCGGGATCGGCACCTGGTAGACGAGGATCTGGCCATCCCGCAGCGGCTCCTCAGGGATGCGGTGGCGCGTCTGGATGACGGTCGCCTCCCTTGTCTTCGTCGTCGTCTCTATACCCGCCGTCTTGGCGAAGAAGCGGCGGATGGAGACGGCGTTCGTCGTGTCGTCCGAGCCCTGGTCGATGACCTTGAGCACGTCCCCGGGGCCGAGCACCGCGGCCGTCACCTGCACGCCGCCGGTACCCCAGCCGTAGGGCATCGGCATCTCGCGGCTGGCGAAGGGCACCTGATACCCGGGGATGGCGATCGCCTTCAGGATCGCCCGCCGGATCATGCGCTTCGTCTGCTCGTCGAGATAGGCGAAGTTGTAGGCGTCCGTTTCCTTCCCCACCGTTGCGCCGGGAGAAGGAAGATCATCCCGCATCGCCGCGCTCATTCCGCAGCCTCCTTCATCTCGCTCGCCTCGCCCCGGCGGGCAGCATATTCGGCGCGCATGCGGCGCACGAGGTCGAGCTCGGCCTGGAAGTCGACGTAGTGCGGCAGCTTCAGATGCTCGACGAAGCCGGTGGCCTGCACATTGTCGCAATGGGCGAGCACGAACTCCTCGTCCTGCGCCGGGGCCGTGACCTCCTCGCCGAAGTCGCGGGCGCGCAGCGCCCGGTCGACCAGCGACATCGCCATGGCCTTGCGCTCGCTCTGGCCGAAGACGAGGCCGTAGCCGCGCGTGAACTGCGGCGGTACCTCGGCCGAGCCCTTGAACTGGTTGATCATCTGGCATTCGGTGACGTCGATCGTACCGAGCGGCACGGCGAAGCCGAGTTCCTCCGGCACGAACTCGACCGCGACCTCGCCGTAGCGCACCTCGCCGACGAAGGGATGCGTGCGGCCGTAGCCGCGCTGGGTGGAATAGCCGAGGGCGAGCAGGAACCCCTCGTCGCCGCGGGCGAGCGCCTGCAGGCGCAGGTCCCGCTCGGCCGGGAAATCGAGCGGCTCGCGCGTCAGGTCACCGACCGGCATGTCGCCGTCGGACGCCACCTCGCGCTCGATCAGGTCCTCGCCGTCGAGAAGGTCGGTGACGCGTGCCATCGGCTCGCCCTCGCCCGCCGCGGCCTCCGCCGGCTCGGGCGGCGTGGCGCCGGCGGCGAGCAGGAAGTCGATGAGCCGGTGGGTGTAGTCGAAGGTCGGCCCCAGCACCTGCCCGCCCGGCAGGTCCTTGTAGGTGGCGGAGATGCGGCGCTCGACCGCCATGGCGGCGGTGTCGACCGGCTCGCTGTAGCCGAAGCGCGGCAGCGTCGTGCGATAGGCGCGCACGAGGAAGATGGCCTCGACGAGATCGCCCCGCGCCTGCTTGATGGCGAGCGCGGCGAGATCCCGGTCGTAGAGCGAGCCTTCCGCCATCACCCGGTCCGCGGCGAGCTTCAGCTGCCCGCCGATCTGGCTCCGGAGAGATCTCCGGGCACGGAGGGGTCACCGCGCCGCACGTGGGCGAGCAGACGGTGGGCGTTGTCGATGGCGGCTTCGCCGCCCTTGACCGCAACATACATGTCAGCCCTCCGGCAGGATCTGCGTGGTGCGGGGCAGTGCCGCGACGGAGCCCGGCGCGACGAAGAGACAGTCGATGCCGCGCGGGAAGAGGGCACGGTTCGCCGCGCGCTGGGCGAGGAAGTCGCCCGGCAGCGGCGCGATGGCGATGTCGGCGCGGTCCAGAATGCCCGGCCCCTCGCAGGCGAGCCCCTGCCCCGCCGCGAGCGTCCGCACCGCCATGACGACGGTGGTGGAGCGGTCGGGATATTCGTCCGTGCCGACCGCGAAGGCGCCGAGCGGCGGCATGGCACCGGGCTCGGCGACGAGGGCGAAGGCCGCCTCGTCCGGCGTCTCCACGACGCGGGCCCCGGTGTGGAAGCGCAGATAGGCGGCCACCGCCGGCACGGCGGCGAGCGCCGCATCGAGCCACAGCGGCGCCTCGTGATCCGCGAGCGCCAGCGCCACCGCGGCGAGCTCGGGCGTCAGCGGCGCCGGCGGGGCAAGGTCCGTGGCGAGCGGCTGGACGGTCGCCGGCCGCGCCGTGGCCTCCATGACGGCGCGGAAGACGCGCTGCGCATCGAAGACGGGCTCGGTGAAGCCGGGTGCGAGGGCGATGCTCATCAGTCCTCTCCGCGGACCATGGTGAAGAAGTTGACGCGCGTCGCCGCCGTGCGCCGGGCGGCCGTCTCGCGTTCGGCCATGAGCCGTTCGCGCACCGGTGCAAGCGCCGCCTCCACCGCCTGCCGCCGGCCCGGCAATTGCCAGAGCGCGTCGACGACGGCAGCGGCACGCGCCCGCGCCGCATCGCGGCCGAGGTGGTAGGCGAAACCGTTGACGGTGCGCCCGCCCTCCGCGATGCGCACCGCCGCGCGCGTCACCGTCGCCTCGCCGAGGTTGAACGGCGCCCCGTCACCGCCGGCGCGCCCGCGCGTCATGACGAGGCCCGTCTCCGGCCGGCGCAGGTCGCTCGCTTCCGGCAGCGGCGCGAGCGCCGCGAGCACGTTGTCCAGCTCCTCGCGCCGTGCCGCAGCCGCAACGGCCATCACGGCTTGCCGCGCCGCGATTTCCCGATCATCGTCACCTGGATGGATTCCACCTGGATCGACTGCGGTCATGATCATCCGCCCTGGCTGCCTCGCAGCGCTTCAACAATTATTTGTCTAATGGTATAGACAACCGCATGAAAAAGTCCAGTGACAGTTCCATGACGGGCGAGGCCATAACGGATTTCGGCGACGCTGCGATGACCGGGGCGAGCAAGGACGCGCTCGCCCGCGCCGCCGGCGTCACCGCCTGGCGGCAGATCGCCGATGCCATCGAGGCGGACGTGATGAACGGCCACCTGACGCCGGGCAGCCAGTTGCCGACGGAGGCGCGGCTCGCCGAGCGATTCGCCGTCAACCGCCACACGGTGCGCCGGGCGATCGCCGCGCTCGCCGCCAAGGGGCTGCTGCGCGCCACGCAGGGGCGCGGCACCTTCGTGGAGGCAAAGCCCCTCGCCTATCCGATCGGCCGGCGCACGCGCTTTACAGAAATCGTCTCGCGCGAGGGTCATGAGGCCGGCGGCGAGCTCATGTCGGCCGTCGAGACGGTGGCGGACGAAGAGACGGCGCGGCGCCTTGGCCTGGCGCCCGGGGCGCCGGTGCTGCGGGCGCAGGTGCGCCGGTTCATCGACGGCACGCCCGTCTCTTACGGCACATCTTTTTTCCCCTTGCCGCGCTTTGCCGGCGTCACCGCCGTGCTGCGCCAGACGGGATCGATCACCCGGGCGCTCGCCGCCTGCGGCGTGACCGACTATGTGCGCGCCGAGACGCGCATCACCGCGCGCCTCGCCACGGGCGAGGATGCGGCGCGGCTCGACCTCTCGCCGGGGCGCATCCTCTTCGTCGTCGATGCGCTCAATGTCGACGCCGCGGGCACGCCGGTGCAGGCGGCGCATGTGGTCTTCACCGCCGACCGCGTCGAGCTGGTGGTCGAGAGCGGTTGAGACCTACGCCGCGATCTTCGCATTGCCGATGATGGCGAAGCGCAGCCGGCCGGAGACGAAGTCGATCACCGCGACGGTGGCGAGGATCATCAGCACGAGGAAGGAGACGTGCTGCCATTCGAGCATGCGGATCTGCTCGTAGAGATGCAGGCCGACGCCGCCGGCGCCGACCACGCCGATGATGGTGGCCGAGCGGGTGTTCGATTCGAAGTAATAGAGCACCTGGCTGACGATGACGGGGAAGACCTGCGGCAGGAGGCCGAAGCGCACCTGGTGCAGCTTGCCGCCGCCGGTCGAGGCGACGCCTTCCACGGCCTTCTTGTCCATTGCCTCGATGGCCTCGGAGAAGAGCTTGCCGAACTCGCCGAAATTGCTCGTCGCCACGGCGAGGATGCCGGCGAAGGGGCCGAGCCCGACGACATTGATCCAGATGAGCGCCCAGATGAGCACATCGACGCCGCGCACGACGTCGAGCCCGCGGCGCAGGGAAAAATGCAGGAAGACGTTCGGGATGACGTTCTTCGCCGCGAGGAAGCCGAAGGGAAAGGCAAGGATCGCCGCCGTCAGCGTGCCGAGGAAGGCGATCGCCAGCGTCTGCGCCAGTGCATCGAGATAGGAGAGAAAGGTCGTGTAGCTGCCGGGCGACGGTGGCAGCATGAAGCCGGCGAACTCGACGAGTTTGCCGAGGCCGCCGGCGATACGGGCGAAGGAGAAGCCGAGCGCCCAGAAGCCCCAGAGGAAAAGCCCCGCGAGCACGGCGACGATCGTCACGACCAGCGCCCGCAGCGGCCAGTTCACGCGGAAGATGGAAGGATGCCGCGCCGCGAGCCCCGCCATGTCGGCGAGCGCCTCGGCCTCGAAACGCGCGGCGGTTCGCGCAGGTCCGTTCATGAGCGGCGCTCCATGCCGATCAGCGCATGACGCAGCCGCTCCGTCGCAAGGTCGATGACCATGACGGTGGCGATGATGATGAGCAGGATGGCGCTGACGTCGGAATAGTAGAACTTGCGGATGGATTCGATGAGGTCCTGGCCGATGCCGCCGGCACCGACGAAGCCCATCACGGCCGCGCCGCGCACGTTGATCTCGAAGCGCAGCAGGCCGTAGCTGGCGAAGTTGGACAGGACCTGCGGCAGCACGGCGAAGCGCACCGTCTCGATCCAGGTCGCGCCGGTGGCCGAGACGCCCTCGACCGGCTTCATGTCGATGTTCTCGACAACCTCGGAAAAGAGCTTGCCGAGTGCCCCCGCCGTGTGGATCGCGATGGCGAGCACGCCCGGCACCGGCCCGAGGCCGAAGGCCGCGACGAAGATGAGCGCGAAGACGATCTCCGGCACCGTCCGGCAGAATTCGAGCACCCGCCGCACCAGCCAGCGCACCCGCGCCGAGCGCGAGAGATTGGCCGCCGCCAGGAAACAGAGGCTGACCGCACAGAGCCCGCCGAGCATAGTGCCGAGATAGGCGATGAGCAGCGTCTCGCCCATGAGTTTCAGCCAGTAGCCGAGACCCCAGTACCACTCGGCGAGATCCTCGCCGAGATGGGCGAGCCTGAGCGTCGGTACGATGTCGCTGATATAGCTCGGGAAGCGCCAGAGATTGGCGAAGAACTTCGGAAGGTCCACCTCGCCCGCCCAGGCGGACAGGCCGATGAGCACGGCAAGGACGAAGCCGCCGATCAGCACCTGCCGGCGCTTGGCGGCGACGGCCGCGCCGTAGGCGTCCTCCAGCGCGCGCAGGCGCGGCTCGGGCAGACGGGCGATGGCGTGGGACATGAGTGATACTTTGTCAGCCGGTGGGCCGCATGCGGCACGTCATGCCTGCGCCTGTCGCGGGCATCCACGCCTGACGACAAGCGACGTCGAGGCGTGGATGGCCGGGACGAGCCCGGCCATGACGTGGAACCGCACGATCCGCAGGATGCGTTCAGGACGCCTTCTTGCGCTTCAGGCGGTCGACGAACTCGATGAGCTCGATGGTGGCCTTGTAGTCCTGCGTCGTGACCCGGGCGAAGCCCTTGTCCTTGCCGTCGGAGAGCTTGTCGAAGGCGGCCTTGTCCTTCTGCGGCGCCTCCTCGAAGGCCTTGGTGATGGCCTGCTTCAGGTCCGCCGGCAGGTCGGTGAGATAGGCGTAAGGCGAGCCCTGGATGAGATCCGACTTGTAGATGATCCGGAAGTTCTCCTTCTTCGCCATGCCCTTGTTGGCCATGCGCGTCAGGTTGGAGTCGTTCTCGGAGTTCCACCAGTTGAAGGCGACGTCGACGGTGCCCTGCTCGAGCGCGGTAATGGCGTTCTCATGGCTGCCGGCATAGACGACCTTGCCGAAGAACTGCTCGGGATCGATGCCCTGCTTGTCGAGGGCGAAGCGCGGCACGTTGTTGCCCGAGGTCGAGTTGGGGTCGACGAGGCCGAGGTTCTTGCCCTTGAGGTCGTCGATCGACTGGTACGGGCTGTCGGCCTTCACATAAGCGACGGAATAATAGCCGACCGTACCGTCGGAGTTGATCGTCGTCACGAAGGGCTCGACGCCGCCGTTCGTCACCTTGACGGCGCGGGCGAGCGAGGCCGGGCCGTAGTAGGCGATGTGGATGTTGCCGGCCTTCTGGCCCTCGATTACCGCCGCATAGTCGTTGGCGATGCGCAGCTTCACCGGTACGCCGAGTTCCTTCGACAGATAGGCGACGAAGTCGTCGTAGCGCTCGTTCACGCCCGAGGCGTTCTCGGCCGGGATGACGGCGAAGGTGATTTCAGGGTACTTCGCCTTCCAGTCCTGGGCGGAAGCCGGGATCTGGGCCATGCCGGCGAAGGCGAAGGACGCGGCGGCGGCACCGATGAGGGCGCGGCGGTTCAACATCGTGGTTTCTCCTCAAGATTGACATCAGGCGCGGATCACCGCGCCCTTGTTCGTCGCGGCGCTCAGGCCGGGATCGCGACAGGGGAATGGGCGCCCCACCCGGCTGCCGCCGTGGATGTGGCGCCCTCGCCGATGACGTCGGCGGCCTCGAGCCCGTAGAGCTCGCGCGCGACGTCGTCGGTCAGACTTTCCGGCAGGCCGTCGAAGACGACGCGGCCGGCCGCCATGCCGACGAGGCGGTCGCAATAGCCACGCGCCAGATCGAGCGAATGCAGGTTGCAGATGACGGTGATGCCGTAGGCGCGGTTGATGCGCTGCAGCGCGTCCATGACGATGCGCGTGTTGCGCGGGTCGAGCGAGGCGATCGGCTCGTCCGCCAAAATGATCTGCGGCGACTGGGCGAGCGCGCGGGCGATGGCGACGCGCTGCTGCTGGCCGCCCGAGAGCGAATCCGCGCGCTGCGCCGCAAGGCCGGCGATGTCGAACTGCTCGAGCGCGGCGAGCGCGATCGCCTTGTCCTCCGGCGTCCACAGCCGCACCAGCGAGCGTGCGGGCGAAACGGCGTTGAGCCGGCCCATGAGCACGTTGGTGAGCACGTCGAGCCGGCCGACCAGGTTGAACTGCTGGAAGATCATGGCGCAGCGGGCGCGCCAGTCGCGCAGTTCGGCGCCCTTGAGGGCCGTCACGTCGATATCGCCGAAGCGGATCCGCCCCTCGCTCGGGTCGACGAGCCGGTTGATCATGCGCAGCAGCGTCGACTTGCCGGCGCCGGAGCGGCCGATGACGCCGACGAAGGAGCCGGGAACCACGGTCAGCTCGACGTTGTCGACAGCCGCTTTCGCACCGAAGCGTCGGCTGACGCCCTCGAGAACCAGCATGCAGCAACCTCCATGATTGCTGCGTTAGCTAGACTCGCCACATGACACTAGCGTGACAACTGCAGGAATTGATCAGTTTGCCATCTAAGGAGTTTGAAACAATACTGTGGAAACCGTCACGTATCCGTCACCGAGGCGCGCGAAAGCTGCGCGAAACCTGAAAAGAGCCAGACATGTCGAAACGCCTCGGCGAGACCCCGACGATCCACCCCACCGCCAGCGTGCTGCGCTCGACGCTCGGGCGCTATACGGAAGTCGGCGCGCGCACGAGCCTCGTCGAGACGGCGATGGGCGATTACAGCTACATCGTGAACGACGGCGACGTCATCTACGCATCGATCGGCAAGTTCTGCTCCATCGCCGCCCATGTGCGTCTCAACCCGGGCAACCACCCCATGTGGCGGGCGAGCCAGTCCCACTTCACCTACCGCGCCTCGGCCTATTTCGACGGCGAGGAGGACGAGAGCGGGTTCTTCGACTGGCGCCGCGCCCAGCCCGTCACCCTCGGCCATGACGTGTGGATCGGCCACGGCGTCACCGTGATGCCGGGCGTGACGATCGGCACCGGTGCCGTCATCGGCTCCGGCGCCGTCGTCACGAAGGACGTCGCCCCCTACGACATCGTCGCCGGCGTGCCGGCGAGGTCCATCCGGCCCCGTTTCCCGGCCGCCGTCGCCGAGCGGCTCATGGCGCTGGGCTGGTGGGACTGGAGCCATGAGCGCCTGCACGCCGCCCTGCCCGACTTCCGCGCGCTGCCGGTCGAGGCCTTCCTCGAAAAATACGGCGCCTGATCCGCCCCGTCAGCGGGCGACGTCGGAGGCTTCCGCCGCGCGGACGATGGTGTCCGCGTCCGCCGGCAGCATCAGCCGCTCGCCGACGAGCTTGCGTGCCGCGGTGGTGACCGCCGCCACATAGGCGGCATGGTCGGGGTAGCGCTCCTCCACCGACAGGCGACCGTCGCCGGCCTGCTGCCGCGCCGCCCCGGTGCGGGCGAGCGGAATCTCGGAGCCGGTGAGGCCGCAGATGGCGCCCTCCGCAAAGCCGGCCTTGCGCAGGTTCCAGCCGAGATAGGTCGCCGTCGGCGCCTCGATCGCCGGCAGGCGGATGCCCGCGACCGCATGCCCGTCGGCGTCGACGCGCGGCAGGAAGACGGGATAGGCCGGTCCGGCAACGGGCGGCATGCGCGTGTGGTCGACGAGCGACTTTTCGTTGTGCTCGCCCGCGAATTTCAGGCCGGGGATACCGTCGTAGCCGGCCTCCTGCGCGGCGACGAGCGTGCCTTCTTCCAGGCCCGGATAGCGGCTCGGCGGCGGCTCCCGGCCCTCGCTCACCCAGGCGTCGAGCGCGACGAGCAGCGCGCGCATGGGCGCGCCCGCATGCAGCGGGTTCGACGGCAGCTGGCAGGCCGCCACCGGCGTGGACTTGGCGCCGAAGGGCGTGAAGTGCGGCAGCCCGGCGAAGTAATAGGCGCGCACGTTCGCCGGCAGCGCCAGGGGCTTGCCGGCCGTATCGGTGACGACGAGCGAAAGGCGCGCCTGCACGGCCTCGGTGTCGGTGTCGGTCTGGATCACCTTGGGGCAGGCCCCCGCGGCCTCGCACCGCTTCAGGATGCCGTCCGTGGAGCCGCCGATCGGGTCGAGGCTCGTCGCATAGGAGAACGGGAAGGCATCGCCGGGATAAAGATGATCCTCGTGATCGCGCGAATAGCGGCCCGGCTGGGCGAAACGCGCATTGGTGAAGGTTCTGCGCGCACCGGCGATGTGCGGCATCAGGCCGTCGAACACGGGCCGCCCGCTCTCGTCGTCGTTGAACCCCTGGTAGAGGAGGTCGCGCAGGAAGCGGCCGCTCTGGGAGATGCCGATGGCATAGGCCGCCTTCAAGTCCGGCGCGCCGTCCGCGGCGAGAGGATTGGCGCTCCCGTCCGGTGCCGCGCGCTCGTAGCGCAGGAAGGAGACGAGGTCGCGCACGGCGGCGAAGCCGAGACCCATGACCTTCGGGTCCTTCGCCGTGTAGATGAACTCGTAGATGGCGCCCGCATCGAAGCCCGGCGCCTTGATGATCTCGATACGGGTCGGGCTCAGAAATTTGAAGGACAGGCCGTCCGGCGTCGCGCGCGCATCGCCCTCCCGGGCCCGCACTGTCAGCCGCGCCTTCGCAGGATCGGCATCGGCCGCCGGATAGGAGAGATCGACGGCGACCACCGGCCCCTCGGTGCCTTTGGTGTCGTCGAAGACGAATTCCTCGCGGCTCTCGCCCGTCACGCCGGGCACGGTCGGCACGTCGAGGCCCAGAAGCCCGCCGGCGGTCGCGAGGTCGCCCTGCCACCCGCTCCAGACGAGCGTGTAGCCCTGATCCATGAGAAAGCCGTTGCCGGCATCGGCGGCCGAAGCCGGATCGTTCACCATCGGCGCGTCGTTCAGCAGGCTGAGCCCGAGCTTGCGGCCGCGGTTGGGCACCTCGTAGAGCAGCTTGCCGTTGCCGCGCGCGGGATCGGCCGGCTTCAGGATGTGCACGTCGGTCGAGAAGACCACTTCGCCGGCGGCGTTCCGGGGCGCGAGCGCCAGGTCCACGATGCCGGCGTTGTGCGCATCCTCCGGCTTCACCGCCATGGTGACGCGCGCCACGATCTTCTCGTAGGAGCCCGCCTCGAAGCTGCGGCCGGCAAAGGCCGGCGCCTCGGTGCGCGTGACCTCGAAGCCGACGACGCGCGCCTCGGCGCCGGCGGTGAGTGCGACGAAGGATAACCCGGCGAGCAGCAGTCCTTTCACGGCCTTTCCTCCCTGCATCGCCCGAGCGCGTGCGACAGCGCGGGATGCGCGTCATCTCGCCGTCGGGGATTGCCTCGTGCCGCTGCGGGCCGCCGATCAGGCGTAGGGATGCCTCACCGCGCGTAGAGGTCCTTGTAGGTGTCCCGCAGCACGTTCTTCTGCACCTTGCCCATGGTATTGCGCGGCAGCTCCGGCACCACGATGACGTGCTTGGGCTGCTTGAACTTGGCGAGGCGCCCTTCGAGGGCCGTCACGATGGCGACGGCATCGACGCTCGCCCCCTTCTCGGCGACGACAGCTGCCGTCACGCCCTCGCCGAAATCCGGGTGCGGCACGCCGAAGACGGCGCTCTCGACGACGCCGGGCATGGCGTCGATCTCGCTCTCCACTTCCTTCGGATAGACGTTGTAGCCGCCGGTGATGATGAGGTCCTTGCCGCGGCCGACGATGTGGACATAGCCGCGCTCGTCGACCTTGCCGAGGTCACCGGTGATGAAGAAGCCGTCGTCGCGGAACTCGGCCTTGGTCTTCTCCGGATTGCGCCAGTAGCCCTTGAAGACGTTGGGGCCCTTGACCTCGATCATGCCGATCTCGCCCTGCGGCAGCTCCTGCCCTCCCTCGGGATCGACGACGCGCAGCGATACGCCCGGCAGCGGGAAGCCGACCGTGCCGGCGACCCGGTCCCCATCATAGGGATTGGACGTGTTCATGTTGGTCTCGGTCATGCCGTAGCGCTCGAGGATGGCGTGGCCGGTGCGCTCGCGCCAATCGCGATGGGTATCGGCGAGGAGCGGCGCCGAGCCCGACACGAAGAGGCGCATGTGGCGGGTGGCCTCGCGCGTCAGGCCATCGTGCTGCAGCAGGCGCACGTAGAAGGTCGGCACGCCCATCATGGCGGTCGCCTTGGGCAGGAGGCGCATCACCTCGTCGGCGTCGAATTTCGGCAGGAAGAGCATCGACGCGCCCGCGGCGAGAACGACGTTCGTCGCCACGAAGAGCCCGTGCGTGTGGAAGATGGGTAACGCATGCAGCAGCACGTCGGCGCTGGTGAAGCGCCAGTAGTCGACGAGCGTCAGCGCATTCGACAGGAGATTGTCGTGGCTGAGCATGGCGCCCTTCGAGCGCCCGGTGGTGCCGGAAGTGTAGAGGATGGCGGCGAGATCGTCCGCCCCCCGTTCCACGTCGGTGAAGTCGGGCTCTTCGCCGGCCGTACGTTCCGTCAGGCTGCCCTTGCCCGCACCATCGAGCGTGTCGACCCGGGCGCCGTAGCGCTCGGCGACAGGCACCAGCCCCTCGCGGCTCCTGGGGTCGCAGACGACGAGGGCCGGCTCCGCATCGCCGAGGAAATAGTCGAGCTCGGCGAGCGTATAGGCGGTGTTCAGCGGCAGGAAGACGGCGCCTGCGCGCAGGCAGGCGAGATAGAGCATGACCGCTTCCGGGCTCTTCTCCACCTGCACCGCCACCCGGTCCCCCGGCCCGACGCCGCGTGCCACCAGCGCATTGGCGATCCGGCCGGTGCCCGCGACGAGGTCGCCATAGGTGATGACCCGCCCCGTCGGGGTCTCGATGAAGGGCCTGTCGGCGGCCGGCATGCGGGCGGAGAGCTTGGCGAAGAGATAGGATGGCATGTGCTTTTGTCTTCGTTCTGTTTTCTTGTTCAATCGGTGATCGGCACGAGCGTGCGGGACGCCCGCTCGCCTTTCAGCTGCTTTCTCACCGCCGCAGCGGCGATGACCTCGCCCGAGCCTGCGAAGGCCTCGTGGTTCTTCTCGATGTCCTCGAGCGCGTAGAGATAGTTGACCATGAGGCCGTGGGCCTGCTTCAGCCCCTTGGCGCTCGTGTCGCCGAGGAAGTTCAACCGTTCCAGCCGCGCCCCGTTGCCGAGGTGGAAACGCGCCACCGGATCGACCGGTCGGCCGTTCGGCGTCTTGGCGCGTCGAGCCAGATGTCGTCGCCGCCGACGGACCACAGGCCGAAACTGCCGTTGGAATCCTGTCGCGACAGCACCCGATCGATGGCATTGCGCACGCGCTCCTCGCGCTGCAGGTCGATCGGCAGCGCCTCGGCACCGGCGAGCTCGTTGACGTAGAGCAGCGGCAGCGCCTGCACTGCATGTCGTGACGACACCATGCCGTTTTGCCATAGTCGCGCGAGGGACAAACGGGGAGCGCGCGATGACGCAGACGGGACGCGACCGCAGGCAGCCACGCAGCAAGGCGCGGATAGGGGCCAC
>Ga0065720_1020106_pt1 | contig 16924 bp, 18 predicted proteins | sample Thericmetagenome_FD_59107 | JGI IMG/M metagenome (GOLD analysis project Ga0065720, IMG submission 59107) | Thermophilic microbial communities from the Joint Bioenergy Institute, California, USA of rice/straw/compost enrichment - eDNA_2 v2... | ecosystem: Engineered > Solid waste > Grass >... | reverse complement strand
TATTGAAAACTGTTTTAAAATTTTCTTGTTTTCTTTGTTCAATAGGTTTGGATTGTAATCTATCGAATAAACAGACCCCAACTACCCTTATTCGAGTAATCCTTCTGTTTTAAGAAAGAAAACTCATACTATCATTTCTCAAAACTAATAGACATAACAGATATGCAACTTCCTTGGTCGGATTCTGATAATCAAAGAAGAGTTTCCATAGAACACTTTGAGTATCAAACTTATGTTTTTATTCTAGCTTCAACTTGGTTCTAAATTTGGGAACTTTTGAATTCTAATATTTGGTATCAGGTATATAAATTAGCTCATATTATCAGGGATAATTTTGTTTTAGACCTAAATAAAAATATGAGTTCCAAAATTTCGCTTTTCCTGGTTTTCGTGTATATTACATTCCAATGTGCACTATCTGCTACCGGTGGAGTAATGTACCCAGAAGTCCAATCACCCTTGGAGTATAATTTGGAGACGAATACTTTGCATACTCTTCCACTACAAGATAATACATTTGATGCAATTATTGCTAATGCTCAAGGAACTGCTATTATTAACCAGAATTCAATCAGCGGGTGCACACTGTCTCCATGGGTCATAGAGTTGAAAAATTACCCAATATCTCCTCTAAGCCAACAAGAGAATACTGGAGACATCATTTTCTATACTCATGGAGACTATATCTATGTCCTTGATGCACCAAGCTCCCTTAAAATCCTGAAAATTTATTGGAATGAGGATGAAGATGGACACAAAGTATCTCCCGCTAAGATTGATCTTCTTAAGACTGTAAACTTTGAAAGTGAAAATGTTGTGTTTAATAAAGTCCACAGGATATTGTACTATGAACCCAAAAAGCATTTGGTTGTTGCTGGCTATCCAAAGATCCATTTTATTGATATAAGCAATCCTGAAGTTCCCATTCATGTCACAAAAGATTATAACACTCCATCGTCCATCGCTGAATGTCAGCTCTATGATAATAAACTATACATTGCATATGAGGATGAAGACTATGGCCTACAAGTTATTGATTTAACTGCGAACCCTCTGGCTGTTGTTCATAGCTTTACTTCAATGGACATACAAGGTGACTCTCTTAAACTTGTAGATATGACTGTCAACAATGATTTTGTTCTTGTAATTGATAGTGAAACTAGAAATTTCTATTCTTTAAATAGAGATAGCCTTACTATCAATCAAACATTCGAACTAGCTGGACCACAAGCATCCTTGGTTGCAACCACAGCCAAGAATTTTTATCTATATTATTCACAAGGTACTGCATCAGAGATTAAAGAGTATTTCACTGTTCAAAACCATTACCAACTAAATCGAAGATATCCTGCAGACAAAAAGGTGAAATCCATTCACACCAGAAGCAACTATTTCTACACTTTACAGCCTGACTATCTTGTATTCTATCGTTTTGGAGTCCCACTAGCATATTTCTCAAATGACAAGACTGAAAGGCTTCATCAAGAAATTTATCTTCCCAAAGTTAAGCAAGCTGAACCCCTTTATCACGATGATTTGAGCTCAAATTGGTTACTAGTAGCCTATCCAGACAAAGTCGTTCTTACAAATATTGTACTTAAAGGCGCAGAGCTCAGTTGCCTTCCCGATAGCAGCAGATCTAAATCTCCTATCACTGCTAAAATGACTTTCTACTCTCATTCCTGCCCCTCTAAAAAAGATGGAAACCCCAACAGTATCTGCCAAATTAGCAGAGAAGTGAAATTAACCTTTTATAGTTCCTTCTTAGCTGGAACTGGCAAAGGTTTATGGATAGGTTTGAGTATTGGTGGAGTAATTACTATTATTGGTGCTGCAATATTCTATACCCAATATAGAAAGCTCAACCATAAGTATGATCAATTGCGTGAGGAACTTCATCTGAAGCATGTTAAATATCTAAGTGGATCTGAAAGAGGAGGATTCGGTGGCAGAAGAGACAGCCTTCAGGAAAAGTTTAATGAACTTGATTCAGAAGCTCCTTCAAGATTTCATGAAGACATTGAATTAATTAAAGGAGAAAAAAGGAAAAACTCAGATGGTTCTAGTGATGATGGAAAGCCAAGTACTCTCCTACCTAAGCCTAAGAGCAAATTTTTACAAGAAAGGGATGCTGAAAGACAACCTGATAGCCCCACGATAGACTTTCACACAAGTGATAAATTAAAGGCAAATCAAGATGAAGATCCTGAAGACAAACTTTAATTGTAAGAAATTTTATGTTATCTACCTATCATTCTATCATGAGCACTTCATCACGTATATAATACAACCACTTAACAAACTATGAATTGATCGAAAGATTTTTATGAAAGTTAAAGCTTCTAGAGGTGAATCACCTCTAGGATCGCAGGTTTATATGCTTAACCATTTTGAAACATAGAAAGGTATTACTATTAATACTGTTCAGACTTATTTGAATTTGATAGATCCTTTTGGCTTCTATATTTTTCTATATCCTTGATAAGTTGATTTATCTCTTTCGAATATGTTTTTTCTCTTCCAAAGTTAGTTCTTCTTTCATACTCCGTAGGATTAGAAATTACGTCCTCAGCAACTTTTGATAAAAAGTTTGACTTCTGGGATCTCTTTCCACTGATTGAACTCATCTTTGGCAGACTAGAACTATTTTTCTCAATTAGGGATGGGATTGAAGATTCTCCTTTATTAGTAGTACTGCTTTGTTTATAGCTCTCTTTGCTGCTTCTCTTGGTTTTATCAATGTAACTTTTCTTAGAAATCTCTTCAGTCTCCTTTTCAAAGTCATCCTCATAATAATTTCCAGAACTTGTTTCTTTCTCTTCTTTTATTGAAGAGGGATAACGATCTATTTTGATGGTTTCGGCTTCGTATTTTTCTTCTGATAAACGATCTGTCTTGTTGTCAAAAAGGAACTTTCTGTGTGGGTTGGACTTGATAGTTGTAGCATCAAAACTTTGATTTAGTTTCTCATGTTGTTTGGGCTTTCTTGCCAATTTACTAGAAAAGTCATAGCTTTCCATAACTTTATTTTTGATCTCGTTCTGATTCTTTATCTCGTTGAGTCTCTTCTTTAAGAAAATCTTTTCTGGAAGAGAAGATCTGACAATCTCTGCAATTCGTGGAGATGGACTTCTGTCTGCTCCTTTCATCAAAGGAGGAAGTCGTTTCGTTTTTGGAGAATTGTCTCTTCTGGCTTCTATGCTCCTTGTGAATACTCCTCTAGGTTTATATGGAACGTATTTTATATGACCATCATATCCATATTCTATTGTTTTTTTTCTTTTGGTATCTTCGATTGAAAAACTTTGGTTTACTATATAGGTAATTATTTGAATTATTATAATTACCTCTGGTTGTTTGTCTTATATTTCTATTGGCTTCAAATGTCCGAAGAAGGGCCAAATTTTTTATATTTAGTTTTTCTTCATATTCCTATCAAGTTAATTTGATAACTGCTAATGCAACCTTTTTCTTGACTGAAACATTTAAAGTATTTTGTTCCAAAGTAATAGTCAACGGATGTTCTGATCCAAGTTCTTTCAAGGCCAATTGATAACCTTGAGAAAAGATTTCGAAGCTGCTATGATATTCTTTAATATACTCTAGTTCAGTCCCATAGTTGTAGTGTGCTATAATGATCGTTGTAATAATAGTTCCGTATCTCTGTTTGTCATCTATTCCATTCTCTTCCATTTGAGATTTTGCCATTTCTAGAAGTTCAAGTGCTAGTTTTACATGTCGAATAGCTTCATGATGACTAAAGTATGATTATACTTATGTTTTCATTTACGAGTTCATTGCTGATAGAATGGCACAGATATTTAAGTGAGTACCGGCTATATTGGTCTTGTCATTTAGGGTAAATATTTCTATTTGCAGTGCTTTCTTAAGGTATTTTAATGCAACATTTAATTTGTTTGTTCTTCAGGTAAATATGTGTTAATCACATCATACCTTTTATAATAACAGCCAAGATTGTTTAATGTTATTCCAATTAGTCGATACAAATTTTCATTAGGATCTTCTTGATATTCTTTAAGAAGGATTTTCTCTGACTGTCGTAAGAGTGATAGTGCGGATGCATAATCCTCTAATATTCTCATTCAGAATTTGTAATTAATACCATTGCGCAAATAATCCATCGCAGCCTTATTAGCTTCAAGAATTAACTCTTCAAGCTAAAATATTAAGTCAATTAACAGAGAGAAACAGACATTTGGAAGAGTCTCTTGTCTGGATTGGCTTGTATTCTGATTCTTGATATTATCAGTCATCAAATAAACATAATAATTTCTAAATAAAATACACCAGCACAGTTTGTATTGCTCAAAGGGGTATCAAACTCGTGAGCTAAATCAGCTTCTAATAACCTGCCAATGCTAAGCAACACAATAACACAAATTAAAAGAAAAAGTTGTGTTTTAAAGAATTCATAATATTAATATCATTTCTTTTGTCTAAGCCAGTATTATTAGTCAGAAGTCGGATACAATGCGAAGAGTTATTAAATCTGTGATGGAAGTCATTAAGCATGATTTAATAACGGTAAGTAAGCGTTTATAAGAGTTGCTATAATTCAATATAAATTATCTAATACAAATCTTAACTATGTCAAAAATCGCCTTTCTTCTGATCGGCCTATGCTTGGTCTTATCGCAAGCTGCTTATACCCTGCCAGACCTCTGTGTTGACTTAACAGCTCCTAATTGCTATAATTTTGAGACTGTTGCTGTCAATATTGCAGGAAGCAAACAAAGACTTACCCAATTATCTAGCAGATTAGCTGACGATATTAAATTAGTGAGTGACTCGAAATCAAATGCTCAATCATTTTGTGATTCTCTTCAAAAGGGTAGCAGTTCATTTGTTGAAACAAAGCACAAAGTTAGTAACACCATGAAAAAGCATAAGAAAATCAAAACTAATGTCCTTGCTCAATGGTATGTTGAAAGCCCAGCCACAGACTGCGCTGTAGACAAGGAGCTAGCTGAGTCTGTCCCCCAAATTTATAGCAGGGCTATTCAGCTTAGAAAATATCAATCTTGGAGTGATAAAGCTAATGATGCTTGTAGCAATTTAATTTCTGATGCCACACAGCTCAATGATTATTTAGTCTGGCTTAAAGCACAGGTTGACTCCATCTTAAACACTCAAATTCCCTCCATTGAAAATTCTATCAAGAATTTGAAAACATCTTGTGTCTTAACTTTGGTGGGTTTAGATTCAAGAGACCTTGAAAGCACTGATTTAGCTAAAGAAAAAAGCTCCGCTAGAACAGTTAAGTATACAATTAATTTTAGCAAGACATTTGCTTCTGTCCCTCAAGTAGGAGTTGCCGTCGTTGGTATGCACATTCAAAATAAAGGATCTGCCGTGAAAGTTTGGGCGACTGATATTAAAAAAACTGGCTTTACACTAAACATTCAAGCTTATGCTAATATCAAAGTTTATTCAGTTCAAACATCTTGGATTGCAACTGATTCTGCACTTAGTGGTAATTCAAGTTTTGTTTAATCATAAATACCCTAGGCATTGAGATCCTAACTAACTCTCCTTCAACTAAGACATTATCACCTTTATGTGTTGGAGATAAATCAAGAAGTATAGTGGAAAAAGTTAATCTCCCTTCTGGAAAGGATTATTCATCATACAGTGTTGTCCCAGTTATTTCTGGATTTTATATCGAATCTGGCTACAATCCAAGAATTAGAGTATCTAGCTCCATCAAAGACAGCACTATTGAAACCCAATACTCAACATGGCTTTGGGGATGCATTATTGAGGCTCACACTAACTTGATTCTTTTCGATAAAAGTAGTTTTCATTTGGTCTCACTAATTATTTAGAATATTCTCAAAGTACTTCCACAAGCTTCATTTCAGACGATAAAGGAATGGCAGAACTGACTCTTTTCAAGAAGGAGAGAAGCGTTTCTACTACTAGAAAGATTGGAGACTTTAAAGACAAACCCCTTATTTTCCTTGGACTCTCAGGATTTGAATTCACAAATCTCAACAATTATAGGCTGAAAGTAGTCTCTTATGACACTACTGGTAGTTATTCAAGAACTCTCAGCGTTAAATTTGCTACCTGGGATTATTCAAGAGTCTACGTTGCTGAACACAATTTCTTAGCTACTTGTAGCAATTTCGCTTGTTGGAACTCGTAATGTGATTGCATTATAAATTGATCATTTATTTGAAAAACAAATCAATATATTTCATAGAGATTAATAACTAAAATTACAAAATTATATATACAAAGATCCTGCAAATACAATACCTCTTTTGAGTTTCTTCGAGGCTTGTGTAAACTTTGTCTCGAGTTCCTAATTTAATGAGATTTTTAAGATTAAGAGGATACTAGATTTCCTATTGATTTTGATGCCTCCGCAAGTTCTCTTAATAGCTCATCAAGTCTTCTAAAGCATCGAATTATGGAGCCTTCGTAGATATCAGCCATTTTGCAAATATCAAGGAAAGAGGAACCATTGCACCAGGCTAATGTGATTTCCATCAATTTAGGATTAAAGCCACTCATGTACTCAACCTTTAGAATTCAAATTATAAAAGAACCCACCTACCTCATCAATATTTATTTTGGCATCCTGGTAAATTTTAAAGATTCTCTTGGCATGGTCCAGCAAAGTATTATAGAGCTCAAGCAATTTTTCATTTTTGATTGCAATATTTGTATCATTACTCCTTTCATCATAAACCATGCAAGAAAGAAGAGCAGCAATGTATCCTGGTTCCATCTCTTGGAAGATTCCTGAGAACATGAGCTCAGTAGCCTGTTTATTAGATTAATGAACATAAGGTGCTTACCATAATTTCATCACATGCAGATATATCACAGGCCACTCTTCCCTTAAGTTGAACAATCTCATTTTTATCGATAAAATCAAGTCTTCTTAAAACTCTCTTCATACATTTGAGATCATCTTGCAATATCATTTTATTACAATCTTGGATTTGTGATTTTAACAAGCTTATCGTTTTATCATATTTAAGAACATTCTCATAATTCTTCAGTCCCTCCTAGACGAGTTATTTGTGCTCTTGATTTTCTATACTTTTAGCTCCTCAGGAGTTAGCTGCTTCTCATATTCTTTTTTTGTTTCTTCTAATTTATTCTTCTTTTCGATTGTTTTTCTTAGATTTTCATCGTCAATTTTCATATCTTTTAAGGGATCTATCATGGGAAGTTCCCCTTTGAAAGTTTTGAGAGCCTTTCAAATGTTATCAATAAGTATGATGCATCTTGCCTCCTTCATGGTCTCTTTAACAAGAATTTTATTATCAGTCTTTGTCAGATCATCAGGGAGAGTGATCCTAACAGCACTGATTTCCATGATGGTATCCAAAATCATAGGAATAGTTTCCATTTCTCCATCTTCGAAATAATCAGCAGGAACAGGATCTTCATTTTTTTTCCTCTTTGCAATATGAAGGAAAACATCAACTATGAAAGTTTCTAAAGAATGAATCACTAGAGAAAGTTTGTTATACCCTCAGGTCCTGTTTCCTGTTGTTGCTTCTTTTTCTTTATTTGCATCTTCTTCTTTGTAAAATTAATAACTAAACCCCATCCCCAGTCAGTTTCTCCATCTTTTATGTAAACAAGTCTTCCTATCGACAAAAATGGGAGTACATACTGAGGTTGGCAAATGGTCTTTCTGATTTTTTCTTTGTACTAGTAAAATTATTAACATGGGGTTCATTCTATACTAATTTGATTTGTTGATTCACTTTATAGATTTCAGAAATTATTTCTTCTTTCTCAATTTTGCACATATTTCTTTTCTCTATGACCTCATTCAGCTTTGCCTTCATGTCTGGTAAGCTCTTGTCATTTTGGAATTGATGAAGACTTCTCCTAATGATATATTCTGGTTCATGGTCCTCAATCCTAAGAGCATTCAGGAGCATGTTATAGCTCAAATGGAAGCTACTATACAAAGGATCAGCATGACCCTTTAGCATTCCCTTCGCCACTTCTGGTTCCATTTTTTCATCAATCATAAGAATTGTAACACCTTTGTCATCAATACCTCTTCTTCCGGCTCTTCCACTCATTTGAATGTATTCACCACCTCCAATCCATCTGAAGTTTTCACCATCGAATTTTCTAACGCTAGTAAAGACAACAGTTCTTGCAGGCATATTAAGTCCCATGGAAAATGTTTCAGTCGAAAATAAGCATTTAATATAACTGTCCTGGAAAAGGATTTCTGTAACTTCTTTAACAATAGGAAGCAAACCTCCATGATGGATTCCAATACCTCTTCGAAGAATAGGTAACATTTCCTGGATTTGAGGCAAATTTCTATCTTCTTCAGAGAGACAAGATATAGCACTATTAAAAATTTCGGTAATACATTCTTTCTCTTCTTCAGTTGTAAGATCAAACTTATTCATTGAAGTAGCAAAACCTTCAACTTCTCTCTTGCTAAAACTGAAAACAATAACTGGATCAAGATTCCTTTCCATAATAAGCTTAATAATCTTAAATAGATCAGCTCCTTCTGTTGGTTTTTTCTTTTTTCTTTTATCCTGTGCTAGAGGATCAACGGCATCAGATAGTGCAGACAATGCCCTAGCGAAATTATCCTCTCTAAATTCTCCTTTTTCATCGACAACCAAATATAAACCATTGCCTCCTGTAGGGAATAAATAATGTTGTAAAGGAACTGGTCTGAAGTCTGTATAGACGACATGGCATGGTTGCTTCTTGATTCTACAAATCCATTCCGCAAATTCTCTAGCATTTGGAATCGTAGCAGACAAAAAGACATATCTTACCTTATAAGTTTTAATGAATTTAAAAAGTTAGTACGTTTTCACCCAGGAGGATCATAGATTCCTCCCAGACGACACCTCTTTCCTTGTCTCTCATATAATGCACCTCATCAAAAATGACCCAAGCAACTTCTCTACAGATTTCTGAGCCTCTGTAGAGCATACTTCTCAAGATTTCAGTAGTCATAACCAAACATGAATTATTAGGATTGATAGTGACATCACCTGTAATTAAGCCAACATCTCCAAATGTCTATTTCATTAATGCAAATCTCAAAAGATTATACTTCTTCAAGTTCTCTGTATTTTTGGTTACTGAGGGCCTTGATAGGTGATGTATAAACGACTCTCTGTTTATCTCTAAGAGCCATTGCTATAGCATACTCTGCCACAGCAGTCTTACCAGCAGAGGTATGTGCAGCCTTTATATTTATTCCAGAAAATATTGACTCGTTACCACCAATACAGATTCTTGAGATTCCAAGCATTCAATAGCCTTTTTTTGGAAAGGATCAAGTGTAAATGGATATTCTCTTGCTGGTTTTCCTTGATATTTAGCTACAGATTATACTATTTTTCTAAAATAATTACCTCCTCTCTTAGCTCCTTTTGGTGCAATGACTTCATGAATACATCCGATATCTTCTTTGAAATAAGTTACTTCAAAGTCTTCTAAATCTGAGGACCTCAATTTTATATCTAATCCTTTATCATCCCCGAGCTCTACTTCTTCATCTATTAATTCTATTTCTTTTTGGCTCTTTTCATTTTCAAGTTTTTCAAAAGCGTTTAACTTGACTCCATCTTTGCCTTGCCCATCTTCTTCATTTATCCTATTTTCGTTTTATACTCTCTCCAAAATATTACTTATTGTCATTTGTTTGATTTATTTCTTCCTTATGCACTTTCTTTTGAGGAGGGATGTCAGAATCCTTTTCTCTTTCGAGTAAGTGAACATGCTTTGGAGCTTTCTTTTCCTCGTCTATGGCATTTTTCTTAGGATTGAAGACTGAAAACAAATCTTGCGGAAACATCGTGAAAGATTTATTAAATTAATGCCTCAAGTTGATAGATTTCTTTTAATTAAGATATTCTGATGAATTCGAGCCCATTGAATAGGGACAATTTTCTCCAGTGTAGGATGGGAGAAAAAAAAATCGGAGATAGATCTTTTTCATGATTCTCAAAGTGTGCTATCTAGCCCAATTAGAGTCTATTGTGCTAAATTTTAATTAACGTTAACAAGAATTTAAATGGAAGAATATTTCAAATCATTGATAGAAAGATGGAAAGCTGGGGAGCTCTCTGTAGATGAAATGCTCGAACAGGTGGATTCTCCTGAAGCAGGGTCCTTTCAAAATTATTCTTATAAGGATAAAAGTCTTGAGAAAGAACTTGATGGTTCATCATTCCTAAGTTCTTACCCATCAAGATGCTCTGAAACTAAAAAAGAGCCTTCCAAACTGTGGAGTTGTGCTGATATGTTGTCTCCAATCCAATCAACGAGATCTTTATATCCCAAGTGCATTCCAGGCTATAAATCAGAACCAAAATTTGATGTCCCAAATAATTCAAATCAAACTATCAAGGAAAGCTCTCAACTTTACCTAGATAAATCGAGTTCTCAAGCAAAAGTCTTATCACATATGGATGACATTATTAACAAGAAGAGAGCGAAGAATGATAAAGAGAACATTAGTCCTCTGAATATTCCAAAAACAGATGGATTGAAGCGTGAAGAGACAAAGTCCTTAAATACAAAAACAAATGAATCAATTGAATACTCTATTCCCACTAGTATGGTAAACCCAATCCTTTCAACTAGGAACTATAATTATTATACTGAAGAAACCAGAAAAGACACAGAATTAAGAAGCCCGAGGATCCAGAATCAAAATGGTGATAGAAAAAATTTGCAATTATCACAAGGAAAAATGAAAAGTCCAAGAGATATGCCATTCTCTGAAATGTCAAAAATAAATTCTCGTGAAGACAGTTTTCAAGAAATTGAAAACGAAAATGAAATTCATAATTTGTTGAAGAGTTTCGACAAAGAAGAACTTTACGTCTACCTGAAGAATAAGTGTCCCTTATCAATTGATGATTTAGAGTTGGAGCCTCAAAAATCGCTTCCTATTCCAGAAAAACCTCCTAAACAACTGAAGAAATCAAAACCTCAAAAAAGAACGAAAAGGGCGAGTAGCACAAGCAAAGGAAGAAAAGAAAAATCTCAAGAAAGACCAACTTCACCTGAATTTGAGAACAAAATCCAAGGAGAGAATCAAAAAGAAGAGCAAGAAATAACATCTAATAATAAAAATAAATATGATATTGGCACTAATATTAATAAAATTGAAGATGGTGATGATGAGGACATAATTGGATTTGCGAATAAAAACTTTTATGAAAGACAAATTGACTACGAAAAAATCAAGTTAAAGAAAATGCTCAAGGTGCTCAAAGAAACCCAGCCAACCCTCAAACCGACTATAACAAAGAAATCAGAAGAAATTCTTAAAGAAAAGAAGCTTTGTGGTTTTAGTGAGAGGAGCGAATATTTTCAACTTAAAAAATCCAAAAGGAGTGAAGACAAAGAAGCATTAGCATCCTCAAAATCGAAAACCAAAAGAGTTGACCCTGATGAGTTTTACAGTAAACAACTAAAAGCTCTCGAAGAAAAAGAGTCAAAACTGAAGAAACTTCGAGATGAAAAAGCTCTAAAAGAAGTTGAAGGAATTACTCATAAGCCTAAAATTAACAAAAATTACCAAGTTGAATCAAGAATTGGCATAGGACTTGAAACTTCAGAATATGTTAATCAATTGAAACAAAAAGAAGAAGTTAAGAAACAATATCAAGATTTAATTCAGAATAGAAAACAATTGCAAGAGACAATAGAATGTACACATAGACCCCAGATAAATGACAAACCCTCCTATCTCAACAAGAAGACAACGGACAAGAGTCCAATGTCTAAAAGAACAGAGAGAGATTATAATCAAAGCTATAGAAGTCTTCATCAGAAAAAATTAAATGGATATTCTAGCGTCGGTTCTCGACCTTCCATACTCAATTATAGAAGAAATTCAGGAAACTCTGTCCCTAGCCTCTTTGAAGACCCGAGTGAGCGTGAGGCACTAGAAACTGAACTTTTTGCTTCTACAAAAAGAAATCTGGCAGTTAATCAGAACAATCTAGATCTTAGTACTAAAAGAGCAAACGCACCAAATATTCAAGACCAAGAACATGAAAATCCTGAAAAAGAAAATGACAGCCTTTTAAACGAAGAGCAATTATATCAAAGCCAAAAAAGTTCAAAAAATTCTGGGTCTATGTACCCTGAAAGTTCTAAATCTAAAATCAAATCAAGTTATTCAAAGCAAGCAGACCAAGATCAAAGAGTAGAAGAAATCGGACTTGATCACGAAATCTCTAATAATACTTTCAATTTTGCTAGCCATCAAAACTCCATTAAAAAAGCCTTTTGGGATTCACCTCAGAGCTTATTAAAAGCGCAAGAACGTCCTCTGTCAATTATTACTCCAAGGGCTCATGAAATCACATTCAAGCTGGCATTTTCTTAATATTTCTTTTTACCAATCTTTGTACTTATAAGATAATATCTGTCTTTGTTTTGAATATTAGATAGGGTTTTGCATAATATCATAATTACATGTAAGAGAAGAAGAAAATAAATCAGACTCTGAGGATAGAATTTATCTCTTTTTCTTAAGATCACTATGCAGCTGATAAGCATCTAAGACTTCTTTTATATTGGTCTCAACAATAGTTCCTCCAATAATGACTTCATCTAATAAAAGATAAACCTTTCATTAGAGTTATAAGACATATATACCTTCTCTGGATTAAATAAGATATCTAGTTCGCTTGCATTTTCAAATATATTATCGAGGCCTTCAGCAATCATCTATATCTTAGTATTAAAATATCTGAAAATATTACATGAATCATGTCAAATATGGCTAACTCAGATTCTTCATTATCAACTATTGTAACAAAATAAAGCGAGGCATATCTCCTATTTTATTCACGTATGAGTTTCAATATGTTTACCTGTAAATGACCTTACTTCCCTTCATTAAATGATTAATAGAGAAGAAATTGCTGGAGTTATCCACTTTATTATTTACAAGCTGAAAAATATTCTTCAAGAAATTATGAGATTCTTCATCTTCAAAGTCAATCATCAAAAGAGATAAAGGTGTACATTTTTTGTCAATATAACACTTCAAAAGCCTTATCTTGCCTTGAAGGTTGTAAATAACAAAATATTGTATCATTAAGTTAATTGGTTTTTTCGATTTAAGCTTAACAAAAGATATCGTATGCAGATTTGTAGGATATAAAGAATGAGAAGACAAATTTGCTAACCTAATTACCTTTTACAATAATACAAATATCACTGGAAAAATGTTTTTAATAAAATTATGAGTAAGTGAATAGTCTAGCTAATCCAGTTAGAAGATGTTACATGCTTTTGACTTTTTTGGCTGACTCGATAATGGATTACCATATTGATATCCATAAGTTCCATAGCCACCATAATAAGCATTATTTGATCCGTAGGTATTATTGGAATAATTATTCGCACTGTAACCTTGACTACTTCCATAGCCCTGATTATTATTATTAAACCCAGAATTATAAGGGTCTTGATAATTTGAATTGTATGTTTGCGAGCTATCATAGTTATAGTTGTTTGGAACAGGATTTTGATTATTAGCAAGTAAACCTTGATTCATATTGTAGGGATCTATTGTGGGTGATTGATTCAAGGGTGGATTCATATTTTGTGATATGTTTTGAGTTTCATGATTTGGGACAAGCTCATTAGAGATTTGCTGTGCACTTGTGATTTGATTATTTCCTCCCATATTATTTGGGGAAAGGCTTTCTTCAATAGGTTTATTAGATGTTAGGCTTGGTGATTCTTGCTTTTTTTCAGAATCTACTTCCTCAACAAGATTAGCAAGTTTATTCATAAAGTATTGATTCAACTTGTTATCCCTTTCCTCAGTGTCCACATTATTCTGACCTGTTGGAGGTGAATCAATTTTCGATGGTGAACTAATTTGTTTTGGTCTAGGATCTAGATCATATGTAGGTTGAGGATTCACTTGCTGTTGAGGTTCCACCTTGCTTGGATCCTTGTCATCCATATCTATATTTCTGTTTGGACGAACAATTTGAAGCGATTGGGGTGGAGATTGTTGATTTTTCTCCTTCTCTTCAAGTTTTTCCTTAAGTTCTTTCAAGAGCTTCGATTGCTCTGCAAGCTGGTTTTTTAGAGCTTCAATTTCTTCTTGTTGCTTTCTTTCATTTAAAATCCTCGACTGTAGAAGTCTATCTAACTCTTCTTGCTCTCGCCTATCAATCTTTTGGAAATCATACTAAAATTAGTTAAATCTCTTTATAAACTTACACTATCTTGACTACCTATCCTTTTACCACTATCTCGACTCAGCAGTACACTTTTCTCCAAAGACTTTGACTTAATGGGTAGGGGATCTATTTAGTTACATATGTATGAAAATAAAATTACACTTTGGATCTTGATTTGTGGTAATTCCATAGTATTGGTCAATTTTGCTGTTGCTTTTGGGAGGACTTCTTCTTGCATGAGTCTCCTCCCATATCGAAACCTGTGGATCGTAGGCATGAAGATCACTCTTTGTAGGATATCTATACTCTCTTTCTGACTGCTCTAAGGGTTTCTTTGATATCTTGTAATATTGATCATCATCATCATCATCATCATCATCATCATCCAAAATATTTCTTGTAGCTGGAAGATCTTTTTTAAGAATACTCCTCTGGAGCTTGCTGCTGGTTTCATCATAATAGTGTTCATAGTTGACATTTTCGGATATCTTATCAATAGCAGCTTTAAAGCTCATTTCATTTTCCTTGATGTGAGAATTATGATCTTCGACTATCCTTTCATAATTAATCTGATAGGAATATCCAAGTAAGTCCTGAATCATTTTAATGATTTCTTCGTCTTCACTTTCCAATGCAAGGTCTGAAATAATTTATGATTAGAATGCAAATTGTACCTTGCGCCGTTTTACCCTCATGATTCCTCATCAGTGCTACTGATCTAAGGAAGTTATTTTCAAAAAGATGAATCAAAAGAGCCATTATTTTTTTGGCCTTCAGCCTACTGTTTTATTGAAGCACTTTGATAGTTACTTTATGGCACTGTGAAAACTAAACTTTGTAGGATCCTCAAAATTATGAAGGAAGATATTATTCTCAAAAGCTAATTTGACATAACAAGTGGTATCGTTTTGGAGAGAATATCGAAGTAATTCATTCCAAGCATGCTCACTCGGTATGTATCCATTATCAATTAATAAAGAACACACACTATCATCCTATTATTAAATTCAGAATTGAATACCTAAGCTCTCCTTGATAGTTTTTATATTCAAAGGCTACATCAAAAGGAGTTCTTCCCATATCATCTAAAGCCTGAGTATCTGCTTTATGATCAAGCAAAATCTGAGTCATCTCAACATTTCCAACCATGGCCGCACAATGCAAAGGTGTCCATTTTTTATGATCTCTTATATTAATATAAGCACCCTTGTCAAGATATTCTCTTATTATTATTAGTTTCAATTATTGAATGTTACTTTAACAAATCCCTATGCTTGTTGATTATACTTGCATGTAGAATGGCTGGAGTCATTTTTCGGTATAATATTTTCCAGTTGTCTTTTTGATGTGAGTAGTCAACATTAGTGAGATCAGGTTGGCCTTTTTCGTTGAGAAAATCCAGAACTATTTACTTTCAATTGGGGCATCCTTAGTCTCTAAGTATGCCTCAGGCATTCCTCCCTTGATAAATTCTGAAAATTCTTTCTGGATATCCAATGAAAAATTAAAATCAAGCCTTTTACATAATGATGTCTAAAGTAAGGTCTGATTCAAAATCTCTTACGCAGACAACAAATGCGTTATAGTCATCAATGAGGTCTTTCTGGTGTAGCCATATCTTTGGATCCCAGATTAAGTCTCTTAATCTGTCAAGAACAGGCTTTCGCTGTTGATTTTGAAACGAGTCAGCACTAAATCAGCTTATTTTATATTTCTATTGAGATACATATTATTTGTTGCTAGAGATTCTGTAGCAAGGATCTCATTTGCTAGATCCTGAACTCTCTTTCTCATTTCCATAGATAAGTCCGATGGTTCAAGCTTGGGAGGGACAGCCTTACACCAGTTTGCATACTAAAAAGTCATTCCTAATTAGTCTTGAGATACTGCTTGATGATCAATCTTTCCTCTCTTTTTCCGGGGTTCACATGAAACTCGTTCACAAATTACATATTCCAAATTTTCAATAAATTTTTTTGCCCTATCTTTTGAGAAAACGCCTTTTTCCACCAGAATTTCGAATGTCATGCCTATTGTGTAAAAGACAAACTAACCTTTTATACCTGGAACAATCTCTTCCCTTAGTTGGACCCATCTGATATATGCCTTGATAAAATCTTCTAATTTTACAAGTCTCCCTTCACTTAATTTGGCGAAAACTTTAGCTTGAGGCATATCTATCTCTAGAATCTAGAAGATTAGGATAAACAATTAAGTTAAAAAAAACATTTCTAGCTAATGTAGCATAATTATCATCACTCTTTGTTAGTAATGCTCTGGAAATATTGTCAGCAAAACACTGTCCAACAAAAATTCCCAACTTTCTTATTACATTAGTTTCTAACCAAAGCTCATTCAGCGTGTCTATACATATAAGAGAAGCGACATCTAACTTACGAAGAAAGTCTTTGCCTTTCTTTGTAGTTTGAGCGGTTGCCAAAATAATTTCTTGAAAGATTTCTGGATTAACACCAAATTCTCCAATAAAATCTTCTAACTTGGTAGCCCCAAACTGATTATAAATTGCTTGGACCTGTTCAATAGTCACACCTGCAAGCATTCTTTCATTTTTTGCGCCTTTATTCAGAAGATCCTTATCAAGGATAGTAGCATATTTCATAAAGAAAGGAAATTTTAGTTTCTCTTGAATTTCATTTATATTTCTCTCAATAAAATAAGTGTCAGCATACTTCTTCAATAATTCAGTAGAGACTATTAAT
>Ga0065720_1001306_pt1 | contig 16928 bp, 21 predicted proteins | sample Thericmetagenome_FD_59107 | JGI IMG/M metagenome (GOLD analysis project Ga0065720, IMG submission 59107) | Thermophilic microbial communities from the Joint Bioenergy Institute, California, USA of rice/straw/compost enrichment - eDNA_2 v2... | ecosystem: Engineered > Solid waste > Grass >... | reverse complement strand
GCGGAAGCCGGCACGGGGCGTCATCATCGCCGGGCAGCTTGAAATGTCGAACGTCGATCTGACGACGGAATTTACCGAAATGATCGTCGCGCAGCGCGGGTTCCAGGCGAACTCCCGCATCATTACGACATCCGACGAAGATTCTTCAGGAAGTCGTCAATCTGAAACGTTAATATCTCGTTCAATAGGCCGGGCGGGAGGCGGCATCCGCCTCCCCGCACGGCGGCGGCGAAGGGGGAAACTCATGATCGAGGTGACGCGCCTGAACGGGACGAAGGTTGTCATCAACGCGCTTCTGATCGAGACGATCGAAGAAGTTCCGGATACGATTATCACGCTTCTTGACCGGAAAGAAAGTGATGGCTTCGGAACCCGCGGCCGAACTCATCGCGAGAACGCAGGAATACTTGCGCGGAATCGGCCTGGTGGCGTCCGTCATTCGCAGCGAACAATTGGAGGGTCCTTAAGCCATGAAGAGAATGTTGCCTTGGTTGATCACCATTCTGCTCGCCATTACGCTGATCATCGTCGCGGCCTTCTTCATCTATGACCGGGTATTCAACGATTCGGGCGGCGATTCAGCCGGCGAAGCCGACAGGATCGTCGATCAGGTGGAAGCGGAGAAGCTGTCGGCCGATGAGCGGGTCGCCACGACCGCCGAACTCCAGGATATCCGTACAAACCTGCTCGACACCGACTACATCGTCGTCATGAGTTTCGCCTTCCGGCTCGACAGCAAGAAAGCGAAAGAGGAATTCGAGAAGATCAAGGACATTTCCATCAAGCCGATCGTCATCCGCACGGTGTCCGACATGACGGAGGAACAGTTGCGCGGGTCCAAGGGCAAGGATGAACTGAGCGCCAAGCTGTTCAACCTGATCAATCCCGAACTGACGCACGGCAGACTGACCAAGGTCGAGATCACGAACTTCATCATTACGCGAATCTGATCGCGGCGCTCGGCCGCACCGGTTCCTTCCAGGGGGTGAGAGTCATGGTGGATGTGCTTTCGCAGAATGAGATAGACGCGCTGCTTGCGGCGTTGTCATCCGGCGAGATGGACGCGGAAGAGCTCAAGAAAGAGGAGACGCAGAAGCGGATTCGCGCTTACGACTTCAAGCGCGCCGTCCGCTTTTCGAAGGACCATCTTCGCAGCCTGACGCGCATTCACGAGAACTTCGCGCGCTACTTGACCACCTATTTCTCCGCGCAGCTCAGAACGTTCGTCCAGATCAACGTGGTGCAAGTCGAACAACTGCCGTACGACGAATTCATTCGGTCCATTCCGAAGATGACGATCCTGAACATATTCGAAGCCGATCCGCTGGAAGGCCGGATGGTGCTCGAAGTTCACCCGAACGTCGCATACGCCATGCTTGACCGCATGCTGGGCGGTCAAGGCAACGCGCCGACCAAGATCAACGCGCTGACGGACATCGAGAACACCATCATGGAGCGCATTTTCAACCGGGCGCTGGACAGTCTGGCGGAAGCGTGGAAGACGGTGCTGGACATCAACCCGCGACTCGAGGGATTGGAGACGAATCCGCAGTTCATGCAGATCGTTTCGCCCAACGAGACGATCGCGCTCATCTCGCTCAGCACGAAGATCGGCGATACGACGGGGATGATCAACCTGTGCATCCCGCACGTGGTTATCGAGCCGATCATGCACCGGCTGTCGGTGCATCACTGGTTCGTCGCCCAGAAGAAGAGCCGCGCGCCTGAAGAGATCGACATTTTGAACAGCCGCGTCAGCAAAGCCAAGTTGCCGATCATCGCCGAGCTCGGCAGTTCGACGATCACGATCCGCGAGTTCCTCAGCCTGCAGCCGGGCGATGTCATTACGCTGAACACGCGCACCGACGACGGGCTGCACATCAGGGTCGGCGAGAAGTTGAAATTCATCGGCTCGCCCGGTACGATCCGGGACCGCATGGCTGTACAAATCGACGAGATCGTGGAAGGAGCGGAGGAAAATGACGAGTAAAGATTACTTGTCGCAGGAAGAGATCGACGCCTTGCTGCGGCAAGCGAGTGAACCGGAGCCGGCCCCGCAGGCCGCGCAGGAAGAGACGCTCGATCCGGTTGAAATCGATGCGATCGGAGAGATCGGAAACATTACGTTCGGCAGCGCGGCGACGGCGCTTTCCACGCTGCTTGGCAAGAAAGTGGACATCACGACGCCGCAAGTGTCGATGATCCGCCGCGACGAGCTCGAGACCGAGTTTCCGAAGCCCCACGTCGCCGTACATGTGCAGTACGTCGAAGGATTCCAGGGCATCAACTCGCTGGTCATCAAGACGAAGGACGCCCGGATCATCGCCGACCTGATGCTCGGCGGCAGCGGGGAAGTGAACGACGAGGGAGAGCTGAACGAGATCCACGTCAGCGCCGTGCAGGAAGCGATGAACCAGATGATGGGTTCGTCCGCCACGTCGATGTCGACCATNTTCAACCGGCTGGTCAACATCTCTCCGCCATCGGTCAATATTCTGGACGTCATGACNGGTTCCGGCGTCAGCAGCCTGCCGCCGGTCGACGTGTTCGTCAAGATTTCGTTCCGGCTGACGATCGGCGATCTGATCGACTCGACGATCATGCAACTGTTGCCGGTGTCGTTCGTGAAGGAGCTCGTCCGGAATCTGCTCGGCGGAGACTCGGCATCGCCTGAGCCGGCGCAACCCGCCGCATCGCCGGAGCCGGCGCCGCCGGTTTCCCGGGAGCCGGCGTATGCGGAGCCGCAGGCGGCTTCCCAAACCTATGCGCAGCCGCCGCAGCAGCCCTATACGCAGCCTGCGCAGCAGCAGCCGTTTATGCAGCCGCCGATCGCACCGCCGACCGGACCTCAGACTTACGGTAACGTTCCGACCCGCGGCGTGAACGTTCAGCCTGTCCAGTTCCCGAATTTCGGGGGAGCGCCGTACGTGCAGGCTGACGACACGAACTTGAATTTGCTTCTCGACATCCCGCTCAAAGTAACGGTAGAATTGGGAAGGACGTCGAAGCAGATCAAAGAAATCCTTGAGCTGTCCCAAGGATCGGTCATCGAGCTGGACAAGCTGGCAGGCGAACCGGTGGACATTCTCGTCAACAACAAGCTGATCGCGAAGGGCGAAGTCGTCGTCATTGACGAGAACTTTGGCGTGCGCGTAACCGAAATCGTCAGCCAATGGGACCGGATCCAAAAACTACAATAATCACCCCGGGAGGAAAAGTAAGATGGCAAACCGCATTCTGATTGTTGACGACGCAGCTTTCATGAGAATGATGATCCGCGACATTCTGACGAAGAACGGCTACGAAGTCGTCGGCGAGGCGCAGGACGGTGCGCAGGCGGTTGAAACGTTNCAAGGAACTGAANCCGGATCTGGTCACGATGGANATNACGATGCCGGAAATGGACGGCATTGCGGCGCTCAAGGAGATCAAGAANATCGACAGCAGCGCCAAAGTGATCATGTGTTCGGCCATGGGCCAGCAAGCGATGGTCATCGACGCCATTCAAGCGGGGGCGAAAGATTTCATTGTCAAGCCGTTTCAGGCGGATCGTGTCATCGAAGCGATCAAGAAGACGCTCGGGTGACGCGATGCGGATCCGCCGGTTCTTCGCCGCGTTGCCCGCGGCAGCGGCGGCGATTCTGCATCCCGCAGCGGCGTTCGGAACGAGCCTGGAAGACGAACTTTCGGGCGGGGAGAACGCGCCGCCGGATATACCCGACGGCATGGACGCGCTCGGCAACGTGATATGGCTCATCATCGCGCTCGTCATCGTCATCGCGCTGATCGTGGTGACGCTCCGGTTTCTGTCTTCCCGGACCCGCGCATGGGGACAAAACCGTTCGCTTCGTTCACTGGGCGGAATCGCGCTGGGACAGAACAAATCGCTGCAGGTTATCGAGGTCGGCGGAAAGCTGTATCTCGTCGGCGTCGGCGAAAACGTGACGCTCATCGACCGGATTGACGACGCGGAGGAGGCCGGTCGGTTGATCGCCATTCTGGAAAATCCGGCTTCGCAGCCGCTCGGCGTCCCGCTGCTCGGCGAATGGCTGAACCGGCTGCGCGGCGGCCGTCGGGCATCGGGGTCGGAGGAGAACTGGAACGTGTCCGATTTCGAGGCCATGCTGCAAAGCAATCTCGAGCGGCAAGCCGGCAGAAAACAACAATTCGAGTCGCTTGTGAACGGCTCGCAGTCGAAAGATCGGTTGATGGACGAATGAGAAGCAAATTGTGGCTGGCCGCGTTCCTGACAATCGCATCGCTTGTCCTGTTCGGCGATCAGGCATCCGCTGCCGTGCTGCCGAACATCGACATTTCCATCGGCGGAGGTTCGGAGGAACCGAATACTTCCGCGTTGTCGCTTCTCTTGCTCATCACGGTGCTCAGCATCGCGCCGGCGATTCTCGTGCTGATGACGAGCTTCACCCGGATCGTGGTCGTGCTCGGTTTTGTCCGCATGTCGCTCGGCACGCAGACGAGCCCGCCCAACCAGGTGATCATCGGACTGGCGTTGTTCCTGACCCTGTTCATCATGGCGCCCACGTTGTCCGAGGTGAACAGCACCGCGCTCCAGCCTTACCTGCGCGGCGAGATGACGCAGACCGAAGCGCTTGAAGCGGCGGCCGTGCCGATGAAAACGTTCATGGCCAAGCAAACGCGGGAGAAAGATCTGCTCTTGTTCATGCGCTATTCGCAAATGGAACGGCCGGCATCGGTGGAAGATATCCCGCTCACCGTGCTTGTGCCGGCGTTCGCGATCAGCGAGCTGAAAACGGCGTTTCAGATGGGTTTCATGATCTTCATTCCGTTTCTCATCATCGACATGATCGTCGCGAGCACGCTCATGGCGATGGGGATGATGATGCTGCCGCCCATGATGATTTCGCTTCCGTTCAAGATTTTGCTCTTCGTCCTGGTGGACGGTTGGTATCTGGTGGTCAAATCGGCGCTGCTCAGTTTCAACCCATAGCCGTTTGTAAGGAGAGGACGATAAGCCGTGAGCGAGGATTTTATCATCGGCCTGGCGGGTCAGGCCATCTATACGGTGCTCAAGGCGTCCGCGCCGTTGCTCATCATCGCCCTGTGCGTCGGCCTGATCGTCAGCATTTTCCAGGCCACGACGCACATCCAGGAGCAGACGATGGCTTTCATTCCGAAGATTGCGGCGGTGTTGGTGGCGATCCTCTTATTCGGCCCATGGATCCTGAACACGGTCGTCGATTTCACCTACAACTTGCTGAACAACCTGTATAAATACATCGGTTAGGGCTAGCGGACCATGGACGGTTTCTTGCAAGGGTTTTCTGTTTTTTTGCTGATGTTTTGTCGAATTACTTCGTTTTTCGTCGTATCGCCCGTTTTCGCCATCAGGCAAGTGCCGGCGGCGTTCAAGATCGGGCTCGGGTTTTTCGTCTCGCTGATCGTCTTTCTTGCGAACGGTTTTCAATACACGGTGCCGATGGACGCGGGCTACCTGCTGCACGTCATCCACGAAGTGCTTGCCGGCCTGCTGCTCGGCTACCTGTTTTACCTGTTTTTCGCGGTTGCCCAGATTTCCGGCGCCTTCGTCGATTTGCAGATGGGCTTCGGCATGGCGAACATCATCGACCCGATGACCGGGGTTTCCGCACCGCTGACGGGCAATTTCAAGTACTACCTGCTGCTCGCCGTGTTCCTGGCCATCAACGGCCATCATTACATGTTGTCCGCGCTGATGGACAGCTACAAGTGGCTGCCCCTCACGGGAGAACTGTACGCGGCGATCGGGGCGGGAGGCTTGACGGAGCAGCTCGCCAGAACGGTCGCGACGACGTTCATCCTCGGGTTTCAGCTTGCCGCTCCGCTCATGGTCGCGATGTTTCTGACCGATACGGGGCTCGGCTTTCTCGCCAAGACGGCGCCGCAGTTCAACGTGTTCGTCATCGGCCTGCCGCTCAAAATTTTGGTGGGACTTCTTGTGATGATTGCAACGTTTGCGGGTTTTACGGCCTTCTGCTCGTATCTGATGTCCGTCCTGTTCGATCATCTCCGGCAGCTCATGGCCGTCATCACCGGCTGATTCCGGGAAAGGTGGACAACCATGCAACGTTATCGGCTCATTCTTGACCTGCAGCTTTTCAACCAGGAGAAGACGGAGCCGGCAACGCCGCGAAAAAGGCAGGAAGCACGGAAAAAAGGCCAGGTCGCGTCCAGCCAGGAAATACCGGCGGCGTTCATCCTGCTGTTCGTCTTTCTCAGCTTCATGATGTTGGGCGGCTACTACAAGGACCGGCTGTACCGCATGTTCGGAGATTCCTTCGAGAGCGGGCTGACGATGGAGCTGACGGCGGAGTCGCTGGGCACGCTCGTGACGAAGTGGATGACCGAAGTCGCGCTGCTGCTCTTGCCGATCTTTGCGATCGCGCTGGTCATCGGCGTGGTCAGCAACGTTTTCCAGTTCGGGTGGCTGTTCACCTTCGAGACGATCAAGCCGTCGCTCAAGAAAATCGATCCGATCCAGGGCGTCAAGCACATGTTCTCGAGCCGCTCGCTGGTCGAATTCGTCAAGAGCATTCTGAAGCTGCTGATCGTGGGGCTGATGGTCTATATGACCATCCAGGGCGAACTGGATTCGATCGTGATGCTGGACCATGCGACCCCCGAGCAGATTCTGTCGTTCGCCGCGTCGCTGACGATGTCGCTCGGCATCAAGATTGCCGTCTTGCTTGTCGTGCTGTCTTTGCTCGACTTTCTGTACCGCAAATATATGCATGAGAAAAGTCTCCGCATGTCCAAACAGGACATCAAGGATGAGCACAAGAAGGTGGAGGGCGACCCGCTCATCAAGGGCAGAATCCGCGAGAAGCAGCGCCGCATGGCGATCCAGCGGATGATGCAGGAAGTGCCGAAGGCGGACGTGGTCATCACGAACCCGACGCACTACGCGGTCGCGCTGAGGTACGACGCGGCGGAGATGGACGCGCCGATCGTCGTCGCCAAAGGCGTTGATTATCTGGCCCTACGCATCCGCGAAATCGCGAAGGAGTCAGGCGTCACGATCATGGAGAACAAGCCGCTCGCCAGAGCGCTATATGAGCGGACGGATATCGGACGGACGATTCCGGTCGATCTGTTCCAGGCTGTGGCGGAAATTCTGGCTTACATATATAGATTGAAAGGACGCGTCAAAACATCCTGACCGGGGAGGTGGGAAGCCGCATGAAATCCAAGGACCTGATCATTCTGATCGGCATTATCGGCATCGTACTCATGATGGTCATTCCCGTCCCGCTCGGGCTGCTCGATTTTCTGCTCATCGTCAACATCTCGCTGGCGCTCATGATTCTGCTCATCGCGATGAACACGAACGACGCGCTCAACTTCAGCATTTTTCCCTCGCTTCTGCTGATTACGACGCTGTTCAGGCTCGCGCTCAACATTTCGGCGACGCGGAACATTCTGCAGCACGGCAAAGGCGGACATGTCATCGAGACGTTCGGAAGTTTCGTCGCCGGCAACGAAATCGCCATCGGCTTCATCGTCTTCCTTATCCTGGTCGTCGTCCAGTTCATCGTCATTACGAGGGGTTCGGAACGGGTCGCCGAAGTGGCGGCGCGCTTCACCCTCGACGCGATGCCCGGCAAGCAGATGAGCATCGACGCCGACCTGAACTCCGGCCTGATCAACGAACAGCAGGCGCGCGAACGGCGCGAGAAGATCGAGAAGGAAGCGGATTTCTACGGCGCGATGGACGGCGCGAGCAAATTCGTCAAAGGCGACGCCATCGCGGCCATCATCATTCTGTTCATCAACCTGATCGGCGGCTTCATCGTCGGGATGGCCGTGCACGGCATGTCGTTCGCCGAGGCGCTGGAGACCTATTCCGTCCTGACGATCGGCGACGGCCTCGTCAGCCAGATTCCGGCGCTGCTCATTTCGACTTCCGCCGGCCTCGTCGTGACGCGGGCGGCTTCGGAAGGCAATCTCGCGTTCGACCTGACGAGCCAGCTCTTCAAGTTCCCGCGTCTGCTCTATATCGTCGCCGGAACCGTGACGATGCTCGGCCTGTTCACGCCGATCGGCTGGATCACGACGCTGCCTTTCGCCGCCGTGCTTGCCATCGCCGGCTACCGGATGAGCAAGAACATGGAGCGGAAGAAGCAGGAGGAAGAGCTCATGGTCGAGGAGCAGCAGATCGAAGAAGTGCGCAGCCCCGAGAGCGTCATCGGCCTGCTGTCGGTCGATCCGATCGAGTTCGAATTCGGCTACGGCCTCATTCCGCTGGCGGATACGCAGCAGGGCGGCGACCTGCTGGACCGCATCATCATGATTCGCCGGCAATGCGCGCTGGAGCTCGGATTGATCGTTCCCGTCATCCGGATCCGCGACAACATTCAACTGAAGCCGAACGAATACGTCATCAAGATCAAGGGCAATACGGTGGCNCGGGGAGAGCTGCTGCTCAACCANTANCTNGCNATGAGCCCCGGCATCGACGACGAATCCGTCGTCGGCATCGAGACGAAGGAACCGGCCTTCGGCTTGCCGGCGCTCTGGATCGATCANGCCNNGAAGGAGCGGGCCGAGCTCGCCGGATACACCGTCGTCGATCCGCCTTCCGTCGTGGCGACCCACCTGACCGAAGTGATCAAGCGCCATGCGCATGANCTNATCGGCCGNCAGGAGACGAANGCGCTGNTCGACAANCTGAANGANCANTANCCGGCTCTGGTCGACGANCTGATTCCGTCGGTGCTGTCGATCGGCGACGTGCAGAAAGTGCTGGTCAANCTGCTGAANGAAAAGGTGTCGATCCGCGATCTGGTGACGATCTTCGAGNCGCTGGCCGATCANGGTACATACACGAANGATCCCGATATATTGACCGAGTACGTCCGCCAGGCGCTGTCGCGCCAGATCACGAACCAGTTCGCGCCCCAGGGCGAGACGCTCAAGGTCATCACGGTCGGTCCGCAGCTTGAGAAGAAGATCGCCGAATCCGTGCAGCAGACGGAGCATGGCAGCTATCTCGCGCTTGACCCCGTCTCGACGCAGCAGATCTATCAGAAGCTGAACGAACAAGTCACCAGGCAGATTCAATCCGGACAGCAGCCGATTGTCCTCGCGTCGCCGACGATCCGCATGTACCTCAGGCAAATCGTCGAACGCACGATGACAGACGTACCCGTGTTGTCGTACAGCGAACTTGAACCGAGTGTCGAAGTTCAAAGCGTCGGGGTGGTGAATCTGTGAGGGTCAAACGTTATGTCGTGGACGAGGTACCGGAGGCGCTGCCGATCATCCGCAGCGAGCTGGGCAAGGACGCGGTGATCCTGAATACGAAAGAGATCTATGTGGGCGGGTTTCTCGGCCTGTTCCGCAAGAAGAAGATGGAAGTGATCGCCGCCGTCGAGACGAATCCGCCGGTCGCCGGGAACATTCCGCAGGCGCGCGGCGCAAATCCGCTTCCACCATTGGCCAAGCCGCCCGTAGCGGCCGCCGGGCTTGGTGCGCCCGCAGCGGTTGCGGAGGCGGCGCATCCGCTTCCGCAGGTCGGAAGGTTTCCGGGGCAGCAGCCGTCAGCACGGCCGGCGATCGCGGAAGAACCGCCGCCCTTGCCGAGGCTGCGGGACACGGAACAACCCGTTCCCGTCCGCGAACCCGCGGCGCCTCCGGTATCCCGGATCATCGTCGACCAGAACGCGGTGATGGAAGAGATCCGGCAGATGAGGGCGATGATGGCCAAGCTGGCGCGGGACCGCGAACAGGAAGAGGAGCCGGCCGCCATCGGGAAGCTGAGGAGCAGGCTTGCCGAACAGGATGTCGCCCAGGAATGGATCGAGCTGCTCGTTGACAAAATCAAGGCGCATCCCGCCTACAACCCCGAATCGGTAGCGGAAACCGTCTGGGAGATCGCGTCCGAGTGGCTTCGGGAGTGGGTGGATCCGGGCGAGCCCACGGGCATTCGCGACGGCACCCGCGTCGTGCACATCGTCGGTCCGACGGGCGTCGGCAAAACGACGACGATCGCGAAGCTCGCGGCGGAACAGGTGCTGCGCGCCAAGCGCAAAGTCGGCTTCATTACATCGGATACCTATCGCATCGCGGCCGTCGACCAGCTCCGGACATATGCCAATATACTTAACGTGCCGATGGAGGTCGTGTTCTCGCCGCTTGAACTNGTCGCGCGCCTTCAAGCAGCTGGAAGACCGCGAGATCATTTTCATGGATACGGCCGGCCGGAATTTCCGGAACGATCTGTACGTGTCCGAAGTGAACAGTCTGATCCAGCGGGATGAAGACTGCGACACGTTCCTCGTGCTCAGCCTGACCGGCAAGACGCGGGATCTGGCGGCGGTCGCGTCGCGGTTCGCCGCGTACGGCGTGACGAGAGTCATTTACACGAAGCGGGACGAAACGGACGCGATCGGTCCGGTCTTGAACCTCGCCATGCAGCACCATCTGAAAGCGGCTTACGTGACGACCGGTCAGAACGTCCCGGACGACATCGAGCTGTTCCGTTCCGACCGCTATGTGGCGCAATTGCTGGGGGCATACGGCGATGAATGACCAAGCGGAAGCGCTGCGCAGCCTGATGCAATCGCGCGACACGGTCAACGCGTCCAGGCAGACCCGGGTCGTCACCGTCACGAGCGGCAAAGGGGGAGTCGGAAAATCGAATTTCAGCCTGAACTTCGCCTTGTCGTTGCAGAAGCTCGGCAAGCGCGTGCTCGTGTTCGACGCGGATATCGGCATGGCGAACATCGATGTGCTCATGGGGACATCGGCCCCCTACAATCTGGTCCATCTGCTCAGACGGGAGAAGGCCATCTGGGAGATCGTCCATGAAGGGCCGCTCGGCCTCCATTTCATCGCCGGCGGTTCGGGTTTCAAAGACCTGCTCCATCTGTCGGACCGCGAGCTGGACTACTTCGGAGAACAAATCGACAAGCTGCACGGCCATTATGATCTGATCCTGTTCGATACGGGGGCCGGCCTGACGAAGGAGACCGTCCGGTTCATCACGGCGGCGCAGGAGACGGTCGTCGTGACGACGCCGGAGCCGACTTCGATCACGGACGCGTATGCGCTCATCAAAATGGTCCGGTCCATGAACCACGACGTCGATTTCAGGCTGGTCGTCAACCGCGCGGCGGACAACCGCGAAGGCAGGCAGACGGCCGACAAGATCAGCCTGGTCGCCCGGCAGTTTCTGTCGCTCCATCTGCCCTTGCTCGGCATCATTCTGGACGACGCGCATGTGCCGAAGGCGGTCAAGCGGCAGGTGCCGTTCACGATCGCCTATCCCGGCGGCAGCGCGGCAAGGGCGGTCGAGGAAATCGCGAGGGCGTTCATATCCACGCCGACCGCCGGAAGAACCGGCGGCATCCGGGGATTTCTGGAACGCATGTTCAGGCAGCGTTAACGATCCAGCGCCAGTGGGGTGAGCACCGATGAAGCCTTACCGGATCATTGTGGTAGACGACTCCGCCTTCATGAGGAAATTGTTCACGGACATTATCGAATCCGATCCGGCGTTCACCGTCGTCGCCGTCGGGAAGAACGGCAGGGAAGCGGTGGAGCTTCATCGAGAGCTGAAGCCGGACGCCATCACGATCGACCTGGAAATGCCGGAGATGAACGGGATCGATGCGCTGAGGCTCATCATGGCCGAAGCCGGAACGCCCGTCATCATGCTGTCCGGCATCAGCGAGAAGAACACCCGGGAGACGATCACGGCGCTTTCGCTCGGCGCGTTCGATTTTATCCGCAAGCCGTCGGGACCGGGAGCGGACATCCGCAAGACGGCCGATGCGCTGATGCTGCGGTTGAGAGCCGCGGTATCGATCCGCCGCCCGGCCTTGCCGGAGGCGAAAGCGGGACCGGCGGCAGTCCGTCCGTCCGCCAAGCCGAAAGGCGCCGCGCGGGCGGCGCCCGCGCCGAAGCGGCCGGAACAGCCGCCGGCGAAAAGGGAAAGCGCTCCGCCGCCTCCCCCGCCCGCAACGGTACAGCCGAAAACGCCGAAGGCCGGGACCCGGCCGGCAGCCGCCCGGCCTGCGCCTCCCGCGCCCGTGAAGCCGGCCGCCGCGGAACTTCCTGGCGCAAGCGCGTTCCGGCACATCATTGCGATCGGCACATCGACAGGCGGCCCCCGGGCGCTTCATCGGCTGCTCAGCGAGCTGCCGGGCGATTTGCCCGCACCGATCCTGATTGTGCAGCATATGCCGCCGAAGTTCACGCATTCGCTTGCGCAGCGGCTGGACAGCCATTCCGCCCTGACGGTGAAGGAAGCGGAAGACGGCGAACCGGTCCGGCCGGGCATCGCCTATGTCGCGCCCGGCGGCCGCCATATGGAGCTGACGGCGAGCGGCAGCCGGTACGTCATCCGCCTGACGGACGCGCCGCAGCGGAACGGACACCGCCCGTCGGTCGACGTGTTGTTCGAATCGCTTGTACCTTTCACCGAACTTGTCCGCCACGCCGTCATCATGACGGGCATGGGCAGCGACGGGGCCAAAGGGATGCGTCAGCTCGCGGATCACGGCGCCGTCACGACAATAGCCGAAGCGGAGGAGACATGCGTCGTGTTCGGCATGCCGCGCTCCGCGATCGAAGAAGGCGCCGTCTCGGCCGTGCTGCCGCTTCATGACATACCCGCGCGGCTGACCGAAGCCGTCAGGCATTAGCGTTAGCGCTTTTCCGCTGTGAACCGAGTTCAACCAGGAGGTGCAAGGCCATGGATATGAACGCGTACCTGTCGATGTTCATCGACGAATCGAACGACCACCTGCAGTCTTTGAACGAGAACTTGCTCAGACTGGAAAGTTCGCCGGATGATCTGTCGATCGTGCAGGACATCTTCCGCTCCGCGCACACGCTCAAGGGCATGTCCGCGACGATGGGTTTCGAAGACCTGGCCCATCTGACGCATGAAATGGAGAACGTGCTCGATCTGGTGCGCAACGGGAAGCTGCGCATGGACAGCTTCATCTTCGACACGCTCTTCAAAGGTTTGGACGCGCTCGAGTCGATGGTGCGGGATATCGTGAACGGCGGGACGGGAAGCGCCGACGTCACCGAGCTGGTCGGCCTGCTCAAAAAAATCGTGAGCGGCGAGATCCCGGCCAAATCCGAAGCCGCCGCTCGTTCGGCGACGGCCTCGGCGGCGCCGGCGCAGCAGGCGGGCGAAGTCGAGCTCGACCAGTACCAGTACTCCGTCCTGCGAGCAGTCGATCGGCTCCGGGCACCGCGTGTTCCGGACGGTCGTGACGATCCGGGAAGACTGCGTGCTCAAGTCGGCCAGAGCCTACATGGTGTTCAACGTGCTGGAACAGGCCGGTGAAGTGGTGAAGTCCCAGCCGTCGGTGCAGGACATCGAGCAGGAAAAGTTCGACCGCACCTTCACCGTCTTCCTCATCTCGCAATGGACGGTCGACGATTTGAAGCAGCAGATCGCGGGCATCTCGGAGATTGAAACGGTTGAAGTAACGGAACTTGACGCCGACGCCCTGAACGCGCTGTCCCGTCCGTCGCGTCCGTCCGAACCGGAGCGGAAATCGGACAAGCCGCAGGCCGCAGGCGCCTCCGGTTCGGCGGAGAAGCGTCCGCCGGCAGCCGGCGGAAGCGTGGCGAAGACGATTCGCGTCGACATCGAGCGGCTGGACGTCCTGATGAACCTGTTCAGCGAACTGCTCATCGATCGCGTGCGGCTCGAGCAGCTCGCCAGCGAAATCAAGAGCTCCGATCTGACCGAGACGGTCGAGCACATGAGCCGGATCAGCGCCGATCTGCAGAACATCGTGCTGAAGCTGCGCATGGTTCCCGTCGAGACCGTGTTCAACCGGTTCCCGCGGATGGTCCGGGACCTTGCGAAATCGCTCGACAAGAAAGTCGATCTGATCATCACCGGCGCAGAGACCGAGCTGGACCGGACGGTCATCGACGAGATCGGCGATCCGCTCGTCCATCTGCTCCGCAACTCGGTCGACCACGGCATCGAGCCGGCCGAGAAGCGGCTGGAAGCCGGCAAGCCGGAGACGGGCACCGTGCACCTGCGCGCCTTCCACAGCGGCAACAACGTCTTCATCGAGATCGAGGACGACGGCGGCGGCATCCGCCGGGACAAGGTGCTGGCGACGGCGGTGAAGCGGGGCATCGTCACCGAGGAACAAGGCAAGGCGATGACCGACGAGGAAGTCTACATGCTGATCTTCGCACCGGGCTTCAGCACGGCCGAGCAAGTGTCCGGCATCTCCGGGCGCGGCGTCGGGCTTGACGTCGTCAAGTCGAAGATCAACGCCCTCGGCGGATCGGTGGCCGTCACGTCGGAACTCGGCAAGGGAACGGTCTTCTCGATCCAGCTTCCGCTGACGCTGTCGATCATTTCGGCCATGCTGCTGAAACTCGGTTCCGAGAAATATGCGATTCCGCTGTCCTCCATCATGGAGACAACCATCATTAAGCGCAGCCAGATCCACAACATTCACGGCAACGCGATGATCGAGTTTCGCGGGGCGATCATCCCGGTCGTCTCGCTGGCGGAACTGGTCGATTCGCCGGATTACGATGACAAGCGGGAAGAAGAGTGCGAAGCGATCATCATCCGGAAAGGCGACAAATGGGCTGCCGTTCTCGTCGACGATTTTCTGGGACAGAGCGACATCGTGCTCAAGCCGCTCGGCAAATATCTGTCCGGATACAGCGTCATTTCCGGGGCGACGATTCTGGGCGACGGCCAGGTGGCGCTGATCATCGACCCCAACGCGCTGATCAAATGAGATACCGCCGATTCTGCCTGATACCATAACCAAGGAGGTCTTCCCATGGGTGAAGAACTGAAAGTCATCGTATTCGCGCTGGCGGACGAGCAGTACGGCATCGAGGTGGACAAGGTCCGGACGATCGAGCGGATGATGCCCATAACCCGCGTGCCGAAGACGCCGCCATTCATCAAGGGCGTTATCAACCTGCGCGGCGTGGTCATCCCGGTCATCGACCTGCGCGGCCGCTTCGGCCTTACGGAGACCGAAGCGACGGATACGTCGCGGATCATCATCGTGCAGGTGAATGACATCGAGGTCGGGTTTATCGTCGATGCCGCGAACGACGTCATCGACATCGACAGCGACCGCATCGATTCGCCTCCGGATGTCGTCGGCGGCATCAAGGCGAAATATTTGCGCGGCGTCGCCAGACTGGATGACAATAGGCTGCTCATCATGCTGAATCTGGTTGAAGTGCTGAACAAGGACGAGATCATCCAGCTCGAGCAGTTCGAGGTCTAGACTGTGAGCTTCTGGAACGAATTCAAGGACGAATTCAAACTGGATGTGCTCAAGGAAGTCGGCAACATCGGCGCGGGACATGCGGCGACCGCATTGTCCCGCATCCTGAACGAGCCGGTCGACATGTCCGTGCCGACGGTGAGCCTGGTGCCGTTTGAGGAAATCGCGGACCGGGTCGGCGGTTCCGAACAGGTCGTGATCGCCGTCTTCCTCCGCGTCGAAGGCGATGCGCCAGGCAACATGTTCTTCATCATCCGGGAAGACTCGGCGAAGCGGCTTCTCCGGAATCTGCTGTCCATCGACACGGAGGAAGGCGTCTACACCGACATGGAATTGTCCGCGCTCAATGAAATCGGCAATATTTTGGCGGGATCCTATCTGTCCTCGCTGGCGGATTTCACCCGTTTGACCATGACGCCGACCGTGCCTTCGCTGGCCATTGACATGGCGGGAGCCATTCTGAGTTACGGTTTGCTGCAGTTCGGTCAGATGGGCGACGCCGCCCTGCTGATCGAGACGAAGTTCCTCGAAGACCGCGACACCGTGGAAGGCCAGTTCTTCCTGATCCCGGACCCGGAATCGTTCGGGAAGATTTTCCGCGCGCTGGGAGTGCCGGGCACATGACCGAAATCATCAAGGTCGGCATGGCCGACTGGAAAGTCGCTTCGTCGGGCGATGTGCTCAAGACGACCGGGCTCGGTTCCTGCGTCGGCCTTACCCTGTACGACGGCGCCGCGCAGATTGCCGGCATGGCCCATATCATGCTTCCTTCCTCGGAAATCGCGCGCGAGGAGAACTTCAACCGTGCGAAATACGCGGACACCGCGCTGCCGGACATGCTGGAAGCGATGATCTCGGCGGGCGCTTCACGCAGGCGGCTGATCGCCAAACTGGCCGGCGGCGCCCAGATGTTCACCTTCGCCGGACAGGATACGATGCGCATCGGGCCGCGAAACATCGAAACTTGCAAGACGATGCTTGAGTCGTTGGACATCCCGCTGGTCGCCGAAGATACCGGCGCCAATTACGGTCGGACGATCGAGTTTGACAGCGCGACCGGGATTTTGACCATACGAAGCATTCAGTACGGGACAAAGGAGCTTTGACATGCTGGGATCCATTCGCTGGAATCTCGTGTTGGGACTGGCGGGCATGTTGCTTACCTTCTTCTTCTCGCTGGGCAACAACGGTTTTGCCGTGTCGTGTCTCCGCGCGCTGTACGCGTTCGCCGCATTCTTCGCCGCCGGATACCTGCTGCGCGGAGCCTTGCAACTGATCGTCGCTTCGGCCGAAACCGAACGGCCGGTCGGCGCGTCGGCGGAGTTGCTGGATGTCGGCGCGCACGTCGATCTCAAGACGCCGGACGACGGGTCCGAACTGGGCGATATGCTCAAGGCGCAGCGGGAGTCCGGCGCGTCGGGCGGCGCGGCGGCAGCGGAATTCCGTCCGCTCGAGCCGAAGCGCGTATTCGCGATTGAACGCAAAGAACCGGAAGAACTGGCGCAAGCCGTGCGTCATCTTGCGCAGGAAGGCGACAATTGACCGTTTGCGGATGCCAGAAACGCTTTCCTTAAGCAAAACGCGATTCATCCGGACCAGACCGGCCGTGTTTCGACGCGATTCGGATGCGCTCGCTTGAACGGGACGGCGCGAGCCGGTATTGCT